>Ga0208565_1000742_pt1 | contig 22066 bp, 18 predicted proteins | sample Sb_taG_7_FD_187706 | JGI IMG/M metagenome (GOLD analysis project Ga0208565, IMG submission 187706) | Peat soil microbial communities from Weissenstadt, Germany - Sb_50d_2_FS metaG (SPAdes) (version 2) | ecosystem: Environmental > Terrestrial > Soil > Wetlands > Peat | place: Germany...
AACGTCGAGGACGTGCTCGTGCTCGGCCAGTCGGTCGAGGTCCGGGTGGATGACATCGACCCGCAGGGCAAGGTGTCGCTGTCCCTGGCCGCCGCACCCGAGGGCGCGCGGGACTCGGGCAGGAGTGGGGACGCCGGCAACGGCGACGCCGCTCCGTCCACCTCCTCCGGGTCGTCCACGCGATCGGCGCCGTCCTTCGAGGACGCGTTCGAGGCCGAGCTGGTGGCGGACCTGGGCGACCTGGGCCCCGGGGCCGGTGAGGCCGACGCCGGCCGTAGCGACCGCGGCAACGACCGCGGCAGCGACCGCGGCAGCCGCGGCTCGTCGCGCGGGCGTTCCCGCCGCCGTTGATCGAGACGTCCGTCCTGCCGTGCGGCATCCGCCTGGTCACCGAGACCATGGCGGACGTCCGCTCGGTGGCGGTCGCCTACTGGGTCGGCACCGGCTCGCGTGACGAGCCCGGCGAGCTCGCCGGGGCGTCGCACTTCCTGGAGCACCTGCTCTTCAAGGGCACGGAGGAGCGGTCGGCCGCGGCCATCGCCGAGGCGCTCGACGAGGTGGGGGGCGACTGCAACGCCTTCACCACCAAGGAGTACACGACGTTCTACGTGCGCCTCCTCTCCGACGACCTGGCGCTCGGGCTGGACATACTGAGCGACATCATGTGGATGCCGGCACTCCGCTCCGACGACATCGAGGCAGAGCGCACTGTGATCCTCGACGAGATCCTCATGCACGCCGACGAGCACGCCGACCTCGCGTCGGAGCGCTGGCAGTCGGCGGTCTTCCCGGGCCACGCGCTCGGGCGGGACACCCTGGGGACGGCGTCGTCGGTGCAACGGATCACCCGTGAGGACATCCGCGCCTTCCTGGAGCGCCACTACCGGCCCTCGAACATGGTCGTCTCCGTGGCCGGGGACTGCACGCACGAGGCGGTGGCGGCCGACCTGGAACGCCGCTTCGTCGGGACGCCGGGCGGCGCGGTGCCGTCGCGCACGGCACCGGGGCCCGACGTGGTCGCGCTCGACGTCGTACGACGTCCGACGGAGCAGGCGCACCTCGTCTATGGGGCGCGCTCGGTATCGCGCTTCGACGAGCGGCGTTGGGCGCTGGCCGTGCTGAACCACGTCTTGGGGGGCGGGCTGTCGAGTCGGCTGTTCCAGAAGGTGCGCGAGCAACGCGGACTGGCCTACTCGGTGTGGTCGGAGCGGGCGGCCTACGAGGACGCCGGCTCGCTGGCCGTCGTGGTGGGGACGGCGCCCGAGCACGTCGACACGGTGCTGCACATCATCAGCGAGGAGTTCGAGCTGTTGGCGACGGAAGGCGTCACCGAACGGGAGCTGGCCGTGGCCAAGGGCAACCTGCGCGCCGAGATGCTCCTCTCGGGCGAGGACTCCGGTGCCCGGATGAGCCGCATCGGCGCCTCCCTGCTGCTGCACGGCGAGGTGCTCTCGGTCGACCAGGTCCTGGCCCGCATCGACGGCGTCGACCTCGAGCAGGTGCGCGACGTGGCGACCCAGCTGGCCGGCGCACCGCGCACGATGAGCGCCGTGGGCCCCTTCGACGAGCATGACTTCGAGTCCCACCTGCCCGCCATGGCCGCCCTGTAGCCTGCAGGTCATGCACAGGGTCGGTGTGGTCGGCGCCGGCGGCCGCATGGGCCAGGAGGTCTGCCGCGCCGTGACGGAGGCGGCCGACATGGAGCTGGTCGCCGCCGTGGACCCCGCGCACGTGGGGCAGGACGCCTGCGGCCGGGCGATCGTGGGTGAGGTCATCGCGCTGTCGGACCTCGGTGCCGAGGTGGTCGTCGACTTCACCATCGCCGCAGCGGTGCGTCACAACGTGCCGCACTACGCCCAGCAGGGGGTGCACGCGGTCATCGGGACGAGCGGGCTGTCCGACGACGACCTGGCCGCCATGGCGGCGCGCTTCGAGGGGGACGGCGCCAACGCCATCGTGGTGGCGAACTTCGCCATCGGGGCCGTGCTGCTGATGCACTTCTGTCGGATCGCGGCGCCCCTCATGGAGGGCGTGGAGGTCATAGAGCTGCACCACGACGCCAAGCGAGACGCGCCATCGGGGACGGCGATGCACACGGCCGCCGCGATCGCCGCGGCGCGCCGGGCGGCCGGCGCCGGCCCGCTCCCACCCGACCTGACCACCGACGTCGTGCTGGCCGGGGCGCGCGGGGCCGAGGGGCCCGACGGCATCCGTGTGCACTCGGTGCGGCTTCCCGGCCTCGTCGCGCACGAAGAGGTGATCTTCGGCGCCCAGGGCCAGAGCCTGAGCCTGCGCCACGACTCCTACGACCGCCGCTCCTTCATGCCGGGCATCCTGCTGGCGGTGCGCTCGGTGGCCGACCGGCCCGGTCTGACGGTAGGCCTCGAGGCGTTGCTGGGGCTGTGAATCCCGAGGTCCGGGAGCGGCTGTTGCAGGCCACCTACGACTGCGTGGCCCGCTGGGGCCTGGCCAAGACGACCGTCGAGGACGCGGCGCGCGAGGCCGGTGTCTCGCGGGCGACCGTGTACCGCTACTTCCCCGGGGGGCGCGACGAGCTGATCTCGGCCGTCGTCGGGTGGGAGTTCGCCCATTTCTTCCTGCGGCTCTACGAGGAGGTCTCCGACGCCGACACCCTGGAGGAGGTGATGGAGCGCGGCCTCATGTTCGCCCACCATGCCCTCGTCGGGCACGAGGTGCTCCAACGCATTCTCGTGACCGAGCCCGAGATCCTCCTGCCGCGGCTCACGACCGAGGCGGAGGGGACGCACACGCTGGTGGCCGCGTTCCTGGCGCCCTACCTGGTGCGCCACGGGATGGCCGAGGGCACCGACCTCGACGTCGCGGCCGACTTCCTGGCCCGCATGGTGCTCTCCTACATCAGCTCGCCGGGACGCTGGGACCTGAACGACCCCGAGCAGGTGGCGCTCCTCGTCCGGTCCGAGCTGCTGGCCGGCATCCGATGAGCGGCCGGCTCCCCGAGCCCGCGCCGGCCCCGGTCCCACCGTGCTACCGGCACCCCGACCGCGCGGCCTCAGTCCTGTGCGCGCACTGCGGCCGCCCCATTTGCACCGACTGCATGGTGCAGGCACCCGTGGGCTGGCAGTGCCTGCCGTGCACCTCCGAGGGGGCGAAGCGCTCGCGCCAGGTCCCGGCCTTCACCCATACCAGTCCCGGACGGACGGGCGTGGTCGGCTCCACCAACCCCACGCCCATGGTCCTGGTCATCATCGCGGTGAACGTGGTGGTGTTCTTCTTCGAGCGGTTCGGCACGGACACCAGGCTCGTCGACCGCTACGCCATGTGGCCGGCCGCCGTGCACGTCGAGAACCAGTACTACCGGGCCTTCACCGCCATGTGGCTGCACGCCAACTTCCTGCACATCTTCTTCAACATGCTGGCCCTCCTCATCGTCGGCCCGGCCGTCGAGGTGCTGCTGGGCAAGGCCCGCTTCCTCGCGCTCTACCTGATCGCCGGGCTTGGAGGGAGCGTCTGCTCGTACCTCCTGAGCCAGCCCAACGTGGCCGGCATCGGCGCGTCGGGCGCCATCATGGGGATCCTGGGGGCCTACGTGGTGCTGGCGGGGCGCCGCCACCTGCCCATGGCGCCCGTAGTCGGGCTGCTGGTGCTCAATTTCCTGATCGGCTTCACGGGCGACATCGACTGGCGGGCCCACCTCGGGGGAGTAATCGCGGGCGCCGCCCTCGCCTTCCTGTACGACTACGCGGGCGGCCTGCGCGACCGGACGAGGGAGCTGGCGGTCACCATCGGCGGCAGTGCGGCGATCCTGGCCATTCTGGCGCTGTTGATCACCGGTATTGCCCCCGGTCACGTGAACCTGAGTTGAACCGCCGTTGGTTGACACTGAGACAAAAATCGCCATACTGTTTCACCGGTGGGCGCGGCAGCGGCAAGACCTGAACCCGGGGTGCCGGGCGCCCTCACGGGAGCGCGCGACGGTGTCGTCCGCCATTTGGGTGCCGACGACCGTTCCTCGACCAGGGTCCGCATCGTGGACGGGGCCCTGCGCTGCCTGGCCCGCTCGGGCATGGCCAAGACCACGGTGGACGACATCGCCCGCCAGTCCGGCCTCTCGAGGGCCACGGTCTACCGCACGTTCCCCCGGGGCAAGGAGGGCATCCTCGCCGCCGTCGTCGAGACCGAGGTGGCCCGGCTCTTCTCGGTCCTGGCGGTCGCGATGGGGGAGGCGACCGACCTCGAGGACGTGCTCGTGGCGGGCATGGTCGAGTCGGCCCGCCGGATGCGGTCACACGGCGCCCTGGCCTACCTCTTGGAGCACGAGCCGGGCGCGGTGCTGCCCCACCTCACCTTCGCCGAGCTCGACCGGGTCCTGCTGGTGGCCGGCGACCTGGCGGCCCCTTTCTTCGCCCGCTGGCTCGAGCCGGCACAGGCCTCCCGGGCGGCCGAGTGGGCCGTGCGCATCGTCCTGGCCTACTGCTCCGGCCCGACGGCCGGCACCGACCTCGGCGACCCCGACGACGCCCGTGCGCTGGTGCGGGCCTTCGTCCTGCCCGGCATCCTCGCCCTGCGCGTCGACACGGCCGGCTGCTCTCCCACTCCTGACATCCCGGCAGACAGTTCCACCAGACCAATGCGACCACTCACCAAGGGGGCGGCACAATGACCACACTCGACGACGACCAGGAGCAGCTGAGGTCCAACCTCGAACTGATCGGCCGGGACGACATCAACGATCTCGAGGCGGTGATGAGCCTCGTCGGGCAGTACGACGTGGAGGGCTTCCACCGCGTCCCCGACAACTGCCCGGCCGAGTTCACGTGGGACTACGAGAAGGGGGCCAAGCCGCAGCTCGACAAGCTCTATGAGAAGGCGAAGAAGGCGCAGTGGAACGCGCAGACCGATCTGGACTGGTCGATCGAGGTGGACCAGGAGAAGGTCGTGCTGGCCAACGCTGAGGCCAACCCGGCTCAGATGCAGTGGGATCCCGCTGCGCTGGTCGGCACCGCGCTCGAGAAGTGGGACGACAAACGCTTCGTGCAGTTCGGCATCGAGAACCAGAACTGGCTCCTGTCGCAGTTCATGCACGGCGAGCAGGGTGCGCTGCTCTGCACGGCCAAGATCGTCGAGACGGTCCCGTGGATCGACGCCAAGTACTACGCGGCCACCCAGGTGATGGACGAGGCACGACACGTCGAGGTCTTCTCCAAGTACCTCGACGAGAAGCTCTCCGGCCACTACCCGATGAACGCCCACCTCGGGCTCCTGCTCGACGACATCGTGTCCGACTCGCGCTGGGACATGACGTATCTCGGCATGCAGATCATGGTCGAGGGCCTGGCGCTGGCCGCCTTCGGGTTCATCCACATGATGACGACCGAGCCGCTGCTGAAGAAGCTGCTGCGCTACGTGATGGCGGACGAGGCACGCCACGTGGCTTTCGGCGTGCTGAGCCTGCAGGAGTACTACAAGGAGCTCAGCGCGGCCGAGCTGCGCGAGCGCCAGGAGTTCGCGTTCGAGGCGGCCATCCGCATGAAGGATCGCATGGCGATGCAGGAGGTATGGGAGCGCATGGAGGTCCCGACGTCCGACGTGATCAAGATCATGGGGATGGCGCCCGAACAGGACGACTTCCAGGTCCTCTTGTTCTCCAAGATCGTGCCGAACCTCAAGAAGCTGGGGCTCCTCGACGCCGCCGACGGCTGGTTGCGCACCAAGTTCACCGAAATGGGCGCGATCGCCTTCGAGCACCTGACCGACTCCACCGAGGACGAGGATGCCTTCGCCGACGGGTCGCCCGCCGATCGCCAGGTCGCCTGAGCGCACCGCATCGCTGGTAGCGTGAAGGGGCAATGAGCCCCGCACAGGACGCGCCTCGGTTCGGGCGGGTGATCACCGCTATGGTGACCCCCTTCGACGACGCCGGGGCGCTGGACCTGCTGGCCGCGGTGGAGCTGGCCCGCTGGCTGGTCTCGCACGGGAGCGACGGGCTCGTCCTGAGCGGCTCTACCGGCGAGAGCTCGGTGCTGACCGACGACGAGAAGGTCGAGCTGTGGCGGGCCGTGGCGGAGGTGATCACGGTCCCGGTCATCGCGGGGACGGGCTCCAACGACACGGAGCACTCCGTCAAGATGACGGCCCTGGCGGCGCAGAGTGGCGTGGACGGCGTGCTCGTCGTCACGCCCTACTACAACCGGCCCTCGCAGTCCGGGCTCTACGAGCACTTCCGCGTGGTGGCCGAGGCGGCGGGTGACCTCCCCGTCGTGCTCTACGACATCCCGGTCCGATCGGGTCGGCGCATCGAGACGCCGACCATGCTGCGCCTGGCGCGTGAGGTGCCCGCCATCGTGGCGCTCAAGGACGCGGCGGGCGACGCGCCGACGACGGCGCACCTGGCCGCGCAGGTGCCGGCGGGCTTCGAGATCTACAGCGGCGACGACGCCATGACGCTGCCTCTCATGTCGGTGGGCGCCGTTGGAGTGATCAGCGTCGCCGCGCACTGGGTGGGCCCGCAGCTCCGCAAGGTCGTCGACTGCTTCTTCGCCGGCGACCTGGGCGGGGCCATCGCCGGCAATGCCGAGCTGCTCGACTCCTTCGACTTCGAGTCCTCGGCCGAGTTCCCGAACCCGCTGCCCACCAAGGCCATTCTGCGCGCGCTGGGCCTCCGCGTCGGCCAATGCCGCTTGCCCATGGGGGCGTCCACCCCCGAGCTCGACGCCCAGGCGGCGAAGGTCTTGGCCGCTGTCGGGCCACCGGCGGTCACGGTCGCACCGCTTGGCTGAGCGCGGCAAACCGAAGCCCGTCCGGGTCGTCTTCCTCGGCGGACTGGGCGAGATCGGCCGGAACTGCGCCTGCATCGAGGTCGAGGGGCGCATCGTCATCCTCGACTGCGGGATCATGTTCCCCGAGCCGGACATGCCGGGCATCGACCTGGTGCTGCCCGAGTTCACCTATTTACAGGACCGCAAGGACCGAGTGGACGGGATCGTGCTCACCCACGGCCACGAGGACCACACCGGGGGGTTGGCCTACCTGCTGCGCGAGCTGAGCGCCCCGATCTACGGCTCCGAGCTGACCGTCGGCCTGGCGCGGCACCGGATCGAAGAGGCCGGGCTGGCGGACAAGACTCGCTTCGTGTCGGTGGCCGACGGGGAGCGGGTGCGGATCGGCGCCTGCGACGTGGAGTTCATCCCGGTGACGCACTCGGTGCCCGAGGCCATGGCGATCGCCTTCCACACGCCCCAGGGAGTGATCCTGCACTCGGGGGACTTCAAGCTCGACCTGCAGCCAGTCGACGGACGCCGCACGGACATGCCACGGATGGGGGAGCTGGCCCGGACCGAGGGGATCCGGCTCCTCCTGTCGGACTCCACCAACGCCGAGGAGCCCGGCTTCACCGAGTCCGAGTCCACGGTGGGGGTGACGCTGCGGCGGGTCTTCGCGGCCCAGTCCGGCAAGCGCATCGTGGTCGCCTGCTTCGCGAGCCACATGCACAGGGTCCAGCAGATCATTGACGCCGCGGTGGCCAACGGGAGAAAGGTGGCCACGCTCGGGCGCTCCATGGGCAAGAACGTCGAGCTGGGCACGCGGCTCGGCATCATCAGCATCCCCGAGGGGGCCCAGGTGGACATCGAGGAGGTGGACGGACTGTCCCCGGGCGAGGTGTGCGTGATCTCCACGGGCTCGCAGGGCGAGCCGATGTCGGCCCTGTCCCTGATGGCGGCGGGAGAGAACAGGTGGCTCCGCATCGGCGAGGACGACGTGGTGGTGATCAGCGCCCACCCGATCCCGGGCAACGAGTGGTCCGTGGGCCGGGTCATCGACGACCTGCACCGGCGGGGCGCCGAGGTGGTGCATTCCGGGGCCGAGGCGGTCCACGTCAGCGGGCACGCCCGCCAGGGGGAGCTCCGGACGCTCATCGACGTGACCCGCCCGGAGTGCTTCGTGCCGGTGCACGGCGAGTTCCGCCACATGGTGCATCACGCCCGCCTTGCGCTCTCCATGGGCCTCGACCCGGCCAAGGTGCTCTTGTGCGAGGACGGCGACGTGATCCAACTCAACGCCAAAGGGATCAGCCGCGACGGAGAGGTGCCCGCCGGCTACGTCTACGTCGACGGCACGGTGGGGGACATTGAGCACGGGGTGCTGCGCGACCGCAAGAAGCTGGCGGAGGAGGGCGTGGTGATGGTCGTCGTCACCGTGGACCGCCAGGAGGGCACGTTGAGCTGTCCGCCGGTCATCGAGACCCGAGGCTGGGTCCACGCCCCGGAAGCGGAGGAGCTCCTGGGCGAGGCAAGCGAGGTGGTGGGGGCGGCCGTGACGAAGGCGCTGCGTGACGGGGCGCACGATATTGAGGTCCTGAGCCGCCACACCCGCAAGGCACTGGGCAAGTTCGTCGGCGACCGGACGCGGCGCCGGCCCATGATCGTGCCGGTGGTGCTGATGGTCTGACCGGCCTCCTGCGCCCGGACGGTCAGAAGGAGACGGGCGACCAGCTCGACCCCCCGTCGATCGTCTGGAGCAGTGCTGCCGTGCCGGCCGAGGTCGAACCGAGGGCGAAGCCGTTGGCCTCGTCGAGGAAGAGCAGGCGGGTGACCGATCCTCGGGCGAACGGAAGGGTGCCCACGCCGGTGAAGGTCCGGCCACCGTCCGTGGTTCGCTCGACGGCGGTGGACTCGATGCCCAGGTACCGGAAGGCGATGTCGGCGGACACGGGGTCGAAGGCGAAGCCCCCGGTGCCTGCGTACGACCAGACGGCGGTGAAGCCGTGGCCGCCGTCGGTGCTGCGCAGCTCCGAGACCATCATGCCGGTGGGGCAGTTGGCCCAGATGACGTTGCCGGCCATGGGGGCGAGGGCACACGCGACGACGCCCGCCAGGCGGGACTGGCCGAAGACGGTGAAGCGGGGAGGGCGGCCGCCCGTCGACTCGGCCAGCTGGGGGACCGGCGTCTTCGGGCCGACATAGGTGATCCACAGCTGCGAGCCCGCGGCGCCCATTGCGGCGCTGGCGCCCAGTGGGCGCAGGACGCCATGGGGCGGGAAGGCGGAGAATGACCAGTGCATCGAGCCGGCGACGGATCGGGCGAGGGTGTAGCCGGTGCAGTTGCCGGTGCTGATGCGGGTGCAGTGCTCCAGGAGGGCGTCGAACACGTTGCCGGACGCGATGAGCTGCGTCGTGACGGCGGACTTGCCGAAATCGACGGGACGCCACCGCTCCCCGGCATCAGTCGTGGCGTAGACGTGTGTCGGATCGTCGAAGCTGCTCCGGGTCATGAACAGGCCATCCTGCGGATTGGCGAAGACGAGGCTCACCATCGGGCCGAGGGACGGGCTGGGCGCGATCCGTACGGGCATGGTGCGCTCGGTGAACGTCGTCGGGACACCGGCGGCGACGGTGGAGCTCTCCCAGAGCTGCAGGCACCTCAGCCCGCTGCCGCAGGGCGCCGAGCCGACGACGTAGACGCGGGGTAGCGTTCCGGCCTGCGCGACGGTCGAAGGTGTGAACACCGGGCCGGGGGAGAGGGCCGTCGCCATCCCTGAAGACGGCACGACCGTGAACGCGACGGCCGCAAGGACCACCGTGACCGCGGCGAACGCGCACCGTGGCATGGGGCCATCGACTCCTGGCGAAGAGGGCTACGAGTAGCGGGCTGCTCGGGTCCCGGGTGGATTGTGGACGCCGGGCACGGCGTCGGGGTTCTCCACGCAGACCTCCGACTCGAGCCCGTCGGGATCCCGAAAGAAGAGGCTGAGCATGGGACCGAAATCCGTCACGTAGTCGTCGGCGGCGCCTCGGGCGATCAGCCGCTCGCGGATCTTCTCGAACGCGTCGAGCGACGCCGCCTGGAGTGCCAGATGATCGAGGCGTCCTCGACCGAACATCGGTGTCTGGCGCTCCGCTTCGGAGTTCCCCTCGATCTGGAACACGTTGAGCTCGGCCCAGTCGCCGATCTTGATGATGGAGAGTCGTGGTCCCTGGCCCTCGGGGAACTCCGAGCCGTCCCGGAGGATCTCGGCGTCGAAGACGTCCCGGTAGAAGTCATTCAGGCGAGACGCGTCGTTGGTGATGACCGCCACATGGTTCAGGCCCTTGAGCAGCACGAGTGTTCCCTCCTGGTGCGGCGGTTCCGTCCGGCTCCCCCCACCCTATGCACCCATGGCCTGGCAAGGGCGACGCAGGACAGCGCGTTCTGTATGTCAATCGTCGAGTCGACCGAGGAACCATCCGGGCCTCACCACGTCGGCCCCCAGATCCCGGGCCTTCTCGCTCAGGGCACGATCCGCGGTGACGAGCGTCACCGGGGCATCGGCACCGGCGATGACCTCGAGAAGCATGTCGTCCCCGCTGCGAGGCGCATGGATGACGGTGACCCCGTCGGCCACTCCCGGCTCGGCGCCGTCACATGCCCTTCCCTCGAGGACCATGACGACGGGTTCGGTGAGCTGTCCCGTTCTCACCGCATTTCGCACCCGCTCCACGAACGTGCGGGCCGCCCCGGGTCGGTCCTTCCACCAGCCCGTGGGCCGGGACCCGATCACATTGGCTGCATCGACGAGGAGCATGACGCCAGGGATCAGCTGCCGTAGGGCCGGGTGAGTACCTCCATGTTGTGGCCGGAGGGATCCTCGAAGTAGAAGCCGCGTCCGTGCTGGTTGATCCGGTTCTCCTGTTGGTGGCCGGGGTCGGCCCAGTACGTGAGGCCGCGTCCGGTGACCCGGGCGAAGATGGCGTCGAACTCCTCCTCGGTGACCAGGAAGGCGTAGTGATGGCGCTCCGGGGCCCAGCGGTCGTCGTAGTCGAGGCTCACGCCGTTGGCGGTCTCGACGCAGAGGAACGGCCCGAACTGCTTCGGGGGGTCGAGGCCGAGGATCTCGGCAAGAAAGCTGGCCGACGCCTGCTTGTCCTCGACGGGAACGATCGTGTGGTTGAGCTGGACTCCCATGGTGCCTCCCTGCGGCCGGCTGCACAACCCATTATCTGCCTGCCGCGGGCGCGAGTGCAGGCCGTTTCGGTGCGGCCACGACCTACCGCCCGAGAAACGCCACCAGTTCCGCGATGCGGTTGCTCACGACGGCGTCGACTCCGGCACCCACCACACGGGCCATGTCCTCCGCCTCGTCGACCGTCCAGGTCGACACCTTCCGGCCCGCGTCGTGCACCGCCGCCACCCCTTCGGGCGTCACCAGGCCGAACATGGGGTTCCAGTACTCCGCCCCCAGCTCTTCGAGCAGATCCAGCGGCGGCGACGAAGTCTCGACCCAGGTCAGCCCGATGCGGGCCCCGGTCGACAGGCCCCGCAGCAGGCGCAGGGCCTCGACGTTGCCCGTGACGAAGAGCGATCGGTCCAGGGCCCTGGCCTCCAGCACCGCCTCCAGCGCGCCCGGCACAACCTCACGCCGGGTGAAGTCGACCATCAGTGGCACGGGTACGGCAGCCAGCACCTCGCGCACCGTCGGAATGCGGACGTCGCCCTCTCCGATGGTCGCCACCTCGGCCAGGTCGAGGTCGCCCACCGAGGCATCGACTCCCCACAGCCGCTGCAGTGTCTGGTCGTGGAGCACCACGACTTCACCGTCCCGCGTGCGGCGCACGTCGATCTCCACCATGTCCGCCCCGAGCGCCATCGCCGAGGCGAACGCCGGCAGCGTGTTCTCCCGGTTGCCTAGGGGCTCACCCCTATGGGCGACGGCCGTGAAGGTCACACGTGGTCGACGTTGCCCGAGGACGTGGCCTGCGCGGGAGTGCCCTGGGTACCGGGCACGCGCCGCCGCCGACCGTTCGCTGCTCCCCGTCGACTGTCGTGTTGGATGTTCCGAAGGAGCGGCCGGGCGAGGAGCAGGGCGACGACACATTGCAGCACGCCCGCTACGATCAGCGGCGTCCTCAGCCCTGACAGGGTGGCGAGGCCCCCGGCTGCCAGCGCGCCAATCGGTGCCGCGCCCCAGACGATGCCGCGCGACGCACTGCCGACACGTCCCATCATGTCGGGCGGAGTCAGGCGCTGCCGGACCGAGTTCGCCACGACGGCCCCCACTCCGACGGCGATCCCCACGACCACGAAGGCAGGTCCCGCGAGGACCCAACTGGTTGCCGAGGCCATCACGAGGTAGCCCAGTCCTGACACCACCGCAGCGCCGAGGAGCGTGCGGGCGCTGCCGAACCGCCTCACCCGGCCGTCGGCGAGGACGCTCCCCACGAGGTTCCCGGTGGCGCCCGCCGCCAGGAAGAACCCGTAGGCCCCCTCACGGACGCCCCACTCGGTCGTGGCGAGGAGCACGAGGATGCCGAACTCCATCCCCTGCAACAGGGAGAGGGACCCGACCATCGCGATCAGGACGCGCAGGCGGCGGTCCGCGAACAGGAACCTCGCTCCGTCCCATATCGAGGTCGAGGGTCCGGCGTGGGTTGCCCTCGAACGGAACCCGAGGAAGGGGAAGCACGACACCACGAGGACGATCGCGTCGGCGAAGAACGGGAGCGACCGCGCGACGGCAAAGAGCGAGGTCCCAGCGACGGGACCGGCGAGGTGCTCAGTGGCGGCTTCGGTACCCGTCAGGACGCCGTTTGCGTGTTCGAGATCACGGGAGTCGATGATCTCGGGGAACAGCGCCTGATACGAGGAATAGAAGAACGCCCGCGCCGACGCGTTGACGAGGACGATGAGGATAAGGAGCGTCAAGGTCATCTTGTCGCTCAGGATCAGCAGCGCCGAGAGGAGGATGATGAAGGCGCGCAATCCGTTCGATATCACCGCAACCGGACCGCGCTGAAAGCGGTCGGCGAAGGCGCCGGCCGGGAGGGCCATGAGGAGCCAGGGCACTGAGTCTGCTGCGACCACCGCCGAGACGGCGAGTGGGTGCGGGTTCACCGTGATGGCGAGGAGAGGGACCGCTCCGGCTGCCAGCCCGTCGCCGGAGCTTGCACACGCGAAGCCGACCCAGAGGCGGTTGAAGGCATGCCCGAGGCGACGCCGATGTGCCGCCGGATTACGAGACCCCATGAATCCCCCTCGCCCTCTGATCACGCAGCTTCTTCTACCAGTGTGTGGGGCACGCGCTCAGGATGGACGTGACAGCGACGCGCGCCGCCCCGGGGAGCCCCACCGAAGTGAAGCACCACTCAAGGCGGCGACGCGCCGTGTCGATACATTGATTGAAACACCCCGTACCGTTCGGAGACGGCCGAGGAATCACATTGGTTACGGCTACTGCCAGTGCCCACCGAAAGTGGTCATTGCCTCACCTCCTTCGAACGCAGGTACGAATGGGGAGTCCGAGGGAATAACTCCGTGCAACCGGGCCCTCGGTTCCCCGCGTAAAGTCTACGTCTGCTTTGCAACCAGACCGCAACCGGCCGTTGGTCGTGGGTTGTTGATCGACCAGGGAGTTTGACGTGAATTGTGCTCCGACGGGCCTTTTTCAGGCATGAAATCGGGCTAGTCGACGCCGACCGGGGGACCGCTGAAATGGGCGTTGTACCCCGTGCAAATTGGGCTTGACAGGGATGTGGAAAACCTCAATTTTGGCCCCGTGCCGACTGCGATCGAGGGCGGGGGAGCTCCGGGACGCTCAAAGGCCCTGGGCCTCTCGATGGCCTATCGGGCCGGACCCTCTCCGTTGCCGTGGCTCGAGAACGCGAGCAGCGACCCCTCGGTCGCATCGCCGCGGAGCGGCGTGAACTCGAGCGAAGCCCCTTGTAGCAGCCACGCCTTGAGGTCGTCCGCCCCCATCGGCTTGGCCAGGTAGTAGCCCTGGATGAGGTCACAGCCGGCATCCGCCAGCATGGCGCATGTCACCTCGTCCTCGGCTCCTTCGGCGACGACGCTGAGGCCGAGTGAGTGTGCCATCGCGATGGACGACCGGACGATGATCCGGTTGCTGGGCTCGTTGGGAAGGTTCGTCACGAAGGAGCGATCGATCTTGAGCTCCTGCACCGGCAGGCGGTGCAGATACGCCAACGAGGAATACCCGGTGCCGTAGTCGTCGATCGCGATCCGGATGCCCAGGGCGGCGAGCTCGTCCAAGACCCGGCTTGCCTGCAACAGGTCCGCCATGACCTCTGTCTCGGTGACCTCCAGCGTGAGCAGCTCGGCCGGAAGGCCGTTCGCTTCGAGGTGACGCGCCACTCGGTCGACGAGGCTGCCGTCGGACAGCTCGCGTCCGGAGATGTTGATGGCGGTGCTCACGTGCAGCCCGGCGCGGCGCCAGTCCGCCAGGTGCGCGCAGGCCTCGGACAGCACGAACTCGCTGATCTGGTTGATCAGTCCCATCTGTTCGGCGATGGCGATGAACTCGTCGGGCGGAATCGACCCCTGTTCGGGGTGGTTCCAGCGACAGAGTGCCTCGACCTGCACGATCTGGTGGGAGCGCACGTCACCGATGGCGTGGTACACGACGCTGAGCTCCGACTTGGTCTCAAGGGCATGAGTCAGGAGCCCACCCAGCATGAGCCACCGGCGCATGCTCTGGTCGTGCTCCACGGAGTACACCTCGACGGACGTCCGGCGTTCCTTGGCCAGGTACATGGCAATGTCGGCTCGCTGGAGCAGCAGGGCCACGTCGTCACCATGACGGGGGGCGAGGGCGATCCCGGCGCTGGCAGTCACGGCGAGTGTGAGTCCGTCCATCTCAATCGGACGGGACAGCACCGTGTGGAGCTCGTTGACGAGCGCCACTGCCTGCTCCAGGTCGCTGACGTCCGGGATGACCAGAGCGAACTCGTCGCCTCCGAGACGCGCTACCGTGGCCCGCTCCGAGGTCGCTCGCTGGAGGCGCTCGGAGATCTCGAGGAGGAGTCGGTCTCCGATGGCATGGCCCAGTGTGTCGTTGACGTCCTTGAAGCGGTCGAGATCGAGCAGCACGATGGCGACGCCCGCGCTCTCGTTGAGGGCGGTCGCGGCGCGGCTGGTGAAGAGCATCCGGTTGGGAAGCCCGGTGAGCATGTCGTGCGTCGCCTGGTGGGTCTTGCTGTCCACTTCGTACCGAAGTTCCTCCACCAGGCGGGCGCGCTCCAAGTTGACGCTGGCATTGGCGACGAGAGCCCCGAAAAGCCGAAGATCGTCTTCGTCGAATTCGTCAAAGTCCTCGTCGCGGTCCAGGGCGACAATGGCCCCGATCACCGAGGTCTCGCCCATGAGCGGCGCCACGATGGCCTCACGGAACTCGCCGGCAACGTTGTCGTACCCGATGCCGCGGTGCTGTGTGTTCGTGCTCGTGTGGAGGGACGCCTGGCCGGTCGTGATCGCATCGGTCACGAAGGAGGCAGCATCGAGATTGATCAGCTCGACTCCGGATGGCCCTCGATCGTCCAGGGAAATCCGTCGCGGGATCCCCGAGGTTTCGGCGAGGATCAGCTGAGCCCGGCGGGCCCGCATGACCGTGCACACCTGACGCAGCACGTCGATGCTCATGGAGGTCGGTTCGAGGTTCGCGGTGCCGAGCACCTGGCTGAAGTCGTAGAGGCGTTGTAGTGATGCGAAGCGAAGGGTCAGGCGGGTGAAACCCCGGTAGGCCACGATGATCAGAGCGCCGACCAGCAGGAGGGGCACCGCCGCCCAGAGGTCGAACCACGCTGCGTCGAGCACGACGAGTGCGAGGCAGATGCTCGCCGCGATGAGCATCGCCTCGAACGTCAGCTGGGACCCGGTCCGGCGCTCGGTGGTCTGGCCGTAAATGGCCGAGACGATCCGCACCACGAAGATCGGCGTCGCCGCGGCGGCACACAGAGCGACTGCTGCGGCAGCCCAGCCGCGCAGGCTGACGGGGCTGTACGTTCCGAGGATCTCGCGGTAGACCAGCGCCGATACGGCGGTGCTGAACCCGATCAGCGCAACGTTCAAGACGATCTTGATCAAGGCAAGCTTGCGGAGGATCGTGTACACGAATGCCTCGGCGCAGACCGCGCTCAGGACGAGCAGAGAAGGCCGCAGGAAGACCAGCCCCAGCATTATCGGAACAGAGTCGAGTGCGAAGGCGATCGTGTTGCCGCGGTGGTGCAACGACACGGGTGCCCACAGGGCTGCGCCGAACAGGACGCACACGACGGCGGCCATCGCAGGTTGCGAAATAGGCCGACCCAGGGGCAGGGCGTCATGGAGCGGGCTGTAGGCGAGGAGGGCGAGCGCACCGCCGGCCAGCGCGGCGGAAATGGCGTAGATGGCGGCCGAGGTCATCCACCGTGGAAAGACGGGAATGGACGCGGCTCCCGTCACCTCGGGGGCAGCGGTCGGCCCCAGCCCGACGCCGGACGTGCTGCCCTGTGCTGCCTCGATTGCATCCCCCATTGACCCACCGACTCTGAGCGGACGAGTGACCTCGGCGCCATCCGCTGGCACGTTGGGGATATCGGCAAGACTTGTGCACGACTTGAGGGTCGGAGGTGCCACCGTCTGGGGGATCAGAGCCCGAGACCACCCTCCCTGACCAGGGAGTTGTGCGTGAGTTTCTCATTCAAGCGGTTGCGAACGTCCCCCTCGACCGGTGGAGCCGCGTGGTCACGGGGAAGGCCCAGCCGTCATGGGCCCCGGCTCAGGCGTTGCCGGCGTACACCGCCCCGGCCACGTTGGCGATGATCTGGTTGAGCGCCGGCTCAATGAGGGTGTCCACGGCGGCCTGGGTGATGTGCACCCCGTCAGCGCCGCGCGCCACGAGGCCGTCCACCATGGGGGAGTACTGGCCGTCCGGGTCGAGCACCGTGTAGAGGTCGTCCACCGACACGTAGGGGTACTTGGCGGTGACGCCCTGGACGATCTGGTTGTAGGCGTCGACGAGGTCGTGTGGCGTCCCATCCTCGAAGTAGGGCGAGGTCGAGAGGATCACCGCCCCCCCGTCGGAGTGGGCGATCTGCACGGCCTCCTCGAGGTTGGACTGGATGTACGCCGAGTAGGCGGCGTCGGCCAGGGTCGCGAAGCTGCCGTCGAACTCTCGGTTCTGGGTCTCCCAGTACCCCGTCTGAATCACGGTCACGTCCGGGTGGAAGCGCGAGACGACCCACTGCAGCTGGGACGCCCACACCGCGCACGCCCCCGAGCTGATGTACAGCGAGCTCGGGTCGCTCCACGGGAGCGTCGGCGCGCCGTTCGTGAAGCCGCAGCCGGCGGCGGCCCCGTCGTAGACCGCGTAGGACGGCGAGGTCTCCTGCACGTACTGCCCCTCGTAGAGGGCGAGGGAGTCGCCCGCGAACGCCACCCGCTGCGCCCCCTGATGGGTGGCCTGCGGTCCCGGCACGTCGTTGATGATGGTCACGACGGGCGGGATCGGGGCCGACAGCGGTTTGGGGAAGAGGGGCGGGTGGAGGGGCGACTGCGCGCTGCCCGAGAAGCCGGCATCGCCGAAGGTGAAGACGCCGGCGTCCTGCCCGACCAGCCAGTAGCCGTTCCCGTCGGGCGTGGGTGTGATGGCGACGATCGGCTCGTTCAGGTCGAGGCTCCCCGTCGACCCCCGGAACTGCGCGTCGCCGTAGGTGAAGATGCCGCCGTCGGAGGCCACCAGCCAGTAGCCGCCGCCGTCGGGCGTGGCGGCCATGCCCACCACGGGCTTGTTCAGCGTCATCCCGCCCGTCGAGCCCATGAACCGCGCGTCGCCGAAGGAGAAGATGCCGCCGTCCGAGGCGACGAGCCAGTACCCGCCGCCGTCATTGGTGGCGGCCATGCCGACGATCGGCTGGTTGAGCGCCATGCCGCCCGTCGAGCCCATGAACCGCGCATCGCCGTAGGTGAAGATGCCGCCGTCGGAGGCGACGAGCCAGTACCCGCCGCCGTCGGGGGTCGGGGCCATGCCGACCACCGGCTTGTTGAGGGCCATGCCGCCGGTCGAGCCGAAGAAGGAGGCGTTGCCGAAGGAGAAGATGCCGCCGTCGGAGGCGACCAGCCAGTAGCCGCCGTGTGGATCGGCCGCCCCGCCGACGATCGGCTTCTGCAGGGGCACCTCGAGGGTGTCGCCGTCGTACCCCGCACCTCCGAAGGTCATGACGCCACCCGCGGCATCCACGATGGCGTAGGAGGAGTCCGTCGCCGAGGACGTCGCCGCGTCGGCCCTTGCGCCGCTGCCAGCCGGGGACACGGTCACGAGCGCTACGGCGGCGAGCAGCACCGCCACGCCCACAACGGCACGGCGGCCGACCCGCCACCTCAACCTTCCCGCGCCTGACATGAGTCCACGATCATAGGGAGGAGGGGGCGCCGTGACGGCGCGCCCTCCTCAGAGGAGCCGCAGCTGCTGGCCGGCCTCCGGCATCCGCTCGGCCGCGGGTGCGGGCACCTTCGGCTCGTCGCGGTAGCGGTGCCGGCCCGTCACGCCGCATCGCAGCGCCGCCGCGCGCACAATGCCCTCCACCCGCTCGCGCTCAGCGTCCTCCTGGTATGCACCGCGCTGGAAGCGCCCCCGGTGGAGGCGGACCAGATCGGGCCTGGCGCCCGCCAGCCAGTCGAAGTAGTGGGCGCGCACCGTGCCCCGCAGGTGCAGCGCCACCCCGTGGATGGAGACCGCGCCGGCGTCCGCGCAGGCCTCGACGACCTCGCGCAGCTGGTCCTCGGCGTCCGAGAGGCCCGGCAGCACCGGGGCGACCAGGACCCCGCACGAGATCCCCATGCCCGTCAGGCGGCGCAGCGCCTCGACCCGGCGGTCCGGCGGGGGAGTGCCCGGCTCGGTCAACGACCACACGGAGCGGTCGAGCGTCCCCACCGACAAGCTCACCGAGACCTCCGTGCGCTCCGATGCCGCGGCGAGCAGGGCGGCATCGCGCAGGACCAGCGTCGACTTGGTCAGGATGCTGAAGGGGTTGCGCGCCCCCGAGAGCGTCTCCACGATGCCTCTCGTCAGGTGGTACTTGCCCTCGGCGTGCTGGTAGGGGTCAGTGTTGGTGCCCATGGCGATGGTGTCGCCACCCCACTTGGGTACGCGGAGCTCGGCGCGGAGCCGCTCCACGGCATTGACCTTGACCACGATCTTGCGCTCGAAGTCGGACCCGATCCCGAGGCCGAGGTAGTCATGCGTCGGCCTGGCGAAGCAGTAGACGCACGCGTGGCTGCATCCTCGATACGGGTTGATCGTGTGCCGGAAGGGCATCTGGCTCTCCGGCGGCACCGTGTTGATGATGGTCCGGGCGTTGACGTGGAGGAACTCCATCCCGGCGTAGGCGCCCTTCCCGACGTGGCGCTCGGCCACCCGCTCGTCGGGGAAGAGGGTGCCACCCCCCTCGGTCTCCGCTCTGGCCCACCGCAGTGCCATCCGGGTTAGGATAACGAACATATGTTCGTAATTCAATCGGTCGGGTGTCCACAAAAACGACCAGGTCAAGCAGTAATCTCGACCTCACTGTGGTGACCAAGACCCGCGGGGGTGCCGCGACGCGTTCGCCTTCCCGCGCCGCCAAGAAGCCGGCATCCCGCTCGAAGCAGGCCAAGCCCTCGAGGCCGCCGTTCTGGCGGGTCCAGGCACGCGACCTGTGGGCCGTCGGTCTGATCACGCTCGGCGTCCTGCTGGCGCTGGCGTTGTGGGGCGATCAGCTCGGGCCGGTCGGCCATGGCAGCGACACGGGGCTGGAGCTGCTCGCCGGCTGGGCCCGCGTGCTGCTCCCGCTGGTCGCCGCCGCGGCCGGCTTCGCGCTGCTCCTCGACCGCGGCGCCCGGGCTGACGACCAGGACGATGCCGAGGGCGCCGACCCGTGGCGCCTGGCCGTCGGGACGGTGCTCGGCCTGCTCGGCATCTGTGGCCTGGCCGAGCTGGCCAAGAGCGCGCCGCCGCTCTCGGACTCCAACTCCCTGCGCGAGGCGGGCGGCTACCTCGGCGCCATCGTGGGCCGCCCCCTCCATGCCGGCCTCGGCACGGCCGGTGCCACCGTCCTCCTGATAGCCGTCGTGATCGTGGCGATCCTGATCGCGACCGGCGTGTCGCTCGCCTCGGTGGGGCGGGCACTGCACACGGCTGCCACGGCCACCGCGCGCACCTCGAAAACGCTGTGGCACGGGAAGCCCTTCGTGATCGTGCCCGAGGGCGCGGGCGATGTCGTGGCGCCCACCTCGCCGGAGCCCACACGCATCGTTCCGGAGGACACCGCTCCGCTCGACGACGACATCGACGACGACATCGACGATGACATCGACATCCCGCTCAGCCCGGAGCCCGAGCCGGTGGAGGCCGCCGCGCCACCGCTCGCCGCCGCGCCACGCGCGCCCGGCGACTGGGTGCTGCCCTCCATGTCGCTCCTCAGCGCGTCCCCGAGGGTGCGCCAGAACCAGCGCCAGATCGACGCGGCGGGCGGGGAGCTGGTGCGGGCGCTCGCCGCGCACGGGGTGGAGACCCGGCTGGTCGGCTGTCGGGTGGGGCCCACCGTGACCCGTTACGAGATCGAGATCGGCCCCGGGGTCAAGGTGGCCCGGGTGACCAGCCTCTCCAAGGACATCGCCTACGCCATGGCGTCGCCGGACGTCCGCATCCTCGCACCCATCCCGGGCAAGTCGGCCATCGGCGTCGAGGTCCCGAACCGGACCCGCCAGCTCGTCTCCCTGCGCGACATCCTCGAGTCGAAGGAGGCTCGGCCGACGGCGACCACGCACCCGCTCGAGGTGGCGATGGGCCGCGACATCGCGGGACGCGCCGTCATGGCGAACCTGGCCGAGATGCCGCACATCCTCATCTCGGGCGCGACCGGCTCGGGGAAGTCCTCGTGCATGAACTCCATCATCACGTCCATCCTCATGCGCGACACGCCGGACAAGGTCAAGCTCATCCTGGTCGACCCCAAGCGGGTCGAGCTCGGCCAGTACGACGGGCTGCCCCACCTCCTCAACCCGGTAGTGGTCGACCCCAAGAAGGCTGCCAACGCGCTCGCCTGGGCCGTCAAGGAGATGGAGCGCCGGTACGACCTCCTGGCCGAGAACGGCGTGCGCGACATCACGGGCTACAACCAGCTGGTGGAGGAGGGGCTGATCGCGGCACCCCCGTCGGACCGTAGCCGGGTGCGCGCCGCCGCCGCCGCCGCCCTCGGCGAGGACCACCCGGCCGTCGAGGACGAGGCCGAGCTCGACGAGCCCGAGCCACCGCAACCCCTGCCCTTCATCCTCGTCGTGGTCGACGAGCTGAACGACCTCATGATGGTGGCGGCGCGTGACGTCGAGGACTCCATCGTGCGCATCGCCCAGATGGCGCGCGCCGTGGGCATCCACCTGGTCATCGCCACCCAGCGCCCCTCCGTCGACGTGATCACCGGGGTGATCAAGGCCAACATCCCGAGCCGGATGGCGTTCTCGGTCTCCTCGCTGGCCGACAGCCGGGTCATCCTCGACCAGCCCGGCGCCGAGCGCCTGATCGGCAAGGGGGACATGCTCCTGCTGACCGCCTCGTCGAACATCCCGCGCCGCCTCCAGGCCCCCTGGGTCTCCGAGGAGGAGGTGCGTACCGTGGTCGCGCACTGGCAGAGACAGGGGGGGCAGACCGAGGCCATCGTCGGGATCGAGGGCATCGACGACGGGCCGTGGGGCAGCGGCGGCATGGACGATGACGACGACGAGTATCTGGCTCAGGCACGTGACCTCGTGGTGCGCTCGCAGCTGGGGTCCACCTCAATGCTGCAGCGGAAGCTGCGGGTCGGCTTCGCCCGCGCCGGCCGCCTCATGGACCTGCTGGAGCGGGCGGGCGTCGTGGGGCCGAGCGAGGGCTCCAAGGCACGGGCCGTGCTGATGACCCCCGAAGAGCTCGACGCGCTGAGCCGGAGGTGAGCCCGGAGAGCTCGGCGCCCCTCATGGTGGCGCCGTTCCGACTCGACTCGTTGCGCGAGCCGCCACCTGCGCCACCCCCGCCGCGTGAGCACGGTCGTCATGCGGTGCACTCGCACCGACGGCGCCACTCGGGGCGCCGTCTGGTGCTGCTCGTCGCGCTGCTCGTGCTGATCGCCGCGGCGGCCGTGTTCGTCGGAGTCCGGCTGACGACGCCGGACCCGCCCCCCGCCGTGACCCCGGTCGCGCTCCGGACGGTGACGGTCCCGACACAGTCGGTCTCCCTGCCCTGGCCGGCGACCGGGCAGGCCGCGATCGCCGTCCCCTCCATCGGGATCGACGTGGCGTCGGGCGCCGAGCAGCCGGTGCCCGTGGC
>Ga0208565_1000743_pt1 | contig 22062 bp, 15 predicted proteins | sample Sb_taG_7_FD_187706 | JGI IMG/M metagenome (GOLD analysis project Ga0208565, IMG submission 187706) | Peat soil microbial communities from Weissenstadt, Germany - Sb_50d_2_FS metaG (SPAdes) (version 2) | ecosystem: Environmental > Terrestrial > Soil > Wetlands > Peat | place: Germany...
TGCACACGTGAGCATGCCCTATTGCTATCGCTGTGTATACCAATGCAAGGACTGCGGCCGACAGTACGCGGCGGAGATCGAACGAGCAATCGAAGCTGCCCAAGGTGAGGCAGCGGCGTTCGTTTTTGAGCCCGTCAGTGGAGCAACGCTGGGAGCGGCTTTGCCCCCCGAAGGATATCTTCAGCAAGTTGCTGAAATCTGTGGCCATCACGAGGTTCTATTGATTGCTGATGAAGTTATGACCGGAATGGGTCGCACTGGTCGGAACTTTGCCGTCGACCACTGGGGAGTCGCTCCAGACATTCTGGTAACGGCGAAGGGACTTTCCAGCGGTTATGCTCCGCTAGGTGCGGTCATCGCAACGAAAAAGGTTAAGGATGCGATTGCTGGGGGATCAGGCTCCTTCATCCATGGCTTCACTTACAGTGCACATCCCATTTCAGTAGCGGCTGGGCGTGCAGTACTACGCCATTTACAAGCACAAAGGCTCGTACAGGCCGCAGATTCTGGACGACAAGAGACCGTAGCTGCAAAGCTAGGCCGGTCGCTCGAGTCCTTACGCAAACTGATGGTCATCGGTGACGTGCGCGGCATTGGCATGCTGTGGGGTATCGAATTCGTCTCGGACAGAGCCGGCAAGCTGCCCTTTCACCCGGACTTGAATTTCGCCGGACGTGTGGGGAAAGCGGCGGCAAAGCGTGGGTTGCTCGTGTATCCCGTCCAGGGGTGCGTGGACGGGATTTCCGGAGACCATCTTCTACTCGCGCCGCCTGCGATCATTACTGAAGAACAAATCGCATGGGCCGTGCAGCAGTTGGGCGCGGCTGTGGAAGAGGCGCTGGTGAAAGATTGACTTTCGAAGTGGGACATCACCGCCAGACCTGCCCCTCCCGAAGCTCAAACTTCATGTTGGGGTGATCTGTGACTTACCCCCGGTTCTCCGTTCCTAGTGCCAAATACGATCACTTGACGAAGCGGGCTGTGTAGCTTAGACAATCGCTAGAGGGATTGAAGTGATCCGATTCGGTGTTGCCTCCGTTGATCGGCGTCCGGCCCGGTCAGAGCCGAGAATGGGAAAAGAGCGACACGGCATGTCGGTTTTTCCGGAACAGCCACAAATGAACCGACTCAGGGCTTCGGAATGACCAAAGCTCTGACCCATCCCCGTGACCCCAGCATCGGGACTGACCTCGCGCGAATACTCTAAAACGAAAAGCGGGCGCCGAACTGTGCTTCACGGCTGGGCGCTGCGCTCGACAGTGTCAGGAAAGTGCCCGAGATCGCTGTCCCGTTGGGTGAATCAAAGTTCGGATGGTTGAACAGATTGAACATCTCTCCCGTGAATTCTAGGGATCGGTGTTCGCCCAGTCGCACGATCTTCGCCAACCTCATGTCGAAATTGACGAACGCATAAGTGTGGCCGAGTTGAGCCGCGGTAACCGTAGTCAGACCGTAGGTCGTCCGGAAGGCGTTCACGGAGTTCAAATTATTTTGAGAAGCGTACCCACCCTGATTGAGACCGAGCCCAGAAGGTCGGGCACAGCAGGTCGTACCGTCGCCATAAAGATCGAATCCGGCGACGATGTTGAACGGAGGACCTGTGTTGCCTACAATAATCGTGCTCAATTGGAAACCCAAGGGCAACGTACCGATGGCGGCGACAGAAAGCTTGTGCCGCATGTCATTGAGCGTCGGTCCCCGATCAATGCCTCCGATCGGGTAGCTGGGTGTGTAGTAGTGCGTATCAGCTCCTAACTGTATCGCATGTGAGTAAGTGTAAGACGCCTGCCCCTGGATTCGGTGGGAGAATCGCTTAGTCAATCCCACCTGCAAGGCGTCGTACCACCCTTGCCCGTCCGTCACCTGCGATAAAATCTGGCCAAATCCATACAAGTAGGGGTTTGCGGCAGTCCCGGCTGGGTTTGTAGGTGAAAAGCTAGGCGGTAGATTTTGGATGCGCTTCTCGAAATCGTGTACCGAATGCGAATACACGCCGTCTATGTTCAGCGCTAGCGTGTCACCAAACTGGCGTGTGACCCCAAGCGTGCCATTCAATGCATACGGAAGCTTAAAGTTGTTCGCTTGGATGTTGCTCATCGCCCTGGGACCAGATGGCGTGGGCCCGCCGCCAAGAATGGCAGTGATATTTGGATAATTGGCGAGTAGCGCTGGATCCGTGACTATTGCAAAAAAATCATCGCCCGTCAACTGTTGCAGCGCAAGCTCTTGCATGAACATGCGTGCACGGGCGTGATACATCCCGAAGCCGCCCCGCACGACCGTGTTTGACGACGGGGAATACGCGAACCCGAACCGCGGATCTACCGCATTGAAATTTATGCCGGGATGCTCGCTGTAGACCCCTCTGAGTGACTGGTTCCTCGGCAACTGAAACGCCTGCTCCATTGTCTGGTTGTCACGCACGCGCGTATCCACGTCCCAGCGGATGCCGATATTCAGCGTTAGTTTCTTGGTGAGCCGCCAGTCATCTTGCGCAAACATCCCGAAGTACTTGTCCGGCAAAGGAGCATGTGACGGATTGATGGATTGCTCGAAATACACAGGATCTGTGCTCGGATCCGTTGGGTTAAACGGCGCGTCGGTCACAAAAACAAATAAACCATTTTGCTCGGCGCACGAGCAGTACCCAGTCTTCATGAAGGTCACATCACCTCCCACTTTAATATTGTGCTTGGGGAGATTGAAGTACATAGTGTCGTAGAGCTGATGCCGATGGCGGGCTTCCACCGAGTAGTAGTAAGCCGCACCAATCGTGCCGGATGGACGAATTTCGGTTGGAAGTGCGGAATTCGGTGTGGGTTCGACGTTTATAACGCGGAACTGATATCGGAAGGTGTTGACAATGGTAGGACGGAGTGTCGCAGTTTCCTGCGCCACGATTGAGTACGCCCCCGTCACGGTCTTCACTCCAAAGTTCTGCGCGAATGTGCCTCCGAAGCCTCCTTGCGAGCTGTCATGCTCATCGATCCCGCGCAGCATCAGAGAATGTTTCGGCGATAGCTGATGATCGAATCGCGCGTCCAGGTTATGATTCGTCGTCCCCGCCACGAACGAGCCGTTGTACTGCGCGAGCGGTGATGAGTCGGGAATGGCCACAGTCAGTGGGTCGTTTACATGGAGATACTCGTAGCTGCCAAAGAAGAAGGTCTTGTCTTTCACAAGGGGACCGCCGAAGGTTCCACCGGCCCGCTGTTGATCAAATGGGGCCTTGACCTGTTCAAAGTAGTTCCGCGCCCTGAGTGCGTCAGCTCGGAAGAAGCCATACCCGCTGCCATGGTACTCATTGGTCCCTGACTTGGTAACGACGTTTAGGGCGCCTTCGAGGGCACCACCGTACTCGGCATCGAACCGGTTCGTAACGACCTGGAACTCCTTGATGGTGTCTTCGTTGATGTTCTGTACAGGAGCGCCCCAAATGTCATCGTCTATATCCCCGCCATCGACGACAGTGGTGTAGGCATAACGGGAGTCGCCGCCCCCAATCTGCAGCGGCTGCGTGCAGGTGATCGCGGTGCACCGTCCGGCGCCTGGCACGAGTGCAGCCAATCCCAGGAAATTGCGGGAGAGCAGTGGCAACTCCTGGATGTTTTGCTGATCGATGGATCCTTCCACTTGCGATTGCTGCGGTTGGACCAGCGGCTGAATGGCCGCGACGTCTATCGTCTCCGTGACCGCGCCAATCTTCATGGTGAAGTCGGCCACAACCTGCGCACCGACCATCAGTTGCATCTTCTTCCGCTCTTCAGTACTGAACCCGGGATGCTCAACTCGGATGGTGTACACCCCACTTTGAAGCGCGGGAAATCGGTAGTGCGCTGCATTATCCGTTACAGCGGAGCGAGAAATGCCCGTTTCTTGGTCAATGACTGTTACTGTCGCGCCCGGCAGCACCGCTCCGGATGCATCAAACACGTTACCTTGGATGATCGCGCTGCCTTGCTGCGCCACCGCGGTGAACTGGAGCACCATCAGAAGAAGAGCCGAACCCAGGATCTTTGGAAACCTGCTCGACATATTGCCTCCTTAGTTGTTACTCCTTATTCATCGCCATCTCGTGCGCGAAACGCGCTATCGCCCCATGTTTCTGGTTAGCTTCGTACATCGGCACACCGCCTACGACCGTCATCGTGACCGAGAGATCTTTCAAACCTTCAGGAGCAGTGGTGCGTGGATCAGCCGAAAGTACAGTCAGATCAGCAAGGCGGCCGACCGCCAGTACACCGAGATCCTGCTCTTCGAATGCGGCGAACGCGGGCGCCCACGTCATCGCGCGCAGCGCCGTCATCACGTCCACACGCTGTTCGGGATGCCATCCTTCCGCAGGAGTACCGTCCGCCCCCTTGCGTGTCACCATCGAGTACAAGGTGAGAATCGGATTGGGAGAATCGGAGGCCGGGAAGTCTGTGCCCGAAGCCACTACGGCTCCACTCTTAAGCAAATCAGCGACCGGCAACACATAGGTGGTACGCACAGGTCCTAGGCGCTCCAGCGACCACCGGCTGTACTCACCGACAAAGATTGGCTGCGTAGACGCAACTACGTGCAACTGCGCGAATCGCTTAAGATCGCCAGGATCCACTACCGAGGCGTGCTCGATGCGGAATCGCTCTGTAGCAAGATCACTTCCACCAGCTTTCTCGAATCCGTCGAGTGCACGGTGCACGGCCTTATCGCCGATGGCATGAGCATTCACTTGGTACCCACGGGACACGGCGCTCTTCACTAGTGCTTGAAAATCTGCGTCGCTCATCAATTCAAGCCCGTGCTCGCGCGGCGCATCACTGTATGGAGTGAGCAACTCGGCACCTCGCGAGCCGAGGGCCCCGTCAAGAAATACTTTGAAGCTGCGGATTAGCAACCGGTCATCACCCAGTGGAGGTTCGGGAGCGTGCCCAAGCATCTCAGCAGCAGTGGTCCCGGTTCCCAAGGCCATTACATAAGCTCTCAGCGGCAGCCGTTCTTTAGCCAGCAGCTCCTTGTAGAGAGCGATCCCTTCCAAATCCACGCCAGCCTCGTGGATACTGGTCAAACCTAACTGCACACAACGATGAACCGCGGTATCCAGCCGTTTAAGCAATTGATCATGAGTGGGCTTCGGAATAACCTTCATGATCAACCCGACTGCGTTGTCTACCAGCACGCCAGACGGAGAGCCGTCTGGAAGACGCATGAGGTGTCCTCCTTGGGGATCGGCGGTGTCGCCCCGGATTCCGGCAGCCCGGAGGGCAGCGCTATTAACCCATATCGAATGTCCGTCAATGCGTGTCAAGATTGCCGGGTACGAGGGCAAAGCAGCATCCAGATCAGCAGCCGTAGGAAAAGCAACCGGATTCCAGAACCCCTGATCCCAGCCTCGACCTTCAATCCACGATCCGGTGGGGAGTTCCTTCGCTCGTTGCACTACGAGTCGAATTATTTGTTCTTTTGACAGACCTCTAAGGTCGAGTTCTTCGAGCTGATGACCAAACTCGATCGCATGGATGTGCGCATCGGCTAATCCTGGTACAGCAGTCCCCGGCAGATGCAAGCGGCGCACGGCACTTCCGACTGTGGCCAAGACCTCAGATTCGCTTCCAATGGCAACAATGCGCCCTGCTCTAACTGCAATTGCACCTGCGGTTGGATGGTTCTCATCCATCGTCACGATCGGGCCGATGAAGATGACATCCGCCTGCACTGTCGGGGCGTTTACGGCTCCAGTAAAACGCGCAGCAAAGACAACTATCCAACACGCTAGCAATGCGCGAACGCTTTCCATTCGTTCGATATGCGCACACATGTTCGGCATGCGGAGCGAATTCTAAGTTTTTTGTGAGAAAATTGTCAAGAACGAAATCGTAGCGTGCCTGGAAATCAAGAAATCCGGGGTTCCGGCTGTCCCGCCGTTCATTCCCGGCGTACGCTTTCTCGGATTGAGATGGTGGCAAAACCAGACTTCGATGAGCTATCCGCGGCTTCTCGGAGGTGCACCAAGCAGGTTCGAAATGCGCTCGGCTGCCTGAAGCGCAATTGGAAGATAGCGCGCCCGCAACTCTTTCATAGAAACTCGTGATGCGTGAGACGAGATATTGATCGCCGCAGCCGTACGTCCAGAGTGATCGCGAATGGGAGCAGCGACTGAGCGTACGCCGACCTCTACCTCTTGATCGATAATCGCCCATCCTTGCTCACGCACCTCATCCAAGATGCGGCTCAACTGCGGCTTGCTCGTAACTGTTCGCGCTGTTAGAGGCTCCAGAATTACTTGGGACAAGTAACGATCGAGGCTGGCCGGATCCAGACTGGCTAGCAGCACCCGTCCCATTGAGGTCGGATACGCCGGCAGGCGCGCCCCGACCGCGAGAGCAATTGCCATGATTCGCTTCGTCGGAACACGGGCAACATACACGATATCCATGCCGTCGAGTACCGTAATCGAGCAGGACTCGTGCACAGTCGCTACAACTTCCTCCATAGTCGCCTGTGCGACATCTGGCAATCGCATCGTGGAAAGAAACGTGAATCCCAAGTCGAGTACCCGGGGAGTAAGCCGGAAAAGGCCGTCCTCGGCTGAAACATATCCGAGTTCCTTGAACGTTAACAAAAATCTGCGCGCTGCAGCTCGGGATAGGCCTGTACGATCCGCGACGTCTGTGATCGTTAGTGCGTCGGCCCGCCCTGAAAAGGATTTGATAACCGCAAAACCACGGCCGATTGACTGCACGTACTCGCGGCGGGCAGACAGCTTAGGCGGCTTCAAAGGGCGCAATGATGTTGGAGGTTTTTCCACGGTCTGACGAGTTCGCATACCGAACAAATGGTGTCACAAGTTGCCTGCAACTGCAACCGCGATGGATCGAGGTTCGTCCCTCACGTTTCACTGTAATCCAGCCAAACCCTCGCGAGCTGCAGGAACTATGGGGTCCGAGCGAGGCGCTTCTGCCAGACACTCCTGATAGGCAGCGCGCGCCCGTTCACTGTCTCCCAACCGGCGATAAGCTTCGCCGAGAAGGTATTGAGCCCGGTATGCGCCAGCCCAACTTCGGCGGATGCTCTCGAGACGGGAAACAGCATCCTGTAAATGACCCGCTTCGAAATCGATCATCGCTAGACTCAGTTGGGGTTCCGGACGACTAGGCGCCGACTTCACGACGAATTCGAATATTTTTCTTGCCTCATCTGCCCTTCCTGCCTGGTGTAAGACAGCCGCTAGTCTTTCAGCCACATCAAGATTAGAAGGATCAAGGTTTGCGGCCTCTTGAAAGGCCGCAAGAGCGCCCTCAATGTCGCCTGCCCTTTCTCGGTCAGAGCCGACCGTTTGGAGAATCAATAAAAGGTTGGCGCGGGCAGCCTGATGGCTTGGATCCGCGTGCACGGCAGCACGAGCGCTAGTGAGAGCGGCATCTAAACGGCTCGAGCGATAGTACGCCAGCGATAGATTGCTTAATGCATCCGCCAGATGCAGGCCCGTGGAAACCACTCGTTGGTTGTAAACGATCGCTCGCGCAAGATCGCCCCGTTCCAGGGCAGCAGCGCCGAGGAACTTCAACGCTAGTACATCTTCTGGATCCTGATGCAGGACCGATTCAAACACCGATCCTGCTGCTTTCTGATCACCCATCAGAGAAAGCTCGATGCCGTGCTCAACTTGTTCCCACTCGGCAATCCGCAGCTTGGGATCAATTCCTGCTACGGGGACAAAACCCGCCACAGTACGTCCGCTGGCCGCGACATATCCCAGAGCTGCGAGCTGGCGGAGAGCTTTCGCATCGATGCTGAATGGGGCAGGCTGTACTGCTTTTTTGGCGAGCGTGTTTAGATGGCCGCGCAGTTCTTGGCGAAGTCGCCGCATTGTCTCCGGCCTATCCGCAGCGAGATCGCGAAGTTCTCTTGGGTCGCTCTCAACATCGTATAACTCTGGTGTGGGAGCATCTATCAATTTGAAAGGTCCCAAACGAGCTGCATACATCGAGGACCACCCGAGCTGCTGAGCAAGGTACAGTGTTTCCGCCACAGGAATGTCTGGTTTGGGTTCGCGGTCCAATAGCCCCGGTATCGCACTATCGTTCGGCAATCCGGCGAGGGAAAGTATTGTAGGCTCGATCTGTGCAGCACTGACCGGCTCACTCACTGTAACAGGAGACGAAATCCGTGCGGCTGCACGAATAATCAACGGCACGTGGATCGTAGAGTCGTAGAGAAGGGCGCCATGAGTCCGCTCTCCGTGGTCACCAAGTCCTTCTCCATGGTCCGCCGCGACAATCACGGTGACACTTTTTGACAAGCCACGACGGTCAATTTCGGCAAGCAAGGAACCCACACAAGCATCGGCATATGCTACCTCCGCATCGTACGGGTAGTCTTTGTATTGCGACTTGTAAGGTTCCGGCGGGTTATAAGGCAGGTGCGGATCGTTGAGGTGAACCCACAAAAAAAAGGGCTTTTCTTTGACGTTCTGCAACCAGTTGATAGCGCGCTTTACGACTTCTCCACCTGGCCGCGCAGCCGCCTGACCCATATCATCGTCATATAGCTGGAAGCCCCGTGAAAGGCCAGTCGACGATCGGAGTACGGAGCTCCCTACAAAGGCGGCCGTCTGATAACCTGAGCGCTCGAGGGCTTCAGCGACTAACGGAATACTTTCGGGAACACGGTACCCGTCATTGCTTCTAACCGAATGTTCGACCGGCAATCGTCCACTAAGAATCGACAGGTGGGAAGGCAGCGTGAGTGGCACCGTGGAGTATGCCGAGTCGAACCGAGTACCATGAGCTGCCAAAGTGTCCAGAGCCGGCGTCCGGACGGTTTTCGATCCGTACGCCCCCACTCGGTCTAGGCGAAGCGTGTCGATCGTGATCAGGACAATCCCGGGACGGGTGGGCGTTCGCAGTCGCAAGTAAACAGCGGATCCCAGTAATAGCACCAGGACCGCGACCGCTACCACCTTCACACTACGCGCCAAGCGCCCCCCTGCAACACCAACCCTTTAGGCACGACAATTGAAGCCGAAGCAGACAAATCGCAACGGCCGCCAGAGCGACGTCGTAAAATTCTATACGATGTCCGAAGTCGGCGGGAACACATTCCGATCCGTTACCTAGGTTCGCCAGTATAAAGAGCCTTTCCGGTCACGAGCCTAAGCTCGTTTGAGATAGTAACAATTCGGATCCAGCTGCTCTCGCAAGATCCGAAGTTCCTGTGGCTCCGGGGGCAAGGTCGTGTTCAATTGGGCAGGAATCTCGATATCCCATCCGATATTCATCCGGATTTCCTCTGGAGTCACGCCCGGATGTAGGGAAACTACTCGCAATTCACCCTGGCTGTCGAAATCATAGACGCCGAGGTCGGTCACGACTAGTTGCGGCCCGCCCCCGCAGGCTCCTTCAGGCCTTCCACCGCCTGCCAAATTGCCAGCACTGGTCACAAACTCCACTCTCTCAACGAAGGACTTTCGGGATTGATTCCCGATGATGAAGATCCTTTTCGCCAGGGTTGCGATATCCGATGCCCCGCCGCTGCCAGGCAGTCGCACCTTGGGGGATTTGTAGTCGCCAATCACTGTAGTGTTGAGGTTGCCGTACCGGTCGACCTGCGCTCCGCCAAGAAACCCGACGTCGATCAGGCCTCTTTGCAGGTAAAACAGGAAGATTTCGCTCAGCGGACTCACCGAAGCAGCCCCCGACACCAGGCACGGGTCTCCGATAGAAAGTGGCTGCCTCTCGGGATCGGCGCCATAAATCCCTGACTCGTAGACCATTTGGAGTCGAGGAGCGTGCAGACGCTTTGCAAGATTACAAGCGAGATTCGGCAACCCGATTCCAACAAATACAACATCCTCGTCGCGCAATGCCCGCGCGGCCGCAATCACCATCAATTCTGAACGGGTAAAGAGCGCAGCTTGTTCAGTGATGACGGCCATAGTTCACCGGTTCCGAATAGTGCGGCGTAGGCCGCAGTGCTTCCAGTCTTGTTCTCCCTAGTTTCTCAATATAGTGCTCGCGCGATGGAATTTTTATTACCCATTCACGCAACCAATGCTGTAGTGTCGTCGGGTTGCGTGCGATTTCGTCCCATTCCAGATAGAAATCTGTGTCGCGATCGTAATAGCCCTGCGCATAGGAGGGATGGGAACCGAAGGGTACTTGGCATATTGCCGAGACTTTGAGCCCGGGTAGAAGGGTACGATTTGGATCTGACCGGATAATGTCGGATGACACCACCTCTTCCACTGTGACGATGACGTGCTTCGAGGCGAACGCAGCTTCCTTTTGCACCCCGGCGAGTCCCCATACCTGAACGTTACCCTGCTGATCCGCGCGCTGCGCGTGCAGTATTGCTACATCTGGAGTGATGCTAGGAACGACATATAGAATCTCGCCGTCAAACGGTGACACAATCGTCTTGATCAAGCGGTTCGCGCGTACGAGGTCTGATCCGAAGTAACTACGAAGGGGCATAAATGGGAGATTGGATGCGCCAGCGAATAGGCGCATGGCTAGTCCGAAGTGTGAATACTCTTCAATCTCAACCTGGCCGGCTTGTACCGCACGTCGAAATGCGTGCAGTGATCCAACGCCGGGATTGCCTGCCCAACTGAATATGAGCTTCTTACAACAGCCGGCAGCAATCAGTTGGTCGTAGATTATGTCCGGTGTCAGCCTGACAAGGGTCAAGTTCATTTTCTGCTGCCGGATGATCTCATGGGCGGCGGCAAAAGGGATCAGGTGCGTGAAGCCTTCCATGACAACGGTCGAGCCGTCATGGACATACTTGTTGATTGCCGTCTTGAGGTCTGTGATTTTTTCCATTACTTGCGAGACATTATTGGCACCGTGATTCGGGATGGATAGCGGGATCCCAAGTATACGGTTTGAGTGGCAGGAACAGCTTGCGACCATGACCGGAACGGCTCCCACGTGTTTGGGTTAACGTATGGATAGACACTCCCGCCGATGTACACCTGCAGTCGGTGGCCAGCACGAATGACGTAGCTGGCGTACCCGAGGCTGATCTCGAGTTCCACCGGCTGGTTCGGTTTCAGAGGTGTGGGCGTTGTTTCATGCTCGGTGCTGCGGTAGCGGGTACGTAACATGCCCGGCGCGGCTGTGAAGTTCACGGAGTTACCCTCAGGTCCAACATCCAGCAGACGCATCGATACGTCGGTGTCCGGAGCTGAGGAACTGAACCATAGGTGAGCAAGGATCTGTCCGGTAATCTCTGTATCCTGGCCGAGCGGCTCAGAATTGAACACCAAAACATCGCGCCGGTTAGTAATTAAGCGCCAGTCCGGTGACCCAGCCCCGCCAACGTGATAGACGCCGTCGCCCGGTACCCGCAACGGATTTCGGGGATCATAAACAAAGCTAGTTGTTGAGTCTTCACTCTGAGTCCGGGCTAGATGTCCTCCCGCCGCCAGCATCCAGTCGGTAGGCTTGTTCCCCGGCGGAGGCCAGTCTTGCGCGTCGCGCCAAATGTTATCTCCTACCACGAAATATCGTACGGGCGGCTCCTGTGAGTACCCGTCGTCAACGCCTTTCAGCCAGTAATCAAAGAAACCCAATAGAGTTTCGGTATAGTCAATGCCTGCATTGGGTCCGAAATCCACCCCTCCGAAAGTGAATTGCTCAAGTCCCGGCACACCATGAGTCCACGGCCCTATCAGTAGGCGCTGACCACGGCGTGCGGCGTCGCTTCCTCCGTGTTGCTTCATTCCAATGAAGTTCCGGATTGCACCCGGCTGTCCATAGTCGTCGTCGTTCCACGCGGTTACGTTCAGACAAGGAACCTGGACCTTGAGATGCTGAGACTCAATATCGTATGGCGCCCAGTGAGGACCGTCGTCGGGGTGATCGATCCAGTCTTTCCACACCGGGAAATCCTTCATCAGTGGCAATTCGTCGAGAGGAACGTAGGAAACCCACTCATCGTAGTGCTTCGAAATGGCGGCGCGTGCTTCCTCGATCGTGCTGTAAGGCGATCCATGCTCGCGCCGGGCCTTCGCCTGCCGCTGCAAATACCAAGCCAGAATCGGCGCTTCGAAGATTCCTCCGTGGTAGAGGAAGTGCCGGGAGTTCGCAAAGGTCATCGCGGGCACCATAGCCGCAAGATGTGGAGGTTGTGTTACCGCCGTCATCCACTGGTCGGCTCCGGGGTATGAGAGCCCATAGGTCCCTACCTTGCCATTGACATAAGGCTGTGCGGCCAGCCACTCGATGCTGTCATATCCGTCGTTCACTTCCTGCAAATAGGGGTTGAACTCGCCCTCTGAACGATATTGCCCGCGCACGTCCTGTAGGGCGACGACGTATCCGTGTTTAACCGCGTCGATCACAAAGCCGGTAACCGCGTCCGTCTTGTTGTAGGGAGTACGCATCAGCAGAGCCGGGTATCTGCCGGGATCAGCCGGACGATAGATGTCGGCATACAAGTTGACGCCGTCGCGCATTTTTGCAGGCACGTCCTTGTCGACCACGATGTTGTAGCGCCGCCGGCCCTCCGCATCTGAGGATGATTCCCGATGGTTTTGGGTGGCGGCCGAGATAGTTTGGTCGCTAGAACTCGCGGTGACTGTGGACCCCAGGTAACCGAAGATCAGCAGGGCCAGCAGAACAGGAAGCAGGAAAACTTGCTTAGGACATTTCTGTTTTGTGCTATCCTGCTGTTCGTATCTCGAACACATGTTCGACATGCGTAACGCATTGTAGGGTGGCTCTCGTGCGGGTGTCAAGGAGGTTATTGCCTCGCTTCGGGCGCTACCAACGTGGCCCTGATTTTGGAAGAAGATTAGCCGTGTTGCCTCCTTGCGCGGACCCGGAGCCAAACCAGCTCTCGTCGTTGCATGAACCAGAGTAGAACTCGGATTTAGGCTGATTCCTGGAGGTTGCTATGCGAGATCGCTCTCACTTCTGCGGCCTGTCCTTACTGCTCATCTTGGCTGCCTTGCCCCTTTTCGGGCAGCGCGAACCTGTCCTGAAGCAGATTAAGGAACCGCATTCCTACTACTATCGAGAAATGTACATTCCGCAACTGACCACCGGCCCCAGCTCAGTGGCGTGGTCGCCCGATTCGCAATTCCTAATCTATTCGATGGCAGGTTGGCTTTGGCGGCAGCAGGTCACGTCGCAAACTTCCGAGCAACTTTCCTCCGGTCCCGGATATGACTACCAGCCCGACTGTTCCCCCGATGGCCGCTGGGTTGTTTATGCTTCTTACGCCAAAGATGCAATCGAGTTGTGGGCTCTGGATACGACAAATAAACAGGCCCATCAGCTCACGAATGGAGGCGCGGTCAACGTTGAGCCGCGCTTCTCACCCGATGGCCGGCGTTTAGCTTTCGTTTCTACCTCTTTCAACGGACACTTTCACATTTTTATCGCCGACTTCGCGGACGGTGTACTAAGTAACGTTCAGCAGCTCACTGCAGAGAACCGCAGCCCTCTCCCCCGCTATTACTACAGCTCCTTCGATCACGAAATCAGTCCTGTATGGTCGCCCGATGGAACTGAAATTCTGTTTGTCTCGAACCGCGGACATATCTATGGCACCGGCGGGTTCTGGCGAATGAAGGCAGTGCCGGGTTCGCCTATGCGCGAGATCCACTACGAAGAAACCACGTGGAGAGCCCGGCCCGACTTCTCCCCAGACGGCATGCGCATTGTCTATGGATCGTATCTCGGCAGGAACTGGCACCAGCTTTGGATCACGCCGTCAAAAGGTGGCGACCCTCTGCCTATTTCGTACGGAGAGTTTGACAACACGAATCCACGCTGGTCAAAGGATGGAAAGCAGATCGCGTTTATCTCGAATCGTGGCGGAAATACTTCGCTTTGGGTCCAGCAAGTACCTAGCGGAGCTGAGCGGGAGGTAGTCATCTCCGAGCGTCATTATTTGACGTCAGTAGGAAAACTGTTGATAACGATATTGGATGCTGCAGGTCATACCGCCGCGGCTCGGGTTTCCGTAACTGGTTCCGACGGTCGTGCCTACGCTCCGGACAACGCTTGGATGAATGCCGACGATAATTTCGATCGCGCCGAGCGACCTACCGAAGCTCACTATTTCCACACTGTTGGAACCGCCGAACTCTCGCTCCCGCAGGGTGAAACCACAATCGAGGTTATGAAAGGTTTCGCTTATCACATTGCCAAACAGACGGCGACTGTGACCAGAGAGCACGAGACGCATGTAACCGTGCGATTAGAGCCGATCCCCGTACCACATGACCCGCGTGGACTGTGGATGAGTGGTGATGCTCATCAGCACATGAATTATGCCGGCACATACCGCAACACACCCATTCATATGCTGCAGCAGGCCGCCGCTGAAGATCTAGAACTGGTGGAAGACTTGGTGGTGAACAAGGAACAACGGATACCCGACATCTCGTACTTTAGAACCGATTCGGATCCGGAGTCGACGGCGTCGAATATACTGCGGTACGGGCAGGAGTTCCACACCAGCTACTGGGGCCACCTCGCCTTGCTTGGTCTTACCAAGAACTTCATCCTCCCTACCTACGCCGCGTATCCGGGCACCGCTGCCGCAAGCCTGGTACCCATGAATGCTGACATAGCCGATGTGGCCCATGCGCAGGGCGGGCTGGTAGGGTATGCGCATCCATTCGCAAGCGTTCCCGATCCCGTCAACGACACCTCGCTGACCGACGAACTGCCCGCCGACGTCGCCTTGGGAAAGGTCGACTATATTGAGGTCGTGGGGTTCAGCGATCATAAGTCGACTGCAAGTGTGTGGTATCGGCTACTCAACCTCGGATTCCGTTTACCCGCCGCTGCCGGCACCGATGCAATGTCGAATTTCGCATCGTTGCGGGGACCGGTAGGTTTGAATCGTGTCTACGCCTTGATTCCGAAGGGACCGCTGGACGCTCAAAGCTGGCTCACCTCCATTAAGAACCGGCACACTTTCGTGACCAATGGACCTCTGCTAGGATTCACGCTGAACGGTCGCACGATCGGTGACGAGATTGACCTTCCGGCTGGAGATCACGAGTTGCGCCTCGCGGCGTGGATGCGTTCAATCGTTCCCGTTGATCACCTCCAGGTTGTCTGCAATGGACAGGTTGTCGACGACGTAAAGCTGGAGGGTAATCGTGCCAGCGCGGACGTCAGCTCCACGATTCATGTCTCTCAGAGTACTTGGTGTCTGTTGCGTACATGGGCTGACAAGGCGGAACACCCGATTCTTGACTTGTATCCTTACGCAACTACCAGCCCTATATTTGTCACTGTGGCCGGATCTTCGCTGCACGCGAAGGAAGATGCTGAATATTTCCTAGCCTGGATAGATCGCCTGATCACGGCGGCTAATACAAATCAAGACTGGAATACTCCTGCGGAAAAGGAACACGTTTTGAGCACCCTGCAAAGTGCTCGTGCGGTCTATGTTGGATTGGATAAGTAGATTTGGTGACACCTATGAGCGGCAGACAGTAGGTGGCAAGAATCCCGAAGGAAGGTGCGCTCCCATGTTTTACCGAAAGGCACTCGTTGCGCTTCTCGCGATCCCCTTGGTCTGTGTCGAGTCGCCGGCTCACTCGCAGAACATGTCTCCTGCCAAGCCAAAGGTAATCGTCATTGGTGTCAATGGAATGGAGTGGGACATCCTGCGGCCCCTCTTGCTGGAAGGGAAACTCCCAAATCTGGCAAGCCTTATCAAGCGCGGCGTGTACGGGAAATTGCGCACCGTTTCGGCGCCAAACTGTCCCCGGGTGTACTCAACGATTTCTACGAGCACCAGACCCGACGAACATGGCGTGACTGGGTTCGTCGTCGGGGGAATCACGGCAAACTCGAATATGCTTAAGGAGGAGCCGATCTGGTCGATCCTCTCAAGGAATAACATCACTGTGGGCATGGCAAATGTGCCCGCGACTTTTCCCGCCATGCCAGTGGATGGCTACATGGTCACGGGTATGCTGACGCGGGGTAAGAACTGTGAGGATGGGGTACTTTGCGCTCCAAAACTATCAGAGGTAGAAGGTGGAGACGCGGTTTATCCAGCTTCGTTGAAGCCCGAACTTTTGAAGAATGTTGGCGATTTCTACATCGATTGCGAGCGTATGCCCAGCGCCGAGGAATTAAATGGCCACGAACCTGAAGTAATCAATGCATGGCTCAGCAAGGTGCAGCAGATTCGCGAGCAGCAGGATCGTCTGTTCGACTATCTGTTGAACACCCACCCGGCCGACTTCACTTGGATGGTCCAGTCTTGCGAGGACCGTACCGGGCATTGGCTCTATCCAATCGCCCCCTATAACGCAGGCTACAATCCGAAGATCGCCTCAGTTCGCCCGGACGCCTTTCCCAGCCAGTATGTGGCTTTTGATAAAGTCCTGGGAACAATCCTCAAGCACACCGATGAGAATACTTACGTCTTCATCATTTCCGACCACGGTATCAAACCGTTGCGCGAGTTTGAGGACACTAATCCGCATGCGCATATGGATCACGAGAAAACTACCCCCGTAATCGCGAAGCACGATTTCGCTGATGGAGATGATGTCCCGGGTTCACTCATCGCGGTCGGCCCCGACATCAAGCACAATCTCCGTCTAATGGGGCTTGACGCTTCGGTATACGACATCGCGCCCACCGTCTTGCACATTTATGGCATCAAGCTGCCATCGGAGATGCGTGGTCGTGTGCTAGACGAGATATTTGTGAGCTCCGGTGGGCAGGCGGCGAAAAACTTAGTGAAATGAGGGCCCCTCCCATTACCTCAAAAGGGGCGTTCTGACCGAGACACTTGCTGGTGTTTCCGGAGCGAAATTGCGTGTTTTTGCGCTTGCGCGGCCAGATCGATCCTGCCCGATCGGCGATAGGCCTCCGCAAGCAGTTCGAACACCTCGGGGTTGCTTCTATTTGTCCTGGAAAGTTGAACGAGGGAAGGCAACACAGTCGTGATCTCTCCTACGGCCAAAGAGATCTTGGCGATTCCAAGTTGCGCCTCCACATTCTCCGGTTGCAGTTGCAAGACCGCCTCAAACTGACTGGTTGCAGCCTGCGTGTCTTTTAAGCCAAGGCAGACATGGCCCAGCAGCAACCGAGCTCCTACCTGATTGGGAGCGAGCCGCAAACTCGTTTCAAGCGACTCGCGAGCCGTCCGCAAGTGGCCCAATTTTTCCTGGACCAAGCCCTCACTCAAAGCGGCGGCCGCGTCGTCAGGACGGATCGACCGCATGCGTTTCAAATAAACCTCGGCCTTCGCATATTCGTGGGTCTGCAGCTCGATGGCAGAAATCTGCCGCAGCGCACTGTACGACTCAGGATTGATGCGCAGCGTTTTTTTCAACGCAAGCCGCGCATCGGAAAAACGCGAGTCCTCTTCGGCCATCATCGCTAGGTGCATTAGGTTCTGTTCTTCAATATGATCTTTAGGGTCGGGCAGCAGAGTAGGTTCAGATACCGTAGTGGTGCTTCCTACATCGGCAGGCCCAAGGTAGCCGAGCGCCATCAACTCATCGACGGTATGCTGGCTGATAGTTCCGGACGCGGCTTCGGACGGCCTGTTTCTGGCCTGCGACAACAGGCCTCGCAAACGCTGCACGGTGGGACTCCAGGGCTCGTACTTGTTCTTGAGTTCGACTGGGTCAGAATGGAGATCGTAGAACTCGGGGCGAGGCCCTTCGATGAACTTGAATCCTTCGGAGCGTACCGAGCGCAATGGCGCCCATCCGAAATGCAGCGGATAGTCCGTCTCTGCAAATGCCGTTCGATCCGTTGTTTCCTTATTCGTAATCAATGGCATTAGAGAGCGCCCGCTCAGCGACGGGAGAGATGCAATTCCAAGAGCATCAAGTAAGGTAGGCAGGATGTCGGTAGTGCGTACTTGCTGTGCCACAACCCTCGTGCTGTACATTTGTCTCGGCAGCTTGACGATTAGCGGAACGTGCGTAGTCGAATCGTACAAAAAAATGCCATGCGTGTTTTCGCGGTGCTCTCCCAGTCCCTCACCGTGGTCTCCGACTACAATCACGATTGAGCTGTCGTAGAGACCCTTTTTCTTGAGATAACCAAGGAACTCTCCGACAACCGAATCAGCGTATGCGACTTCACCATCGTAGGTTTTCGGGAAAGGAGCCGGCGGCTCGTATGGATCGTGCGGATCGTAGAGATGCACCCATACGAATTCTGCAGATTCAGTGTGAGCATCGAGCCACTTCTGGGCGTGTTGCACCACCGTCAGGCCACGGCGTTCCAGGCGGTTCCAGCGCGTCTTCGCAAGCGAATGCTCCGGAAAATTATCGTAGAAATCAAAGCCGCGGTTGAATCCCGGGGCGAGGGCCTTGCTATCCAGAATGACTGCACCAATAAAAGCAGCTGTCTCGTAACCATTTGCTTTGAGGACTTCAGCCCACGTTCGATTTGCTGTCGAGAGTGGACTGGCAAAATCAGTGACTCCATGGATACTGGGCGATAGTCCCGTCAGAATTGTGGCGTGCGAGGTGTTCGTGATGGGACTGGGCGTAAAGGCCTGGCTAAAACGAACACCGTCTGCAGCCAGGCTGTCGAGCACAGGCGTTTGGTTGAGAGCATAGCCGTAGCAAGACAAGCGGTCGGCGCGCAGGGTGTCGATTGTGAGTAGAAAAACGCTCGGAGATGGCTTCTTCCTTGCTTCAGTCCCCAGTCCTGCGATAGCCGAGAGGCAAAACACAGAGACGAGCAGAACCGACCTCATCGGCCTGAGTGTAGCACCGGGATTCTTGTACGACAATGTCGTGATTCGCACGTCCTCTGGGCTGCGTCGCGTGCGTCTCCTCACGAACGGACGTTGTTACGTCGGCATTGTGGTGCATATAATGGCGCCTGTTTCACAAAGGAGCGCAGTTCCCCAATAGAGCGGGCTTTGCCATGCACGAGATACGAGCATTGTCACACGGGCGGACACTCCTGCCAACGACGCGCGATCTCTACGCAAGACCATCGCCGAGGTACCTGATTGAAGGACTTCGAGCCGCTCGAGCAGAAGCCGCCACACACTGGAGGTCAAATGAGAAATGCAGCCCGCTCCCTTGCTCTTACACTCGCGGCTGTTTGCATAGCAGCCAGTTCGTTTGGCCAGGAGACTGCAACGCTGCCTGATCCGGATCTCCAAGAACTGGTTGCCAACTACATTAGGCTGTACACGAAGCCAACGTTAACGGATTGGAAGAAGCTCTTTCATCCGTCGCTGATTGTAGCCAATCCCAACAGAGATGGGTCAATCACTATTCGCAACTTGGATGAGTTTTACAACGCTCAAGAGGAACGCTTTGCAACCGGTCGCAGGATCAGCGAACATCTGGAAAATGTTTCGACCAGCACCGGCAATCGCATCGGTCGCATCAATGCCGATTTCATCTTCAGTGAGGAAGGAGTAGCGAAGCGCGGAAAGCTAGGTCTTCACGCAATCAGAGATAAAGAGGGCTGGAAGATAGTCGCGATTATCTTTTCTTATGATTAGCTGTTGCTTTATTACAGTTGATCATCCGGGAGCGTCGGGCTCCGCTCGATCCAAGCCTCGAGCAAAACTATTCAACGTATTGTTTACGCGCACACCCGGTCACTTCGTCCCTCCCATAGTCGCTCCAGACCCGGCGGGGGGAAGAGGGGGCGCCGCTCGCGCTAGTCACGCCGTCGTGACCAGTCGTTTTCCGGCCGTCCGGTGGGCGAGAAATCCGCGCTTCTCACTCCGTTGCGTTCAGCTAGCACTGGCTTCCTTCTGTGCTCTGCGCCAGAGTGTTGTGCGGCTGGGCTCACCTGCTTTGTACTCACGATTAGGCCCGCGCTTCCACGTCTTGCCCGCGGCCTTCAGTCGAGCGATGCCCGCCTTCGTCCTGTCGCTGATCCGTATGCGTTCCTGTTGGGCCATTGCCGCGAGCAAGCCGATGATCGCATCTCCAAATACGCCCAGCGAGTCCACATATTGCTCTGTGAAGGATTTGAACTTGACCCCGGCATCCGTAAGTTGCTTCAGGTAGCAGTGCGTTTTGAAAGTCCCTTCGCGCGTCAGCCTGTCCAGCGACCAGAAGAGCAGCACGTCGAAACGGTGTTTTGCAGCATCGATGAAGAGCGCCTTGAAACCTTTGCGCTCGCCGTTTTTGGCTGACGCTTCGTCGGTATATTCCCCCACGATTTCCCAGCCTTGGCGCGCAGCGAACTCGCGCAGTTGCAGGAGTTGGTTTAGTGGATCCTGACCTTTGTCATCAGTCGAAACCCTGGCATAGATCGCACACCGCAATTGTTTCATTTGAGGTCTCGTTTTCCAGGGGAGGAAGCCCCTTTGTTTTCAGCCGGGCTATGTTGGAAATCAGTGTTTCATATAAGGAACCATTTTGCAACAGCTCTTTCGCGCCACTGGCGGTCTTGCTTGGGAAAGATGTGTCCGGCTCCGCGCCTGGCGCGCGCGCCGGCGGCGCTCCACCGCTCGGCTCGTCGTGCGCCTATGGTCTGCCAGTTCGCGGTCTGCTGGCGCGTCGGCCGCGCGGCGAGCCAAGAGACGCCACCGCGTCACCGGCCCGAAATCGGCCAATTCGGGATGCCCGAAATTCGCGCCTTTGCGTCTGAATTTCCCATGGAAGCCCTGCGTTTGCAGACGTTTGCAGGAAGCGTCACAGTACTAAAACAGAGGGGGATTTGAACGGCGCGGCGGCAGGAGGATAACGCCGGGGCCACTCGAGGGTTGCTCAGAAATCTCCCACTTGGAGCGACGGAACAATGAAAAGAACAAGTACTAAGTCTATTATTATGAGCATTTTATCCAACTTGGCCCTCTGCAGCGCAATAAGTTTCCCACTAACAAGTCCGCGACGAGAGCGCGCCGACTATCCTCGATCGCACCGCGGCGTTCTTGGTCAAACGCATGCATTCATTGGCCTTCCGCTCGATCGTGGGTCGGCGAGCCGGCGAACCGACCCTGCCTGGATGGGAGAGGGAGCGCTTGGGGAGCAATACGGGCGGAAGACGGTTGCACATATCATACAGACTTAGGAACGGGAAATAGACTCCTATACGCGGCAGTGAGGGTTCCTGAAGAGGGTTTCAGACGGGTTACAGCGGCGGTAAGCAGCGACGCGGGCGGATCACGCCTGAAGAAATGGATCACACCAATCACACGTCGGGTTTTGGTTGGCGCAATACCGGCGTGCCATTTGGCTAATTTTAGAAAGTACCCGATGTGAGCGACGTGTGGAAAAGAAAGTACATAAGTCTTCTATTATCTTATTTTTATCACTCCAGTGGTTTCCCGTCGTGATCCTGGCGTCTGCTCTTTTTTCTGGCGTGTTCGCTACTATCTGGTAAACATATACCACCAAAAACAGACCGCGCCAATCACGCCAGGGATTGCAGGGTTTGAGCCTTCTTCATGCGCTTCTCTTCTGAAAACGGGGTATCCGTCGTCCGTCTTTCATAGCGTCTTGTCGAACGACCTGAACTGCCCAGCCCCCACTGTCTGTCTGGTATTTGCTGGCGCGGTAGGGGAGGCCTTCTGTGCGGATGACCCTTCGAAGGGCATCTGTTGCCACGCGCCAGGGGAAGGAGAGCCCGAGCTTATTTGTATCCTCGGGATCGAATGAGAGCGCCGCGCGCGGGGAGCCGGCGCGCATGGCCCGGAGGAGCTGTTGGAAGGTGGGGTGATCTGTGACTGGGTTCGTGTAGTGCTTTCTCTTCCGCCGCGGTGGTTCCTTGGAGAACCGCATTTCTGTCACCTCCCAAATTACGTGCCAAGGTTACGCTGGTCAAGAGCTTTTCGTCAAGTCGCTCGAAGTGTTCAGTTTATGTATAATGAACATGAGCGCGAGAAAGTGACGTGCGACAGTAACGGAATGACAGACGGACCAAGATGCCAACCGACAAGCCCAGCCCCCTTACAAAAGAGCAAGAAGACGCACTCGTTCAGGAAACCGTGCGGGACATAGTTGCTCTGCGCAAGTTGACAAGAGATTGTCAGACTCAGACTTCGCGAACACAAGGTGCTATTCTCCAGACCCTCGGTCCAAGAATCTTGACTCGTGTGGCTCGCTGCCTCGCGGAACTGGAAGAAAGCGGGGCAAGATAAATGAGC
>Ga0208565_1000748_pt1 | contig 21940 bp, 20 predicted proteins | sample Sb_taG_7_FD_187706 | JGI IMG/M metagenome (GOLD analysis project Ga0208565, IMG submission 187706) | Peat soil microbial communities from Weissenstadt, Germany - Sb_50d_2_FS metaG (SPAdes) (version 2) | ecosystem: Environmental > Terrestrial > Soil > Wetlands > Peat | place: Germany...
TCGTCAATAGGCCATCAGCCGGGCCGGCGCCGAGCCGGGCTGCCAGGTCAGAGGTCACCGGCAGCCACGTCCGTCCACGGGCCATCCCGGCTATCGCAAGAGCATAGAACTGAGTGTTCTGCGCGCGACGCGCGGCTCATCCACCACGTTCGCCATGCGTGCTAAATCGGCGTTCTGTTATCGGCGCTTTGAAGCTAGCCTTAATCAGGCATAACGTTCCGTCATCAGTGGCATGAGGTCCTGTGCAGGGCGTCTGGTCCACCTTGGCATAGCCGACCCGACCCGTACGCGTCCGGATACGCCCGCGCACCTTCAGCGCAGGGCGCAGCCGTGATCACCCGTCCGCCAGATAAAGGCGGCATGATCCTGTTGCGGGTGGGCGTTCCGGTGCGGCTGCGCGCTTGTGCAGCCTGTCTTACCTATGATGGTGCGCCAGTCACCGTGAAGAATGGAGCAGCCGTGGCCCAGAAGGTGCAGACCCCATTTCATAGATGACCTGGACGGCAGCGCCGCGGAGGGCACGGTCCACTTCGGGCTGGACGGCACGGAGTATGAGATCGACCTGAACGTCGAGCATGCGCAGCAGCTGAGGGACGCGCTTGCGGCCTATGTGAGGGCTGGGCGGCGGGTTAGCGGTGGCTCCCGCCGGCCCGCCCGCGGCGGGCGCAGGGGATCGGCGGGCGGGCTGAACACCACCGATGTCCGTGAGTGGGCCAAGGCGCAGGGAATCGAGGTGAAAGACCGCGGGCGGGTACCCGCTGAACTGGTCGTCAAGTTCAAGGCTGCAACCGGCCAGTAGGATGCACCGCACACCCTGCTCGTCAGCGCAATGGCATCTTACTCACATGCCGATGAGCGGGCGTTGCGCGTTCGCATACATATGCACTTGTCCGAATTTCGGCGGCGTTCGTAAATTCAGCTTTGCTGTTCGCAGCAGGCGCCGCCGAATCGGGTGCTGCCGCGTCGGGTACGAGACGTCTGAGGCACCGCACGTTATGCGCGCTGTCCATTTACGTCCGAGGTCCATGGGCGTCTCACCCGCTGGACGGCGCATTGTGCAGCCGCCCGGCCCTTCGGCGAGCCCCGGCCGTGGCGTGCGGAGCCGACATGGCGGATCGGCCTCATTTCTGCCGTCGAGCCGCGGGCGCGGCACGCTGCTGGGCATGAGACGGAAGACCTGCCTTCGGGTGACCTTCGCCACTGCCGGGCCGGGTAACCAGATCGCAGCCTTTGGTTAGGTCCATCTGACGGCTGATCGAGGTGGACGCGATCAGGGTACACAAAAGCCAGAAACCCCGCGTGCTGGGCCGGACCATGGGCGGCCAGGGCAGCGAGGGTCACGGTGCGATCCGGGGTCCGGGGGCGAACGCCGGGAGCCGGCCGGTACAACCGCGCATCAGCGATGCGCGGGACGGGTCCGGCATCCGCGGCCGCGACCGGGTGGTCCGGTCGATTGCGCTGCGGCTGGTTGCGCCGGATGTGCGGTGCGCGGAGAAGAAGGTGCGGTAATGGGCATGGAGGGTGTGGTCGAGCGGGCGTCCCGGCCGGCGAGGGTTTCTGAGCCGTTCATCGATCTGGCGGGAGTCGAGAAGACGTACCGGATGGGCCGGCTGGACTATCCGGCGCTGCGCGGGATCGACCTGGAGATCGGGTCCGGCGAGCTGGTCGCAATCGTGGGCCCTTCGGGCAGCGGCAAGACGACGATCCTGAACCTGGTCGCCGGGATCGACCGGCCGACGGCCGGGACGGTGACGGTTGACGGCCGGCGCATCGACCTGATGAGTGAAGAGGAGCTGGCGGTCTGGCGGGGCGGGCACGTGGGCGTGGTGTTCCAGTTCTTCCAGCTGCTGCCGACGCTGTCGGCGCTGGAGAACGCGGTGCTGCCGCTCGATTTCGCCCGCCGCGGGTCGAAGCGGGAGCGGTTCGAACACGCCCGCCGCAACCTGGCCCTGGTCGGTCTGGGCGGCAAGGTCGATCATCTGCCGGCGGAGCTGTCCGGCGGTGAGCAGCAGCGGGTGGCGATCGCGCGGGCGCTGGCCGCCGATCCGCAGCTGATCGTCGGCGACGAGCCGACCGGCAACCTGGACACCGTGACGGCGGCGGAGATGTTCGAGCTGTTCAAGCGGCTGAATGGGGAGGGCAAGACGGTCCTGTACGTCACGCACGATCGCGAGCTGGCTGCGCGGGCGCACCGGGTAGTCTCGATCCGCGACGGCGTGGTCGTCGCGGCGTGAGGAGGTCGAGATGGTCTCCTCGCTGCTGCGCAAGTCGATCACCGATCTGAGCCGGCGCAGGTCGCGCACCTTCTTCGCGGTTGCGACCCTGGCGCTGGCGGTGGCGAGCATCGGCCTGTTCGCGACGCCGGCGCTGATGAACCGCGCGATGAGCGCCGAGGTCGCGGCCGACCGGCTTCCGGACCTGACGATCTACACCCGCCCGCTGGTGCTCGATCAGGCCCAGCTGGCCGCGCTGGCCGCGGTGCCGAATGTCCGTGCGGTCGAACCGCGGTCGTCCTTCGGCGGCAGGGTGTACGTCGGCGCCCGCCGCGCGTTCGCCCAGGTGCTCGGGATACCGGATTTCACCCGGCAGGATGTGAACGTCGTGCACGTCGCCTCCGGTGTCGCGCCAGGAACGGGCGCGGTCCTGACCGACGCGCAGAACACCAGGCAGGGGCTGCTGTCGGTGCAGGCCGGGCAGAGCGTGCGGATCATCGGCGCGGACGGGGCCGTGCGCTCGCTGCAGGTCAGCGGCGAGGGCCGCAACCTCGACGGCGGCCAGACCGTCACCTCCGACGGCGTGATCGTGCTGTACGCCACGCCGGCGACCGTGGCGTCGCTGAGCCGGACCCCCGGCTACGACGAGCTGTTCTTCAGGCTGGCCGATACCCGTCCGGCGGCGGTGAGTGCGACGGTCGCGGCGATCCGTCAGACCCTCGCCACCGTCCCCGGCTTCACCGGTTTCAGCGACCTGCCGCAGGTGCGAGCCGCCGGCGATTGGCCCGGCAAGTCCAGCTTCCAGAGCTTCTCCAAGTTCTTGTACGTGATCGCCCTGCTGGCGCTGCTGTCGGCGCTCGTGCTGATCTCGAACACGATGACGACGCTGGTCGCCGAGCAGACATCTGAGATCGGGATCATGAAGGCGGTCGGCGGACGACGACGGCAGATCGCCGCGGTCTACCTGAAGACCGCGTTGCTGCTCGGCGGGCTGGGAACCGTGGCCGGGATCGTCCTCGGCGCCGTGCTCGCCTACGTCCTGACCCGCTACTTCGGCTCGACGCTCTTCGCGGCCGGCGTCGGCTTCGGCATCGACTGGCCCATCGTGCTCATCAGCGCGCTGGTGGGCCTGCTCGGGCCCCCGCTGGCCGCGCTGCCCGCGATCCGGCGCGCCGTCCGAATACCGGTGCGGGACGCGCTCGAAGCGACCGGTTCCGCGGTCGGCGGCCAGGACGCCGGCGACCGGCTGCTGCGCCGCGTGCACTTCCTGCCCCGCCCGGCGCAGATCGGGCTCAGGAACGTCGGGCGACGCAGGCGGCGCAGCCTGTCCACCGCGCTGGTGATCGCGCTCGCCGTCGGCACCCTGCTCGCGGTGCTCGGCCTCGCCACCGCGGTCGCCAACACCAGCCGCGGCGCGTGGGCAGACCACGGCGAGGACGTCAAGATCGACGCGGCAGGTAGCCGCCTGCTCGACGCCCGCGCCGCGGCCCTGATCCGCGCCACCCCTGGCGTGGCGGCCGTGGAGCCCATGTTCGTCACCGACGTCACGCTGGACGGCAAGGACGCGAGGATCTGGGCCGTGCAGCAGGCGACGATGTTCCACTACCGGCTCGCCGCCGGACGCTGGTTCACCCCCGCTGAGGAGCAGACCCGAGCCCACGTCGCCGTCGTCGAGAGCGACATCGCCAGCGCCACCGGAACCCGGCTCGGTGACAGCATCAGCGTCCAGACCGCCTCCGGTCCGGCCAGCTTCCGCGTGATCGGCATCTCGGCGAACCAGCAGGAATCCGGCACCGCGTTGTTCGTGCCGCTGACCACGATGCATGCAGTCCTGACCGGCATGCCCGCCGACGCCAACAACGGCGACTGGGTCCAGACCACCTCATACGACCACGCGTTCATCGACCGCACCACGACCCGCATCGAAGACACGCTCACGGCGCACGGCTACGACGTCAGCAGCGAGATCGTATACGTCAGGCTGGCGGACGAGATCGCCAGCTACCGCACGCTGACCACAACGCTCGCCGTGGTCGGCCTGCTGGTCGTCGCGATCAGCATGGCCGGCCTGGCCAACGCACTCACCATGAGCGTCCTCGAACGCACCCGCGAGATCGGCATCCTCCGCTCAATCGGCGCCCGCGCCCGCGACATCCGCCGCATCTTCGCCGCCGAAACCCTCACCCTCGCCGCCGCGGGCTGGCTGATCGGGATCCCGCTCGGCTACCTGCTCGACCGGTTCCTCGTGTGGCTGGTCAAGACGGTCGTCAACATAAACCTCACGCTCGCCTTCCCGGCCTGGAACCTCGCGCTCGCCCTCGCCGGCACCATCCTGCTCGCACTCCTGGTCACCCTCGTGCCCATCAGGCGCGCTGCCCACCTTAGGCCCGGCGACGCGCTGCGCTACGCATAGGAAACGCACACGCTCACATGCGCGCGCCGATGCCTAACAGCGAATGGCAGTCGATCAGACAAATCCATCTGCTTGTCCACCGCCGATCCCTGAGGCGACATGCAGCCGCCCGTATCGGCAGGTCGGGGGCGCGCGGATATCAAGAGCTCTTCGTATCCTCAGCTGCATGGAAGTCTCGCTTACGGCCCAGTCGGCAGTCGGCCAGACTGTATGTTTATGCATCGCCACGCTTGGCGTGAACGCCCGCTATTGCCGCAATGAGGAACGCCCGCCGCCGGCTCACACGCACAGACTCGGCGGATCTGCGCGGGCTCAGTCATACGGGCGGAGCCGACTCTGAGCCGTATGAATCCGGCGATCCGTGTGCCCTGCCCGTCCGTGACATTCCAGCGCGGTCACCTGCTGTCCGGATGACCGGTCAGGCGCGGAGCCACGGCGGCGGCTCCTGCCGAGTTGATGCTCACGATCATGCCGCTGCGGGCGGGACAGCGCCGCTGTGATCGTGCTCCCGGCAGGTGGCGGCAGCTGCTCATGTCATGCGTCGGGTTACAGCCTGGCAGGTTCGCATCAGCCGCCGACTACCAGCCGGGTTGTGTCGCCGGGCCAGACGGTTCGCGTGAAGTCGACCGGGCTTCCGCGCCGGTCGGCGTAGATGTCCTCGCGTACCAGCACCGCGGCGTCTGAGGGTAGCGCCAGCGCGGCTGCCTCCTCGTGGTTCGGGTGGCGCGCGGTGACCTGGCTGCTGGCCAGGCGGACCTGCTTGCCGAGGTAGGTGGTCAGCGCGGCAGGCCAGGCATCGGTAATCGCCGTGGACTGCGCGATCGGGGTACCCTCGGCCAGCTCGGCCGGGATGTAGCTGACGCGGAACTGGACGGGGGTGTTGTCCGGGGCGGCCGCGAGCCGGCGCCGCACGATCACCTGCCGCGAGGGGTCGGTGATCCCGAGGGCCATGGCAGCGTCGGCGGGCGGCCGCTCCGCACGGACATCAAGCGCGGCCAGCCCGTTATCGGCATCCTGGCCGATGCTCCCGTGAGCCGGGATCGTGTGAACAGGCCAGACAGTCAGCCGACCAGGGACGGCGGCTGGTGGCGGCGCCTTGCGCGCTGGTTCGCCCGCGGACGGCGCTGGGCCCGGCTGGGGGCCCCCGGTGGAGATGTGGCCGCGGGTGCCTTCCTTGCGCGCGTACCCGGCTGCCGCGAGTTCGTCGAGGACCTTGCGGGCGGTGGTGGTGGAGACCTCCCACCGCTCCATGATCTCGCGGATAGACGGCAGGAGCGCGCCGGCCGGGTAGACGCCTGCGGTGATCTCGCTGGCGAGCTGATCGCGGATGCTTGCGTACATACGGGTCGTCGTGGTCTGGGCCGTGTCACCCATGGCACTACCTTCCTCAAAGGATTGCGCCTACAACCTACCGCGCAAAGCTCTACGTGTAAAGCTTGCCCTCCAAAGCGTGCAGATCAGCGTCGCGAGACACGCGATCGCCAGACGTCCCGGACGCCAGCCACCATGGTGCGGTCTTAGAGCCCACGTCGGCGCCATCTGTTCCGGCCCCTTCCCGACCAGGGCCAACACTCTGCGCGCAAAGTTATGCGCGCGAAGCCTTGCGCTCTCGGCATCCGTGATGCATACTCATGCGCATAGAGCTTTGCGCGCAAAGCTATGCGCCACAGTGCGGACGGCTCCCTGCCGCCGCCGAAGGGAGTGATGCCCGATGCCAGACACCGCCAGCACCACAGACCCGGTCGCCATGACCGTGGCCATCGTGGCGCTCCTGATCGGGCTGGGCGTCCTGGCGCTGCTGGTCCTCGTGCTGGTCGGCATCCACGACGAGGAACGGCACATGAGCCTGACCAGCGTCCCCCGCACCCGCATCGGGGCGATAACCCGCCGACTGGTCGGAGTCGGCGTCCGCACCCCCGAAGCCGGCCCCGGCACAGACCAGGACCCCGATTCCCCCCCGAAAGCGATCTGACATGACCATTGCGATCCCGGCCGTCACCCTCCCTGGCGCCGGAACCGGCCGGGACACCACCGGCCACCCCCCGGCCTCCGGCCTCCTGCTGATCATGGCCGGTCCGGCCGCCCCGGCGCCCGGCCCCGGCAGCCAGCCTGCCCCTCCCGGATGGCCCAAGGACCGTTCCGGCTTGTGGCTGCGCAACGCGGCCGCCGGGTTGTGCGTCCTGGCCGCGGCCGCGGCGGCGGTGAGCTTCACCGCTCAGTACCGGATGGTCGACGCCACCCGCCACCTGCCGGTGGTCGCCGCTCTCGAGGCGGCCATCCCCGATGCCGCCGCCCTGGTCTTCGCCTGCCTGGGCATCGCCCTGGCCCTGCACGGCCGCCGCGCGCTGCGGGCCCGGGCGCTGAACCTGGCCTCGGTCGCCGCCAGCGTGTTCATGAACGCGATCGCGGCCGCGCCCGGCTGGCGGAACCTGGCCATCTGGGCCATGCCGCCCATCGCCTACGCCCTGGCCAGCGACACCCTCATCGCCGTCGTCCGCACCCGCCACCAGCAGCTGACCGCCCCCCTGGCCGCCGACGCGGCCACCCCGCTGGCCATCCTCGGCGGCCTGATCTTGTGGCTGCTGCGCCTGACCCTGGCCCCAGTCTCCACTCTGGCCGGGTTCCGCGTGTGGGTGCTCGAGCAGTGCCCGGTCGCCCCCGGCCGCCGCGCCGCCCGCCCCGCCGTCGCGCCGTCTGCTGCGGATCGGCCAGGTGAGGGCGGGGGGACGGTCCCGCGGAAGGCGACCAAGACCGCCCGCTTCTTTTCTTTGGTCACCGAACGGAACGGGCCTCTCGCCTCCATCCCCCTGGATCGCGTCGCGGCGATCAGCGCCGCCCTGGCCCCAGTGGCCGACCTGAACCCGGGCGCCGCCCGCGCCGCCCTCCGCAAAGCCGTCCTCGCCGCCCGCAACGGAGACCCCTCATGATCCTCAAGTACGCCATCGCCCTGGCCATCCTCATCGTCCTGGCCGCAGCCTTCGCGTGGGCGTTCCTGCCCGCCCGCTACCTGCCCGGCAACCGCGCCCGCCACCTGCGCATCCGGCTGCACCTGCGGCTGCACCCCGGCAAGGGCTTCGCCCACGTCTTCAGCCTGTGGCTGCGCTGGGGCCGCCTCGCCGCGCTGCGCCGCTCCGGCCGGATCCGCGCCATGCTCCCGCTGTGGTACCGGATCGCCGAGCCGCACCAGCACTCGGTGTTCCTCGGCCGGGCCCACTACCGGCACGCCCTGCGGGTCCCGCTGGAAGAACACCTGCTGATCATGGCCCCGCCGCGGACCTACAAGACCGCGTTCCTCGCCGACGTCATCCTGCGCTACCCCGGCCCGGTCATCGCCACCACCACCAAGGCCGACATCTACCACCTGACCAGCGCGGTGCGCGCCCAGCACGGCCGGGTGCACGTGTTCAACCCGCAGCACATCGGCGGGGTGGCCTCCACGTTCTGCTGGTCGCCGGTCGCGGGATGCGAGGACCCGGCCACCGCGATCCGCCGCGCGGACGCGTTCGCGTTCGCCGTCTCCCAGAAAGGCGTCGAGGACGGCACGTTCTGGTCCGCCAAGGCCTCCGACTACCTGCGCGGTTACTTCCACGCCGCCGCCCTGGCCCGCTACGACCTGCGCGCCGTCGCCGCCTGGGTGGCCGGCGCCGACCCCGACGTCCCCGAGCGGATCCTGCTCGCCGCCGGCGCCCGACAGTGGGCCCACACCCTGGCCGAACTCCGCTCCGAAGCCCACAAGACCGCGGCCACGGTGCGAATGGTCATGTCAAGGGCCCTGGCCTTCATGGCCGACCCCGCCCTGGCCGCCAGCGTGCTGCCCGGCCCCGGCGACGGGTTCGACATCCCGTCGTTCCTCGAGGGCACCGGCACTGTGTACCTGATCGCCGAAGCCGTCTCCGAAGACACCCCGGTCGCCCCGCTGTTCGCCGCCATGGCCTCGGAGATCCACTGGGTCGCCGCCCAGATCGGCCAGGCCTCACCGTCAGGCCGGCTGGATCCGCCGCTGCTGATGGGCCTGGACGAGGTCACCCAGATCTGCCCGGTCCCGCTGCCGTTCTGGCTGTCAGACTCCGGCGGCAAAGGCATCCAAGTCTGCGCCGTCGTGCACGGCGAAGCCCAGCTCGCCGAACGGTGGGGTGACTACGGCCGCCAGGTCGTCCTGGACACCTCCTCGGTCAAGGTGTTCCTGCCTGGCATCACCGACACCACCACGCTGCAGGCAGCCAGCACGCTGTGCGGGCAGGCCTCGTGGAAGATCCGCGGCCAGGACCACGCCACCCGCCACGACGTCGCCACCCCGGACATGATCCGCCAGCTGCCCGCCGGGTTCGCCCTGGTCATCCGCGGCGGCTGCGCCCCCGTCATCGCCCGGCTGCCCCGCGCCTGGAAAAACCCCGCCTACCGCCGCGCCCGCCGCCTCGGCCAGGCCCCGTGGAACGCCATCGCCGAGCTTCCCGCCGCTGAGGGGGACCCGGAGCCGGACCTGCCCGACTACGTGCCCGCCGAGTGGCTGCCCGACAACGGCACTTCCTTCCCCTGGAGCTGAGGATGACCGGCAACGACCCGATCACCGCGATCGTCGACCAGCTCGGCGCCCACGCCGAGCAGCTCACCCGGCTCGACACCCGCCAGGCCGACCATCACGCCGCGGTCAGCGGACGGCTGGCCGAGCTCACCGGCCAGACCGCCGCCCTCGGCCACGTCGTACAGGAGCACGCTGCCGCCCTGGCCCGGCTCACCGCACCCAGCCAGACCGGCCCGGACCCCGACGGTTACCACCCAGACCCGGCGCCGTCGTGGTGGAAGCTGGCGGCCGACGGCCGGCAGGAACCCATCGCCCGGCTGCGGGCCTGGGTCGAGCAGGTCTACCGCCCCGGCTACGGCCACCTGGCCGCCGCCCTCGGCCCCTGCTGGGATCAGCACGACCTGTGCCTGTACGGCCTGGACATCGCATCCGAGCTGTGGTCGGTGCTGTACCTCCAGCCGGTCCGCACCGCCGGGCTGGTCTCTGCCCAGGCCGAATACCAGGCCCGCATCCTGCCCGCCCTGGCCGACCTGCTCCGCATCGAGACCCACCGCTGCGGCCACCCGCGCAGCCCCGCACCGGCCGGAGGCCAGCCCTGGAGCACGCCATGACCGACGCGACGCTCCGCCAGGCGCTGGCTTTCGCCGCCCGCGGCTGTCCGGTGCTGCCCTGCCAGCCGGGCCAGAAGACCCCGGCCACCCGGCACGGCGTCCGCGACGCTACCACCGACCCGGACCAAATCACCGCCTGGTTCGGCCGCCACCCCGACTGGAACCTGGCCATCGCCACCGGCGCTCCCGGGCCCGACGTCTTGGACGTTGACCAGCACGGTGACGCCGGGAACGGGTACACCGCCTTCCGCCAGCTGCGCAACGCCGGGCTGCTGGATGGGGCCCGCGCCTACGTGCGTACCCCCAGCGGCGGGCTGCACGCCTACTTCACCGGTTCCGATCAGCGCAACGGCCACCTGCCCAGCTGCCACCTGGACTTCCGCTCCCGCGGCGGTTATGTCCTGACCCCGCCCTCTCAGGTCGACGGCAGGCCCTACCAGCTGGTCAAGACCCTCCGCGGCCGCCGCGCCCTGGACTGGGACGCAGCCGTCCGCTACCTGCAACCCCAACGCCAGCCCCATCACCAACCGCCCGGGCACCCCCAGCCCGGCCGCCAGGATCTCAGCGGCCTGGCCCGGTGGGTCGCCAGCCAGCCCGAAGGCAACCGCAACGCCGGCCTGTTCTGGGCCGCCAACCGCGCCCTGGACGGCGACCCAGCCGCCGACCTCAGCCCACTGGCCGCCGCCGCCCGCCAAGCCGGCCTGGACGAGCCGGAGATCACCAGGACGCTCGCCTCCGCCCGCAAAAGCGGCCGGACTCACACCCACACACCCGACTACCAGGCCGAAGCAGGTGACCAGGCATGACCGAGAACACGCCTCCGGATCGCGAAACCGATGACCTGGGCCTGACCCACGAGGAGTGGATGGACCTGCGATTCGCCTACAACTTCGGCACGATCGAACCCGAACCCGGGACCATCGAAGCCGAAGCGTTCGCCCAGATGGACGAGTACGCCCGGCGGGAAGTCGAGCGCATCGCCGACGCCGAGGAGGCCGAGGAGGCCTGGCGGGCATCCAGGCGCGGCTGTACACCGCAGGCCGGACCGGAACCAGAGGCCGGGCAGTGACCACCCCCGGGAGCGGCCCCGGCCGCGGTGACGCCGGGGAATACACCCAATGGCAGGCCCAGCCGGCCAGCCCCAGTCAGCGCGAGGCCGCCCGCGACCACCTGACCCGGCTTCGGCAGGACGGCGGGACCTACCGCTCGATCGCCGCCGCGGCCGCGCTGTCCCCGGCCACCGTCCACGCCCTGGCCACCGGCCGCAGGCGAGCACAACCCGCCACGGCCACCGCCGTCCTCAAAGTGACCAGCCGGAGTCTGCCGCGGGAACGTCTGGACGCAACTGGGACCCGGCTGCGGCTGCGCGCCCTGCACGTGATGGGCCACGGCTCGGCGCGCATCGCCCGCGCCGCCGGCGTCCACCCCCAGACCATCCGCAAGCTCGTCCGCGGCGACGCCCGCACTGTCAGCCTGCGGCTGCGCGACGCCATCATCGCCGTCTACGACGCGTGGTGGGACAAGCGCGCGCCCGGCCGCACCCGCTTCGAGCGCGCCGCGGCCACCGCCGCCCGCAACCGCGCCATCGCCGGGAACTGGTGCGCCGCCGCCGCCCTGGACGACGACCTGCTCGACAGCCCCGGCTACCGGCCCCGCCAGGGCTGGAAACCAGCCACCGGCACCGGCACCGCCCCCGACATCCGCACGCCCTCCCGCCACCACCGGAAGAACCGCACATGACCAGCGATAACCGCATGACATCTGGCCTCATCATCGACGTTCTCGACGTCCTGGAACGCCACGGCTACCACCGGCGCGACGATCAGCACACCGGCCAGGCCATCGGCGTGATCGGCGACCTCGCCCGCGTCTACGACGGCACCCGCGACGCCTCCTACGACACCTACCTCGACCGCGCCTCGCCGGGCCCGCACACCGAACCAGGACCATCCGACCCGGACGCAGACGACGCGGTCATCCTCACCAGCGCCGAAGTCAGCACTGTCGTCGCCGCGCTCGACATAGCCGCCGACTACAAGCACGACCGCGCCGCCGCCTGCGCCGACTGCGCGGACCAGACCTGTCCGACCTGCCAGTCCCGGCTCCGCGACGCCCAGGCCTACGACCAGATGGCCGCCCAGATGCTGCAGACCGCCGCGGCCGCCCGGACCGCCAACTCCGCTCAGCCCGAGCCAGGCGGCCCACCCGTTCCTCCCCGTCAGCCTCACCCCGCAGCCGGCAAGGAGGCGGGCCAGTGACCACCCCCCGCAGGCCCTTCGTCCCTCCACCGCGGCCCAGTGAAGAGGACCTGCTCGAACTCAGGGAGCCATACGACCTCCCAGGCCCTGAATATCCAGACCCATGGCTACCAGGCCGTCCCGAATTCGCGATCGACATCACTCAGCTCCGCGTCCTGCTGCCAGACCAGGCACCCTCCCTCGACCAGATCCTCGAAACCGGGCCCACCCGCAGCGGCGACCCCGAGCCCGACATGGAAGCCGAACCATGACCACACCACAACCAAGCGCAACCCCGCCGGCCGGAGGTGCGCGGACAGCTGCACAAGCCATCGTCGCCGCCCTCGCACTTCCGTTGTCCCCGGCCTCAGCGGAGCCACTCCGTCCGCTGCCCCTGACCAGCCTCCACCAGCTATCACGCGACACCACAATGCTTTACGGTGTCGGGCCGGTAGACGCATCCGGGAGGGTCAAGAATAGTGATATCGTCCGCGCTCTCGGCTGGCAACCCGGGGATAAGCTTGAAGTAATTCCCGGCCTGGGCGGGATCGTGATCTTCCCGTCCCCAGATGGACTTTTCACTGTCCCCTTTAAACCCTGCATCGTTATCCCGGCTGCCGCGCGGCGGATTCACAATATTAAACCTGGCGATCACGTCCTTCTCGCTGCAGCGCCAGAATACAGCGTCGTGATCGTCCACACGCGACAAGCAATCAACGAGATGCTCGCCCGCTATCATTCAGCATTCCCGCCACGGAGCCATCAGCATGAATAGCAGCCGTAACCCTTCGCCTCATCCCGGCGATATAGAAGCAGCGCGCGTACTGCTGGAGAAGATGGGGATCAATCCAGCCGATCTTACGCGCGCATCCACTGACTCCCCCGGCGCCCCCACTTTCGCTGATTACATTCCGCGTGTTTCCGATGCGGTCAGCAGCGGAACGCGCCGGGTATACGGCTCCTACTGGAACCGCGTGATCCAGGCATGGGGGCCCAGGCTCGTCACCGACGTGACCGCCTCGGACATCGGCCAGCTTGCCGAGCGCGTCAAGGCGACGGTCGTCAAGAGGAGAAATGCCCGCGGCGGCCGCGGAGCAGCCGAGCACCTGATCGCCGCACTCAGATGCATGTACAAGTATGCGGTCGCCGACGGCATCCTGACCGAGAGCGAGAACCCCGCGGCACGCGTGCCCAAGCCGCGCCGGCTGCGCAGCACGCGCACGGCACTGCCGGACGGCCGTCTCGAAGAGATCCTCCGTGTCGCCGCGGCCACAGGAGATGACCCGGCCCTCGACGCTCTCCTGCTGCGGTTGCATACCGAGACCGCCTGCCGTCGCGGAGGCGCCCTGGCGCTGCTGCCCGAAGACCTGGATGCCGAGCATTGCCTCATCCAGCTGCACGAGAAAGGCGAGACGGTGCGCTGGCAGCCCGTATCACCCACATTGATGTCGCATCTGCTCGCCCACGGGGAAACCCGAGGCGGGCTCGCCCCGGGCCGGCCTCTGCTGCGGTACGCCAACGGCAGGCCAATCAGCTCCCGGCGCTACGACTACCTCTGGCAGCGACTAGGACGCCATCTCCCGTGGGTCGCAACCCAGCAGATCAGCACGCACTGGATCCGGCACACGACCCTGACCTGGGTCGAGCGCAACTTCGGCTTCGCCACCGCCCAGGCCTACGCCGGCCACGAAGACCACGGCCGCGGAGGAAAAGCCATGGCCACCTACGTCCGCGCGGGCCTCCCCGAGGTCGCAGCCGCCCTGGCCGCCCTGACCGGTGAGGATCATCCGCTGGCGATCAACCCGCCTTCCCGGAACGCGCCGATCTCGAGCCCGCCTGAATGACACGAATATGAGCCCGGCTACCGGAACCCGCTATTCCAGCAGGACGCCTGTGCCGCCTTCAACCTGGACGCCGCTGCCAGCCTGCGGGACCGCATCCATCGAGAACGCCGCATAACTCATGCGTAAGACCGATAACGGCGCAGGACCTCCGGCAGGATCCGCCTACCGGCTGCCCGAACGCGGGCCGCTACCGGACCTGCCCCTTTACGAGCGCCTGATCGACAACGGCATCGCGGCCGCTGACAGCCGGGGGACTATCGTCGATCACGTCACCGCCCGGCGGCTGGCCATCTGGCTGGCCGCCCAGCCCCAGGAACCGGATTACGCCCGGGGCCTGGTCCGCTTCGTCCAGACCGGAGCGGTCAGCCAGGAGCTCAAGACCCAGCTGCGCATGCACGCGCGCTCCGGCAACTACCCAGACCAGCTGGAGGCCTCCAGACTCCTGAAATACTGCATCAACCGGGGCGCTGACCTCGGCCCGATCGGCGAGAACTTCGCCAGCGCCTGCGACCAGCTCGACCGAGCCGACGCGATGCTCGCCAGACTCCACGACCCGGCCAGACACGGCCACGCCGTCCCTGAGCAGGCCTGGCCAGAGACCGACGGCCCCCGGATACTCGCCCTGGCCCGCCGGGACCCCGAGACCCAGGCGGTCATCCTCATCTTGGACGCCACCACCGCCAACAGCGCCATGTACGCCATAGCTGCGCACGCCGACGAGCGAGAAGCCCACGTCCGCGAAGTCGAGCGCTTCGGCCAGAGCCTGCCCGAAGGCTCCTACGGCAGACGCAACCGCCAGGCCATCGCCGCCCGCGAGGCGCGGGTGGCCAGCCGGCTGCGCGCCGTCGAGCACGCCTACCGGACGGCGAACGAACGCGACGCGGTACCCGGTCCGCCTGAGGCCCCCAGAGCGTTCCGCTCTCCCGAGCACGTGGCCGACAGGGAGATGGAACTGGAGTAAAGCGCACAGTCGCGGCGATAGGCGCGCTGGTCAGGGGCTTCCCGGACCCGGCCGCAGCACTCGCCGCGGCACCATGTCAGGGGCAGCGAGTACCCCGTACACGGTAGTAGCGCGACACAACGCGCCGAATATTTACGGCTTGAGGTTGGCCCGCCCGAGGCCGCATCTGCGCGCAGATGATCCAGTTCTGGCGCCGCCTCAGCGACCCAATGACGCATCATCAAGTCGGCCGGCCATGGTAGATCGTTCGTTTGTGAGGGAACCGGGCTACTCTGCCCTGACCAGCCTCGATGCAGCGCCGCGGGAGGACTTGGGCGCGTATCGGGCATGATCAAGCGCCCAGAGCCAATCTGACAGGCCCGTCGCCGCGCCGTCACCGACCATAGCGCCAACGTCCGAACGTGCCGCTACGCCCGTCTCTGCCACCTGCTGGCGCGGGAACCGGCGGGCCTCTTCGTCCCGAACCGCGCTAGCGCGGGTACAAGCGACCTGATGAGAGATATCGGCGCTGGTCAGGAAGCCGCAAGCGGTCATGCTGACCGCATCTGAACGTACCTGCGCGCTTGCCGTCACTCCCATCTCACTCCCAGAATCGGACACGCTCTCGTGAGACGACGGGGAACGAAGTCGTCGAGTCGCAGCAGCTCGTCGAGTGGCGGGCTCCTGAGCCGACGGTTTTCAAGAGCGTACGTAACTTCCTGTCTGGCAGCGTTGCTACCTGGGCTTTCAGCGGCCGCGCCCACCATGTCACCCAAGATCATCCCGCGTATATCCCGCGCGATCTCAACTGCTTTGTATCATGCCGCCAGACGGGTCCAGCTCCAGGTCCCCGCTGGCTAGCCGCTACGGTGTCAGGTCAGGGCTGCCGTGGCTCTCCTACTAGCGGATGCTCGTGACGGCAGACTAGCGTTGGACTCATCCATCGGGTAACCGATCAGGGGAGATGCCATGGCCGACAAAAATCAGCTGCTTCTCTACACCGCAGCGTACGAGACTGTCACGGCCGCACTAGCGGACCTGGATGCCATCGAGCAGCTGCACAAGGACGAGCTGATCGGCAAGTACGACGCGGCCGTCATCGATAAGGAGAACGGCAAACCCCACATTGTCAAGCGGAGGGATCGCCCGCACATCCGTGTCATCCCTGAGATGTTCGGGGGCGGGACTCTGCCTCGCAAGGAGCTCCACGAAGCGGCTGAGGAACTCACTGCTAACCAGGCAGGGCTCATCGCGGTTGGCGAGCCGACCATCGAAAAAGGACTCGACAAGGCGTTTACAGGTGCCGCCAAAGTCGTGAAGCGCACTGTGGAGGCCACGACCGACGAAATCACCAGCGAGCTGCAGGAAGCGCTCAAAAGCTGAAGGTGCCGCAGCAGTCGCAGGCGTCTTCACTCGAAGCACCCTTCCTCATAGGTTGTACAGCACCGTTATGACCTTTTGATCCGTAGATGGGTGCCGCGCGTCCGGCCAGTGCGCCGGAATCCGTATCCGCAGGTCATGGTCCACCTGGTGTCCGATGCGGGCGCCCCCTGGTCCGGTGCTGTCTAACCAGTGTGTGAGAAAACGGTGAGAGATCAGCTCTGGCCAACCGGGGCCGGTCGGCTATCTCTTTCCCTGGAAACTGCCCCGTGGCCGCCTGCACCGTGCAGGGGATGGCCCGCGTCCGGTCCGGGCAGGCTCCTGCCTGGCCCTTGTCTGACATGCTGACCGGAGTGTCCGCAGAGGCTCCAGGGTCAAGCGTAGTGACTTCGCGTGTACGTTCACCAGGCACTTTTCGCCTGTGCTCGTTCGTCCTGCGGTCACAGTGACGATTGAGGCTGGAGGGGCGGACACGTACGCTCAGCGGGCCATCCCCGGATCTGAGTCCAGCCAGGACTCTTGCACCTTCCCCGAAGTCGTCCCGCATGCTCGCCTGCATCCATGTATTGCATCACCAGCTTGGAAGGTGCATGGCGCATAGCCGTCAGGGCCGCTGACCTGGAGACTTTGATGCTCCTCAGTAGTCGTGACGGACCGCTGTTGCCGTGGTTAATGGCCCGCTAATGGCCCGGTGCTCGGGTCCTTTCTCGCCTCACCCGACAAGATCAGTACCGGCCCCGGCCCCCCCTCAGGACACGTGGTTTTCCGCTGGATCGGGCACTCAGCGGGCACGTTCATGGCTCCGGAGGCGGTGGACGCATATTTTCCGCGCCTACGCGGGTGGCCCAAGGACGGGTACCGGGATTAGGCTTTGCATGTTCCTATCCGGTCAACGCTGACCGGCGAGGGGGGATCAACATGGAGCCGCTATACCGCTTTGAGGGGTCACTCACCGAGACTGTTCCGGTGGGCCTTGTCCCCGAGGGCATCCGGCTTGACGTGCGTTTCGAGGCCCAGGTGACGGCCGGGGTGCTCGTCGGCGCCCGCGTTCGCGGCATCGATTACCTGCTGCTGCGCGGAGATGGGGTCGGCGTCATCGATGCGTACGAGACCATCGAGGCAGGCGACGGACGTGTGGTGTCTGCGCACGCCCAGGGCTACATCGTCCCGCCGGAGGGCGTGGAGCTTCCTCCGCCGGAGGTGCTGCTATCTCCTGAGTTCACGTGGCCTGACCTTCCGCTGCCGATGCATGGGTTCGCGCTGTACAGGACCGGCGCTTCCGACCTGGCGCACCTTAACCGCATAGCGGCGTCATTCCATGGCCACGTGAACGTCGGCCGTGGGCAAATCTTCGTGGAGGCCCGGGAACCAAGCGTCGTCAGCGATCCTGTTGCCGGGTGAGCCTGCCCGGACCAATGGCGAGCCCCGGGTGCTCGGCGGCGCCGGTAGCGAGGGCTGTGTGCCCGGTATTACAGTCCCGGTTTGTTACATGACGTCCCCCTTTCTTCCGGCGATGGTCATGTGACGCGGGCGGCTTGGAGCTGGGCGTGGTAGTGGTGCCATCGGGCGCGGGCCTGGTGGCGTCGTCGCCATCGTGACCAGGCGTAGCCGAGGCCGCGGGCGGCGTGGCTCATCGGCGCGGCGGCCAGGCGGACTAGCCGGCGGGCTTCGGGGACGCTGACCTTGACCAGGCCGGGGTCGTCGCCGGGCATCCCCGGGCCTGGCTACGTGTAAACCGCCGTGATTCGGGCGACCTGGCTGACGTGGCCCGGCGTGCGCCGGGCGGGCCTTCCAAGGCAGAGCCCGGCGCTGACGCCGGGCCAGCGGCGCGTGAGGCGCCGCCTTGATCCAGTAAGGGTCAATTCGGCAGTGCAGCAGCGCTTCGCTTCGCAGCAGCGCTCACAGCGGATCGCGGCGACCAAGGCGGGAACGCTGACATTCCGCTTTTCAGGGAACAGAGCTACCACGCCCTGAGCAGGCAAGACGCCGCACGATGGGCTGACCTGGGCACGTATCGGGCATGACCAAGCATCAGGGCCAGTCCCCGACGGGCCCCACGATGGCCGATTCGCCGTAGGGCACGCCCGGATGTGCCGGATCACCTGGTGGCTTGCGGAGTGGACGTGCCAAGGATCAGGCAGGCCTATGCCTGGGATTGATCTTCCTTCCTCGGGAGCTTCACGCCTGAGGGCGGCGTATCTGTCCAAGGAAATTCGGGTGGGTATGACCAGACGCCAGCCCTGCTGAAGTCGACTTCGCCGCCAGAGAACCGGGCGAGGCCGAAGTTGACCGTGCCGCCGGAGAACCGGGCATGGTTGAAGTTGACCGTGCCGCCGGAGAACTCGGCGAGGTCGAAGTAGACCATGCCGCCGGAGAACCCGGCGACGAAGTTGACCGTGCCGCCGGAGAACTCGGCGGTGCCGAAGTCGACCATGCCGCCGGAGAACCGGGCGTGCTCGAAGTTGACCGTGCCGCCGGAGAACCGGGCGTGGCCGAAGTAGACCATGCCGCCGGAGAACTCGGCGAAGCCGAAGTAGACCATGCCGCCGGAGAACTCGGCGAAGCCGAAGTAGACCGTGCCGCCGGAGAACCGGGCGCCGACGAAGTTGACCGTGCCGCCGGAGAACTGGGCGCCGAAGAAGTTGCCGCCATCAAAGACAACGCCCCTGAAGTCGAAGTTCAAGCCGTGCCAGGACACTGCAGCGTCTTTTTTGAGGTGCGCGGTGACGACCCGGATGACGGTGTGGCGGACTTCGCGGATGGCCTGGAAGGCAAGTCGTTGCGGCTCGGGAGCGTCCTGGCGGGGATCGGGCTCGTATGGCATGCGCAAATAGGCGCACAGCACATCGACGCAGGTCTGCCGGTTTTCCGCCCAGTCATCAGCCAGGCCCGCCATGGCGTACACCCCAGCTAGCCGGACAGCTGGCTTGTCACTGCCCAGTTGGTCGGCCGCCATGGCGAACCGTTCATTCAGCGTTCGAGTGCGCTGCTCCGCGAGCGTTCTGTCCAGTTGCTCGCGCTGCTCCGCGAGCGTTCTGTCCAGATGCTTACCTTGTTCTCCGAGTGTTTTCTCCGTGTCCCTGCTGGTCGCGCGGCGGCCAAAATACTGCGCAGCTAGGGTGCCTATCAGAGTGAGGACGCTGACGCTGGCTGCAATGAACGCTGCGACGACCTGAGGGTTCATAAGCGAAACTTAGTACAGCGCGTGCTTTGCGCTGCGGCTGCTGCCGTGGGGGTCCTACTGTGCCCAGTGCGCCGCGCTCGGCCGCGCACTTGTTGTCCGTCAACGTGGCGTCCAGCGAACACGGGTCTGATGTGAGTGAGCGGCGTACTCAGGGCCTGCCCGTTGCTTTGGGTGTTCGCGGTCGCTCGCCTGCCTCAGGGGGCACGTGACGTAGAAGGATCGCCCGCCGAGCAGTGAACAGGTCTACGTCGTCCTGACCTGGTTCGATGCAGCAGAGTGGAGCTAACTTGGGCGCGTATTGGGCACGCGCAGAACACTCTTTACGGGAGCGGCATAAACAGCCGCTACTGCGACCAGATTTTCCGCCATATCGGCGGGTCGGCGCGCGTTCTCTCGGACCGCGCCCGTCACTCAGCGTCACACTGGCGATCGGCATCACCTTGAGGCCGACCTTCGATCCAGCCCCGGTTGGGACATGCTGGAGCTGGCGCACGATATGCGGCATGAGCGCGCGTTTCCGCAGCGGGCCGTGATGCATAAATATGCAGACTGATCAGCTGCTTGCCGAGGAGTCCGGGTCTGCGCAGCCACTGCCGACGAGGCGAAGGCCTCTTGCCCCCGCACGCGTAGCCGCGGTTGGGAGCGGCTCGCAGGCGCTCGTTTTTCACTTGGTGCAGTCACGCATACCTGGTAACCTGTCGCACTGTGCGACGCCCTGCGCGTCTAGGCGGTCAGTGTCTTTCTCGGCATGTTGGCATCGGGTCACGGTCAGTTATTCGTCTTGCGATGGCGCGAGCGGGCCTGTGACCGCGAGGGATCCGGCTCAAACGCTGGCGTCGTTTCAAGTCGCGAGCCAGCTCACCATGCTCGGTGCTGGGCAGCCGCGAATCACCGTGCCTTGCCTGGACGGTGAAATACTTGCCCTGGATGACCCAGTTGCCGCGGCTCGGAAAAAGCCTCGCTTGATCGCGACGCTAGCTCGCGGTCACGATGGCGGCGGGGGGACAGCGCCGATCTGCCGGAGCAGGCCGAGGGTGTCCCAGTGGACCCATTCTTCAACGAACTTGCCGTCGACGATATGGCTGAGCAGCTGTCCGTCCACATAGACCGACTTGCCGGTGGGAGCGGTGCCCTCCAGTTCCCCGCCGTGGATCCCGCGCAGTGACCAGTGCGTTTCCACCCAATCGCCCTCGGCGATCTGGCGTTCGATCCTCAGGTCGAAGTCGTGCAGGACGTTGCGGTAACCGCCCACCCGCTGCTTGAATCCCTCCGGTCCGGTGCCCTGATCGGGGTTATACGGATCGTGGTTGACATATTCCGGGGCGTACAACTCATCGGCAGTCGCCCCGTTCCCCCCATTCCAGATCTCATCGAACTGACGGCGGACCAGCAGCTTGTTGTCTTCGGTCGACATCGGCGGCCTCCCCTTTCATCGCCAGCAGACCGGAACGGTCTGGCTCCCTGCCACGGGTGCCTGCCCTTGGCAGGTCCCAGCGGGATCCGCCTAGGCCACAGTCGTGATCACCCAGGTGTTCTGGTGGCGGGCATACAAGGGCGAGCCGAGGCTCCCGGCCAGCCCCAGGTCGTTACCGGTCCGCAGACCCACCCGGCTCCTCCGGGCGGGACGACACCCTTATATGCCCCTGCGGGCGACCGGTCAAGACCAGATCGCGGCGCAGGTGCGCCAAACCGGAAATTCATCAGTGATTGACTGACGTTCCGCTTCCCGCTAGCCGCGGACCGTCTCACGCGCGAGCAGTATGCTGCTTGCGCAACTCGTTTTCGGTGCGTCACGTATCACGGCAGCTAGCATCATCTTGCTCATCTGCTACGCGCTGGCGTCAATTAGCGATGGCGTCCGAATGCCCCTATGGCATTGACAAATTCGCTCTCGTCTAGCATGTCGTCGACGGCCTCGAGGGAGCCTCTAGAACTGGCTGATATGGACGCAACGCGCGCTACCTGCACCTGATGACAGCGAAGCGCGTAATCGGCAGGACCTGGATCATCCGGGGATCCATAGCAGCGCCGCGCCGAAATGCCGCTAAGGTATGTCGAGCCAACTGCACCACGAATGAGTATGCCGGTTGGCGCATAAATATCCGAGCAGACAACGCCCGCAATTCGGCAGATGAGGTCGACGGGGCAGCAGGCCGACGATCTTGAGCATGGCAGGCGGATCGGCGCGACGTGACAGAACATCCGTTCTCGCGCGCCCTGGACGACCATCTTGGTCGTCCGCCAGGACGTCCCGAACGAAAGCCTCTTGAGCGTGTGCGTCGCTCCGCTCATCACGGAAGGTAGCCCGGACCGGCCCGCGCAGCCCAGCTGCTGAGCACCCGCAGGGCGCTGCTGCCGCTGACGGCGGCAGTAGCGCGGTGCAGGCAGCGGTGCGGGAGCAGACGCCCCCCGCACCTGCCGCCCGGCCATGCACAGGCCAGGTGGCGGACCAGATAGCGAACACTTCGCGGAATACCCTGGTGCGTTCGCCCCGGTCGTGTTACCCTTATTGCATGATTTCCCCGATCCGGGGAAATCGCACCGGAATCCGTGTTCAAGTCCCCCCTCGGACACGACATTTCCCCAGGTGAGAGGG
>Ga0208565_1000751_pt1 | contig 21869 bp, 20 predicted proteins | sample Sb_taG_7_FD_187706 | JGI IMG/M metagenome (GOLD analysis project Ga0208565, IMG submission 187706) | Peat soil microbial communities from Weissenstadt, Germany - Sb_50d_2_FS metaG (SPAdes) (version 2) | ecosystem: Environmental > Terrestrial > Soil > Wetlands > Peat | place: Germany...
CCTGCGCGTGAAACCAAGCGTGACGCGCCGCGACGAATTCCACGTTTCGGGCCGCGGACTGCTGCACCTGGGGATCCTGCTCGAGAACATGCGCCGAGAAGGGTTCGAGCTGTCGGTAGGCAAACCGCGCGTGATCACCAAGGAAGTGGACGGCAAGACGTTCGAGCCGATCGAGTACCTCGTCATCGAGGCGCCGCCTACAGCGATTGGCGCCGTGATGGAACTGGTTGGCAATCGCCGGGCCGAGTGCTTGAAGCTCGATGCCCGCGGCGAGATGACGCACGTCGAATTCACTATTCCGGCGCGCGGGCTGATCGGCCTGGGCACGCGCCTCATGAACGCCACCAGCGGCCAGGCGATTGTGCACCACAACTTTTACGACTACCAGGCCGTTCGCGGGTCGATACCGAGCCGGGCCAACGGCGTGATGATCTCCACCGAGACCGGCCGGACGACCGCCTATGCAATGGAAAACCTGCAGGAACGCGGCTCGCTGTTCGTCGCTGCGGGCGATCAGGTCTACGAGGGCCAGATTGTCGGGGAGCATTGCCGCGACAACGACCTACCAGTCAACATTTGCCGCGAGAAAAAGCTGACCAACGTCCGGTCCGCCACTTCCGAAAAGACCATCCTTCTGCGGCCGCCGCGGCAGATGACACTCGAGCTGGCGCTCGAGTACATCGAGGAAGACGAACTGGTGGAGGTGACGCCGGGCGCCATTCGCCTGCGCAAGGGGAAGCTGAAGGAAGCGGAGCGGCGCAAGTTCGCGCGGCAGCAGGCGTGACACGTCTGTAGCACAAGCCGATGGCTTGTGCTACGAGTCACCCGCCCCCAGACCGCCGACAGGATGCGCGTAACTTTCCTTGGAGCATATCATTTCTGAATAGAGCTGCGCCCTCTTTCTCTTTCCTGCCGGCCTTGTCAATGCTGCGCCGATCAACCAAGTTCGCGGTAGCAGGCCACAAAAGCGCTTGTACCGTTCTGATTGATTTGCTTCGGGTATAATGATCCGCAAGAGGCGACGGCCCGGATCGATTCGAGCGACGCAAAGGCGGGAAATAGCCATGCCGGCAGAGGCAACTGACGAACTACGCGACTTCCACCGGTTTCTGAGCGAGAAGTTGAGCAATCATCCTGGTTCATGTTCCCCGGAGCAAGCCCTCGACGAATGGCGGCGCCTGCATCCGGACCGGCAAGCGGCGGAGGATGATCTCGCCGCGATCCAGGAAGCGCTCGCCGACGTCGCTAAAGGTGATCGGGGCATTCCCTTCACCGAGTTCGACCGCGCGTTTCGGAAACGGCACAACCTCCCGGGCCAACCATGAGTCGAACGCTTCGCATCGTGGAGCGTGCCCGCATCGATGTAGAGGAAATTTTCAACTGGCTCGTGCACCGTTCCATGCGGGGCGCGATTTCCTGGTATTTGGCTTTCTATCGCGCAGTAGACACGATTGCCGCGGCGCCCGAGGCTTTCGGCGAGGCCTCGGAAGCGGTTCTGCTGGGACGTCGGCTTCATCAATCGATCTTCAAGACCCGCCGTGGGCGGACCTACCGCATAATCTTCGAATTGTCAGACGCGGAGATCATTGTTCTACGCGTCCGGGGTCCCGGCCAACGGCCGTTGAAAGGGCGTGAATTGCCTAACGAATGACCACGTTCAGATGACGAACTGGTGGAGGTGACGCCGGGCGCCATTCGCCTGCGCAAGGGGATGCTGAAGGAAGCGGAGCGTCGCAAGTTCGCGCGGCAGCAGGCGTGATGTGTCTGTAGCACGAGCCGGTACCTTGTGCTACTTGTCAGGCGGCGCAACCCATTCGTACGCCCCGGGTGGTGCCGTCGCGGACCGGCCGTGGATGTCTGTAGCACAAGCTGGTAGCTTGTGCTACTTCTCGGTCCACGGCACAAGCTATCAGCTTGAGCTACTTCGCGATCCATTCGTGGGCGCTGGAACCATTCGCGACCGTCGGGAACGCGGAAATCCGCAGGCGCGCCGCTCCCATCGGTATCAACGCGACCGTCTCGATAGGCTCATCCGAGTGCGCGGGACTCTGTTGCAGCAGTCCAACCAGGCCGAATCGATCCATTCTCCAGCCCGGGATCTTCCGGGCCTTGGCACGCAACTCCAGTGGGCTGGCCTCGGCTGTGAACGGCTGCTTGGGAAGCGGTCCCTCCTTGCGCACGATCTCGAAGGAATGGGCTGGGTCTTTCTCGTGCAGCACGGCTGCTTCTGCTGCACCTTGACAATGGTATCATCAGGTGATACCATCGTAAAGGCCATGAGCAAGAAGCATCGAAACACACTCCAGGCGATTTTCGCCGATCCGATCAGGGCGAACATCGCCTGGCGAGACATCGAGGCCATGCTGGAAGCTGCCGGTGCGGAAGTCACCGAGGGCGAAGGTTCAAGGGTTCGCATCGTCCTCAATGGCGTACGGGCTGTTTTTCACCGCCCGCACCCCCAGAAAGAAACAGACAAAGGAGCCGTCCGCTCGATGCGCCGGTTTCTAACCGAAGCAGGAGTAACACCATGATGGAATACAAAGGATACGTCGGAAAAGTTGAGTTCGACGACGAAGCCGGCATCTTTCACGGCGAGGTCATCAATACACGCGATGTCATTACCTTCCAGGGTAAAAGCGTTGCTGAGCTCAAGAAGGCATTCAAGGAGTCCGTTGACGACTATCTCGCGTTCTGTGCATCTCGTGGCGAGGAGCCCGACAAGCCTTTCTCCGGCCAGTTCGTGACGCGGATTCCGCCGGAGCTTCACCGGCTGGTCAACGTGGCCGCCAGCCTTTCGGGCAAAAGTCTCAATGCCTGGGTTTCCGAGCAACTCCAATCGGCCATCGCCCGTATCGGAATCACCGGAGCCAAAAAGGCCATGAGCGCCGGAAAAGTCGTCATGAAGAAGACAGGAAAACAGCGCACCGGTCCCGCGGAGAAGCACGCCTGACAAGCTGAGCGACATCGTACTTTGTCGCTTGCCCCAGCGGCCGCCAAGCGCGGGCCGCGGGCCTGGCGCCCAGCGTTAGTGGCTGCGGCACAAGCTACCAGCTTGTGCTACTTCCATTCGTGCGAACCGGCTCCATTCGCAACCGTAGGGAACGCGGATATCCGCAGGCGCGCCGCTCCCATCGGTATCAACGTGATCATCTCGATAGGCTCATTCGAGCGCGCGGGACTCTGTTGCAGAAGCCCAACCAGGCCGAAGCGATCCATTTTCCAGCCCGGAATCTTCCGGGCCTTGGTACGTAACTCCAGTGGGCTGCCCTCGACTGTGAATGTCTGCTTGGGAAGCGGTCCCTCCTTGCGCACGATCTCGAAGGACCGGGCCGGGTCTTTCTCGTCCAGCACGAGCCCGTAATTCCAGGGAGTGGTTGGGAAGACCTCCCATTCGGGCCATTCCTGGCTCCCGCCGTAGCGCTGCCATTTTTCGCCGATTTTGAGTGAGAACGTGAGCGGGCCGACATCCACGGAAACGGCATCTTTGTTCTTCTTCCACACCTTAACTTTCAGGCTCATGGGCAAACGGAGGCTGACCTTGTCGCCGTCGCCCCAGGCTCGATCGATGCGGATAAAGCTCAACGGCTCGGCGTGTACCTCTACAGGCTGGTCGTTGACGCGCAGCTTGGGTGCGCCGCTCCAGCGCGGCACGCGCAGATACAGTGGGAATTGCACGGCCTTGGGCGTGGACACCTTGAACGCGATTGTGTCCTTGAACGGGTAGTCGGTGTCCTCCGCGATTTGCACGTCGACGCCATCCCCGACCTTAGCTGTCACTTGCGAAGCGGCGTAGAGCGAAGTGCAGAGACCATTGTCCGCAGTTGCCAGCCAGGCATTCTCGGCATAGTAGGGCCAGCCATGCGAGACGTTGTGCTGGCAGCACCTGTAGATCTTATACGGGCTGTAGGAAAGCTGCGTGCCGCCGTTGTCGAAGCCGGGACTCTTGTTGTTCTTGTCGGCTTGCACGAGATTGGCGCAGGTCAGGTAACGCAGGCCCTTGGCGTCCGGCGTCATGGCGGCCGGGAACGAGTTGAAGGCGATATCCTCGCAGCGGTCCGCCCACAACGGATTGCCGCTGAGCGTGGTGAGCATTTCGAAGCTGTGCATGAACTCCGTGATGCCGCAAGTCTCGAAGCCCTGGCGCGGATCGCCGTGGCCGGGCCGGCAGTTCTCATCGCCGGCGAAGCCTCCGCCGGGGAACTGGCCGTAGAGATCCATGATCTTGTCGTAGTTGCGCTCGACTGCCTTCAGGAAGCGCGGATCCTGGGCTTGCGCGTAGTAGATGGCCGGTTCCCGAAATCCCTGGGCGAGGTTTACGTTATGCCAGTTTGGCACGTCCGTGGTCCAGTCTGCCATGTTCTTGTGTACGCGCTCGGCGAGCGTCAAAAGCGCCCGGTCGCCCGTAATGTTGTAGAGCCAATAGATGCATTCGAGGTTGTCGCCCATGCGCAACTTGGGCCAGTAGCCGGCGGCGAACGCCTTGGCCGGCAGCTTGGCCTGCCAGGCGAAGTAACCGGTGAGAAGACGAATCACCCGTAGGTCCCCGCTATATTCGTAGTACGACTGCAAAACGTTCAGCATGACCATGTGCGGCCAAAGATCCGGCTGACCTGCCAACGAAGCAAACTCTGCTCCAGGAAATTTGCCGAGTGAGGCTTTCAGTTCGCGCGGTCCGAACCAACCGTCTTCCATCTGGCTGGAAAGTACGGCCTCGACCCACTTGCGTGTCTCCCGAATGATTTGCTGATCGCCAAGGACGTAGCCCAGGTCGCCATAGCCCTTGAGCCAGTAGGGCAATTCTTCCCATCCGGCTTCGCCCTTGCCGTCCTTGCTCGCCCACGCGCTTTTGTCGAACCGCAGCCAGGGCGACAGCTCTGCAAGCCGGCCAGTCATGCCGTGAGCTTCCAGGACGAGCTGCTGCCGCAGCCAACCGCGCGGCGAGATCTTGCCCGGCGGCAACTTGACCAACGGGCTCACAGCGAGAGGATGACGATTGGAAACGTAGTAAGCATTCGGGCGCTCGACCGGCAAAGTCTTCAGGACCTGGACTTGGGATTGCTGCACGTCAGCTCCCAGCGCCGTGCGACCGACACAAATGAGTCCGATGACCGCAACTGCATGGCGTATACGCATTATTTCGGGCCTTCCGAACGGTTCGTGAGGAATCATTCAGGACTCTTGATAAGTTACCGATTTCGTAACGAAGCCGCCATCGTCGCCGCGCGAAAATGATCGAAGCACTATAAGGCATATGGGAGCGAAGTGCGTGGAAGTTTCAGTGCGAGGGTGATGGAAGGCGCGGCGCTCCTACGCGGCTTGGAGGAAGGCGCAAAAAGGCAGGAAGAGAATAGAGCGAGGGCCAATATCGGGAACCGCGCGTTCGATCGGGCGTTGGCGCTGACGGGCAAGTTCGGATATCACCCGGCAACCCTCCCTCCTCGATTATTTACCACTTCTCGGAAAGAGATGTCCTGTGCACTCGAACCTGTACGTTGTTTCGGGCGGGGAAGCAATCCTGGCAAAAGTATTTCTGGCGCCAGAGACGCTGCGCCGGGCGACGGCAGCGATAACAATCTCTTCCCCTGAGCAACTCCTGTAAGCGCTTTTTCGTTTCGTCGTGAAGCGTCATGCTTGAACCTCCATTCAACTTCGGGCAAAAAGGTGTCAGGACCCATTTCAGATCCTGGTCTCGGAAGGCGTGAAGCGATCGGAAACTTGGATCTGAAATGGGTCCTGACACCTTTTTGCCCTGGCAACCGAAGGCAAAGACACAGCGAGTCTAGGGGAGAAGCAGCAAAGCGGCGCGAAGTTTTCATGAATTCGGGTAGTAGTTGGCTTCCGGCTTTTCTGAGGCTCTGAATGCGGCTCTGAAAGGAAGAGTTGAAATACCAGGCGCGCCGCAAGAATGCGGGCCCGTCAACTGGCGAAGCGACTGACGCCCAGGAGCCGTTGTATCCTCGGCCACAGCCCGCGCGGGCGGCGGCGAAGTTTCGACAGACGCTCGCTCAAGAGGTCGTGAATACGGCTATCCAAGTTGGTCAGCTCTTGTCCGTAGGCCGAGCGCGTGCTGGTTTTTCGGTCGGTCGCGTGAGCATACCGGAATCCATACCAACGATCCCTTTGCTCGCGCACCGTAACCTCTCGTTGCAGAGCGTCGAGCAAAAACTGTTCGCGCGAAAGTTCCGGATGGCGGTCGAAGTAATGCGCCAGACGTTGGCTTAACCGCTTGCCCAGCCAAGTGGAGTGATACGCTGCCGGAAGAGAACGGGAATTCACAACTGCTTCTCCCAGAACGCCCCATGGTCTGCACCAAGATCAGTCTCTGGGAAAAGCATGCGACCAAGACGATCGAGGGGCGCCTGGAATATGCCTGAGTGGATGTAGGGGAAAAACCTGGAATGGGATGGAGAATATACCTGAGAGAAAGTTCCCGAAGGAGAATTCAGGCGGAAAGCTCAACTCATGAACTTGCACACTCCATCAACTTCCTGTTGCCTGGCTCACCAATCAGTGGCGAAAGATAAATGTCCTTATGCGCGCTCACCGATGCGTAAGTGCGAGACTACTGCGTGCTCAAGTCTTGATTTTGGGGGAAGGGAATGGATTCAGAGCCCTTGAAACATGTACGTTAGTACACATGACAAATGTCATGTGGAACTGTCACTGGGCCAGGGTTGGCGTCGCGATGTAATCCTTTGTAGAATAGTAACTTGCGGAATTCTCCATTCTCAGACAAGTCGTCTGCCTACCCCCCTTTTACCTGACAAAACCTGACATTCTTCGTTTCCGCCATTTGCCTTGCGTTGCTCACTGGCCTCGTGCTCAGGCCCCAGAAGTTAGGCTTGATGATGCACTACCCGCATTGAGCCCCAAAACTCCCAAAATGCAAAGAGCCCGTGTTTTTGCGGTTTTTCAACGGTCGTTCGGTGGCTGCGAGGTGGCCTCCCGTTCTCAAAGTTCGTCACTCTCTGCACAACGGATGCTTTAGCGAACGCCAGGCGCCGTTCTCCTTGCTGCTGGTCACGCTTTGCGTGATGAAATTCATCCCGTCCACACCGTCGGCCACATTGGGATAGAGGCTCTTGCTACTATCGATCTTCTGGCCGTTCGCGCGGGCTGCCATGTCGGTGTAGGCGGCGGTATAAACATTGGCGAAGGCTTCCAGGAACGCCTCGGGGTGGCCGCTGGGCAACCTGCACGAAGCCTTGGCCGAATCGGTCATGTACGCGGCATTGGGATCGCGCGTGTAAACACGCAGCGGCTGACCGTTGACGCGGAACATCATCTTATTTGGCTCTTCTTGATGCCATTCCAGGGCGCCCTTCGTCCCGTCGACTTCGATCCAGATGTCATTTTCGCGGCCGTGGGAGATCTGCGACGCGGTGACCGTGCCGAGCCCTCCGTTCTGATAGCGAATGACTGCCGTGCCATAATCGTCCAGCTTCCGGCCGGACTCGAAGGTTTTCAGGTTGCATGAAATCTGGTCAGGCAGCAGGCCCGTAATGAATCGACCGAGATTATAGGCATGCGTGCCGATGTCGCCGAACGCGCCGGCCGCCCCGGATCTACTGGGGTCGGTCCGCCAGCTCGCCTGCTTCTGCTTGTCCTTCTCGAGCCGCCTGCGCAGCCAGCCCTGAATATAGAATGCACGCACGGCATTGACTTCGCCTAGCTCGCCGGAGTGAACCATGTCGCGCGCCAGGCGCACGAGCGGGTAACCGGAGTAGTTGTGCGTTACGCCGAACACGACTCCCGCGCGCTGGGCGACCTTGGCCAGTTCCTCCGCCTGAGTCAGGTCAAAGGTCAGCGGCTTATCACACATGACATTGAACCCAGCCTCTGCGAACGCCTTGGCGATCTCGAAGTGCGTGTGATTCGGCGTCGCGACGGAGACGAAGTCGATCCGCTCGGTGGCAGGCAGTTTGGATTCAGAGGCGACCATTTCCTGATAAGAACCGTATGCACGCTCGGGCTTGATATCGTAATCGGGTGCGGAGGCTTTGGCCTTGGCGGGGTCTGCGGAAAGGGCGCCGGCTACGAGCACCGCGCGATTATCCATGATGGCGGCCGTCGCGTGGACGCGGCCAATGAAGGCGCCTTGGCCGCCTCCCACCAGGCCCATGCGCAATTTTCGATTCAGAGGTGCGTTGACTCCCATGAGGAACTCCCTGTCGCTGAAGACACAATGATGATGGATGCCTCGCTCCTGCGCGGAACGTGGGAAACAGGATTACCTTTATCCATTTCGCGGGGATCTTTCCAGAAATTTCGCAGTCATTCTAAATCTGGTTCTGACAGGGGCACGGGCCATGCAGGCAAGAGCAGGAGGGGCCGCTAAGCACTTTGGCGCAAGGGTATGCTGTCCTGCGTGCGGATTGCCCAGCTTCGCTCGGCTGCGGTTTGAGCCTGGAGCTGATGGAAAAGTTCACGGTGGAGCTCCGTGAGAAGTTGGCCGCGCCGCTGCATCATGTCCTCCGCGGTGCGCAAAAGCTGCACCAGGTTGGCATGCTCGGTGATCGAGCCATTCCACCAGCTTGAAAACGAGGGGAGGTATTTAGGGAGATAGCCGCCGGAGGGAAGGCAGTTGCAGAAGACGCCGATGCTCGTGCCCGTATTGAGCAGGGTGCCAAGACCGGTCTTGCTGTGGTCGCCGATGAAGCAACCGACCTTGGACAGGCCGGTGGCGACGGGCTGGCCTCGCGTGGGCACGCTGACCTCGCCATAATCATTCCGCAAGTCGCTGGTCTGAGTTCCGGCGCCGATATTGACCCATTCGCCCACGTAGCTGTGGCCTACAAAGCCTTCGTGATATTTGTTGGTGTGACCCTGGATGATGCTGCATTCGACCTCGCCGCCAATACGGCATCCTGGCCCCAGGGTTGTACCGGCGCGAATCTTCGCCGCCAGGATATGAGTCCCTGGGCCAATATGACACGGCCCTTCCAGCCGGCTAAAAGCGGTGACCACGGCATCACGATCGATGACGACGGGCCCGCGCGTCGTGTCCGCCAGGATCATGGGGTCGAGCCGGGCGCTCGGGTCAATGAGCAGTCGATCGGCAGGGCCTACGAGCGCAAGTTCCTTCGATGCCGGTGCCACAGACAAGCCCGGATCGAGAAACCCGTAGTCGCAACAAATCTGTTCCGGATTCTGATGGACCAACTCCCAGGGATAACGCATCAGCCGGCCGCCTGCCGGCCGCCTGGGTAACGATTTTGCCCAGTGATCCAGGCACTCCTCGAGATTGTCCGAGGAGCAGGTTGCCAGTCGTTCCGAATCGACCAGAACATAGGCAATCTCGTCTCCAATGGTGGCGACGCAGGGGTTCGACATATCAACAGGGGTCTCTGCCGGCGGCAGCCAGCGGCCGTTGACGAGAATCGTCGCTGCCGCCCGCAGCCAGGCGAGGTCGTTGACCGGCGTCCCGGGATGTTGCACCGAATAAAGCGAGGCAAGTGCGGGGCGGACCAACACGCCCACTTCCGCCGCCGCGAAATACTGACATTGCTTACGGCCAAGCGAGCTTAGGCCACATAGAAGGTCGAAAACGGCACGGGTGAAGGAGAGCGGTTCGAGGTTGCCAACTCCCTGATCCTCAAAAAGACACAGGCGCATGGCACACCTCCTTGCATGCATTGTTCTCGTAACGGCAGGGCTATACTGCCCAGGGACCGGCGATTATAAGGGCGGGGCCAGGATTCTTTCTAGCCCGAGTGACGCTGGTGCGGCTTGACAAAATGATAAAGACGGGCAAGCTGTGCGGCTTGCGGCGTTGACGGAAAGGAGGGTTTTACACGCAGCGAAGAGGATGGGAAAACGTCCGGACATGTCAAAGCTTTCAGTTTTTCGCAGGCCATGACGACACAACGTGACGAATCCGTCCGGCAATCCGTGACATGAGCCGCGCCGCGCGTTGATAATTCACTTGCCACGTGTTTTCACGTCTGGAGCAGAACGATATCTCAAGTGCATGTCTTGCATGCGGAGGCCCACGTTATGCCGAACGACGCCAAAATGGGTCTGGCGGTCGGAGTGGTCGTTGTCATTGCCATCGCCGTCGTGTTCTTCCGCAAGGAGCCGGGATTACCTTTTGCCGGCGAAGCCGCAGCCGCAGTGGTCGGTGCCCCCAAGCCGGCTCCACCCGCCCCCATCCAGGCCATGAACTCGACCGTTGAAGGGAAGCCCGTTTCAAAGACGATGGAACCTCGTGCCGGCATGGGAAAGCATCACACCGTGAAGGAGGGCGATACGCTGTTTAGCTTGGCCGAGCAATACTACGGCGACAAAGACAAATTCACTACGATTTACCAAGCAAATCGATTGACCCTGAAGACGCCCGACACCCTGAGTGCCGGCACCGACCTCGTGATCCCGGAGTTGCCACAAGAGGATCGCTAGCAATTCGTCTGGTAGTATTTCACTTTGCCAATCCGGTATCAATTTTCTCGTAGCTCAAGCTGCCAGCTTGAGCTACTGCCGGACGATTGGAAGTCTTTCCCGGGGCGACCGAGGCTCGAGCGGCATGTGCCATAGAATTCAGGGAAGCCAGCCGCGAGGCACAAAGGGACGGGCAAAAGTGCAGGCGGCGATGAATAGTCCGCCCACGAAAACAACCACGGCCAACCCTACTGAGACCCAGGCCCCGAATCCGGGCTCGTCCTCTGCCGGTTCGAATCCTGAAGTGTTATTTCCTGGCCCGCCTGGTTCTTGGCGCATTGCGTAGATGTTTGGCGCAATGTTCGAGCGCGGAGGAGGATCGCCACGCTTCGCTTGCGGCAGCGCCCGCGCGCCTTGTGCCATGGGATTATCCCGCGGGGGCGAGTATTCAGGCGTTGTTGAACGCGACCGAGCGAAATCGGGCCTGTCGCCATCTCCAGCGTCCACCACCCGGAAGACTTGTAGATCCGGCGTTGCCTTGGACGTGTTGGAAGCGAGACCGTTCGGCGGCCTGGAGCCGGATCCACGGTCGGCATTCTCCACCGCGCCGCTGTTGCGCAGCGTCTCCAGAAGGTGCTCGGCTTTCTCGTAGGGATGGCTACGGCGAAGAGCACTGATGTAGTTTTCCACGTCCGTGGACCGTATTGCCTCTGCGAAGGAATCGTAGGGTTTGAGCAAATGGTGCGGATTGAACCGTAAAAGCTGCATGCGCAAGCGCTCGGCTTCGGCGGTTTTTCCTGCCGAAAAGGCAGTGTCCGCCGCCAACACCAAAAAGCGATCCCGCATCTGCGCCTGTCCCTGGCGATCGTAGATCTCAGCGAGTTCCCGGTAAAGCTGCATCATCTGATCGGCGGCTGGCATGGGCTGGTGACCTCCATTGGCAAGCCGTACATGAGAAGGCCAGAAGCAGACAGGTCGTTCGTTCCGCGGCGAGCCTTATCGAGTTTATTCTACAATAACCGAGAAGCTTTTGCCGCGTGTCACCAGAAGAGAGCACCAGCAGATCTACTTCGCCTCGGCATACCGGTGTGTCGGTTGCGGACGCCCGGGACGGAAACTTTGCAGGGAACGAAATTCCGCTACCGCATGATGGTCCCGGCAAACTGCACCGAGCGTCTTGCGCACGAATTCCTCAAGAATGGCAGGATCAGCAGCCACCCGCGCGTTGACAATCACTTCAGCTTCTGCGACGCGCGCGCGCGACGGCAGCGATAATTCCGGCTGAGCGGCGCTGGAGACTAGGTTCGCGACCCCAAAGGATAGATCGCTTAAGCCGATCGCCTTCAGATGGGCCACCTCCAATCCTAACTGACCTAGAGAGTGGCGCAAGTGCCCGACTATCTCGAGCAGCAGGGCATCAAGGTCAAAGGGCTGGGCAGAGCCGACCTGGACGGCGCCATTGAGCCAGCCGAGTTCCGCCTCCCCCTCGGCATAGGTGTCGTAATCGATGTCGAGGATTTTGCGGCCGAAGTTGCCGTTCTGGTCGAGCAATTCGGTGAGTCCTTCAAAGCCCTGCCCGGTCTTGGCCGACAGGCGGACTATCGGCGCCCCGGGGTATTCCTTGGCCACCAATTCGGCCACCTCGTTTACCGCATCGGGAGTCATCTCGTCGACCCGGTTAACGACGAGGATATCCGCTTCTTCCAATTGCTTGCGAAAAATGTAGGTTGCCTTGGGCGAGAAACCGGTGCCCGGCTCGTTCCGCAAAATGCGCAGGCCGTGGCTTGGCTTGAACAGAACAGGATAGGGCGCGATCTGGAAGCGGTCGCCGTAAAGATCGCGGAGCGGCTGTACGACAGTCGCCACCAGGTCCGTGCAACTGCCAACCGGCTCCGCGAGGATCACGTCCGGACGTTCATTATCCTGGAGTTGTCCAACGCGTCCAATCAACTCGTCGAACCTGCAACAGAAGCAAGCGCCAGCCACTTCCTCCACGGGAAAGCCCTGGGCCCTCAGACTATTGGTGTCAACCAGGTCCTGAGCCTGGTCGTTGGTCACGAGTCCGACGCGCTGGCCGCGATCGCGGTAGCTGCGCGCCAGGCGTGCCATCGTGGTCGTCTTGCCCGCGCCGAGGAAACCGCCGATCATCACGAAACGCAGGCGCTTCATAGCTGGAATCTCCTGGTCAAGACCCACGCAAATCCCCGGCAACTCACCGGGCCCGCAAATGCAAGGAAAAAGGGCCAAGGCGATCAGAAAGCATCAATAATCTAATGCTTATTGGAATACCCGGCAATGAAGAGGTCAGTGCTTTCCCAGGTCAAGCCTACAGCAGCCGAGATTGAGCACGCCGGCATCCACCCCACGCTCCGGGTTGAGATAGACATCCGGGTGGAGATCATAAACGACGTACTTGCCTTGCTTCTGCTTCAGCACCAAGCCAGCATGGCGAAGAATGCCGAGATGATGGGAGACGTTGGCGAGCTTTTCGCCGAGCAATTCGGCCAGTTCGCTCACGTTCTTGGGACCCGTTTGCAGACATTGGACGATCTTGAGCCTGTCCGGTTCGGAGAGGGCTTTAAGGTACTGGGCGCATTTCGCTGATTGCAAACGGTCACGCATAGGTAAGTTGCTCATTCGCATTCCCTGACGGCCCAGCCGCGGCTGGCAGGGGAGGAACTCCGTTAGGCATCGCGCCAGAGTCGTTCGATGTTAGCATAGACCTTCCGGACGGCGGACGCAACTTCCTCTACCTGGGGGGCGCTGCCCATAAGGACAGGATGGTGAAGGACAACCATGCCGGCATGCGCGCGGTCAGCTTCAGGGAGGTCGCCAGCGGTCCGAAAGCGGCTGGGGGACCGGCCCACGTGCAGCGCATGAAAGCCATCGTCGATGGCGATACCTTCAGCGCGCATGGCTGCCAGGAAGCGCTCGCGAGATAAGCCGAATCGTGCCGCATCGAACTGGAAACCGAGTTTATAGTAACCGGGTTGTGTGTCGGGAAGAGCATTCACGAGAGCCCCGAGGCCGGGAATTCCCTGCAAGCGTTCGCCAAGAATTTGAACGCTGTGGGCCCGGTGAGCGTTGCGAGCGTCGAGCTTTTGAAGTTGCGGTATGAGAACTGCCGCCTGCAATTCGGAAAGAGGGCAAACGAGGTTGCCACGGTGAAGGAGAGTACGCGAGCGGTGGCGGACATCCGCTCGGTGCGTAAGTAAGGCGCCGCCTCGGCCAGCCGTCAACAGCTTTGAGCCGCCAAAGCTCAGGATCCCTGCGTCGCCGCACGTACCTGCCTTTCGTCCCTGGATTATGGCGCCCGGCATCTGGGCGGCATCCTCGATCACCCGTAGGTCATGTCGCTGCGCCACTGCAAATACTTCGCGCATGGGCACGACGCCGCCGTGTAAGTGGGAGGCAACCACAGCGCGGGTTTTGGGACCAATCGCGGCTTCTAATCGGGCATGATCAAGGTTCCAGTTGTCCGCAGCCACATCGACGAGAACTGGCACGGCTCCAACCGCGTGAACACTGAGGAAATTGCCGGCATAATCATAGGCAGCCATGAGGACTTCGTCGCCTGGGCCGATCTTCAGGGCCCGCAAAGCCAATTCGAGGGCGAAGGTCCCGCTGGCACAGGTGACAGCAAACTCCACACCGTGGTAGGCAGCCAGAGCTTGTTCCAGTCGCTCGACCGAGCCTCCGTGATATTTGCCCCACGAGCCATCGGCATAGACCTGTTGAAGGGCCCGCGCCACGTCTTCATCCAGCACCGGCCATGGGGGCGGGCCTTGGGAACAAACGGGTGAACCGCCGAGCAAAGCGGGTAGATCAGTCGCTGACATGCGCCGACTCTTTTGCAACGGACGGATTTAGACGTGGGAGGCGGTGCCTTCCCTTCACAATGCCAGTCAAGTATTGTATGAGCATGCCTCGTTGGCTGGCGGACGGCTGAACAGGTGGGCGATGCAGGAAAACCTGACATTCCTGATGGGCAAGTTCCCGGCTGCGCTGCCAGGCAATCTCCACTATGCTCGCAATCACATGTGGTGCCGGCCGACGGACAGCCGGCTGCGCTTCGGCTTTACGGCCTACGCGGTCCGTCTCATGCAGGATGTCTACTTCCTCGACTGGCAGGTCAGCCCAGGCGACGCCGTCGAATTGATGCAGCAAATCGGCCACATCGAGACCTCCAAAGCCGTTGCCGATCTATTCGCTCCGATCGGAGGCAAGGTCGTCGAGTTCAATAGTGAGTTGCTGAACGACCCTTCGCCCATTAACCTGGACTGTTACGCCGCCGGCTGGCTCTTCGAGATGGAGGGCGATACAGCCGGTACGATGAGCGCTGCCGAATATTACCAGTTCCTGGACCAGAACTGGGAAAAAACACAGCGCATGCTGAAGGGGCATATGTAAGCGAACCTCGAGAACTCCACCATGAGCCGTTACCGTCTGAATGTCGTATTATCACAGGCCCAGGGGAGAAACCCCGCGAAGCGAGCGCTTGAAGAATCGCTCGCCGCCGCCCTGTTGATGGAGCCGGGCCTTGACCTCTCGATCGTGCCGTACCTGTACGATCTCGACGCCGACCACACCGGCCGGCTGTTCCTAGAGTCGGTGCAGGGCGACATGGTCGTACTGGGCTGGATGTACCCGCGCGCCGCGTTCTGGTTACTCGACCGCGACGGCATCAAGGGCCACTTTGGCGAAAGCCAGTTAAAGCCGCCAGCAGCGGACGACGAAGATGAAGACCGCGAACCCGAGCCGCCCCAGGGGATAGGCTCGCTGAATGTGCCGGATCGAACTATTTACTGTCTCGATCTGCGCGACTTCGACAATCACAAAGCCTATGTAGAGGAAGTTCAACGCATCGCTGCAGAGTGCCGGGGTCGTCACGCCGCCAAGGAGGCCGAGGCTGCCCGAGCCAAGCTCATTCCTGTCGAGTTGGGGCTGGCGCGTGCGGGAGTAGCGCCTGCCCCGACGCCAAGCTTCGCGCCGGAGCAGTTGTTAGCGCAGCCGGACCGCCGCTGGTACCCCGTCATCGATTACAGCCGCTGCACCAACTGCATGGAGTGCATTGATTTCTGCCTGTTCGGCGTCTATGGCGTCGATAATCAGGACCGGATCCTGGTCGATAACCAGGACAATTGCAAACGCGGCTGTCCGGCGTGCAGCAGGGTTTGTCCCGAGCAAGCGATCATCTTCCCGGATTACAAGACGCCCGCCATCGCAGGTGCGCCAGTGGGCGGCATCAGCGGTTTGAAGATCGACCTCACGAAACTATTCGGCGGCGGCGACGCTATCGCCATTGCCGCTCAGGAACGCGACCACGAACTGGTCCGCGACGGCCGTGAAGCCGTGGGCTTGAGCGTGGGCATCCCCAAACGGCAGGTCAACAAAGACCAGCAACCCAAGGACGAAATGGATGACCTGATGGACTCTCTGGACGCGATGGATTTGTGATCAAGATCCTCGGTTTCCAGCATTTTGGGGTGGCACGGTCTGACTATATCAACGTGCTTGATTCGGCAGCGGCGTAGGACAGATTTCCCAATCTGTCCGGTCAGGTTGGAAACCTGACCCACTGCCGAATCCCGCACGGTCACTTAGTGGTGTTCGCCTTCCACGTTAGGTTTGGCATTTTGCGAGGCGTTTTTGTTCAGGCAAGTCTCCCGGGATCGATTGGAACGAGCATTTCGCAGCGCGCATGCTGCCCTGATAGCCGAACGGCATACAGATGGTCACTGGAACGGCGAGCTTTCCACCTCCGCACTTTCCACGGCAACAGCCGTGAGTGCCCTGTCCGTTGTTCAGCAAAACAGCGATCCCTCCAACGTCTATACAGATCTCGTCGCCGCTGGGCTGGCCTGGCTGGCCAAGCACCAGAACGAGGACGGTGGCTGGGGTGACACGACCGAGAGTATCAGCAACATTTCCACAACCATGGTCGGGCGGGCCGCAATGCATGTTGCCGGCGCCGCGGGACAGTATGCCGCTTGCATGCGGCGCGCAGAGGGTTTCCTTCAAAGTCGCTGCGGAAAGACAGTGGTGGAGCAGGCCGAAGCGATCCGCGCTCGATACGGCAAAGACCGCACTTTCGCCGTGCCGATCCTGATGACTTGTGCACTCGGCGGCGTAGTGCCCTGGAATGAGGTGCTGCCGCTTCCTTTCGAGCTGGCCTGCTTTCCGCAGGCCTGGTTTCGCTTCCTGCGGCTGCCCGTGGTCAGTTATGCACTACCGGCGCTCATCGCACTCGGGCAAGCCATTTTTCATCATCGCCCGCCGCGGAATCCGCTGACACGGCTGGTTCGGAAGCTTGCCCTGCGAAGAAGTTTACGTGTGCTGGAATCGATTCAACCCACATCCGGCGGCTTCCTGGAAGCCGTCCCGCTTACCAGCTTCGTCACGCTAAGCCTCGCTAGCATCCGACTTCATGAGCACGCTGTGGCTCGCAAAGGCGTGCAGTTTTTGCTGAATTCCGTCCGGCCTGACGGCAGTTGGGCCATCGACTCCAACCTTGCCACCTGGGTGACGACACTGTCGATCAATGCCCTGGCGGCAGCGGATGAATTGAAGAACTTGAAACTGCGCGCCGAGTTATATGACTGGCTAGCCGGGCAACAGTACATGGAGCCACACCCGTACACCGGGGCGCAGCCCGGCGGCTTCGGCTGGACGCCGTTGCCGGGGAGCGTGCCCGACGCCGATGACACGGCAGGTGCGATCCTGGCATTGGGTCATCTGGAGCAAAGTGATGGGTTTCGGCTCTCGCCCGGTCAAGCCTCCTGGCAAGGGCAAAGGTCCGCTTGCAATTGGCTGCTCTCCTTACAGAATCGAGACGGCGGTGTGCCAACCTTCTGCCGCGGCTGGGGCACGTTGCCATTCGACCGGAGCGGCACCGATTTGACTGCCCACGGGCTGCGCGCCCTCAAATTCTCGGCCGATGGCCGCGATGGCACTGAGCACGTGTATAAGAAGGCAGTAGCGCGAGGCCTTGCCTACCTGGCCAGCCAGCAGCGTTCCAATGGTTCTTGGCTGCCGCTCTGGTTCGGCAACCAGCACGCCCGCCACGACGACAACCCGGCTTACGGCACCGCGCGTGTTCTGGCCGCCTACCGGGACCTCGATAAGATGAACGCAGAACCTGCGCGCCGGGGCGTGGCCTGGCTGCTCGCCGCTCAGAACGCGGACGGAGGTTGGGGAGGCGATGCGGGAATTGTTTCTAGCATCGAAGAGACAGCCCTTGCGGTGGATGTCTTGCTGGATTCAGGCCCTGAAGCCGCCGCAGCTGCGAATAATGGCTTGGCCTGGCTCGTCCAACAAGTGGAGGCGAGACGGTTAAATCAGCCGACGCCCATCGGTTTCTACTTTGCAAAGCTTTGGTATTTTGAGAAGCTTTACCCTGTGATTTTTACGGTGGCGGCCTTAGGGCGTGCCCTGAGAAAACTCTCTCCCCACCAAGATGCGGCCTTTTGCGCCAATCAGCAACGCTAAGGGAGCAATCGTGGCAACCGTTGTGGAACCCAAGGCCGAGAAGAAGGATAAACGCCCCAGCACTGCTCATTTCAAGATCGTTCCAGAGACCCGCGAGCTGCGCGACCGCGTTCGCGCCGAAGCCGCCCGCTTCGGCAAGAATTTCGACCGGTCCAAGCCGTTGACGCGCATGGGCCTTCAGCAGCTGGCTGAACAGCTATTGCTGCACCTGGGGATGGGCGAGCAGTTCCTTGGCTTCACCATGGTCTGCCTGAGCAACGAATTTTGGCGTGAACAGGTTCAGGCGATCGACTTCAAACGCCGGCTGCTGTTGATGCCACACTGTCTCAAACACGCCGAAGGCTGTCCCGCCGATTACGACGAGTTCGGCCTCGATTGCCGCAAATGCGGGGCCTGCTCCATTGCCGATTTCAAGGTCAAAGCCGAGGACCTGGGTTACAAAGTGCTCGTCTCCGAGGGGACTCCCATCGTCCTGAAAATCATTGTGAGCGGGCATGTCGATGCCATCGTCGGCGTTGCCTGCCTGAACGTATTAGAGAGGGCCCTGGACAAGGTGCTTCTGGCGGGTGTGCCGTGCGTGGCCGTGCCGCTGCTGTCGAGTAATTGCCGCAGCACGTCGGTCGACGACGATTGGGTCGGCGAGTTGATCGATCTCCGCACCGAGCCCCCGGCTGCCAAAACCAAAACCTACGTCCATCTGTTGCGGGCGGCCCACGCGCTCTGCGAAGAGCCCGAACTAAGCCGGCTGGCGCCCCGGCCGCGGGCCGAACGGCCCACAAACGGCAATGGTCATGCCGCGGCTGATCCGCTCGCAGTGCACGAAAAGATTAGTTACGACTGGCTTGCAGGAGGCGGCAAGCGTTTCCGGCCCTTCATCACCCTGGCTGCTTATGATGCGCTCAAGGGAGCGCCAGGCACGCGTAGCCCCGATGGCGCTGAGTTGGCAGACGCAGTCAAGCGAACAGCCCTGGCTATGGAAGTCTTCCACAAGGCATCCCTGGTTCACGACGATATCGAGGACGACGACACTTTCCGCTACGGCACCGAGACCCTCCACCGTCGCCATGGCGTGAGCACCGCCATCAATGTTGGCGACTACCTGATTGGCCTGGGTTATCGTCTGGTCAGCCGTGAACGCAAGGAACTGGGCGGCGATTGTACCGCCGACATCCTCGATCGCCTGGCCGATGCGCACCGCAAGCTGGCAGAGGGGCAGGGGGCGGAGCTTCTCTGGCGCGATCAACCGCAAAAATCGCTGACTGCCCTTGATGCTCTCAAGATTTACGCGTTGAAGACTGCTCCCGCGTTCGAAGCTGCACTGTATGCAGGCTTGCGTCTTGCCGGACCTGCCGACAACTATGAAAAGGCGATTGTGGAGTTCAGCCGTCATCTGGGGGTCGCGTTCCAGATTCTCAACGACCTGAACGATTGGGAAGGCGATGGCGATAATAAATTGCTTTCCGGACAGGACATCCTTGCCGCGCGCCCCACGTTGCTGCTGGCGCTAGCCCTCGAAGGCTCGGGAGCCGCCGCCCGCGAAGAGCTCATCTCTCTCATTCACAGCGAGCAGAGATCGGCGCCCATGGAGGCTAGCACCAAGCCCGTTGTCGAGCGCATCCGCAAGCTCTTCCAGCAAGCCCACGTGTTCGGCAAGGCGGAAAAGCTGGTCGAAAAATATCGCGCCCGCGCTGAGGCCGTCGCCGACGAGGTGGAGCCGGAGGATCTGCGCGAGCTGCTCTATTATCTGGTCGATTCAGTCTTGCACCGCCAGCCCGCGGCTAAGATCGAACCCGAGGCCCCTCTGATTCAATTGTGCGTTTGAGTAAGCCTTGTCAGACCCTTACTTGATTCAGCTGGCTGCGCAACTGATCCAGGGGCTAGGCCAACTGCCGAGCAAGGGGCTAGCTCGCCACGTCGCCTTTCTTCGCTCGATGCAAAACCAAGACGGCGGTTTTTCCGGCCGCGAGGGCGGTTCCGACTTGTATTACACCGGCTTCGCCCTGCGCGGGCTGGCCGTTCTCGATGCTCTGACCACCGAGGTTACTGAGCGAGCTGCTGCGTATTTGCGCAGCCGGCTGACGACCGACGCAAGCGTGGTCGATTTCTTCTCCTTGCTCTATGCGGCTGCACTGGTCCAGGCGGCCGGCGGACCGGATATATTTGCCGAGAGTCCGACCGGTTGGGACGAGCGTGTCGCCCAGCTGCTGGAAACGTTTCGCACTCCGGATGGCGGCTACACCAAGGCAGCGGGGAACGCCTCGGGCAGCACGTATCACACGTTTCTTGTGGGCCTCTGCTATCAGCTCCTGGGACGTTCGCTGCCGCGGCCGCAGGAGGTGGTCCGCTTCATCCGTTCGCGCAGGCGCGAAGATGGCGGTTTTGTCGAAATCACCCCGATGCGCCGCGGAGGCACCAATCCCACAGCCGCAGCGGTAGGCGTGCTGCAGATGATCGATGCAGAGCAAGGTGATGCCACGGCTCTAAGTCCGGAGATTCATGACGGCGTCGTCCAGTTTCTGGTTGAGATGCCTTCACCTGAGGGGGGATTTCGCGCCAACGGTCGGGCGCCGCTGGCGGATCTCCTGTCCACCTTCACCGGACTTTGGACGTTGCATCAGCTAGGGGCGTTCGCTCGCGTGGACGTGACGGCGGCGCTCGGTTATGTAAGAATGTTAGAGTTATGCGACGGCGGCTTCCGCGGCGGCCTCTGGGACCAACAGACCGACGTCGAGTACACGTTCTACGGCCTGGGCTGCCTGGGCATCCTGCCTGAAGAGAACTCATGACTTTCAGGAGTCGCGACGGTGCATCCAGAGCAGGCGATGGAAGAACTGAACGCGATCATGGCCCACGCCTGGATGGTGCGCACCTTTCTCAAGCACGCAGACGAAATTCAGGAATACGAAGAAATGTTGGAAGTGCCGCGGATGATCTTCGATTACATCCGGGCGCTTGAACCGAGCTACCAGCGAAAAGACACGGCGGACTATTTGCGACGGGCGCGTGGCAAGCTGCCGAAGCTGCGTCGCGTGGCGGACCGGTTCGCGCAGCAATTCAAACGCTTCTCCGACCATACGAACTTCCAGATGGCCGCACTGTCCCTCAGCGCCTGCGTCCGACAAATTGATGAGATCCTGACCGCGGCAGAGAAAGAAGCTCGCGTACAAGCAGCGCCGCCCACTGTCTTGCAGCCCGAATTGGACAAGGAGCAGCCGTGTACCTGAAGATGGCCAAACGCGTCCTGTTCGAAACCGACAAACGTCTTCTCTGGAAGCTGGCTTGGAACATGGGCTGGAAGGGGATGCTTTCGGTCCAGAAACACAAGCGCCGAGTCAAAAAGGGCGAAGTCTTTCCACCATTTCTCTACGTCTCGATCATCAACAGCTGCAACTTGCGCTGCCAGGGCTGCTGGGTGGACGTGGCCGCGAAGCAAGAGACGATCAAGCCCGACGCAATGCACAAGCTGATTCGCGAGGCCCGCGAGATGGGCAACGTCTTTTTCGGCATTGTCGGTGGCGAGCCGTTCATGCACCCGCATCTCCTGGAAATGCTTGAGGCGCACCCGGATTGCTATTTCCAGATCTTCACGAATGGCCATTTCATCACCGACGAGAAAGCCAGGTGGATGCGCCGGCTCGGTAACGTCACGCCGCTCATCAGCGTTGAGGGAAGTGAGATCGTCAGCGACCAACGTCGCGGCCGTGCCGGCGTTCTCAGCAAGACCATGGAAGGCATTCAGAATTGCCTCAACAACAAAGTCTTCACCGGCGTCTGCACGAGCCTCTGCCAAACGAACTTTTCCGACCTGCTGTGCGAACGCTGGCTTGACCGCTTGATTGAGATGGGCGTTATGTATACCTGGTTCCACGTCTATCGGCCGATGGGACCCGACGCTAACCCGGAACTTTGTCTCACGCCGCAACAGCAGTTGGAAGCCCGCCGCTTCGTTGTCGAGATGCGCGCCCGCAAGCCCATCATTATCATCGACGCCTATTTCGACGGCG
>Ga0208565_1000760_pt1 | contig 21750 bp, 16 predicted proteins | sample Sb_taG_7_FD_187706 | JGI IMG/M metagenome (GOLD analysis project Ga0208565, IMG submission 187706) | Peat soil microbial communities from Weissenstadt, Germany - Sb_50d_2_FS metaG (SPAdes) (version 2) | ecosystem: Environmental > Terrestrial > Soil > Wetlands > Peat | place: Germany...
ACACGCCGACGCCCTGGACGGGCTCGCACGCGCGGCCCAGGCCGCCGGCCTGACCCCCGCAGAAGCCAGCCGCACCATCCGGTCCGCACAGCGACGGGCGTCAGAAGGTCACAGACCGGCTGGCTGCGATCACGAGGCCGCAACGTGACCCGGCCTCAGCGATACACCGGCCGGCCCGACCTCAGATGCGCCGCGGCTGCCTCCATCGGCTCACCGGACTCCCACCGAGGCCCCCGCCGCCGCGCACAGAGACGTCCCTAGCCGTCCCATGCCGGGGTAGAGACGCTCGCCCCTTCCCGGCAGCATGGCCGGAGATCACCAGCGAATGTGCCTGTTGGCGAGCAGTGATGCCCGCTTCGAGTCAGCCCGGCAGCCGGGTGGCCGGGCACCGAGTCGGCCTGCGGCCAGAAAGAAGGACCTCTGATGTCAGCAGCAGCACGCACCGGGCATGACCAGCGGGCCTGTACCCAAACGGCGGCCGATGTCAGGCTCGCCGTCGCGGACGGGCTTACCGCTCACGATCTCGATGTCCTTGATCCCGCCGGGGAGGGATCTCAGTACCTGAAAGTTACGAACGCTCCGAAGGCGCTCTGCGAAATCATGATCAGCGAGCACGGGTCAGCGACCTGGGAATACCACCCCTTCAGCGGGGAGCCCGGCCCAGCGCAGATAACGGCCATGGTGCTGGAACTCCTCGGCGCCGGCAACGATGAGGACCGGGACGCGTCCCCGAACCGGCTGCCCGGCCTGACGCTGACGGGCATCGCCGGCCAGGCGCTGACCGAACGCGGGATGCGGGTCCAGCTGGCGGAAGCCGGCCGCGATGACGATCTCAGCGAGCTGTACGCCGAGATCGTGGTCAGCAACCCGGCCCGGCCCGACCGCGGCACCGCACGGGCCAGCGAGGATGGCATGATCCGGTGGGAGTGCCGTCTCAGCGACCCGGCCACAAGCACCCGGGGGATCGACCCCGGCGAAATCGCGGGAACCATCGCCCGTGCGCTCACCGGGGCAAAGGCCAGTAACTAAGCGGCCGCAGCAGGCGACACGCATCGACACGCCTTCCGCCGGTCAGGCCCGCTGCGGCATCCATAGCACGGCAGCCCGATTCCAGATCACCCGGTGCCGCGGCCTAGCTGCCGACGGCTGTCGCGACTGTCTCGTTAGCGGCCGTCAAGCGTATGAGTGCGCCACGCAGAGTAAAGAAGCCAATGCTGCGCCGAGCGCTTATTAGCTGCCCGCCTTCCCCCGGCGGCAGCGGGCGCGGCCAGCCCCCGCAGAAAGGATCCCGATGACCGCCGCCGGAACCGAGCCGCCGGCTCACGACCGCCGCGATCACCAGCTCACCGCCGGCTGCCCCCTGGCCTGCCTGGCATCCCAGCTGTCAGCCCAGGCATACCAGCCATTGCGCCGCGAGCTGCCATGGCTGCTCAGCCGGCCGGTCACCGTAGGCGACGTGGCCGGCCTGCACCAGCGCCGGCAGCTCCGCCACATCCGGCGTCTCGGGCCGCGCCGGACCGGCGAGATCGAGCTCGCCCTGATCCTCGCCGGGCTCCTGACCCCATCCGGTGACCCGCCAGGCCCGCGCGCGGGCCGGCCCGGCTGAGCGCCCCCGTGGCGTGTGGCGCTCCCGGCACCCGCGCGCACCGGCAGCCCGCGTGGTGGAGCACGCCGGCTGCCCGCCTGGCCGTGCCCGCCCCGTCACGGCGCCGGGCACGGCCAGGCCCCCATGAGGCAGGGATGAACACTAGCCGGACATTCACCCCGGCGAAGCCGGAGATGACGAGCCTGGCCAAGGATCGCGGCGGGCTCCTGCGATTGTCGCCGGGCTCGGACGTGCGCCCCGTTACCTTCAGCGACGACGCTTTGCGCCAGCTGTTTTCCGCGATCAGTACGGGCACACCCCGCTCTCAGCCGCCGAGGACATCCCCTGGCGGTGCTGGCGGCTGGTGATCGGCACCGGCGCCGGCGGCGCGCTGCCGGTGATGACGCAAGTCCCCGACGAGGCCCGCCGCAAGGTCGACCTCGTCACCCTGCCCACCGCGGACGCGATCGACGTGCTGACCGCGGCCACAGCAGACACCAACACCATCTTGCACCTGACCTGCTGAACGGTCAGGACCCTCACCCCGGCTTGCCGCACCAGGGCACGAAAGCCCGGCGCGCGGGGGCAGGGGGCTAAGGCGGCTGGGCACGTTCCCGCGGCTGGGCACGTTCCCGCGGCCGGCGTGAACCTGACCCCAGCACCTGCCGCGATCTGGCGCTGCGCCGTGATCAAATGGGAGGAATTTGGGAGGCCGCAACTGCGGCGAACTCGCGTCATCCTCGCCCAGCTGGGCCGAAGAGATGCCTCTGAGCTGGTCATTTGGCATCTAGGCTGATCGTGCAGGCGGCCGGACTTCGTTCACACCGAGGAGGTCACTGGTTCGATCCCAGTATCAGTGGTTGCTTATTCGAATTGCCTAATTGCTTGCCCGTTGTCGGCATCGATCGCGGGCATCTGCCTGGTCGAAGGGTGCTGGATTTCTCTGGAGACTCCTACTTCGAGGCCGAGGACGGCGAGACCGCGGCCGTGACGGCGAGCAGCGGAAGCTGCGCGTGGTCGACTCCAGATCATTCGCCGAGGCCCGCAGCGTGATGGTTGCCACCCGGCTCGTCACGCGCCCGAGGTCGAGGCCCACCATTACGGCGTTGACGGCAAGGCGCTCCCGGTGCTCTCTGTGGAGACTGGTCACGCCGCGACAGCGCCGCCCGAGCTTGATCATGGCCAATGCGCGGCCAAGTTGGCCATGCCAGGGTTATATGCAGTGGTCTTTCCGCAGGTCAGCGACTGTGGGGGTTTAGAGCTGCTGAGTGGCCTCATAATCCGCCGGTCGTGGATTCGAGCCCCAACTGCTCCCGCACCCCATCAAAATCCCGGAGACCGTCATGCTCCTGCCCAGTCATCGACGTCAGGCAGGGCGCGAGTGCCGCGGCCCGAGATGCGGATTCCCCGCGATCAGAGCATCCTGGTCTGTCATGGATGACCACCTCCGACCCGTGCCTACCGCGTTCTTGTCACACGCCAGCGAGGACAAGGCCGATTTCGCCGAACCGCTCGGGCGCGAGCTGGCCAGCTTGGGTATCCGCCCGTGGCTCGATAAATGGGAGATCCGCCCAGGCGACAGCCTGGTCAAGAAGCTGTTTGATGAAGGCGTGGACGCCGCCGATGCGGTCATCGTCGTGGTGTCGCAGTATTCTGCGGGCAAGCCCTGGGTACGAGCGGAACTCGACGCCGCCATGGTGCGCAGGATCACCGAGAACACGCGGCTGATCCCCATCCGCTTGGACGGAGCCGACATGCCCGCCCCGCTCCAGATGCTGGTCTGGCATGAAACGGCACGCACCGAAGACGGGATCCGGCGGGCCGCCCGGCTCATCGCCGACACGCTCCACGGCCGGGACAACCGCCCCGCCGTGGCGCCACCGCCGGCCTACACCAGCACGGTGCGCGTTCCCGGCCTGACGGCAGCGGACTCGACACTGCTCACGCTGCTCGCCGAGGAAGCGATCTCGGCCAACACCCTGCTCTACGTGCCCTGGCCGACGGCGTTGGCGCGCGCGGCCCGTCAGGGACTGGACGAAGCGATGGCCATCGAGTCCCTCGCCGTGCTGGAGCAGCGCCATTACGCCAAGCGCCAACCCTTGATCGCCGGCGGTGCTGTTCTCGCAGTGGAACTTGCGCCACGGGGGTTCCGGGCGGTCGCCGACACCATCATCCCGGCCGCCGAAGCCGCCCGTCAGCGCATCATCGCATCCCTGGTCAACGCCCCGCCCGACAGCATCACGGTCGTCGATGACCTGGCCACCCTGACCGGCACCCCAGCCCTGTTCGTCCTGCAATTCCTGCGCGAACTCCAGGCGCGGGGTCTCCTGACAGTCATCCTGGGTTCTGGCGGCTCTTCGCGGATAGCCGCCATAAGTCCCGCGCTGAAGCGGCTCCTGCAGTAGATGCGCCTAGGCGTCCGCCCTGGACGACGTAAGGCCCAGCACCTCCCTTCACCGCGTGACAAATCAGATTCCACAGAAATATGCCGTTAACGTGGCCTTCGATGGCTCTGGAGCTGTGGCAGCGGTCAGTTCGGCGGTCACCTCGGCCCAACCTTTGCGGAGCCCGGCGGCGAAGCCGCGTAGCTCCCGGACCGGGCTCGCCTGGATGCGTGCAGCCCAGGCCGCGAGGTGTACCCCGGCTGACCGGCCGGAATCCGACCCAGGGCGGCGACGCAGGCAGACGGAGTCAGCAGGCATGGCATGCAGGAAGCCTGATGTTCGAATCCCCATTGCCCTTACTGTCGCCAGGACTGCAGCCGGTCGGGCCTGCCGCAGTTCATGTCCGTGTCAGGTGCATGTCAGGAGCCCGAGCGGCTGGGGTAGCGGAGCATGTCTCACGACGGCGTTCCTGAGGAGGGACCGGACACGCTGAGGGGAAGCGAGCCTTGCCCTTGCTTGCGAGCTAGTGGCATAGAGATTGCAGTCACGCCGAGACGGTAGCGACTTCCTCGAGGCGCGCAAGCCACGGAGAGTCGGCTGCGGTCCTAGGCCCGTACCTCGTGTTCGTGGTCGCCGACCGAGTTAGGACGAGCCCGTGCCGGGCCCGGGACACCATGACATGGAGAACCCGAAGCTCTTCCTGGATTTCCTCCTGTGCGGAGGCTCGGAAGTCGGGGATGTGGCCGTCCTCAAGACCGAGAACGATCACCCAGTCGAACTCCTGGCCCTTGCCGAGGTGGCCGTTCAGGAGGTGCAGGCCCGGTGCCACGGGTTTGTCTGTGGAAGGAGCATGTCGGCAGCTCGCAACAGCCTTTTCGACGGACATGCCGCCGGCGACGAGGACCCGGAGGTCCTCGCACGCTGCCGACACCTCGTCGAGCCCGGCGGCGTCGGATTCCTCTAGCTGTGACCGGCAGACGTCCTCGAGAGCGGCAAGCTGTTCGCTCGCATCGCGCCCGCTGCTGGTGGCTTCCCGCACGAATCGCTTCAGCAGTTCGACAACCTTCGGGACGTGCGTTGGCGCGCTCCAGTCTTCGAACGTCTGACCCGTCATCTGCAGAGCGGCCTTAAGGGTCTGCAGGCGGGCCTGGCGACGAACGACGATGGCGACGGAGGCGCCCTCATAGCGGTTGCGTATCGCCTGAACAATGGCGGTAAGCGCGGTCGCCTCGTCCTCCAGTGAGGTCCGCTTGACGATCGTGACCTGTCCGCCGTCCGGCCACCGAGCGGGATTGGCACAGCGCAGTTGCGTCGTGCCGAGCTCAGCGGCGAGCACGTTGACGGCGGCGAGGACAGCAGGGCTCGACCGGTATGACTCGGCGAACTCGACGACCTGCGGTTGCCGGGCGCGGATAGCTGCGAACACGGCATCCGGTTCGGCGCCGGCAAAGGAGTAGATGCCCTGGGCGGGGTCGCCGGCGTAGGTGATCCGGTCCGCTCCAACTGCCTCGACGATGCCGAGCTGCATGATGGTCAGGTCCTGGACCTCGTCGACCATCACCATCGCGAAGTGCGCCTGGTAGAGGCGGCAAACTTCAGGAATGGCGAGCAAACGGGCAGCGTGGCGCAGCAGGTCGTCGTGATCGAGCCGTGATTCCTTGTGGAGGCGCTCCTCGAAGGCGATAGCGGCAGTGTGCCCGCTGGCGATCAGTCGGTCCATCACGACATCGTCACTGACAGCGTCCCGCTTAGCCTGCCGTAGCGTGATGTCGAAAGCGTCGCTGTTATTCCAGCTAATCCCAAGCTCGGCCTTTGTTCGGGCTAGCCATACCTTCTCGGGGAACGTCACGTCGCGCATCAGGCCGATTTGCTCGCCGTGGGCACGGAGCAGTCGGCCGGCGAGGCCGTGGAAGTTCGTGACCGTCACCGTCTCCCGCCAGCCGCCGCCCATGACTGAGCGCATGCGAGCCGCGAGGTTATCTTTGGCCTTGTTGGAGAAGGTGACGGCCAGCACTTTGCGGGGCTGGCGTATATCGCCTCTGGTGCAGACAGCCGCGGCACGGATCGCTAGCGCTTCGGTCTTGCCGCACCCCGCGGGAGCAAGCACCAGGATGTCGGTGAGCCCGAGGCCAGCGAGATGTTCCTGCTTGGGCGTCGGAACCCGCGGCATCTCGGTCACGACGAGACCAGAGAGAGCAGCTTGCCGACCGGGACGATCGCCTGCACTTCGGTGGCCGTTATCCCGTGCGCGACGGCGATCGCGGATTTCGTCTTGCGCTTGCTGTTACGGCAGAAGTCAGCCATCATCGCGGTTGTCAGCTGGCTGGCGTCGGCAACCCTGCAGGTCCTGAGGATCTGCGTCTCGGTGTACATGCCTGAGGCGACCAACATCGCAGCGATCCGTGCCGCCCCGAGGGCAGCGACATAGGCACCCTCAAGGTCGGGGACGCATTCGACCATGCGGGCAGATTCGAGGTCAGCCCGATTGACGCCGAGCTCGTTCGCCCAGGCGTCGGCAGCGTCGCTGTCGACGAGACCATAGAGCGGCAGATCGAAGCCGGGCTTGCCGAAAAGCTTGTTGGCTGTCGGGAATAGTTGGGCGCCATCGAGTTCGAAGACTGCGACGCCCGCACGGTCGAGGTCCGGGCCTAGAAGCTCAGCTGCGCGGGCCACGATGATCCGGTCCGACACGCCCTCCACAAGAACGATCCGCTTTGCGGTGAGCGGTTCGATCATGCGGTGGCACCAGTGCCGGGCCGACACTTCGAGCTCGGCAAAATGAGTGCCGATCGGTAGCTGCCGGACCTGGCGGTCTGCGCGGAAGGCCGCGATATCGAGCGGGCTCATCCGGCTGACGATGGCGCTCGAATGGGTGGAGACAACCCGCTGACCGTTGCTATGACGGATGCTGTCGGCAACAGCACGCTGGGCAGTTGTATGCAGGTGCGTCTCGGGCTCGTCGATGCCCACGATCTGGGCGCTCTGGTGTGATAGGCCGAGGAGTGCGAGAACGCTGAGGGCACGTACGCCATCGCTTTGCTCAGCGAGCTGGGCGACATGGTCGCCGTCGCGGATCGTGACTGAGACGCCGGCCAGCGGGTTGTCGAGCAGGTCGGCCGCCGAACCGACGCCGATGTCGTCAACTTCGACGGGCGCGGGCAGTGCGGCCGTGAGTGCTCCGGCCAGGGTTGCCCTGAAGTCGGTGATGGCGGTAGACCCGGCGAGGGCATCGCGGTAGCTGTCTCGGGCTGCGTTGAACGCTGCGGCATCGGAGGAGAGGTCCAGGCCCGACAGCAAGTCGTGAGCGGCACCCCCGGACGAGCTGCCGAGCTCACGGATGAGTGAACGGGTAGCAGCGACGTAACTCCACCCGATCACGTCGAACTGCGCACGGCTGATGTTGCGGCTGTGACCAGCGAAGGGGAAGCGCCGCTCGACGACGACCGCCTTCACGTCCTCAGGGTCGGTCTTCGCCTCGAGGCGGATTGTGAGAGTCTCTGGCGGCCCGATTTCGATCTCGTCGGGGAACGCCGCCCGCTCATCGTCGGAGAATTCGTCAAGTACCACCTCAAGGGCAAGAGTCTCATCCGCAAGCGTCAGGTCGCGGACCTGGACCGCGGATGAGAGCTGGGTGCCAGCGACTCCGAGGCACAGGTGGACCGCCCGGAGGATGCTACTTTTGCCGGAGTCGTTGGGCCCTACCAGCACTAGGTGCTCGCGAACCTCAAGGTGCCCGTCGGCCAGACGCCGGTAGTTATTCCACCGAATCTCTCGGATCTTCATGCATGCCTTTCCCCAGAACTCGCGGCTGCCATCGCCTAGGGTGCGGGCATGCACCTTTGCGCTGTGCCGACGTCGGCGGCTGCCGACCGTTCCATTTACAAGCTCGGAATATGATCGGCTGCACTTCCAGACGGTGCGCGAAGAAGAGACTGGTGCCGCCTGAGCATGGTCAGCGGCCGTTCTCCGATGAGCCGATCCTGCGTCTGAGGCTCAGCGTTCGCCGCCGACTGCTGTCGCGGGATCGTACCCGAGGAAACTCGGCTGGACAGCCGGAATGGTTCATTGGACTCGCGACAAGTTGGAGATCCTGCCTGGCTACCTACTTGCCTGGCCCCTTAGTGACGCGTCGGCGAGTTGCCCAGAGTGCCGCTCATGTCAGAAGGTGTAGCTGCGGGCGACGTAGAGGTTCCGACAGCGGTCCGCAGGGCAGGGCGGTGGTTATGAGGCCGAAGAGGTGGTTGTTCAACTCACTGGTGGAAAGGGCGAGGTCGCGTGCGATTTGCGCCACAGTCAGGCCTTCATCACGAAGCTCATGGAGCACCTTAGAGAGAAGCTGGGAGGACTCGCGCGCGATGCCGCCAGGTTCGCTGCGCCGGTATCCGAGCCGTGACAGGTTGACGCATGCGGCGCGGTATCCCCAGTCGGTGAGCAGGCCGAGTTCATGCAGCCGGTGGGTGAGCGCCATAGCTGAGACGCTCCAGGTGCGCTTTGCGGTGAGTATCTGATCTATTGAGGCGTTGGCCAGGCTGCTTGCGGTCACGCTGTGGGCAGGCATGAGCATCGCTGCTGCGAAGCGGTGGGCTTCCTGCTCGGTGTCAGGGCCGTGGGGGGGCCCGCGATGCTCGGCGTGCAGCACGAGATGGCCGAGTTCGTGGGCTCCGTCAAATCGTCCTCGCTCGCCGGACTTCATCATATTGAGGAACACGAACGGTGTGTCATGCCAGTAGATGGAGACAGCATCGACTGCGGCGCACTCCTGGGCCAGGGAAAGTACCCGGACGCCATGGGATTCCAGCAGGTGGACCATGTTGCTGATCGGTGCATTGCCGAGGCCCCAGCGGGCGCGGACAGCTTCGGCGGCCGTCTCAGGGTTGAGCTTGGGCAGGGACGGTACGTCGGCAGCGGGGAGGCTGAAGCGTTCCTCGATCCACTCGTTGATGAGAAACGCGATGCGCGCTGCGCTGCAAGCGGTGTCGCGCTGGGATGCAGTCAGCTTGCTAATGGCCCGGAAGCTGATTGCATCCGCGGGGACTTCCTCGATCGCTGGTGCCTCCAGGAACGCAATCGGAACTGCAAGCGCCCGGGCGAGCGCGCGAAGGGCCTGCCGGGAGGGTCGCTGGCGGCCGTTCTCGTAGGCTGACAGGCTGCGGGTGCTGATGCCGGTGGCCTCGGCGAGGCGCACCATGGTCATTCCCTGCCGTTTGCGAGCCAGCATCAGTCGTGACGGGGTGAGCATCACTCGCTCCTCAGTCGGCCGGGAGGTCATCGTCTCTCAACAGCCACGTTAATCCCGTCGTCGTTCTCCCCGCACTGGTGGCCGACGTCTGGATGCCCGACCCAATGGTCTAGGCGTCGACGTATCCAGCGTGGACATCGACACCGGCAGGGAAGGTTTCGCGCGGATCTGACCCGCCGGTGACGTTGCACAGCAGCGGCCACGTGGCGAGGGCATCCAAACAACATGCGACCACGGACAGCGCCTTTCCGACCTCTGGGACGGGAAGTCCAAGGCAAGTTGCCCGGGGCCCTCGATGGCTCGCGCCGTCCCGCTGCCCTTCACGTACTTCGCGCCGGGCTCGGTCCGGGCTTGATCGTCAGCGCCGCGCAGAACGAACTCAGATCCTCGGCAGTCAGCCCGAGCTGGGCACAATCGCTCGTCCTGCCGCGTCCTCCCGCGACATAGCGGCTCCACGCACACTTCTCCGATGTAGGCTTCGTGAAATCACCCCTCATGCGAGGGAGAAAAACAAGAAGACTCCGGTTCGACGTGCCTGACCTGGCAGGCACGGTTATCCGTCTTGGAGATGGGCATGCCGCTGCATCTGAACGTGTTCCGCGTCGAGCCCCAGGCTGCTGACTTCACTGCCTTCATCGCCCCGATGGCAGATGCGGCCGGCCTGGCAGATCTGCGTGAGCGGCTGCGCGGCGATTGGGTCATCTGGTGGCGCGACGGCACCGTCTACGCCCTCCCGCAGCACGTCGGCGCGGCAGGATTTGACGGCGTCCCTGCTCAGATGCGGTGCGATGACCACCTGTCCTTTCTCGCGTACCTGGTCAACCAGGGCTTGGAACGCAACGTTCCGCACTACACCTCCTTCCGCCGCCACCCCTTCACCTTCCTCGGCCAGCGGCGCGAGTTCGTCGCGGAGATCGCCGCACGTATGCACGGGCTGCCATCGGTCCTGAGTGGTTTCACCATCCGGCCGCGGTATGCGCTGGAGGCACGTGTCCTGGAGTCAGTTACCGGTGAACCGTTCGTGGGCTTGGCCGTCAAGCTGGACTCCAGCTGGGCCATCGGCGCCCAGCTGGCCGATCTTGCTGCGGCGGGGATACCGCTGGCGGGCCTGGACGTTGTCCGCCGAGACGCGCAGCCAGGACAGCGCCGGCTGGTCGGGCGGATTGAGGATCTTGCGGGCGACAAGGTGCTGCTCGCGGAGTCGATCGAGGGCGTGTCTTCGGTCGCGGCGGCCGACGTCGCCGTGGAAGGGTCTCGGGCGGTGTTCGCGTCTTGCCTGGGGGTGATCCTGGGATCCCAGTACGAGCGATTCGAGCGGGAACGCCAGGAGCTGGAAGGCGAGCTGCTCGGCGGCCCGGGCTGGGAGCAGATGCTCGCCGAAATGGGAGCATTCCTCCAGTCGGCGTCACCGATGAAGCTGGGCGTTGGCCTGGAGTGCGCCATCGGGCCGCGTGTCCACATGGGCGGCGGCCATTACCGGAGCTTGATCCAGGCCCCCGCGGTCGACTACTGCTTCGATCCGGCCCGCACAAAGCGCAGTCCTTTCGCCTGGCAGGGCATCGAGAAGTTCGGCCCGTTCAGTCGCGACACCTTCGCGGCACGCTCCCCGAGATTCCTGGTGGTCTTCCCCGACAGCGCGCAGGGTGCCGTGGAGACGTTCCTGCGTGCGCTGCGGGACGGCATTCCCGGGCAGCGCGGCTACTCCGCGGGATTCGCCCGCACCTTTGGCCTCGCCAACCCCGAGTTCGCCCTACGCCCTGTGCCCTGGCTGGCCGGCACCAACAAGGCACCACACAGCCTGTACCGGGAGACGATCAATCAGGTGCTCACTGCAGGAGAGCGGTTCGACGCGGCACTCGTCGTGCTTCTCGGTGAACATGCCGGTCTTCCCGACCAGGCCAACCCATACCTGCATACCAAGGCGCTGCTGCTGATGGCCGGCATCCCCAGCCAGGAATTCCGGCTGCCCACGGTGAGCCAGCCTCCGGGGGCACTTGCCTACATTCTGCAGAATGTCACGGTCGCCCTGTACGCCAAGATGAACGGCATCCCGTGGACGGTTGATCAGGACCTGGCCATCACCGACGAGATCGTCATCGGACTTGGCACCGTTGAGCTCGGCGCCAGCCGCTACCACCAGCGGCAGCGTTATGTCGGGATCACCACCGTCTTCCGCGGCGACGGCAACTACCTGCTCGGCACCATGTCCGCCGAGTGCGGATGGGCGGATTACCCCGCCGCGCTGCGTGAGTCGCTGCTCACGGTGCTCCGCGAGGTCAAGGACCGCAACGGGTGGAGGCCGGGCGACACCGTGCGCATTGTCTGCCACACGGCACGTCCAGTGCGCAACGTCCAAGTCGACAAGATCATGAGCGAGTGCGTCAGCGAGGTCGGCGCTGATCAGCAGATCGAGTTCGCCTTCCTCACGGTTTCGGCGGATCACCCGTTCGTGCTGCTGGACCCCGATCAGTCAGGTCTGGCGGGCCGGTCGGGCAAGCGCAAGGCTCAGCTCGCGCCAGAACGGGGCATGATCGCTCAGATCGGCCGCTACCAGCGGCTGCTCGCCGTGACCGGGCCCGGGCTAGTCAAGCGCGCTGGTGCGCCGCTGCCGCACCCGCTGTTGGTGCGCCTGCACCCCAGCTCGACCTTCCGCGACATGACCTACCTCACCGAGCAGGTGCTCAAGTTCACCTCCCTCTCCTGGCGGTCCACCCTCCCTATCCACGACCCGGTCACCATCTACTACTCAGCGTTGATCGCTGACCTGCTAGCGCGGCTTCGCGCTATACCGGACTGGTCACCAGCCATGCTCAACACCCGGCTAAAGTTCAGTCGCTGGTTCCTGTGATGATCCAGCCGCTCCGGGCGAGCTTCGCGACCGAACTGCAGGCACTCGCCAAGATCCTCAACAGCGGCTGGGCGTGGCGCTCCCCGCAGGCCGCGTTCGCTCAGTGGTGCTTCATCAGGTCCCGCAAGACAGCATTCTTCGTGCCTGCCGGACCTCACCATGCCGACACGGCACGGATGGATGAAGCACCCGTCCTGGCCGCGCTGGGCTACCGCCTGGCCACCGAGCCGCCCAGCGTGGACACCTCGATCAATCCATGGCGCGCAGGCGCGGCCCGGCTCTCCGAGCGCAGCACGTTCCCGCTTGATCGCATGTCCTTCTTCTTCCGGCCCGTTGAGCTGCTCGGACTCGCCGTGGGAGCTGCCGCTATCAGCGACCATGACCCCAGCATCAAACAATGGCTCGCCCACCAAGTCAGCGCAGGCGGCGAGAAGCTCGCTGCCTCGCCGTGGGCTGCCATCCTCGCCTGCCAGGCCGCGACGGAACTCGGCCAGCCGCCAGCGCGTATCGGCCTCCCCCACCTCAGCGACCTGCCGGCAGCAGACCTGGCCGCACTGTGCCAGCTGATAGTCGGTTACGGCCCGGCAGCCTCCGCTGCTGGGATCGACACCCGGCTCGCGGCAGCCCAGACGGCGCTGCTTGAACAGATCGCCATCGACGGCATCGGCCAGCCCGATGTCGCTGAGGCTGCCGTGCTGCACCTTGCTCTCACAGAAGCCCTCCAAGCGCAGCTCACGGCCGTCGCGGTCACCACGCACGACCAGGCGCTGAGGCTCGTCACTGAAATATGCCGCCGATTTCCAGCGGCTGCGCGTCGGCTCACCCACCGGCACGCCGACCGCACGGGCCTCGCCATAAACGACGAATACGACGTCCAGGACCTGCTCCACGCCCTGCTGGCCGCATATTTCGACGACGTCCGCCCCGAAGAACCCACCGGCAGCCGCGCCGGCGCCTCGAGCCGCATGGACTTCCTGCTCAAGAAGCCGCAAATCGTTGTGGAAGCCAAGATGACCCGCCGGGGACTCGACCAGCGCAAGGTAGCCGAAGAGCTGATCATTGACAGGGAACGCTACCGGGCGCACCCAGATTGCAAGACGCTACTCTGCTTCGTCTACGACCCCGAGCACCGCTGCACCAACCCCAGCGGGTTGGAAACCGATCTCACCGACTGCGGAGCGACCCTGCCAACTGTCACAATCGTCGCCCCCCACAACTAGAGGCAAGTAACCATGGTCAGGCGAGCCAATGTCCGCCGATCAGTGTCTGGCCGTGAGAGATAGCGGCGCGGCGGCACGCGCCGAGGAGGGCTGGGTCAATAGGACCCTTCGCTGGTGTGAGATCGCGACGCGGACGGCGGACCGATCTGGCGGAGCGAACCGACAGGGAGCCCGCAGGCCAAGGTGACAGGTCACGGTTGCCAGTCGCTCACAGCGCCGCGGTACCGTCACCCACCGTGGCGACGGGACGCGTCCGCCTTCGTCGTTCGGCGGCCACGGTTGTGCCATCCGGGTTGAACGCAGCGGGTCCTACACCGTGGCTATGTGGGTTGTGGTCGGTAGAACTGTCGGGCCTGTCCGGGTCCGGTGGCGTCCGGCTACGAACGGGGCTTGACGGGTGTTTGTGGTTGAGCGGTGGTTGAGCTAGCCGGGTGGCGTACCCCCCGGCGCTTATCATCGCAGCTCAGAGCCGGTTTAGAAGTGGAACGGGCGCCCCCTGTAAAACCGTCGGCTCAGCCTACGTTGGTTCGAACCCAACACCTGCCACCAGGAGAAACTCCAGGTCAGAGTCGTTGTGGTGCAGCCGCGCTGCCGTCGGAGGGAGCGGTCTGAGATACCGCTCCCGCAGTTCTCCGGGCCGGTGGGATTGGCGTCCGGCCAGGTCAGAGGGGCGGCGCCGTGGCCCGGCGGGAATCCGGGCCGCCAGGTAACCTGTCCGGCGTGGTTGAGCCGTGGTTGAGCGACGACTGTTCGCAGATACCCCGGGAGGGTACCTGAGACCTTCACCGGCCGCGGGCGCCTGTCCCAGGACTCGCCGGGATTAGGCACGGAAGCTGCGAAAGAGGCATCCGGCTTGCCACGCACGACGCGAGAGCGGCGACTGCCCGCCCATCGGCGTGAGGATTGTCCAACGGCGATCGCTGACATGCACAAACCCGGAAATGCGTGCCCGCGCGATAGCCGCCAATGGGCGGCGGCTACGCTCGCCGCGTGCAGGGCACCTGCAGACCACCTGATCTGTATGAGATCGGCGTACCGCTTCTTCTGGATATGTCTCGCAGTCCCCGTAAGCAGCGACTCCAGTCACTGGGCAAGAAGGTACGTCGGCGATATTATGCAGATTGCGCGGAAGACGCTTATAGGTCCGATGAATTGCGTAAAATGATCGAGTCGATACTGATGACGATTCAAGTCGCGCCTTCCGGGCGGGCGGTTGTATCTGGAGAAGGGCTCGAGATCTGACCAGGTCGAGATTCATGGCAGGCCGGCGAATGCGTCGGACTGTAGTCAAGCAACGATGGCTGACTCTGCACGCCTCGGCGTACGTGTGGCACTTGTTCGACCGGCTCGACGACCTGCGGCCGCTGCTCAATCTGTGACCTGAACCATGAGGGAGTACGCGCTTTCTGTGCCGCATACGGCGCGCCGGGTCTGGCATGGCGGAGCCCTCAGCTGGCTGCGCTGCTGGATCGACACGCACCGCGGCTGAGAACCGACTATGGCCTCCAGCAGATCGCCCGTGCTGGACAGGTCCGAGGTCCGGCGTCTGGCGCCGTCGGGTGACAGCATGACTCTGAGTGACGGGAATGGATAGGGAGAACGCTCGCCGAGGCGCCGTTCTGGCGCCGGTCACACCTGCTCGGCGTGGCTGATTGCGGCGCGCAGATCTGTGCGTTCTGCGTGATCCAGCCGCGCGGTTGGCAGGCTGGGCCGATGCCGGGTCATGCATGCGGTGTGCGTAGGTCGGATCCAGCTAACCTTCGCACCGGCGTCGGAGACTCAACCAGAGCGACGGCGATCGGGGCGTTCGGTCGACGGCGCCAGGGCGAAATGCATTAGCGCGGTTCACAGAAGCCGGCGTCCGTACCTGCTCAGCTCGAGCTCATAATTGGGGTTCGTCCTCTAACCCGTCCTCGCGGAGCCGCTCGGCAAGTTCGAGTTTGGTACGGGCCGGACGGCCGACGTCTTCGTACTTCTTCTTAATTCTGTTGAGGTAGTCTTCTGCGGTGCGGGGCCTGACTCCGATCTTGCGGGCCGCCGCATCTAGTGTCATGCCGCGGCCGTAGTAGCTCAGCAGGCGGCGTTCCTGGGGAGACAGCGGCGGCGCCGAAGGTCGGCTATCTCGGGTGACCGCGAAGGCAAGTTCTTGTGAAGGTGTGAGTTGGCCCGCAGCAATCTGGCGGATCGACGTTACGAGTTCTTCGGGGCCGTGGCTCTTGGTCAGGTAGCCTTCTGCGCCGGCTTCGAGGGTGGCGATGACGTACTTGTGATCGGTGATTATGGAGACGACGAGAACCTTGGAACCGGCTCTGGTGAGGCGTGCGACGTTCTCGGCGGGCGAGGAGTCGTCTTTCAGGTTGAGGTCGAGGAGCACGATTTGATTTGAGGCGCCAAGCAGCAGGTATTCGTCTACGGTCGCCGCGGTGTGGGCCAGCTGAATATCCGGGACTGCGCTCATCCAGTTCTGCAGCATTTCCAGCAGCATGCGGTCATCATCGATCGCGCCGACGGTTATCATGCGGTCCACCGGATCTCTACGTAGGTTCCTTCGCCGGGGCTGCTGTCGATTTCTACCTGGCCGCCGACCACTGCCATGCGCCCGCGCAGCGACCGGGTAATGCCCAGGCCAGGTTTGGCTGTTTCGGTGTCGAATCCGCATCCGTGGTCGGCGACCGTTACCATAACCCCGCTCCCTTGGCCCGTGGCGACGACCCACGCCTCGCGTGTTCGCGCGTGCTTGACGACGTTGTTAAGGGCCTCCTTCACCGCCTGGGCGATGGCTTCGACGACCGTGCTGGGCAGGTCCTGCGCCACGGCGTCGTGGCTGTGATGTATCTGCAGGCCGAGCAGGCTCTGATCGTAGGTGACGCGTCCCAGCGCCGCGTTCAGCCCGTCCGGGCTCGCGTCGCTGACCGCGCTGACCAGGGCCTTGAGGAAGGTGGCGTCCATCTTGCAGCGCTCGCGCATCTCTGGGCTGATCCCTCCAGCCCCGGCGCCGATCAGGGTGAGGGTGGTCAGGACGTTGTCGTGCAGCAGCCCGTACTGCCGGACCCGTTCTTCGAGCCGTGCCCGCCGCGCTTCGGCGGCCGCCTCGGAATTCTGAGCGCGCAGCGCCTCGGCCGTGGCCTGATCGGTCCGCTGCGCGGTGAAGCGCAGCCGGCCCGCGATGAAGCCCGCCGCGATGGTGAACGCCATCAGCGCCACCACGTCCCCTATCGTTGAGCCAGGCCCGGACGTTGAGCCGGTCAGGTCGCCTCGCACGCCAACCACATAGGCCGCGCTCAGAGCGACGCTGGCGACGATCCCCCCGCGCCAGCCGCAGAAGACCATTGTCAAGATCGCGGCACCCATAGCCGGGCCTAGCGTCCAGTTCTGGAACGTCGTGGCGGCATAGCCTGGGAAGCACAATGATCCCACGACGATCGTGCAGCAGACGTTGACGGCCACGTCGGCGATGACCCACCGCGCGGAGAAGCCCCGCCGTCGGCCGTTCCAGAACAGCGTTGCCACCCACAACGCATAGGCGATGTAGAGGACGGCGACGAGCGCAGGGTTCCGGTAGGTATTCCAGTGGCCGGCAGCCACTACCGCCAGCCAGGGCAGCATCTGAGCCAGCCGCAGCAACCCGAGCGCGCCGACGAACCACCTCTCGGTCCCGCGCTCAGCCGCGCCGGGCTCAAGGTCGTTCTCCATTCTCCCACTCTGCCGCATCACCATAACGATTCAAGCCCGTACTTCAACGGGCAGCATCGATCACGATCCATGCTCGCGGTATGTGGACGGCCGGGGAAGTTGTGCCCGGTGAATTCCGGGCTTTCGGTTCCTGCCCTGCGGGGCCATTGTCGATAAGTAGCCCGATCAGTGGTGGCGGCCGAATCGGCCGGTTCCGCGGGCGTACGAAGAAAGTAGGCTACAAACCCGAAGGAGTGATTGTCATGATCAAACTCAGTCGCGACGAGATGCCCGGAGAAGGCCTCGCCTTCGTCGCTATGCCGTACGGCATGAAAGCCCTTGCCGACGGCACGCCCTTCGACTTCGACGATCTGTACCACAAGGTGTACGCGCCGACTCTTACAGAGTGCGGGATGACACCTGAACGAGCTGACCACATCTTCGACTCGACCGAGGGAGTGCTGGAGGCTGTGTGGCGGGGACTGCAGCGCGCGGAGGTGGTGATCGTGGACTGCACCACGCGCTCCGCAGACGTGTCCCTGGAGATCGGATGGACGATGGCGCTGGGCAAGCGCATGGTCGTACTCGCCCAGCGTCTGGAGGATATCCCCACTGACCTGCGAGGTCGGGTGCGGCCGATCCTGTATGAACTGGCCGGACTCGGTGTGGCGGGCCTCATGCACAGCCTCAAGGAGCAGGTGCAGATAGTCCGGCAGGAGACGGTCATCGAGAACACGCTCGTGTTGCTCAAAGGAGCTGGCACGGAGCCCATGCCTGGCACTGTCATCAGCGTCACAAAGGATCGCGCGGTGGTCGAGACCGATGATCGCGGGTGCCGCCAGCTCTGGGAGCTGAGCAATGCCGATGTAGATTACGCGCGGATCATTCCGGACATGACACGCACATTCCAGGTGGGCGCACGCCTGTCGGGCGCGGTAGACAGGGACTTTGCGGGCGTGGGCGGCCGCTACACTCTCCTCGCCGATCAAAGCAACCCCTGGCCCGGTGTCGTGACCGACTTCCCGCCGGGAAAGGTATTCGCCACCCGGGTCGCCAATGTCTGCGATGGTGTCGGAGCATTCATCTCCGTCACGCAGCGGATCAACGGGTTCGTGGCGTTCGCGGAGGCCCGGCAGGCCGGCCTGGAACGCGGCACAGAGGTCGAGGCCGAGGTCACCCGCGTTGACGTCGCGGCCCGCAAGGTGTGGCTGCACGTACGCCGCACACTCACCCAGGCTCCGGTACAGACGCCAGATCCGAGTCCGCCCGGACCCGTGACGGCTTCTCCCGCCCTGCCCGCAGTAGGCACCCGGCTGCTCGGATACGTGACGCACTGGGTACCGCAGCAGGACCAGCGCGGCGGATTCATCCTGCTGCGCCTGAAGGGGTACGAGGACGGCCCGACCGCGATCCTGCATTTCACCAAGATGACTCAGGAACTGCGCGATGACCTCAACGACAGCCAGGTTGACCTCAAAGAGGAGGAGATCCCCGTCGAGGTTGTGCGGATCGACGCCGTCCGCAACCGAATCGCAGTCAGGGAGTGTCCGGAATCCGACGCAGCAGCGAACCAGGCCAGCGCCGCCTGAGCCGAATGGCGCCGTCCAAACCCCAATGCTGCCCCCTCCCTCTGGCCGGAGGGGGCAGCATTGGGCGTTGAGCATTGGCACGGTCAATCTGCCCGCTACGACGGCCGATGCTGCTGATGGAATTCAGCCATACCAGGAGTATTTGCTCGGTTGCAGAAGCCGATGCTGTCTCGGCCGGATCCGTTCCTGTCTGTCGACACCTGTCCTCGACGCGACGACCACGCCGGTCAGGACGGCTGCGCCCGGGAGTTCGGGCTGGCCACCCGTGTCCACGCGGTGCCGTTCCGGCGCAGGATCAAAGCCTCGCGCTCATCCCGCGCGGCGTGGCCGATCTGGTCGGCCTAGGCGGACTCGCGAGCAGTCAGGCTGGGCTGGCGGCGGTCTGCTTGATATTCCGGTTCACCGTCGCCCAGGTAGGAAGGTGAGTCCGGTGGTGTCCGGCGGGAACCGGCTAGTGGCGGCTGTTCGTGGCTGAGTGGTGGTCAGGTGACGACCTGAGCGTCTGCGGGGAGAATGTTCCTGCTGGTCAGGGCATATCTCATCGGTGCCGCGCGGGCTCCCTGTAAAACCGTCGGCTCAGCCTACGTTGGTTCGAACCCAACACCTGCCACCCATAAATGCCCAGGTCAGAGCCTTGCACGCGATGCTAAGGGGAGCGGTCCGGGAAAACCGTCGGCTCAGCCTGAGTTGGTTCGAGCCCGGCACTCGCCACTACCTGGGAAAACACAGTCTGACCAGCGCGAACGCGGCTCGGGACTTATCTCGTGATGTCTGGTTGCGTGTGGCTCTGACCGGTCGGCCGCGGCTGTCTGTTCCCAATGTGTTCCCACGGAGGCAACCCCCCGCAAGCCGGTCCACGCCAGCACGCGGCAGACCAGCGAACTAGCCCGCGATTGCGCCACGGCGCGCCTGCGTACGACACGGCTCGGTACCAGGTTGGGTATGCGGTCGCCGACATTGAATCCGCGCGCGACCAGCTTGTCTCTCGCGGCGTGCAGCAGGTCAGTGAGATCGAAGGGGACGCTCAGGCCGCTGGTGCTATTTTCGCGACGCCGAAGGCAACGTATTCGAGATCAAGGAACGCCACGAACAGGGGACGCAATGAGACCTGCACGAAGCCGAGCGCGCTCTCGGCGGCATAGCGCACATTCGATTGGGCAGCCGCTAGTGCCTGCGCGCTGGGTCACACGGTGAGCACGGTCACCGGCATGAGCACATGCCCGCGCCGGCGATTGACACCTACACGTTCTCGGCCAGTTCGCCCGGAAGCAGATCCATCAGCAGCCCGTCATGGAAATGGCCGTCGCCGCCGCGCTCGTACTGGCGCATGACGCCGACCGGGCGGCAGCCCACCTTGCAATAGAGCGGATTGCCTGGTCGTTGGCGGCCACCGGGTCGATCGTGATCCGGTGATGACCACGCTGCTCGAACAGGTACCTGGCTAGCAGCGCAACAGCCTCGCGGCCTGCGCCCTGGCCCTGGAAACGGCTGCCGAGATAAATGTCGATCCCAGCGTGCCGGTACATCGGGTCGTTCTCCTCGTGGTACTGGATCCCCCCGGTGACCTGCCCATCGACCTCCACCACCAAAAGGACCGATGAGCCCCGCCCCGCAGGTCTTCCTCGATCACCGCCGCCGGGTCCGGCTCCCCCCACCATCGAGACACTGATGGCTCAGCCAAGATCCCACCCAACCGCGGTGCGCCGCCGGGGCGGCCCGGCCGGGGCCTGACCCGGCGGCCCACCAGTGTTCGGCGTGCCTCGGTGTGCGCCGGTTCGCCGTCTGCTGCCATCAACGATTCCGTCCCTCCGCCGCCCTTGACCGGTTACACGGCCACCGCCGATCACCAGGCTAACCACCGCAGGTCACCCACAGGCCCGGCCGGCCGCCAGGGCAGGGCCAGGCGACCCGAGCAGCCGGTGGATGTCGAACAGGTGGTGGGCAAGTTCGTGGGCGGTCCACCGGGTCACCCACTCAACGGTCCGTGCCTGCGGCTCCGGCCACGGATAGACGCCGACGCGTAGCCAGCCTCGCTCGTCCAGGGCGCCGAGGGTCTCGGCGGGCAGGCTGGCCGCGGTGGCCACTTCATCGGCGATCACGAGCGGATCCTGGTCGTTGTACCGCTCTTCGACGGCGCGCTTGTCCCGCCGCATGGGCTCGAACACCGGGAGGTCCTGCACCTGTGCAGCCATGACCCGCTCGCGCTGGAACCGCAGCACATCGCGGACATGGCAGCCGTACTCAAGAGGCGACCAGGTCGCCGGGTCGGAACGCTCGCTCAGCCGGCGCCGCGATACCGAGGCGAGCACATGGCGGTGCTGGTCGGCGGGCGAGGTCACCGCGGCGACGATCTGGGAATGGTCGAGCGGCGCGTAGTCGTACCGGCATTCCGCGCAAGGCGACGCGGCTTGGTTATCAGTCACGATCCTGCCCCTTGAGTCCGGCTCGGGCCAGGGCCCGGGCGGCCGGCACGTTACTGGTCAGGTTGGCATCGATGTGACGCTGGGTCAGGGCGACCACCGAGCCGATTGCGAGAACGCCGGCCGAGAGGTACAGGCCAGCTTCGAGCCCAGCCGGACGGTCAGCGAGCAGCCCGGCAAGCACGGGTCCCAGGCACTGGCCAGCCGCGACGCCGACGGTCAGCCAGGTGAACGCCGGCGCCCATTGGGCCGGCTCCAGCGATCGCCGCGCGACCGCTATCACGGAAGCCACCAAGGCGACGACTGACGACCCGAAGACCACCCCCGACCCCACCGCGGCGACGAGGGATCTGGACAGCAGTGGCGGCAGGGTTCCGACGCACACCATGGCCATGATCATGCTTGGCGCGCGTCCGGCGCGCAGTCGGCCGATGACCGGTGCCCAGCCGAAGCCGCCGACGATGGCGGAAGCGCCGAGCACGATCCAGAACCCCGTGATGAACCCGGGGCTGGCGCCGCGACCCTGCAGGTAGGCCACGATGAACGTGAAGTAGCCGATGTAGCCGATGCCGAACAGCGCGTAGCAGGCGAACAGCGGCCGAAGCCGCGCCACTGGCCAGCGCCTACCCGGCCCGACCTGGAAAGTTGGTTCGCCGCACGTGATGGCGGCTGGCACGGCGATGACGCACCCGAGTGTCGCCAGCCCGCCGAGCAGGACCCAGCCCAAGCGCCAGCCCGCGGGAGAGGAGACGGCGGCAAGCAGCCAAGGAACGCCCGCGCCTGAGATCACGAT
>Ga0208565_1000763_pt1 | contig 21726 bp, 18 predicted proteins | sample Sb_taG_7_FD_187706 | JGI IMG/M metagenome (GOLD analysis project Ga0208565, IMG submission 187706) | Peat soil microbial communities from Weissenstadt, Germany - Sb_50d_2_FS metaG (SPAdes) (version 2) | ecosystem: Environmental > Terrestrial > Soil > Wetlands > Peat | place: Germany...
GCGGCTGCGAGTGAGCGTCGAGAGGGGCCGACCTTTCGGTGAGGAGGAGTGGGTGAAGCGCAAGGTGAGCGAGCTGAGCTTGGGCCACACGGTTCGTCCGGAGGGCCGGCCACCCAAGCCGAGAAACCAGCCGCGTCCGCGTTCGAGAAACTAGCTGCGTCCCTGTTTCGTTCCCCCGCTGCTCGTGCGATCCGGGGCCGAATGGCGATGGCGGGCAGACGGTGGTGGACCATATCCGGCTGTTTCCGGTGCGCGAGGCGTGCGGTGGACGTATGCGGTGCACGAGCAGACCTTGCCGGCGCTGCGGCGGGAGAATGTGCCGGTGCGGTGGACCGATGTCAACGTCCGGCACACTGGCTACACCAACCCGGCGCTGCGGGAACGCAAGCTCCAGCGCGATTGCAAGATCCTCGAAATCGAGCTGGCCGAGCGGCCCGAGAACAGTGGCCAGTGGCCAGTAGTCAGTGGCCAGTGAATGTGGGGGAAGTGGCGAGTGGCGAGTGGCGAGTGGCGAGTGGCGAGTGGCGAGTGGCGAGAGAGAACCGACCAGTTCTGCAGTGTCGATCAGGGCATCTACGGACATCTGACCCTGCGCAACCTCGCCGTCCTGGCCGAGGAGCGCGGCGACCGCGTCGAGGCCCGGCGGCTCTGGAGGATGGTCCTCGACGCTTGCCCTGGCGACGCCGAGGCCATGGCGCACGCGCAAGCATCGCCGTGAATCGAGGCGCTTCCCGCCAACCGCCGGCGCCCCGATGCCCTCCGCGCCAGCCCGACAGGTCCTTCATCAGGCCGCCAGTCCCGCTCCGAAAATGAGACGGCCCTGAGGAACTACAAGCCCTTGCCGCCGACGTGCTTGTGCTTCCTGGGATTGCGCGTGCCGCGAATCTTCGGGCGCCGTCCCTTGGCCACCGGCGAGCTGTCGGCCCGCTTCCGCCACTTGTAGCTCTTGCGATGCCGCGTCTTGGCTTTCATGGTTCGATCCCTATCCCGCTTTTTGTTCGACACCTCGGAACAAGGTCCGAACTGTGACTGGAGATCCGAAAGAGTTACATTATGAGGAGGCGCTCAGGTGAAGGCAAGGCGAACCCCGAATATGCCGGACGCGGCCCCTGCCTCTCGCTCCGTAGCCTGAGCATTAATAGGATTAGGAACCGAACGCACGTCAGCTTCCTGGAGAGGTGGAGTACCATCACCATGTCAGTAGCTCTGGACCATCCGCACGTTAAAAAAAGCGCAGATGGGCCGGCTCATTTGATCCGTATTCCCCGGGTCCGCGTGGCACAGATCGTCATGGATTATCTGGGCCACGGTTGGTCACCGGACGAGATGTGTCATCAGCACCCCTATTTGACCCCGGCGGAGGCTCATGCGGCGATGGGATATTATTTCGACCACCAGGCCGAGATCGACCAGGAGATCCGAGCCGAGATCGAGCTCGCCGAGCGTGAGAGTGCCCTGGAATCTCCATTACCCGTCATTCTTCAGCTCCGGGCCCAGAGAGCACGTCAGATGCCTGTGGCTCTGTATATGGACGTCCACGTTCCTTTGGCGATTGTGGAGCAGCTTCGACGGCGCGGGGTCGATGTGCTCACAGCCATTGAAGGCGGCTTCGACAGGAATTGTCATCCTAGATCGCCCATGACGCCCAGGATTGGTGGGTGGTTTGTTCTTCCTGCCGCTTGCTCTTCCTGCCGACCCTTTGTCCTCTCGATTCAGCGGAGGCGAGGGAGTGGCTTGTCGCCTGGCTCGGACAGGGTGTTGGGCACGAGCTGCCTCAATTTGCGAAGGTCGTAGAGATACCTCGAACGCAGAGAGTACCAATCCCGGTAGATGAACGCTTTCAAGGTCCGGCGACTGCCGCATTGTTTCATCCCCGACACAGCCTCCATCACTTCGGCGTGATGAGCGCAGAGATGGGAAGGAAGATCATCGACGCGGCAGCAGTTGTAGAAGCGATCGCCTTGCCTCGACTCGAATCGCTCGGCCGCTGGTCCTCTCATCCGGTGAGCGCGATTCCGCTCCTCCCACTTGATCACCTCCTGGTCGATGTGCTCGTAATAAGCAGCGTCGACGATAGCCAAATCGAGATCAGACTGAGCGTCCATCGCCATCCAGACCTTTTCGACGCGCGGCGCGATGCTGAAACCTATCTGGCAACTCCCGCGCGGGGAAAGGTTACTGGGGTGGACGCCAATGCGCTCTGATACCGCGTGGAGGAATTCACCATAGGCCGCATAGGAGGGGAAAACGTTGGGTGTGCCCCGGATGAGGTAATGGTCAACAAGCCGTGTTGGGCTGTCAATCGCGAGTTGGAACAATTGATGGGGCGTGATGACGATGTGGCCCTCGGAATCGAAATTCATCGCGGAAGGGCCTCCTGGACCACCACGAGGGGTTGATTATAGCTACCGTCGGCGTTGAACAGAGGCTCGTTAAACCCCAGCTTCACCCGATGACGGACACCGTCCAGCGGAGTCGGGCAGCGGAACAGTTTCCCCGATACTCTTTCATAAAGGCTTCGAGGATTCGAACGGTGGCAGACTGGGCATGGCGAGATGTCTTGGAAGCCGCAGTTGGGACAGACAGCGGGCAAGACCTCCCCGGCGACATTCCCACAGTTGGCGCAGGCCTCGCCAGGCGGGGCCTGAGGCTCGGTCACGGTTGCAAATGGGAATTGACCGGCCTGACCCAGGAACTGGCGGACGGCACCGATGTCATCGGCGGCGAACTCGAAGTAGGCTTGCCCTTGCTCGTCTCTGTGGACTCCTTGGAGCGGGTGTTCGGGGTCAAGCCGCACGGGGAGACCCTCGATCAGAAAGACGCGGGCTCGATTGGCACGGCGGAGTTGCTCGGCCCGATCGGGCGTATTCTGGATTGTGACGCGGATCCTTGGCATTCTAGAAGTCTCGTGGGCACCTGGGGGGCTCGCCTTTGTCTATTATGGTCACCCATCAGTTGCAAGGAATAGGCTGATCAACGGCTGAAGTCCATCATGTCAGGGCTTATCCAGTGCAAGCAGATGGTGACAGGTTTTTTTCTTGACTACCTCGGGAGTGCCTTCGCGGGTTCAGGTCGGGCCATGCTACTGCGATCTCCTCTCACTCTCCCGGGCGGCTGACCCTCAGGGCGATCGGCTGGTTCCGTCAGTCCGCCCGCATCTCATCGGCTCAGTCGTCCCCGCTCCCATACTGCTTCGGCGCCTTGCCGTGGCTGTCCAGGATGCGGGGGGCTTTGCGCCTGGCGTCGGGAGGCTCGATCCGCTCGAGCTTGATGGTGAAGGGCCACTCGGGACTTCGTGGGGTCAGGGCCGGTTTCCGGTTTTCGCGAGGGGCTTTGCGGGGTACAAACTGGGTCGCCACCGTCAATGCGCCGATGTTCGGATCAGGGCGGGGCTCCGCGGGGTCAGGGGCCGGTTTCCGGAGGTCTTAGCATATGGAACTGTAGGGGTCAGGCCATGTTTTTAGTTTCTTCGGTGAAGAAACTTATTGAGGATTTGAGTTCGCTGTGCCGAACTCGAGTCCTTAGTTCAAGAAGCCCGTCAGCCTACGAAAGCCCGAGCCTCGCGCGTGCGCGCGAAGATGGGTAACGGTTCCACGCGTTGCCAGGAGCAGAGGCTTCGACGGGGCGACGACAGGGGAGGAAGTCGGGTGGAGGTGAGCAGAGCGCGGTGACCCTCGGGTCTCGGCCGGAGGCAAGTAGACAAGGATCGTCGGAGCTGAAGTGGCTGTCAAGGCTCTGCTGACTGAGGACAAGGGCATGGAGGATGGGGCCGACACGGCAACGGCCGACACGCGAGCTGAGCGCCGAGGGCCCCCCGCCGCGCAGCGGCTTACTTGAACTAAACTAAAAACATGACCTGACCCCACGCCTATGCAAAGGGAAGGGGGCGCCATCTCATGAGCCGTTGAAGGGAAACATGCCAGGTACATCATGACCTGAGTCATGTCCACGCAACGACGACGGATCGCGCTGGTCGCGAATTCATGAGATGAGGAATCGGGTGCGGGTGATCTGCACGCCCGGTTTGATGAGCGGGGTGTGGAGACGGAGCATGGTCGAGAGGGTGGGACACCCGCAGACGAAAGGGCAGGCCCGGAATTTCCGGAATTCGGTATCGTGTCCCCGGAACTCGCGCGGACATCCTTAAACGGGGCTGGATCGTTTCATGCGTCGTGATCGCGTCCGGCGACCGCTCATAACTCATGCAGCGGTGTCCCCCGCTCCAGTTGCTTCGCCGCCTCTTGGAAAGGGGAGTTGACGGATTGTAACGACTCCCAGGCCGCGCGCTTAAGCCGTCCGCCCGGCTGGAGCAGCAGACCCAGGCCCAGCCGCTGCAGCGCGGGGTTGGCCAGGATCAGCGATTGCAAGTCCTTCGGCTCGGCAATCCCCAACTCGGCGGCGATCTCGTCGAGCCCGAGGTCCTTCAGGTAGAGCCGCGCCACAGCGCCGATCGGCTCGGGGAAGTCGCGGATTGGCTTTGCCTTGTCGTCGCCCGTCTGGAGGATCAAGCCGGTCGCCTTCGTCAGGGCGGCCAAGAAACGGTCTTCGTCTTGGCTGAGCAGGCGGTCCATCTCTCCCTTCCGGGGATAGAGCCGTTCGACCTTCCCCCGCGCCTCGCCCGCGACGGCGTTCCCCTCGCGAACTTTGTCTTCGAATCCGCCGATCATGCCGTTCCGGTGGCAGCTGATGCACGACAGGCCATCGACGACTGTTGCCGTCCCCAACGTTCGCAGCGCGCCGGCGACGACCTCAATCGGTCCCGCCTCGATCCGCTCGTCCTTGTTGTTGACCAGCAGGTAGCCTTGCAGGCCGTTAGGGAGGTTGAAGATGATCTCACTCCCGGCGTGTTCGAAGGCGTGCCGCTCGAACGGGTTGCCGTCGAAGACCGGCCCGAGCGGGAACTGGAGGAGATTGGCGGTCCCATCGTCCGTCTTAAAGTCGTAGCTCTTCCAGTAGGCGCCGAAGGCTGCCTCGTGGCGCTCGACCATCCGGTTGTGGCTGGAGACCCTGCTGGTGACGAAGCCCGCGCGCGCCAGGCGGTCGCGGAGGAAGTCGCCCTCCACGTCGACGCCGAGCCTGCGTTCCAGGACCCGGGAGTCAGCCGGCAGGTCGAGGATCGTTTCGTAGAGAGGCGGCCGCGACGCCGTCGCGATGAACCAGTCGGCGCGGACAAAGCAGAGTTCGCAGCCCGTGAGCCCCCCGACCTCGCCCGCGAGCCGCTGCACCTCCTCGTCGCTCGCTTTCTCGTAATCCAGCCCGTACGGATAGCCCCGGTGCGTCTCATCGCGCGCTCCGACGAAACGGGCCATGTCGTCGGCCTTCTCGAACCGGAGGATTTCCGCCCAGAGGTTCCTTTCCTTCCAGAGCGCGCCGAGGTCACGCAGGTCCACAACGTAGACCGTCTCGTGCGGGTCGATCGACCGGGGCACGACAATCTTCGGCTTCCAGCTCAGGCTGTTGAACAGCTTCGCCATCGCCGCGCGCGCGAGCCGCAGATCGTGGTCGAGGACTTTGCGGTTGTTGTGCAGGTTGGCCAGCGTGAAGTAGCGCTGGAAGGGCCGATCGGTGAGGGGGGTATTCACCAGGTTGTTGCGAATGGCGGCGAGGATATCGCGGTCGCCGACGAACGGCCGAGGGGCATCCGGGACCGGGAAGGGGGCCCCGGCCTTCGGCGAGACGGGCGGCGGCTCCGAGACCAGCCGCTCGTTCCTTTTCGGCGGACGCACCTTGTTGCGGGCTATGTAGTTGCGGGCTATGTAGGTGGCCACGGCGAGCAGGACAAGGAGTCCCCCGCCCATCACGACAAGATTCCGCCAGGTCGAGGAAGGGCGCGACGCAGCGCTCCACTTCGGACCGCTGTTGCCGCGTGACGCCTCCTCGGGCGATTTCTGGTCCAAGAGAAGAGTGTCGGTCGCGACGTCCGCTTCGACGTGGGGCTGCACGTCGCGCGGTTTCAGTCTGGTTGTCGCGCCCTTCTCCGCGGCGAGTCGGGCGTCTTCCGCCAAAGCGGCGGACTCCAGGCCGAGCACGAACGCCCGGCAGGTCGGCCAGCGCTCCTCGGGGCGCTTCGCCAAGGCCCGCGCCAGGACCGGCCGCTCCTCGGGAGCTAGGGCGGTCAGGTCGGGCGGGTCGAGCAGATGTGCCTTTATCATCTGGTTGATCGACTCGGCGTTGAAGGGAAGCCTCCCGGTGCGGAGGTGGTAATACGTCACGGCCAGCGAATATTGATCGGTCCAGCGCGCGACGCGCCCTTCGAGCACCTCGGGCGCCACGTAGTTCGGCGAGAGCCAGAGGGAGCAATCAGCGACGGTCGTCTGGATTACCTTCGCCAGCCCGAAATCGGCCAGGCGCGCCGATCCACCAACCAGGAAGATGTTCTGCGGCTTGATGTCACGGTGCTGGACTCCGACGAGAGTGCCATCACCGGCCGGGTGGCGGAGCTCATTGAGGAAGTCAATCGCCCTAGCCAACTCGTTCATGTAGCAGAGCAGCTCGTCGCGCGGCAAGCCGGGAAGGCTTCTGTCACGACAGGCACGGAGGCGGTCCCATAGGCTCTCGTCGCACAGAGGCATGCCGATCACGAGGCAGTCCTGCGCCCGGACGGCGAACTGAACGTCGAGCAGATGGGGATGCCGGATGTCGCGGATGACCTCGAGCGCCCGCTGCTCGGGACCGGCCTCGGCGGTGTCGAGACGAATGAACTTCAAGGCAACGCGGACGCCTCCAGGAGCCGTCGCTTCCCAAACCTCGCCGAACCCGCCCCGTCCCAGCCGGCGCACCAGCACATAGCCGGGAACGGGCTCCACTCCAGCCGCCAATTCGAGAGACATGCGGTTCTCCGGGTCAAACAGGGCTCTCCGGTTCCCTCGAGGCGGTTCGGAAATGGGGGGAGCTCAGCCAGCGGGAGATATCAGGTGAAAACAAGGCTCCGGGCATGTTAGATGCGTAACCACGGCCGCGATGACCAGGCGCCCGTGGAGAAAGGCGTAAATGACGGCCGCGACCGAGCCGAGTTTCTGTCGCTCGGCGGTGGAGCGCTCGAAGGGGAAGACGGGCACCGTCTCCAGCGCCGCCAACACCTCCAGGACGTTGTCCCAAAGCGTTGCCCTTTTCCAGAGCGAACAACAAGCCGAGGACTTCGGAGGTGAGGTAGATCCGGAGCAAGACCAGAGCCATCAGCAGCCGCGAACGCTCGTCGTGAGCACGCGAATGAACGACCCCTGGCACAACGACGTGGTTTCCGGCCGCGCATGGCCTGCGTCACCGCTTCGCGACGCTACCCCTGCGCCGGAAGGAAAGCGTCCAACCGAATATCGCATTCGGCCACGGCCTCGCCGGTCATGCTCGCGTAAACGACGGGCTTTCGGCGCAAACGCTCGTAGCTGATCATCAGGACCCTCCGGTACCGTAAATTAACCGAACGACCCATCTTGATGCTATTGCGGAACAACCCTATTGTCAACATGGCCTCGGCTAGTTACGCTCAAAGTGCATGGGGTGACTCTTGTTGATGGCGACTCAACGCTCGATGGTGTCCGAGGTATCCATCATTTTCGAGTGAGCGCCATTCCGAATTCCATCATTTCGCTTTCTGTCCTGTTTCATAGGCTTTGGGCCACTGACAGCCTATATCAATCGACCTATTACGTTTGTTTAGGGACTAGATCTGGCTCCCGGGCACCGCGAGCCCCCGCGAAAACCGATGCTCCTTAGCTAAGGACCTCGCCATGACGCACCAGCCAAATGGAAACGTCCAGCCCCTCGCCACGTGGCTCGTGGTCCTGCTCGCGGCCCTACCGACCGCCCCTGCTTGCGGGGACGACTTGAACGTCGCGATGGGGAAGTTGGCCGAACGGATCGAGCAACGCCTCGACGCCGAAGGCGAGTCGACGGTCGCTCTCAATCAGTTTACCGCTCCGGCACGGCTGGCCGCCAATGCCTCGTCGGGGATCCGCAAGGCCCTCGAGAAGGAACTGAAGAGGCGCGAGATCCTCGTCAAGAGCAGCGCACGGTTCGAGATTAACGGGGAATATCGCGTGGTCGACGACCCCGTCGAGCAGAAGACCGTGGTCCGGATCATCGGTCGCATGGTCGACCAGAACAACGGTCGGATTCTGAGTCAGTACAACATGGATGTGAAAAATCTCACGTCGATCGCCGGCCTGGTCGGCGCCACGATGGTGGTCCCGCTCGACCCCGTGTCCGCGGATCGCGAGCGGGCGATCCTCGACGGCCTCCGGAAACCGAGCGCACGAGTCGATTCGACCCGGATCTCGGCCGGTCCCAAGAGCCACTTCGCGCTTGAGATCCTGGTCGGCCCCTCCCCCGACGGGGAACTCCGACCCCGGGGGGCCACGGTCGCCGACGGCCAAGCTTTCATGAACATCCGCACCAACGAGCGCTACGCTATCCGGCTGATCAACGACGCGCCCTTCGAAGCGGCGGTGACCCTGACGATCGACGGCCTCAGTCTCTTCGCCTTCAGTGACAACCCGGAATACAGCTACGTGATCGTTCCGGGACGTTCCAGCGGCCTGATCATGGGCTGGCACCGGACGAACGAGGTGGCCGAGGAGTTCGTCGTGGCCGAGTATTCCAAGAGCGCCGCCGCCTCGCGGTTGCTGGCCCCGTCGGCGGACCTGGGCGTGATCACAGCATGCTTCGCCGCCGCCTGGCCGGCCAACGGCAACCCGCCGCCCGACGAGGGGATGGAGGGCCGCTCGATCAAGGCCACCGGGCGGGGCCCGAACACCAGGACCAACTTCGCCGAGGTCGAGCGAAAGACGGGGAGGCTGCGGGCGGCGATCAGCGTCCGCTACACCAAGGAGGACGGCCCCAAAGACCCACCGAGGCCCTGAGCGTCCCAGCAGCGTGCGCCCCGGATCGACCGGCCCCGGCAGTGCAGCCCGCCTCAGGGGGCCTTCAGGCGGGGGTCGAGTTCGAACGCCTTGCGGAAGTCTCGGGCGGCCCCCGCCTCGTCCTTCTTTGCCTCGCGGGCGACCCCCCGGTTGAAATACGCCTTCGCGTTCCTGGCGTCGAGCGCGATGGCGCGGGTGCAGGCCGCGATCGCTTCATCCCAGCGATTCATCCGGGTCAGGATCGCACCCTGGCCGACGTGGGTGACGACGAGGTCAGGGTTGATGCGGGCCGCCTGTTCATAATCGGCCAGGGCGGCTTTGAGGTCGCCGCCATCCCCGAGCGCGATGGCCCGGCCGACGAAGGCGAGGGCGTTGTTAGGGTCGGTCTTGATCGCCTCGGAGTACTCTCTGAGGGCCTGGGGGAGCCGTCCCCTCGCGTGATGGAGCCTGGCCAGCCCGAGATGCGCCCTGGCCGAGCTCGGGTCGGTCCGGAGAGCTTTGGCGTATTCGCGCTCGGCCGCCGCGTCGTCGCCTTGCTGCCGCAGCGCGTCGGCTCGATCGAGGAGGTCAGCGGCGTCGGCGCCGCCGGGCTCCGGCCGCTGGGCCGTTAGCGACGCTACCACCCATCTGCTCGCCGTGCTCCGGTCGGCCTGGAACACCGGCGTCTGGATGGACGAGAGCGCGGCACGCGCGTGGGTCTTGGTCTCCCGGCGGACGAAGCCTTCCAGCTCGTCGAGCGTCAGTTTCCCGTCGCGATCGAGGTCGGCGGCCCCTTCCCAGGCCTTGATGACCTGGTAAAAGAAGATGCCGTGGCGGAGCACCGGGTCTTCGAAGCTCCTCTGCTCGCTGTTACAACTGAACAGCGCGGCCATGCCCTTGGGTAATGGGCCCTCGGCCATCCCGCGGGGGGGCTGGAGCGAGACGCCGGCGCTACGCGCGTTGTCGGCCTCGGGATCGTTGCGGCAGGCGTCGACCAGGAGCAGCTTGCGGCCGACCTGGGACTGCTCCATCTCCTTGTAGATGTTCTTGATGTTGATGAGCGTCGCGGGGTTCTTGAGGTCGGCGTCCGCCGGGAGGAAGTAGTTCTCGCCCGCGGGCCCGATCTGGACGCCGTGCCCGGCCAGCGCGACGATGAGGAAGTCTTCCGGCTCGAGGGTGGCCAGCAGCAGGTGGAATTCCTTCAGAATCTTCTTGCCGACCGGCTTGAAGCGGGGGATCGACTGGCGATCGTGGAGCACGACGATGTTCTTCGCTGGGACCCCGCTGTTGCGAAGGACCCCGGCAAACGAGATCACGTCGTCGCAGGCAAATCTCAACGCCTTGAGCTCATCCTTGCTTTCGTATTCCGAAATCCCGACGAGGAAGGCATAGGTGTCACCATTGGAAGCCGGAGTCAACTCGAGCAGGGCGAGCAGGCCGAGTAGCAGCCAGAAGCAGCGAGGCCGTCGAGATCGTGACATGGCGGTCATACCTCGGGGTGCAATTCGCGACGAGAGAACTCCGGCCAGTGTCGTTCGTCGCGGTGGGGGCCGAACCTTCCCCATCTCAACAATACGGTGACAGCCGGGTCAGCGTGACCTTGTATGCCGCGCGGAGATTAGACCTAATACAAGTTTAGCATTAACACCCTATACAAGTTTAGCATTAACACCCTTGGAGGTCAAAAAAACAGACAATTGGAGATTTGAATTCCCAGGAGATTCGTGCCGGAACCTGGAATAATGGCCTCGAATTCTGGGGTAAACGTCCTGGAAATCGGGTCAATTCTCTCAGCTTCGAACGATCACCTCCAGTTAACAGGATCATCGCAGCACGAACCTGGTCCCCTACCGTTATCTCCACAAATGTCTGAAAAAAACATCACGTAGCTTTGTCCGGGGGGAATCTGTTATAAAATTAGTTAGATTGGGGTCTGGGTGGCTTCGGCGCTCGCGGGCGGGCTGATGAGATCTTCCCGGACGTCTCCCGGACCCTCAACGCCGACTGACATCGAGATAGAGAGGCTTGTTATGTGCTCGCTGGGCCGGGCTGGTATGATGATGTGGGTCGTGTTGACGTTTGGATACCTCGCGTATCCCGGCGCTACACTCGCCCAGCGACGGGACGGCGGCTTCGGCCAGGGCCTCAGGTCCAAGGCGTTTGAGTCGGCACCGGGCTTCGGCGGGAGGAGGGACGGCGAGCTGCCGATGATGAACCCCGTGCCGTCCGGCGTCGGGCCGGGCAGGCGGTTCGGTCGCGGGGATGGCATGCCCGGGGGTCCTGGCGGGCCTTCGTACAACCTCAATCCGCCCTATTATCTCCCCGGCCAGACCTACGGTGGGCCCTATCCCAACCAGTCCCTCCCCAACACCGGCCAGCCCTATCAGGCCGCCGACGGCAACTGGTACTACCCGGACGGAAAGCCCTACTCGACCGCTTCCGCTCCGACCGTGGCGAATCCGGGCCGCCCTTACCTGGCCACCGACGGCAACTGGTACTACCCGGACGGACGGCCTTACTCGACCGCTTCCGCTCCGACCGTGGCGGATCCGGGTCGCCCTTACCTGGCCACCGACGGCAACTGGTACTACCCGGACGGACGGCCTTACTCGACCGCTTCCGCTCCGACCGTGGCGGATCCGGGCCGCCCTTACCTGGCCGTCGACGGCAACTGGTACTACCCGGACGGACGGCCCTATTCGACCGCCGAAACGACGGCCTCTCGCCCGACAACCGCTGCGGCGGGGGTCACGCAGGCCGTGATGAACGTCCTCCCCGATTCAGGGCGGCCCACGGCGGCGACGCTGACCGCCCCGGCGACGGTCACGCCGGCCGTGAACGTCCTCCCAGATCTAGAGCGGCCCCCCGTGGTTGAGAAGAATAACATCGTCAGGACCCAGGTCTCGGCTGCCCCGCCCTCGATCCGCAACGACTTGGCCCAGGGACTGGCCCGTGCGCTCGAAGAGGGGATGGACCGGCTCGAGAACAGCCTCCGCGAGGCCCTCTTCAGCGAGGCCGACGAGGCGGCCTTCCTGGCCATCTACAAGAGGTCGTTCACCGACGACACCCCGCAGTTCCGGCTCGCCCGCAAGAACATCAAGTATCTGGACGCCGATGAGCTTCGCCAGGGCCTGATCATCGACGGGATCGTCGATGCCGGAGCCCGGGTCTATCCGGCCAAGCTCGAGCTAAGTGCCAAGTTTGGCACGTTCAAGAAGGCCGTCCTCGACGATCGATCGGTCGCTGAGTACGATCGATCGGCCAGGGGGCTGCTCAAGACCTACCAGCAGGTGGCTCAATCACCCGACTTCAATGAGCTGAAGGTCCCGGACCACGACCAGATCCAGGCTGAGTTGGTCAAGTTGCGGCACATCGTCGAGCTCCGCCAGCGGCTGGTCGAGGCAAAAGAGACGGCAACCGGGGGAATGATCACGTTGGACAAGCGGTTCCGGATCGTCTCCTATCCCGGCTTGACCAGGGATACGGTCCAGGCGATCGATTCTCAGGTTTGCCTCTGGGGGACGGGCTCGGGTATGGTCGAGGTGCGAGACGCCGAACTCTTGGACCTGGGCGTCCCCCTGCTGAATAGTGCAGCGTCGCCCCTGCCCGAGACGCCCCGGCCGCCCGCTTCCACCGGCACCGTGGTTTATAACCCGAAAAACTCACCCGTCACGGTTCACTACGTGGTCGACGGCGCCCCCTTCCAGTTGAAGCCGGGCGAATCTCGCTCGCACGAGGTCAAGGCGAACTCCCGGTTCACCTACAATCGAGGCGAGACCCTGGGCGACGCTACCTACCAGTTGATCGCGGGCACGTACAAGTTCTCGATCCAAGACCGCGCCTGGCAGGTGACGAAGGAGTCCTTCTCGGTGGTGATCGACAACTCGGCCAATAGCTATGATTTTCATTGCGAGGTGGACGGCCAGCCGCGGGTGATCCCCCCACAGAAGACGTTGGAACTGGCCAGCATCTATCCGATGTCGATCCGGTTCGACCGGGGTCATGGTCAGGGGATGGCGTGCAAGCTGATTGACGAATCCCTCAAGGTCACCGTCGGCGTCGCGCCGGGGTCGGCCGGGCTTGACCTGTTCCCCGGAACCAGCCAGGAGCTCTGCCTCCATCCCACGGCCTCCGAGCCGATCGCGTCCCAGGCGCAGCCCGGTTTGGCGATGCCACCGAAGCTCGGTCGGCAGTCGGTCTTGCCGACAGTCGACGACCTGCGATGAGCCCTCAATATTCCTTGGTGCGCCGGCCGTCCTACCGGGTCGAGGTGGTCGGTGTAGATGTTACCCTCCGCCGCGTTCAGCGCCAGGGAAATCGGTGTCAGTCATCATGCAGCCATGCTGCACCCGAAACCATGAAATAAGCTCCTGCCCCGCCTGGACTTGGCTCCGCTTCCGTGTGCGCGCGATTCATGGCTGGAATGGTTATTTCACAAGAGCTCATATTTCCAGGCGGCGATTATATAAACTGCTCCGAAAATCCGGGGCGGGATTGGGGAAGTGGCGCGACAGACCTCCCTTTCCCCGTGGGACTCGGGGGTTGCACCGCTCGTGGGGGGGGCGTGCTTCCCTGGTGCCAAACCCGGTATGATGGCACAGACATCGGCGCGCCACGTTGCCCTCGATTTTCATTATTCCGGGTGCCGCCAAGCGGCATCAGCGACAGACACCAATTTCCCCTCAAGAGGCAACACCGATTATCCCTGATACCGACTATCCCCCGCCCAGTTTGGCGGTGCTCTGGGTGGGATGGCTGGCGGCGGCGTGGGTCGTGCTGGTGGTGCTGGTCGGGTTAGTCGTGTGCGTCACCCTGTCGTTCTTGCTGCACGCTTCTCATCGCTTCGTGAAACCGGAAACCGGATCCCACTCCGCGCGGCCAGCGAGCCTAAAGCGATCGTTGCTGATTCTCTCGGGCGACTGGCCCTCAGAGCGATCGCCTGGTTCGTTCCGTCTGTCCGCCCGGCTCTCATCGGTTCAGTCGCCCCAGTCCGAATACTGGTCTGGCGCTTTGCCGTGGCTCTCCAGGATGCGGGGGGCTTTGAGCTTGGCGTCGGGGTGCTCGATCCGGTCGAGCTTGACGGTGAAGATCCAATTGTCGCCGAAGTCGTATGTCAGGGCCATCGTTTCTCCGGGCTCGAGGGGGAGAGTTCCGATCGAGACCTCGTCGGTGTAGGGGGGTTCGTTCATAGCGGGGTGATGAACCGAGACCTTCGCACCCATGCGGTTGCGGTAGGTGAACTCGTGGAGGTGGTCGTTGTCGAACTTCACCGACTTGAGGATCACTTCGACCAGGTCGTCCAGGGTCGCGCCCGCCGGCATGGCGATCAGTCGCCAGACCTTGCCCAGTGACACGCGGAAGACGAATGTGCCCTGACGAGGCTCCTGGTCGGGAAGCACCAGGTTCTTCTGCCACAAAGGGAAATAAGGCTGGAAGATCGGCTGCCAGGCCCCGAACCGAGGCAGCTCCAGTGCCCCCTCTTCCTGGTCCTTGTGTTCCAGCTCGGAGAAGTCTTCTTCCCAGCGGAGAGCCATCCGGGAGACCAGATGTGTGAAGATGGCGTCGCCGAAGGGCACGTGCCTGACGGCGGCCGGGCCCCAGGGAGTGATTGGCCGGGTCGGGCGTTCGACCTCCACGAGCCCGAACAGGTCCATCAGGGCCAGCAGATAGAACTCCCGGCCGACGCCGGAAACATAGATTTCCTGGGGCTTCTTGAGGTCGAACCGGCGGCCTTTCTCCGGGAGGGCCTGCCAGGCCTGCAAGCATATTGGCAGAAACTGATCCCAGAGACCACTCCTTTCGCCGGCCATCTCCGAGCGGCCGAAACGGAGCCAGGCCTCCAGCAGGTTGAAGTACTGCTCCGTCGGGTTGAGCTGCTCCCGCTGCACCATCATCTCCGGGTCCACGACCAGGCGGGCCCTGGCGCCTGTTTCCTCGATGCGGGTGAGCCCGGAAGCTCGGAGCAGCAGGTTCAGCCCCTGCAGGTAGGGGTGCGAACGGATTTGCGGTCGCTTCAGATCAAGGTGAAGGGGGCGGCTCAAGCGCCGGTCCAGCTCACCGATCAACTTCATCGGGAGCAGGTTGTATTTCCCCTGCGCCTCGACGCCTTCAGGCCCCACGTGATCAAGGAGCGTGCGGAAGTCGCGTAACACCGTACCGGGCTGGTCCGGGGAGATCACCTGGTTTCGGAGGCATTGCTCCTGGGAGGTCGTGAGCTTGGGTTTCTTCATCGTCGTTCCCTTTTCTGGCAGAAGTGGCTGAAACCAGCCTTGGCTCCAACCTACGAAGGCTGCGGCAGCGCACCGCAACATTCTCGAATCGCGGGCACGGGGCCGATCAAGGCTGGCACTTCGACTGCTAGAATAGACGCCGGGGCCATCTTGAATCCATCAGCCGTCCCGGAGATCGCCAACCATGCGAATCGACAACGATCCCAAGCTCGACTTCGACGACGTGCTGATCCGTCCCAAACGATCCGAAGCGCCCAGCCGGGCGAGTATCGTCCTGCAACGCGAGTATAGGTTTCTCAACAGTGGAGCGACCTGGAAGGGAATCCCCATTGTCGCGTCCAACATGGACACCGTCGGGACGATGGCCATGGCAGAGGCACTCGGTCCTGAGCTGATGACCTGCTTGCACAAACACTATCCCGAGGGACGGCTGGTCGATTTCTTCAAGAACACCGTGCATCGAGCCAGCACGTTCTTCACCCTGGGAATCAAGGATGAAGAGTTCGAAAAGCTGAGGACGGTCAAGACGAAGGTGGATCTCCGTCTCGTGTGTGTCGATGCGGCCAACGGATACACCAAGTACTTCGTGGAGCGAGTCAAGCGGATCAGGGAAACGTTCCCGCAACTGACCATCATGGCGGGAAATGTCGCCACGCCGGATATGGTGCAGGAGCTTTTGATTTCTGGAGCTGCCGACATCGTGAAGATCGGAATTGGTCCCGGCAGCGTCTGCACGACCCGCTTGATGACCGGCGTGGGGTACCCCCAGCTCTCGGCGATCATCGAGTGCGCTGATGCGGCTCACGGCTTGCGGGGTCACGTTTGTGCCGATGGCGGCTGCCGTTCGCCCGGCGACGTGGTCAAGGCGTTCGCCGCCGGTGCCGACTTCGTGATGCTCGGAGGCATGCTCGCCGGGGTTGACGAGTGCGAGGGGGAATGGGTCGAGGAGGAGGGGAAGCGGGTCGCATTGTCGTTCTACGGGATGTCCAGTCGAAAGGCGCTGGACAGGTACTCCGGAGGTCGCAGGGATTATCGAGCCTGCGAGGGAAGGGAGATCGAGGTTCTATACAAGGGCCCGGTCAAGGAGACGATCCAGGAAATCACTGGGGGGATCCGCAGCGCCTGCGCCTATGTCGGGGCCACCCGGCTCAAAGACCTCTCAAAATGCACCACGTTTGTGATCTGCAGTCGACCGGCTGGCAAAGACTGAAAGCACGACACGCGATCCATGCCAGACCGAGGTCACGTATGATGTTTCTTGGGCGGGACGACCTGGAGACCGAAGACGCGGCTGGCGTGGCTGACGTGGCCGACTTCATCGACGGCTCGGACCGCCAGGTGGTATTTGCCGACGGCCAGCGGCGTCGTGATGTGCAGCGCGTACTGGCCGTTCTTCGCCACGATGGCCGTGCCGATGACTTGGCCGGTGGCAACGTTCACCATCTGGATGGTCGTGCCGTATTCGTAGCTGCCGACATACGTCGGAGCGTAGAGGGGCGTGATCGCGACACGTTTATTCTGCTGATGGCCTGTGCCTTTGGTGATCGTGGGTGCTCGAGGCGCGGGCATCTGCTGGCCGAGCACCAGTGCGAGCTGAAGGATATAGGCGTTATCGTTGGTGGCCAGGAACGTCGGGCTGATGCTGGCCGTATCGACCTGGCTTACAAGCTGATTCACACCCGACACCACGTTCGTCAGGCCGGGGTTCGGTGTATCGGTCGCGATCAAAATCGTACTGAACATATGGTTGAGCATCAGGACGTTGCCAGCGCTGAGCGAGGTGTTGTGGACGATATTGCGCATCTCCAGGTTGTAGTTGGTCAGCCCCCTGGGCGGAGCAGGGTTGATCTGGGACATGATCTCGTTCAGACCAAGCTGGATCTGGTTGATCGTTATGGGGGGCAGGGTCCGGTCAGGCTGCAACGCACGGAGATTGGTTGGCATCTTCTGGATCCGCAGCTCTTTCTGCGGGAAGGTGATGGGCAGGGTCTGGGTCGTGTTCGAGCCAGAGCCCAGGAAGCTGAAGCCGCTGCCGGTGGTGGCAAGCATCATGCGGACTTCCAGTCCTTCGGGCGCGGGAACAAAACGGCGGCGGTCCATCGCGCGGATCTCCTTGGGGGGAGAACAGGGAAATCTTCGAGAAAGCGAGGCTTTTGACGAGCCGCGGCTCATCACGTCCGGTGCCTGCGTCGCAATCCCGAACATATTGAAGGACAAAGCCTTGGAGCTCCGGGCAGGCCCGGCGATCCCGATCAGACCGAGGATGAAGGATCTTCCCGGAGACTTGATGCCGGGATGGTCCGTCGCTCGTTCTCATTGACGTGCCGATACGGTCCCCTGGTGAGGACTGGTGTTCTCTTACCACAATGCAGGACCTCTGGCTAGTGCGGGTTTGGTTCGCCAAGGAAAGTTCGAAGGATCGGCGTTCCGCGGCCCGAAGGTCCCATTTTGTCGCTCCTTCCCTCTGTTCCTGGGTATTGAAGACGCTGGCGCTCGAAAGTCGCTGTACCCGGAGCATGATCCGGCAATTCGAGCGATGACATGGCTTGCGAGGATTCCGGCCTGTTACGCAATCAGACTGATGATTCCTTGAAGCCCGGCACGTATGATGGTCGGATCGACTCAATGTCACGGCCCGCCTCTCCCGGCCTTGCTTCCCGCACCGTCGAGGCTCTCGCCCCGCGAAGCTCGCTGCTCCATCCAACTCTGGAGGCCCGCATTCATGCCTATTCGGTTCAAAAAATTGCTATGGATTGCTCTTTCCGGTTCCCTGCTCCCCCTCGCGCTCCGCGCCCAGGAACCACCACCCAGCAAGCCCGCATCGAACGAGGCGACAAAACCCGCGACCAAGGAGGCCGCCAAGGCCGAGGCGAAGGCAGAGCCTGTCAGGGCTCTCACCGACCCGATCGATCGGATCAAGGACGAGGGACTGAACCGGTCGCAGCTCATGGCGACGCTTTCCTACCTGACTGACGTGATCGGCCCACGGCTGACGGGATCACCCAACCTCAAGCGGGCCAATGAGTGGACCTGTCAGACCCTGACCAAGTGGGGTCTGGCCAACGCCCACCTTGCGGCCTGGGGACCGTTCGGCAAGGGCTGGACGCTCAAGCGGTTCTCGGCCCAGGTCATCGAGCCGCAGTGCATTCCGCTGATCGCGTTCCCCAAGGCGTGGTCCCCCTCCACCGATGGCGCGCTCGCGGCGCAGGTCGTCTACTTTGACGCCAAGTCCGAGGCCGATTTTGCAAAGTTCCAGGGGAAGGTCAAGGGAGCCATCGTGCTCACCGGACCACCGCGCGAGGTTTCCGCCGGGTTCGAGCCGCTGGCCAACCGCAGAACCGATAAAGAGTTGCTCGACCTGGCCGACGCCGGCGAGCCGTCGCCGGCCCGCTTCGGCATGGGGGGGCAACCCGGCAACCGGAATCCGAACCAGAACCCCAATCGGGGCGGTCCGCGGGACTGTGCTTGTGGCGGGGGTCCAGACGCGAACTCACCGGGTGCGAATGCTCCGGGTGCCCCGGCGCCGGCTGGCGGCGGCCCGGCCGGTGCGCAGCCGTCGTCGCGGCGGAATCGGTTCAGCCCCGAGATGCGGGCACAGATGGAACTCGCTCCCAAGAAGATGAAGTTCCTGGCCGATGAGGGAGCCGCGCTCCTGGTGGACTGCAGTACCAGAGGCGATGGCGGCACGCTCTTCGTTCAGGATGCCAGCATTCCGGGAGCTGACGGGTTTCCCGTGCCGGGCCAGGCACCGCCGGCCAGGCGGGTTTCGCCCTGGGACAAGAATGCGCCCAAGATCCCACCCCAGATCGTCGTCGCCAAGGAGCATTACAACCGCCTGGTACGCATGATCGAACAGGGCGAGAAGCTCAAGATGGTCGTGGACATCGCGGCGCAATTCCACGATGACGACCTCATGGCCTACAACACCATCGCCGAAATTCCCGGCTCGGACCTGAAGGACGAGGTTGTCATGCTCGGTGGCCACCTCGACTCCTGGCACAGCGGGACGGGCGCCACCGACAATGCGGCCGGGGTGTCCGTGGCGATGGAAGCAGTCCGCATCCTCAAGGCGCTGGACCTCAAGCCGCGGCGGACGATCCGCATCGGACTGTGGACCGGCGAGGAGCAAGGGCTCTTTGGCTCACGCGCCTACGTGGCGCAGCATTTCGGTAAGGCCAATCATTCCATGGCCGCGATGATGGGCACCCCCGAAGCATCTGCGGAGAAGAAGGACGCGAGCAACGGAAAACCGAGCTCCTCGGAGCCCAAGCCCGAGTACGCCAAGTTCTCGGCCTATTTCAACCTCGATAACGGAACCGGCAAGATTCGCGGAGTCTACATGCAGGGTAACGAGGCCGTCCGGCCGATTTTCCGCAAGTGGCTCCAGCCGTTCCGCGAGCTGGGCGCCTCGACCTTGACCCTCAACAATGCCGGCGGCACCGACCATCAGTCGTTTGACGGCGTCGGACTGCCGGGATTCCAGTTCATCCAGGATGAGATCCACTACAACACGAGGACCCACCACTCCAACCAGGACGTCTACGATCAGATTCAGGCCGACGACATGAAGCAGGCCGCGGTCATCCTGGCCTCTTTCGTCTACAACACCGCGATGCGCGACGAGAAGCTGCCCAGGAAGGCGGAATCGCGCGGGTCTCGGTAAGTGAGCAACACAAAGTGCGGCCGCGTGGACGATTCGGACCGTTCGCGCGGCCGTTCTCTGCCCCCGCGTCTCGGCTCAGTCAGGCATGGGATAGCGCCGATCCAGATCGGCCAGGAAACGATGGATCTGCCGGGTACCCGTGCGGTGCATTTTCGGGAACCGCTTCTGGAAGCAGGTTTCGAGCCTCGTGAACAGGCGCGGCCAGAGCGTCACGGCGCCCAGCAGCAGGAACGGAGTGCCGACTGGCCCGGGGAGCAAGATGCCGCCCACGCCCGCGACAATCAGTAACACTCCCACTTCCCTCGGCAGCACGCCGATCAACTCCGATTGGTCGTCGTTCCACGCCGGTGCCAGCGTGCGTGCGTTATTCGCCGCCATGGTCGATCCCCCTTCGAGCGCCCGTTCCGGCTTGATGGATGAATTCCCATTGCCGCGGACAATGGAACCTTGTTGAACCCGATTGCCAGGATTCCTCATGATCAGACTTCATGGATCCCTGCGAACCTTGAACCGTAGCCGGCGATTGCCTGCGGCCACTGGCTCCGGGGCGCTGGCATCGAAGACGACTGGGGCTTGATCGAGCACCCGTTCGAGCGAGTGGGCCGACTCATCCACGGCGTCTTCCGCCGGCTTGGCACTCCCGTCCGGCCACCACCACTTGGTCGTCAGGCAAAGCACCACAATACTGATCCGGAGAGTCCAGGCGGCCCAGCGCGGGTAGGCGACGGCGACCCCCTGGCCCATTCTCGTTCTGTAAAGAATCTCGAAGTCCTGGACCATCAAGTCGGCGGCGGTGAGCGCGAGCACGGCCGCGCCGAGATACGCAATCCAGTGATAGCGGCTCATGATTTCCATGATCACCGCGCTCAAGAGCAGCAGCATGGAGATCGACAGGAAGAGGCCGAGGATGATGCGGACGGGGTCGGACTGGCTGGCTCCCGCGATGGCCACAACATTGTCGAGGCTCATGATTAAGTCGGCCATGGCGATCCGCGTGATGGCCTTGAACAGCGAGGTTGGCGGCGGCCTGGTCAGGCCGGTCGAGTCGTCGTGCTCCTGGATCAGCTTGCAGGCAATCCAGGCGAGCAGGACAGCACCGGCGAACCGGAGGCCGGGAAAGAGCAGCAGGTGGGCGACAACCAGCGTGAGCGCCACGCGCATCACGATCGCCATTCCGCAACCCCAGAGCATCGCCTTGCGCCGTTGCCGGGCCGGCAGGAGGTGGGCAGCCAGCCCGATGACGACCGCGTTGTCGCCCGAAAGCACCAGGTCAAAGAGGATAATCTTGAGGATCGAACCCAGATAATCAAGCGTCATGGACAATACCTGAGTTCCCGCAAGGGGCTGGCATTCGTGGATCCACTTCGACCCGGTCGGGAATTCGCCGAACCGCCTCGTCGTTTTCCGCCACGCTCATCGAATCATGGTGCCGGCCGGCCGAGCAACTGATCGACCCGGCGACTGGCAGCCTCTGCGCCGTCGATGAGACCCCGCACCGCCGCGTTTTCGCGGGGGATCGCCTGCGCCACGAAGGCCGCGGGGAAGACCAGGCCGTAGGAGACCGTGTATGTGGTGTTGTAGACGGCCCGCGCCAGGATCACCCCGCTGGCCGGCCACGCCCTCGCGACCGCTGCTTTCGCATCAGCCGCTCCCTGGCGAGCTGCCTGAACCGCGACTTCGACGGTGCCCGATCCGGTTGAAAACGATTCAGCGCTCACTGCAGTCGCGGCATCGGCCATTGTTCTGCTCCCGCTCGGAACCATGTTGCAACCTGCAGGTCGATCACCCGGTCCTCGATGACTGGCGTAAAGCCCAAGTCTATCCGGCAGCTTGCCGAATTCAAACAGGAAGTTCGCCCCTTGCGTGGAACGCGAGAGTTCAGCCAGTATCAAGGACAGAAACGCGGCCTGACGGCTGTCATTGTCAGCGCAGCTCAGTGCATGGTCTGATAGCTTGGTTCTCTCTCCGGATAAGTCGACTCCGCGGTGAAGCCGGC
>Ga0208565_1000765_pt1 | contig 21654 bp, 21 predicted proteins | sample Sb_taG_7_FD_187706 | JGI IMG/M metagenome (GOLD analysis project Ga0208565, IMG submission 187706) | Peat soil microbial communities from Weissenstadt, Germany - Sb_50d_2_FS metaG (SPAdes) (version 2) | ecosystem: Environmental > Terrestrial > Soil > Wetlands > Peat | place: Germany...
GTCTCGCCGGGAACCGGGACGCCGCCGGACTCGGCCATGACGAGCAGGAAGAGGAGCGGATAGCCGATATGGCTGACGTCAACGATTGAGGCGAGCATTGGATGCGCTCTATCTAGGGGACGCCGCGGCGTCGAACGCCTTATTTGGTGTTTTCCGAGACGAGCTGTTTGAGCGCCGAGGACGCCTGCTGGACGTCGGAGTAGACGACGTTGCGCAGCACGATCTTGGTCGGCCCGGGCGCGGTGGCGATGACCACGGCGACGATCGCCAAGGCGAGCACGAGCAGCGCGAACAGGGCGACGAGGAGGCGGTTCCGCTTACGCCTGCGCGTGGGAACCGAGGTCTGAGCGACGATCGGAGCCTCACGTCTCGGCGGTCCGGGGCGAGGCCGGCGGGGAGTGACGGCGCTCCTCGGAGTCGCGCCGCTGGCCGATCCGCGACTGCTCGGGAGCAGGCTCGTCGCCTGGGTTATGGGTCCCCGCCCACCCCGCTCCCCCGCGCCCCGCCCCCCCGCGCCGCGCGCCCCTTCGGGACGCTCGCCGGGGGCGATGCCGTGCGCGCCGTCGGTCAGCGCGCGCCCCATCTCGCGGGCGGTCGCGTAACGTTCGCGGGGGTCGAGCGCGAGCGCGATCGCGACCGCGTCGGCCAGCTCGGGACCGACGGCGGCGACGAGCGTGTCGAGCGTGGGTGGCTCCTCCTGTTGCTGCTTCAGTGCAAGCTCCGTGAGTGAGGTTGCCTCGTAAGGCAGGCGCCCGGAGAGCAGCTGATAGGTGACGACGCCGAGTGCGTAGAGGTCGGCGCTAGCCCCAGCCTCCTCGCCGCGGGCCTGCTCGGGCGCCAGGTAGGCGGCGGTGCCGAGGACCGAGCCGACCTGGGTGATGCTCGACTGCTCGGTGGCCTTCGCGATGCCGAAGTCGGCCAGCTTGACCTCGCCCTCGCGCGCGCGCAGCAGGTTGCCCGGCTTGACGTCGCGGTGGACGACGCCATGACGGTGCGCGTAGTCAAGGCCCTCGCATGCCTGCTCGACGATCGAGACCGCCTCGTCCACCTCGACCCAGCCGTCATCGCGCAGGATCTCCGCGCACGAGGATCCTTCGATGTACTCCATCACGATGAAATGCCGACCGGAGCCCTCGTCGAGACCGGAGTCAAAGACCTGTACGATGTTCGGATGGACCAGGCGCGCCGCCGCCTGCGCCTCACGCTGGAAGCGCGACACGAATGTGGGGTCATCCGCGAGGTGCTCGGCCAGCAGCTTGACCGCCACCTGGCGCTCCAAGCGCTCATCGAGCGCGAGATGGACCGTGGACATTCCGCCGAAACCCAGCCGGTCTCCCAGACGGTAGCGCCGGGCGATGATGTCGCCATCGCTCATCTGCGCGCCCCCGGTTTCCGCCGCGCGTCGCCGCGCGTCGCCGTCGCCGCGCTCATTTGCCGTTTTCCTGCCCGCCCACGCCGACTCCCGCTCCGCCCGCTTCTCCGACCCCCGTGCCGCCTCCCTGTCCAGGGCCGGCGCCCTGTGGAGGGCCGGCTCCCTGTGAGTTTTCGCTACCACCCGCTCCGGGCGCGGGCGTGCCGCCCCCCGGACTCGAGGTCGTGGGGGCAGGAGTGGTCGGTGTGGTCTGGGTGCTCGTCGTCTGCGTGGTGGTGGGCGTGGTCGCCGTCGACTGGGTTCTTGTCGTGGTCGTACGTGGCGCGGGACTCGTCACGGTCGTCTGTGGGAGCGGCTGCGCGCAGAGTGTGAGTGCGCGCGAGCGCAGGTTCGTGATGCCCTGGCTGAGCTTTTCGCGCAGACCCGCATCGACCGTAGTGGGCAGTGCGTTGAAGTCCTGCTCTGTCTTGCGTATCGCTTCAGCGGTGGTCGTGCAGCTGCCGTCACCGTTCTGCGCGGCCTGCGCGACGGCTTCGAAGTCGCTCTGCAACGGCCCGGCGCTCGCGGCGGGGATCAGGCCCTTACCGGAGCTCCCGCAGGAGACGAGCAGGGCAGCGGCGACGCCGAGCAGGGCGGCCAAGGCGGCGCGCAGGATTCCGGTCCGGCGATGGCGCATGGTCATTGACCGTACTCCAGGCGCTCGGCGAGCGAGTCCGGCAGCCGCGCCGCGCGGATTGCGGTCGCGGCGCCGGCCACGTCGTAGGCCGTGCGCCGGAAGGACGCGGTGAGGCCTTCCAGGTCCAGCAGCAGCCAGGAGGCGCGCGGGTCGCCGTCGCGCGGCTGGCCGACGCTGCCGGGGTTGAGCAGCCATTCGCCGGCGGTGAGGTCGAGTTGCGCGCCGTCGCGCCGTGGCTCGCCGGTGGCGAGCTCACCCTCGTGGCGCACGAATGAGAGCGCCACATGCGAATGGCCGATCAGACAGACGCGATATGGCTGCCTGTCGAGGCAGAGCTCCGCGAGCAGCGCGGAGAGCACGTACTCCCAGACGGGATCGCGCGGGCTGGCGTGATACAGGCCCACGGGGCCCTCCTGTCCTTGCGGGTGCAAACCCTCGAGGAAGGCCAGGTTCTCAGGCGCGATCACCTCCCGGGTCCACTGCGCCGCGAGGCTCGCGCCGCGGGAAAACTCGTCTAGCGGCACCTCGCCTGTTACGGCGAGGTCGTGGTTGCCGGCCAGGCACACCGCGGCGTGCTCGCGCGCGAGCTCCACGCAAGCGTCGGGCTCGGCGCCGTAGCCGACGAGGTCGCCAAGGCACCACAGCTCGGCGGCGTCACTCCTCGCGATCGCATCGAGCGTCGCCTCGAAGGCGTGCCGGTTGCCGTGGATGTCGGAGATGACTGCGACCTTCATCGTTGCTCATCGGGGAATGACTCAATTCCGCACGGGATGCATTCCCCAAGCGGAAGCATTGCCCAGGCGGAAGCGCAAATGCTCGCCATGATCGGCCAGTCTGACGTACGCGCCGGTAATCGCGCACCGTTGCAAACTCACTGGCGGCGAGCGGATCACGCGCGTCTCGAGCTGGCCGGCGCCTTTCCGAGCCCGGGCGTGCGCCTGCGCGCTCAGGCCTACTCCTCCTCCGAGTTCGCCTCCGCGCCGCCGTACTCGGGTAGGTTCTTGATGCCCTCGCGTGTGCGCCACTTGGAGTAGTTGTCCTCCATCGCGTCGATCAGCTCGCGCATGAAGCGCGGGGAGATGTTTACGCGGGAGACGACCACGCCCGGGACCTCCTCGGACTCGACCTCGTGGTCGACGCGCGCGAAGGTCACGGTGAACTCGTAGTCGGAGTGGCTGACGTTCGCGAAGTTCGCGTATACGCCACCCATGATCTCGGGGGAAAGATGGATGTTTATGTGGCGCTCGGCGCCTGAGTCTTGGTCGTTCACACAGCTAGTATCGCAAGCGGTGAGCAAGATCGACACTCAAGGCCCCGCGAGGCCTCTCACTGACCTGCGCGAAGCCGTGCTAGCGGTCGCGGAAGGGCTTGCCAGCCGATCCTTGATCGATGGTGGACTTTCTGAGAAGCGAGCGGCGATCACGCTGGAGCGCCCGCCGCGCGCGGATTTCGGCGACTACTCGACGAACGCCGCATTGCTGCTGGCCGCGGGTCTTCACAGCTCTCCCCGCGAGGTGGCTCAGCGTCTGGGGGAGGAGATCGCGCTCGAGCTCGGCGTGAGCCTCGAGCGCTTCGAGGTGGCTGGACCGGGCTTCCTCAACCTGTTCCTGACCGATGAGTGGCTGCTGGGCGCGCTCGAGGATGTGCTCAGCGCAGGCGTTGCATTCGGCTCTTTGGGAGCAGAGGTGCCCGAGCGGATACTCGTCGAGTTTGTCTCGGCCAACCCGACCGGGCCGATGCACGTGGGCCACGCTCGCAATGCCGCCTACGGCGACGCGTTGGCGCGTGTGCTCTCCTTTCATGGCCATCGGGTGGAGCGAGAGTTCTACGTCAACGACGCCGGCTCGCAGGTGCGTAAGCTCGGCGAGTCCGTCCAGGCGCTGGCGCGGGGTGAGGAGGTGGCAGAGGACGGCTATCGCGGTTCCTATGTGGAGCAGCTCGTCCACTTGGTGAAGACGGCCTCGATGGATCCCGCCGAGCTGGGCCGCGCCGCCGTCACCGTGATGGTGGGCGAGATGCAGGCGTCGCTCGCCGCCTTCGCGGTGCATGGCTTCGATCGCTGGGCATATGAGAGTGATCTGCACGAGGGCGATCCGAGTCCGGTGGCGCATGCGCTCGAGATCCTCGAGCAGCAGGGGCATACCTATCGCGACGATGGCGCGCTGTGGTTGCGCACGACCGACTACGGCGACGACAAGGATCGCGTGCTCGTGCGCTCCAGCGGCGAGCACACCTACTTCGCCTCAGACATTGCCTACCATCAGGACAAGCGCGAGCGCGGCTTCGATCGCCAGATCGACGTGTGGGGCGCCGACCACCACGGCTATGTGGCGCGGATGAAGGCCGCGTACGAGGCCCTCGGCGGCGACCCGCGGCACCTGGAGCTGCTGATCATGCAGCTCGTCCACCTGATGCGTGGCGGAGAGCGTGTGCAGATGTCGAAGCGATCTGGCGAGTTCGTCACGCTCGACGACCTGCTGGCGGATGTCGGCGTGGACGCGGCGCGCTGGTACCTGCTCGCGCGCTCCCACGACACGACGGTCGATCTCGATCTCGACCTGGCACGCGAGCAGTCCAGCGAGAACCCCGTGTACTACGTGCAGTACGCCCACGCGCGGATCGTTTCGATGCTTGCCAAGGTGGGGGAGAAGCGGATCGGGTCGATCGGGGATCGGCTGGCGCTGGACACCGCGGCGGGCTTTACCCAGGCGCCGCTGCATCCAGCTGAGCGGGCACTGGTCAAGCAGCTGCTCGCCTTTCCCGAGGAGATATACGAGGCCGCCGAGCGCCGCGCCCCGCACCGGATCGCGGCCTACGCGCTCGAGCTCGCCCAGGGTTTTACCGCCTTCTATCGCGACTGCCGCGTGGTCGGTTCAGAGCCCGAGACGGTCGAGTCGCGGCGAATTGCGCTGTCTGTCGCGACGCAGCGCACGATCGCGCGCTGCCTCGATCTGCTCGGGGTGAGTGCGCCTGAGGAGATGTAGCGCGGCGGATGAGGAGAGGCCAGCGCCGATGGGGCTCCTGGATGCGGTGCCTCGGAGTCGACGCGCCGATCGGGCTCCCGGAGGCGGTGGGTCAGAGCCAGCCGTTCAGTCGAAGCGTGCGAGATCGGCCTCCAGGCGGGCGGCGTCGGTGGCGTCAAGTGCCCGTGGTGTGGGTGCCTCTAGAGCAGCCTGGGCGCGCGCGCGGCGGCGCCATCTGGGCAGCAGCAGGATGAGCGCGGCAAGCAGCGCCAGCACCATCACGAGCGGCACTAGGTAGGCGGCCAGGTCGAATCCGTGCGTGCTCGGCAGGCCGAGCACCGTGGGTCCGTACTGGTTGACCAGCGCGCGCTTGATCTGTGCTTCGGTCTCGCCCTCCTCGATCAGACCCTGGATGAACGCTCGCTCGCGGTCGGCCTGCGGAGACTCCGCGACGTTCAGGGGGATTTTGCAGGTGACGCACATCACCTGGCGCTCGATCACCGGCAGCGATGTGCGCGCCACGGTTGCCGAGGCGTTCGTGGGGGCGCAGGCGGCGCCGATGAGGGCAATCGACGCGGATAGCAGCGCCAGCGGGCGTCTCAGGGACACTGTCGGAAGACTCATGCGCTCTCCGCGAGCGCGATCGCGTGGTCCACGAAGGCTTGGTCGATCTCTCCACGAGAGATCGCGACGATGCGGCCATAGCGGTCGATGACGAAGCTCTCCGGTAGCTGGTCGGTGCCGTAGGAATGCGCGAACGTGCCGCTGTTGTCGCGCAGGTTGGGGTAGGTGAGGTGGTAATGACGCACGAAGCTCAGCGAATCGGGCGAGGCGTCGAGGTAGGTGACGCCGAGCACCGTGCCGTCATGGCGTTCCAGCTGGCTCTGGGCGCGCTCGAGCAGCGGCGCCTCGAGCTGGCAGGGTTCGCACCAGGACGCCCAGAAGTTCAGCACTACGACCTTGCCTCTGTAGGCGGCGAGCGAATCGCTGCTCACAGCCGCATCGCCCGAGAGCACGGGCAGCTTGCGGGTGGCCTGCGGAGCGACGGGATCCTGTCCGTGGGCGCGGGCTTCGTCGAGCGTGCGGCTGGCCGCCTGGTGGGTCACCCCGTAGATCAACAATCCGAGCAGAGCCACGCCGACGAGTGAGATCAGAGTTGGCAGGGCCAGACGCTTCACGAGCAGCAAGATTAGACCTCAGCCCGCGTAATATCTGCGTCAGCGCGGCGGTAGCTCAGTTGGTAGAGCGCGACCTTCCCAAGGTCGATGTCGCGGGTTCGACTCCCGTCCGCCGCTCTTGAGAAACCACCACGATCGGGAGGGACGAGCATGCTGCTCGAGGGGCGCAAGGCGATCGTGACGGGAGGCTCGAGCGGGATCGGCAAGGCGACGGTCGAACGCCTGGCCCGAGAGGGCGCGAGCGTCTGCATCAACTACTACTCAGAGCACGAGTCCCACGACGCCCGTATGGTGCTCGAAGCCGTCGAGCGAGCGGGTCCGAGCGGGATGATCGTGCAGGCCGATGTGGGCGACGAGGACGCGGTTCAGGCGATGGTTCAGAGCGCCACCGAGCGCTTTGGAGGACTTGACCTGCTCGTCAACAACGCGGGGATCGAGAAGGAGATCCCATTGCTCGCAATGTCCGCCAAGGACTGGGAGGTCGTGCTCCGCACCAACCTCACGGGCGCCTTCCTGTGTCTGCGCGAGGCCGGCAAGGTGATGGCCGCCAACGGGGGCGGCGTGGTGGTGAACATCTCGAGCGTGCACGAGTTCATCCCCTGGCCGGGCTTCGCCCACTACTGCGCGAGCAAGGGAGGCATGAAGCTGCTCATGCAAACGGCCGCCAGGGAGCTCGCCGACAAGGGCATTCGCGTGCTCAGCGTGGCCCCCGGCGCGATCGCCACGCCAATCAACACAGCCGTGCTCGACGATCCGAAGGCCACACAGGCCCTGGAGTCCGAGATTCCCCTGGGTCGCATGGGCAAGCCCGAGGAGATCGCTGCCGCGGTCGTCTGGGCCGCCAGCGACGAAGCGAGCTATCTCACCGGCGTGACGATCACCGTCGACGGTGGCATGTCCCTCTACCCCAAGTTCGTCTGAGTTGGAGTTCGCGAAGGAGGAGTCGATCATCAGAGTGGCAGGCCCTGCTCCAGCGAGGGGATCGCGTAGTCGGCGCCCGCCTCGCGAAGTTCATCGACGCTGAAGTGATGGCTCCCGACGCCGACGCACGCGATCCCGGCGGCATGCGCGCCCTCCACGTCATGGGGCGTGTCGCCGACCGCGAGCGCCTGCTCGGGGGAGATCTCCTCCCCGTATACGAGGCTCGCCCGTTTCAGCGCGATCCGTGTCAGCTCTCCCCGCTGCACCGCGTCAGAGCCATACCCCCCGAACGAGAAGAAGCGGTTGAGCTGAGCGCGGTGCAGCTTGATGTGGGCCGCAGCCTCGACGTTCCCCGTCACAAGCCCCAGCAGGTAGCCGTCCCCGAGCAGCCGGGGAAGCAGCTCTTCGACCCCGGGCAGCACCCGGTAACCCGCGGATTCCGCGACCGTCTGGTGCAGGTAGTGCAGCCGGCGCTCGAGCAGCCGCGCGAACTCCTCGCGGTCGGGGTCGCGATCGAGAACGGCCGCGAACGTCTTGCGTCCGACCTCGGGGTCGGTCATGCCGGCGTCGGTGAACTCGCCGATGTCGGCGGGCACGCCGTAGAGCTCGTCGAACGCTAACCGCCACGAGGCCGCCCCCGCGTCACCGGTGATCAGCAGCGTCCCGTCGATGTCGAACAGGATGGCTATCCGTTGCGTGGGCATCGCTGTGGGCATCATCATCGCGAACCCTCAGGCGCCGTTGTACGATGGCGGCGCGGGCACGTTACCGCGGGTGTCCGCGATCAGCGTGAGCAGTTCCTCTGGTGTGGTGCCGCCAAGCACGCGCAGGCGGTGCAGGCGATAGGGGTCGTCCGTGGGGTGCGCCCAACCGGGAACTACGGTCGTCGATCCCGTGTAGCCGGCGGCTTTGACCGCCGCGACGACGGTTGCGTCGTAGTGGCCGGATGGGTAGCAGAACCAGTTCACGGGCACGCCATAGCGCCGCTCCACCGTCGTGCGCGCCACGGCGACCTGGTAGCTCAGCCGCCGCGTATCCAGCGCGATCAGGTCGGCATGGCTGAAGCCCTGGGTATCGAGCTCCCAGCCCGCAGCCACCAAGCCGTGGACCTGTCTCTGGCTTAGCCCGCCCTGGGAGGGCGGGAGGCCGGTGAGCTGCATGTTCTCATCGCCCACCCACCCAAGCCGCTCGAGAACGGGCAGCGCCTCTGTGTACTGAGACTGGTAGCCGTTGTCGAAGCTCACCACGATCGGCTTGCCCGCTCCCAGCTCCACCCCTCTCCGCCAATACGCCTGCACCTGATCGAGCGTCACGGCATGCCAGCCCGCGCTCTTCAGCGCCTGCATCTGCGCGGCGAACTCGCTCGGCGGCACATACAGGCCGGGGAACGGCGCTCCCGCCGGCGGAGCGGCGATCACGTGGTACATCAGGATCGGGACCGGCTCGGTCCCCCGACGGCCAGTCGCTGGAGTTGCCTTCGATGTGCTCGATGCTCTTCTGTGTGCGTCCCGCCGGTGAAGAGGACCAGCCGTGCCGGCGGAGTCCGTGCCTTGCCGGCTGCTCTGCGATGCGCCGCCTGAGCTGCCGAGGAGGATGATCGTGACCGCGGCAACGACCACGGCCAGCACGGCGATCAGGCCGGCGGCTCGCTGACGACGGCGGCGAATTTCCTCGCCACGTGCCTCGCGACGTTTCTTGAGCGCCTCTGCGTCCATCTGGGAGACCATCATCATCGCGCAACCACCGGGGGACCGGCGCCCATCGGCCAGGCGCAGCCTCAGGGCGCAGCCTGGATGACCTCGGCGTGCCGGGAGAGCCACAAGAATAAGATCGAGTCTTATTCTTGTGATAGCTTTTCAGCCCCGAAGGGGCTCGCACATCGATTGCCCTCACAACAACAACAACAACAAAAGGCGGCGCTCGTGTTCAGATTGGCTCTCAGAACTGTCGTTATCTTCCTGTCTCTCGCGCTCGTGTTGTTCGTGGCGGGCTGTGACAGCTCGGGCCCGTCCTCCGCGGGCACCTCGGGGAAGGGCAAGTTCGAGGTGGTCGCCGCCGAGAACTTCTGGGGCAGCATCGCCGCACAGCTTGCCGGAGACAGGGCGCGCGTCACGAGCATCATCGTCAACCCGAACACCGACCCGCACAGCTACGAACCGTCCGCCGAGGACGCGCGAACGATGGCGGGCGCGAAGCTTGCGATCGTCAACGGCCTCAGCTATGACAACTGGGCGCCCAAGCTCCTCGAGGCCAGCCCTCTCAGTGGCCGAGTCGTGCTGAACGTAGGCGATCTGCTCGGGCTGAAGGACGGCGATAACCCACACCGCTGGTACTTCCCATCCAACGTGTACACGGTCGCCAACCAGATCGTCGCCGATTACGACGAGCTCGACCCCGCCGATGCCGCGTACTTCGCGCACCAGAAGCAGGCCTTCGAGACCCAAGGTCTTGCCCGCTATGACCAGCTGCGTCGGCAGATTCGCGCCAGGTATGCGGGTGTGCCGGTGGGCTACAGCGAGAGCATCTTCCAGGGTCTGGGCGAAGACCTGGGGCTGAAGCTGCTGACCCCATACAGCTTCGTCAAGGCGATCGCCGAGGGAACCGACGTCACCGCGGAAGACAAGCAGACCGTGGACGGTCAGGCCCAGAATCGCCAGATCGAGGTGTGGGTGTTCAACAGCCAGAACGTCACCCCCGACGTGCAACGCGTCAACGAAATCGCCAAGGCTCAGCGCATCCCGATCACGACCGTCACCGAGACCCTCTCCCCGGCCTCCGACACGTTCGAGCAGTGGCAGGTGGCGGAGCTGGAAGGCCTGATGCGCGCCCTGCATCAGGCCACCGGCAGGTAGGCGGCCGGGGGCGATGCACGATGGATGTCGTGTGGCTGTCAGGGCTATGCCGTTGGGCGTGACCGCCTTCTCGTGGCGAGCGCGCTGAGGCCGGCGAGCAGGCCCAGCGCGCCGAGAATCAGCGCGGCGATGCCCAGGCCCTTGCTCGCTCCGCCGCCGCTCGACTTCACGGCGGCCGGTGCCGGCGTGGACGCGGATGGGCTCGCAGCGGTCTGCCCAGCTTCGGGTCCCGCCTCGTCGCCCGCGATGTCCTCGATCACGCCGCCTTTCGCCGTGACGTTGATCCTCGGCGCTGGGTGTTCGGCTTGGAGTGACGGCGAGATCCAGTGGACGACCTGGCCGTTGCTGTAGGTCTGGACGGTCCTGAATTCCAGCGATTTGCCGGCCGCGTTGCCCGGGATCGCCAGCGAGAGCGGGAACTGGATGAACTGACCGTTGTTCACCTTGCCGAGCGGTCCTGTCCATGTCCACACGATCTGCGAGACCTCCGTGTCGATCGTTTCGCCGTCTTCTTTGATCGGAGTCGCCAGCTTGACTTCGATGACCTTCGCCGTCCAGCCGGGCACGTTTTCGTAGTCCACGCCCGTGAAGCCGGCTGGGAACAGCACGTCGACCTTGCGGACATAGGCGCCTTCCTGCTCGCCCGGGACGCGCACGTCGAGCGTCGCGAACGCCCCCGCCGGGATCGTGTTCGGATGCAGGCTGATGTGCGCCTCTGCGCTTGCCGGCGCGATGAGCGTCCCAGTGACCAGCAGCAGTGCAATCTTCTTGGTTTTCATGGTGGGTGTATCTCCTTAGTGGATATTGGGGGGAGAGAGAGGAAGAGCCGGCTCAGCGGATCGGGATTGCAACGGTCCGCGAGTACTGTTCGAATTCGGACACTCGGTCGGTGATCTGGATCTGCCAGGTGCCCCCGGGGCTGAGCACGGCCGAGCTGAGGATGTAGTGCCCCGGTCCGGCCACGTTGGCGTGCAGCGGCAGCGGGCCGATGCCCTTCGCGGGCAGGCTCGCGGTCGCGACCAGTTCCTTCGTGCCCGTGTACTGCGCGCCGTCCTTGGCGTCGATCAGGTACAGGTGGACCGTGTTCAAACCGACTTTCGCCGGTTCGACGGTCATCTCGAGCTCGATCGGGCCGAGCGTAGTGTTCGTCGCGAACGGCCCCGACGCGGCGTCGATCGGCGGCGCGTAGCTGATCAGCGCGGCGGTCACACCGAACACGCAGAGCATCAGCGCGAGCTCACCGCGCATCGTGCGGCGAGCCAGCACACCGGCGGCACCCGGCGGCCCGTCCGCGCCGGCGATCCGCTTCAGCGCGGGGATCACCCGCTCGCGGTTGACCCAGCCGAGGCCGATCAGCGCGAGCAGCAGCACGACCTTGACGATGATCAGCGCGCCGTACGTCGAGTGAAACAGACCCTGGAAGCTCCGCACGTCGATGTATGCCTGCACCACCCCCGTGATCGCGATCGCGATCACCGCGCCGAGCGCCAGGGGCGAGAACCGCGCGAGAACCGCCAGCAGCAGCCTGGTGCGATCGGCGGGCCCGAGCTCTCGGGTTGCCGCGGGCAGCGCGAGCAGCAGGCAGGCGATCCCGCCGACCCACACGCTCGCCCCGAGCACGTGCAGCACATCCGACGGGAAGAACACCGCCGTCGGGCTCTGGATGCTCGCGTGCCCGGCCAGCGCGGGCGTGATCGCCAGGTAGGCGCTGCCGATACCCAGCAGGCCGAGGACCCAGCGCGGCGGCGGAGCCCCATCGCGCCGTGGCGCTCCGCTCGCGAGCAGCACGGCTCCGAGCGCCAGCCAGTCGATCGCGCGCAGACCCCAGACCTCTCCGAAGCGACTTTCCAGCGTGTTTTCGACGACCGCGCCTTTCAGCGAGGACCACAGCGAGACGCCCGCGGCGCTCGCTCCCTGCAGCAGGATCCCGAGCACGCTCACGGCGACCCCGAGCACGACCGCCGCGAGCAGCAGCCGCCGCATGCGCCCGGCGAACGCCCCCCCCGCCGCCCGCCAGCGTTGCTCGGGCTCTCCCGCGGCGGCCGCCAATCCGGGCAGCCACGCGATCAGCAGGAACGCCAAGCCCCCGATGAACAGCGCCAGCGAGACGTAGTCCAGCGCGCGAACCGCGCCGAACGCGAGCTTCGTCACCTCGCCGCTCTCGTCGCGGGCGATCAGCCCCGCGACCGTCACCTTCGGCGCCGGTCCGGCGTGGCCGATGCTGAACACCAAGCCGCCGTAGACGATGTGCGTGTCGGCCGAGATCACCCGGTAGGTGGCCGTGTAGGTGCCGTCGGGCAGGCCGGGTTTCAGGCCGACGCCCATCCAGTGCTCCTGCCCTTCCGGGTGCGACACGTCGAGGTTGTCCACCTCTTCGCCCTGCGCGTCATAGACGCGAACGGCGCCGAGCGTGCCTCCGACGTTCTGGTTGAACTTGAAGATGACCTCCTGGGGCTGCCTGGGCACGACCGCGCCGATCAGCGGCGAGGTGCCGAGCAGCTGGGCGTGCGCCCAGGCCGCCGGGGCGTATGACAGCAGGGCCGCGCAGGCGAGCACGAGGATGAGCAGATGGGTACGACGAAGCATTGACTTCTCTCGCTTTGTTGGCGTGGACGGGCGGCTTCGGGCGAGCCGTCGGCCCCGCTCAGCGGCGAGAGACGGCTAGCGCGCGAGAAGCGCTGCCGGCGGCGGGCGTACCGCCAGCGAGCGGCCCATCAGCAGCCCACCACGCGGCATGAGCGCCGCCCGCCTGCCGGGCGATGGCCGAAGCGCCAGCGGACGGAGCCGGCGATTGCGCCGGCTCGGAGCGAAGCGCAGCAGCAGACGCTCGCCCGGATAGCGACGCATGAGCAGCGTGGCCACGAGCGCGAGCGCCGGTGCGAGACACAAGAGGCCATCTCCACCCAGTCCACCGATGGCGCTTGAAAGGAGCCCGGCGAACACAGCCAGAGCGAGGATCGCTCGCCGACTGCGCATAGATCGGAGAATCACGGGAGCGGAGTCTAATTAGATAGGCTTCCGCGCGCAAATGGGCCTGAGAAGACTGGGTGTTCACGGGTGAGGTCGAGCCGCGGCCGGCGCGTGATCGTGGTCTACAGCCTCGTCTGCGCGGCCACGCAGGTGCTGTGGCTGACCTATGCGGCGATCACGACCGAGACCGCTCGGCGCTACGGGGTGTCGGTCGGCGCCGTCGGCTGGCTGGCTGAGATCTTTCCGCTGCTCTACGTGGTGCTGGCAATCCCGGCGGGGATCCTGCTGGATCGCTGGTTTCGCCCGGTGCTGGCCGCGGGTGGGGCGCTCGTCGCGCTCGGCGGGCTCCTCCGTCTGGGCGGTGAGACGTTTGCTTGGGCGATGGCCGGACAGGTCGCCGTCGCGGTCGCGCAGCCGGTCGTGCTGAGCGCGGTGAGCAAGCTCGCCGGCGAGTACCTGCCGGTCGATCAGCGTGCGAGCGGTATCGCGGTGGGCTCCGCGGGCAGCTTCGTCGGGATGCTCATCGCTCTACTGCTGGGGCCAACCCTGGGCGGGCATGGGCACCTCGAGCGGCTGCTGATCGTCGAGGCCGCGATGGCGGCGATACCGGCGGTGGCGCTTGCTGCCGTCCTTCGCCATCCAGGGCAAGAGAGCGATGAGCACGCGGCGATCGCCGGGAACGCCGCGCGGGCATTGTGGGCGCTACCGCCGATGCGCACGCTGTGCGGGCTCGTGTTCGTCGGCTTCGGCATCTTCGTGGCGCTCGCCACGTGGCTACAGACACTGCTCCAGCCCTCCGGCGTCTCGGAAACCGCGGCCGGCGCGCTGCTGGTGGGGATGGTGCTCGCCGGGGTCCTCGGCTGCGCGGTGCTGCCGCCGCTCGTTGCGCGCCGGGGGGCCGAGCGCGGCTTCATGCGCAGCGTGGTGATGGCCGGCTGCCTGGGCTGTGTCGCGCTGGGCGTCATTCCCTGGCTCGGCGGGCGCGCCGCGGTGCTTGTGGTCATGGGCATCTTCCTGCTGCCCGCGCTGCCGGTGATTCTCACCGCCACAGAGCGCCTGGCGGGGTCGGCGGCGGGCACCGCTGGCGCGATCGTCTGGATGGCCGGCAACCTCGGCGGCCTCGTAGTCGCGCTGCTGGTGCAGATCCTCGTGCACCATCCGCTCGCCGCCTTCTTCGCGATGGGCGCGGTGTCGCTGCTCGGGCTTCCCCTCGCGGCGCGCCTGACCGCGCCGAGCGGTGATGAGCTGGGCGCCCAGCCGGTGCCCGCGACAGCCGGCTGATAGCGCTCAGGGCAGGGGGGTGACGGGTCCGTGCGCGGCCACGCTCACGGGCGTGCCGATCGGCAGCGCCTGCTCGCCGTGCACCCGCGCCAGCAGCACCTCCGCTACGCCGCCCGGCTCGTCAGGGCGGATGTACAGAAGCGCGTCATGGCCGTAATAACGGCACTGCTCCACCCGCCCGCGGAGGCCCGCGGCGGTGCTCTCGCCGGCGGCGCCCTCCTCGCGCACGCGTACGTCGAGCTGCTCGGGACGGACCATCACGACCCCTGTTCCCGCGCCATTGCACGCCGGATCGGCGCGCAGCTCCAGCGCGCCCAGGGGAGTGCGCGCGGTGCCGTCCCGGAACTGCGCGTCGATCACGTTGAGCGCGCCGAGGAAGCGCGCCAGCCGCTCGTCGACAGGCTGCTCGTACAGATCCGCCGGCGCTCCCTGCTGGACGATCCTCCCGTCGCGCAGGACCGCCACGACATCGGCCAGCGACAGGGCCTCCTCCTGGTCGTGGGTGACCAGAACCGTCGTGACGCCCTGCTCGCGCAGGAGCTCGTGGACCTCCTCGCGCACGCGGCTGCGCAGCGAGGCGTCCAGCGAGGAGAACGGCTCGTCCAGCAGCAGCGCCTGCGGGCGGCGGGCCAGGGCGCGGGCGAGCGCGACGCGCTGCTGCTCGCCGCCGGAGAGCTCGTGCGGCAGTCGGCGCGCCAGCGGCGCGATGCCGACCATCTCCAGCAGCTCGGCCACCCCGTCGCTGCGACGCTCGCGGCGGGAGAGGCCGAAGCCGACGTTGTCCTGGACGCTCAGATGAGGGAACAGCGCGCCCTCCTGGGGCACGTAGCCGACGCCGCGCTTCTCGGGCGCGAGGTAGGTGCGCCCGTCGTCGAGCGTCTGCATCGCGAGCGACACGCTGCCACGCTCGGCGCGCTCGAACCCGGCGATCACGCGCAGCAGCGTGGTCTTGCCGCAGCCGGAGAGGCCGAGCACCGCCGTCAGCGACCCCGCGTGCACCTCGAGGTCCACGCCCTGGAGCACCGGTGTGTCGCCGTAGCCCTTCCACAGGTCGCGGATCGAGAGGAGGCTCATCGACTCGCCTCCGTGCGCGCGAGCGTGGTCATGCGGCGGCTGAGCAGGTAGGCGGGGACTGCGGAGATGGCGACCATCAGCGCGGCGTATGGCGCGGCGGCGCCGTAGGCGAAGTCGCTCGTGTACGCCCAGAACTGGGTGGCGAGCGTGTTGACGCCGGTCGGGCGCAGCAGCAGCGTGGCGGTGAGCTCGGTGGCGGCGGAGATGAACACGAGCGCGAACGCCGCGGCGAGGCCGGGAGCGATGAGCGGCAGCGTGACGCGCCGCCAGGCGCTCGCCGGCCGGGCGCCGAGCGAGCGGGCGACCTCCTCCATGCGCGGCGAGGCCTGCGCCATCGCCGAGCGCACGCCGACGACGGCCAGCGGCAGGAAGAGGATCGAGTAGGCGACGATCAGCTCGAACGAGCTCTCATACAGCGCCAGCGCGTAGCGCACGGAGAACGACACGAGGCCGAGCGCGACCACCAGTCCGGGGAGCGCCTGGGGCAGGTAGGCGAGGCGCTCGATCAGCACGGTCAGCCGGTTGCGGTGACGCATCGCCAGCGTCGTCACGGGCACCGCCAGTGCGGTCGCGAGCAGGGCCGCGGCGGCCGAGAGTTCGGCCGTGTGCCACGCGTCGGTCAGGATCGAGGCCGGCGGCAGCGTGGTCGAGCCGCCGTGGACCGTCCAGTAGACCAGGGAGCCGACGGGCACGCCGATGGAAAGGCCTGCGAGCGCGGCGACGCCAAGCAGCGTCGGCGCCGTGAAGCGTCCGAGCGCGACTCGTGGGGCCAGGCGCTTGGCTCCCGGCCCCACGCGCCACGCCCGCCCGCGGCCGCTGAGTGCGAACTCGCCGCCGAGCGCGGCGACGCTCAGCACGACGAGCACGAGCGAAAGTGCGCAGGCAGCCGCGGTGTCGAAGCCGAGCTTGTACTCGGTGAAGATCTCAACGGTGAACGTCTGGTACTGGACGATTTCAAACGCTCCGTACTCGGCGAGCAGCGCGAGCGTGACGAGCAGGCAGCCGCCGAGCACCGCCGGGCGGATCTGGCGCAGCGTGACGCGCCGGAAGGTCTGCCACGGGCCGAGCCCGAGGCTGCGCGCGCTCTCCTCTAGCCCCGCGTCGAGGTTCGCCATGGCGAAGGCGACCGGCAGGTAGACGAGCGGATACAGCGACAGCGTCATGATCATCACCGCCGCCAGGTACCCGTGCAGGGCGGGGTCGATGGAGACCCAGCCGAAGCCGATCACGAAGTCGGGCACGCCGAGGGGGAGCACGAGCACGACCGCCCACAGGCGTTTGAGGGGCAGCGTCGTGCGCTCGACGCACCACGCGGCGGCGACGCCGAGCACGGCGCACAGCAAAGTGCAGGCGAGCGCGAGGCGCACGGTGTTCCACAGCAGCACTGCCGTGTTGTGCCGGAAGAGCAGCCGTTCGACCTCAGCCCAACCCGGCTGGAGGGCTTCTTTGACGAGGAACACGAGCGGCAGCAGCACCAGCCCGGCGGCCAGCGCCCCGCCGGCGACGCTCGTCAACGGCCAGCGCCGCCGTCCCGACCACGCGCGCGCCCAGCCACCCGGCGCGGCCTGCTCGGAGAGAGTGAACTTGCTCACTGTCTTTCCTACAAGAGGCCGAGCTTCTGCTCGAGTTCGAGTGCCGCGCGTCCGTCGCCCAGCGAGCTCAGCGGCAGCACCGCCGGGTGCAGCGTCTGTAGCGGGGGCAGCACCGCGGCGGGGCTCACCCCGGGGCGCAGCGGGTACTCGTAGCTGTGGCTGTGGGCGATGATCTGCTGCCCGGTGGGGCTCACGAGAAAGGCGAGAAATGCCTGGGCATCCGACTGATGGGAGCTCGACTTCAAGACAGTCGCGCCAGACACGTTGACCAATGCTCCGAGATCGCCGGGGGTGTAGTAGTAGAGCGCGGAGTGCAGGCCGCTCTGGCCGACCTCGTCACGCAGCCGGTACCAGTAGTAGTGATCGATCAGGCCGACCGCGCTCTGACCGTTGTTGACCTGTGCGATCACAGTCTCGTTGTCCGGGTAGATCTCGCTATTCGCCTTGATGCCGCCCAGCCAGCTTTCGGCCGCCGCCGTCCCGTCGCGCAGGGCGATCGCAGTGATCAGCGGTTGGAAATCTGTCTCTGACGGGGCGAGGGCCAGCTTCCCTTTCCACCGAGGTTGGGCGAGTTCGAGCACCGTTCGCGGCAGCTGGGCGGCGGTGAGCTGGGCGGTGTTGTAGACGAGCGCGGTCGTGCGCAGGGAGACTCCAACCCAGTTGCCCGCCGGCGAGTTGTAGCGGCTCGGGACGGCCGCGAGCGTCGCGGGCGCGACCTGGGCGAGCAGGCCCTTCTCACGTAGGTTTTCGAGTACAGGGGTGTTCTCTGCGTAGAAGACGTCGGCCGGCGAGCTCGAGCCCTCCTGGACGATCTGGTTGCCGAGCACGTCCTCCCCGGCGGTGCGGACATTGACCTTGATCCCGGTCTGCTTCTCGAACGCCGAGACGAGCATCGCGGTCGTCTGTTCGTGCTGGCCGTTGTACAACGTGATGGTGCTCGCCCCATTGGGGGAGCCGCTGCCGCAAGCGGCCAGCGACATCGCGGCGATCATCAGCAGTGAGCTGAGGATTGGGAGCTTGCCATGTCGCATTATCGATCGTCAAATCCGATCTGCCAGGTCGGGATGGCCAGAAGAGGGAAGGTATCATAGGAGTTAGGGTTACCTAACCCGAAGCCCGGAGTCGCGGCGACGGCGTTTCAGGGAGAATCACGTTCCATGCACGTCACCGCCAAGGCCGACTATGCAGTGCGAGCCGTCGTGGAGCTCGCTGGCAGCAGCCAGCAGGCGCCTCGCAAGGTGGATCAGCTCGCCCAGGCGCAGAGCATTCCCGTCTCTTTTCTGGAGAACATCCTCACCCAGCTGCGCTCCTCCGGGATCGTCCGCTCACAGCGCGGTCCCGAGGGCGGCTACTGGCTCGCCCAACCGCCCGAGGAGATCAACCTCGCGCACGTCATCCGCGCGGTCGAGGGCCCGCTGGTCGGCGTCCGCGGGCAGCGCCCAGAGGAGATCGAATATGTCGGCTCGGCCGAGTCCCTGCAGCAGGTGTGGATCGCGCTGCGCGCCAACCTGCGCAAAGTGCTCGAGCACGTCACGGTTGCCGACGTCGCCGCCGGCAAGCTGCCGAAGGAGATCCTCGCGCTCACACGCGGAGAGGAAGCCTGGCACACGCGCTAGGGACGGCTTTGCGCGGAAGGACGCCGCGTGAGTATCAGGCCGCGAAGACGCGCGGGGCCGGCAGGCGCACCGAGAGGATCTGGCCCTCCCTCAGCTCGAGCTGCTGCGCGTTCTCGCGCGTGACCTGGGCCCAGATGTCGCGTCCGTCATGAAGCTTCAGCTCGACGCGGACCTCGAAGCCAAGGTGCACGACTCGCTCGACCAGCGCCTCCGTTCCGACGCCCTCGACGGAGGGGAGGATTTCGATGTCGTGAGGGCGCACGAACGCGTCGCCCAGACGGTTCACGGGCCCGATGAATGACATCACGAACTCGTTGCCAGGGCTCTCGTACAGCTCGCGCGGCGTGCCCGCCTGCTCGATCCGGCCTTTGTTCATGACCACGATCTGCTCGGCGACTTCCATCGCCTCCTCCTGGTCATGGGTGACGAAGATCGTGGTCACGTGGATCTCCTCGTGCAGTCTGCGCAGCCATTCGCGCAGCTCTGCGCGCACCTGCGCGTCGAGCGCCCCGAATGGCTCGTCCAGCAACAGCACCTGCGGCTGGACCGCCAGCGCGCGCGCCAGCGCCATACGCTGCAGCTGTCCACCCGAGAGCTGTGACGGATAGCGCTCGGCCAGCCCTTCCAGCCGCACGAGCCCGAGCAGCTCCTTCACCCGCTCGCGGATCTCGGCCTTCGGCCGCTTGCGCACGCTCAGTCCGAAGCCAACGTTGTCGTGCACGGTCATGTGCTTGAACGGCGCGTAGTGCTGGAAGACGAAGCCGACGCCGCGCATGCGCGCGGGCGCGTCGGTCACGTTCTGCTCGTCGATCACGACCTCGCCGCTGTCCGGCGACTCGAGCCCGGCGATGATCCGCAAAAGCGTCGACTTGCCGCTTCCGCTCGGCCCCAGCAGCGCCGTCAGCGCGCCGTCGCCGACTCTCAGGCTGACGTCTCCGAGGGCCACGAAGTCACCGAAGCGCTTGCTCACCTCGCGGACCTCGATCGCCATCAGCTGGCCGTCCGTCCACGCGTGCGTCGCGTAAGGAGGTTCATCGCAAGCAGTGTGCCAAGTGCCAGCAGCGCGAGCAGGACCGCCGCCGCGTAGGCGCCGGTCGAGTCGAAATTCTCAAAGCGGTCCTGCACATACAGCGGCAACGTCTGCGTCTGGCCCTCGATTCGCCCCGACACGATGCTCACCGCGCCGAACTCGCCGAGCGCGCGTGCGGTGCTCAGCACGACCCCGTACACCACACCCCATCTGATCGCTGGCAGCGTGACCCGCCAGAAGGTCTGCCAGGCGCTCGCACCCAGAGTCTCGGCTGCCTGCTCTGCGTCGATACCGAGCTCGCGCAGCACCGGCATCGTCTCGCGCGCGACGAACGGCAGCGACACGACCGCCGTGGCGATGACCATGCCCGGCACCGAGAAGATGATCTGAATGCCGTTGGTGGTCAGCCAGTCGCCGAGCCAGCCCGTTTTCCCGTACACGAGCACCAGCGCGAGCCCTACGACCACCGGCGAGATCGCGAACGGCAGGTCGATCACCAGGCCCAGGAGTCCCTTGCCCCAGAAGCGTCCACGCTCGAGCAGCAGGGCCATGCCGATCCCGAAGATCGTGTTCAGCGGCACGGCGATCGCGACGATCTCAAGCGACAGCCAGAACGCGTGCTCGGCGTTTGGCGCCGTCACCGCGCTCCATACCGGCGCGAGACCGTGTTCGAACGTGCGGTAGAAGATCATCCCCACCGGCGCTCCCAGCAGCAGCGCCAGGTAGCCGAGCGCGAGCATGCGCACGCCGAGCCGGCGCGCGGCGTTAGCGGACATGCCTGGACCGTCGGTGCGAGACGAAGCTCAGGGCGCCCAGCACGACGAGGGCCACCAGCAGCAACAGGACTGACACGGCGGCCGCCGCTGGCAGGTTTTCGTTGGAGATCTGTCCAAATATGTAAACCGAGCCGACCTCCGTCTTGAACGGCAGCTCGCCGGTGATCAGCACGAGTGAGCCGTACTCGCCGATCGCCCGCGCGAAGCTGAGCGCGACCCCCGATATGATCGCGGGAGCGAGGCTCGGCAGCACGATCCGGCGAAGCACCGTCGCCGGTCCCGCGCCCAGCGAAGCGGCGGCTTCCTCCATCGCCTGGTCGAGCTCGAGCAGCACCGGCTGCACGGAGCGCACGACAAAAGGAAGCGTCACGAACAGCAGCGCCAGCCCAACCGAGGCGCGCGTGAATGCGACATCGACGCCGACGGGGCTGCCCTTCCCGTACAGCGCGAGCAGCACGACCCCCGCGACGATCGTCGGCAGCGCAAAGGGAAGGTCGATCAGGGTGTTGACGAAGCGCTTGCCGGGGAACTCATCGCGCACGAGCACCCATGCGATCAGCGTCCCGAAGATCGCGTTGATCAGGACCACGATCGCCGAAGCCGCCAGGGTCAGCTTGATCGCGGCGAGCGCCTCCGGGTTTGAGATCTCTCGCCAGAACGCGCTTGTCCCGCCACTGCCCGCCTTCGACAGCAGCGCCGCCACCGGCAGCAGCACGAGCGCCGACAGGTAGATGCCGAGCAGGCCCTTGCCGAGCGCGCCGACCCCGCGCGCACCGATTGCCGGCACGCGCGGGCGTCCGAGCGCCAGAGCTCCCTGGCTACTTGGCGGTGGAGACACCGAGCGACTGCTCGATCTTCGTGACGATGCCCGTTTCCGGTTCGAAGAACTGCTTCGTCACGGCCTTCCAGCCGCCGAGCGATTGGATCGTGAACAGTCCGGGAGGCGTGGGGAACTTGGCGGCGGCGGCGATCCCCGAGATCACCGGGCGATAGCCCTTTTCTGCCCAGATCGTCTGGCCGGCGGGAGACAGCAGGTAGCTCACGAACTTTTGCGCCTCCGCGGCATTTGCGCCGGTGCCGACGACGGCGATCGGGTTCTGGATCAAGATCGTGTCGTTCGGGATCACGTATTCGATCGCGGCGCCCTTCTTCTCCTCTGTAATCGCCTCGTCCTCATAGTCGATCAGAGCGTCGCCCCGGCCGGCGAGGAACGTCTGCAGAGCGTTACGCGCGGAGCTGTCCTGGCTTACGACGTTTCCGAACAGCGCCTTCAGATATTCCTGTGCCTGCGCGGGGGTCTTGCCTTCCTTCAACTGTGCTCCATATGCGGCCATGATGTTCCAGCGGGCGCTC
>Ga0208565_1000770_pt1 | contig 21578 bp, 18 predicted proteins | sample Sb_taG_7_FD_187706 | JGI IMG/M metagenome (GOLD analysis project Ga0208565, IMG submission 187706) | Peat soil microbial communities from Weissenstadt, Germany - Sb_50d_2_FS metaG (SPAdes) (version 2) | ecosystem: Environmental > Terrestrial > Soil > Wetlands > Peat | place: Germany...
CTAGCCTGACAAGACTCAGAGTCAGGCTGGAAAGCATGACCTACAAAGCGTTTCTTTCGTGCCGGGGTGATAGAAAAGCGCCAGAACAAAGGGCATGGTTCAAACGCAGGTCACAGCTCAGGGGTGGCTGGGGTCGACGCCCGAAGGGCGACGCCGCCAGATCCGAGGCTGGCGCGCTGGGGGCTCGCTGGCTGTCGCCAACTCGACCCCAGCCACCCGGCTCTTGTCACCCGCGAAGATCCGGGAGTTGAACCATGCCAAGCGTGCATGGTTCAAAAGCGGGTTACAGCTCAGGGTGGCTGGGGTCGACGCCCGGAGGGCGACGCCCCCAGATCTGAGGCCTCAGCGCTGGGGGCTCGCTGGCTGTTGCCAGCTCGACCCCAGCCACCGAGCCGCGTTTACTCTGTGCCACAAAGTAAGTGGCCCCTCCGCCCTCGCTCCGCGCTTTGAGCCAGCGGACCCGAGGGAAAGAGACGGAAATGATTGAGAACTGTCAGAACAAGGATGACTTCTCGGGTGTTTGTCATTGTCAAATAACTACTTATGGCAAAAACTCGGAAGTCTCACGGCGGCATTGAGCGCCGCCGAAACTACAGGAACCTCAACTAATCTGAACCGGACGCCCGTCCAGTACCGGTGAAGGTGGATCCTGTACAAGCTGCCGTTGGTGCCACAAAGTGGGTGGCCCCATCCGGTCTCTACAGTCAAGACCCCACCATGTTCGCGGACGGCGGGCGCAGCCCAGTCGGCAAGCCGGCACGGTTGGGCGTTGTCGAAAACGGGGTTGTTTGGGATGATAAGATGTTGGCCGCGGAGCCCGACCGTGCCGATTCTCGAGCCAGGGGTGGTATTTTCGGGACTGCGGAGTCTTGGGAATTTGATGTCCGTTGCGATAGTACAAGTGACACTGATCCGGCCCGGCGCGACACTCTACGACGAGCAGAACCGTGTTCAGGGCATTCTTGATATCCCCTTGAGCGACCGAGGACGCGCCGAGGCGGCCAGCCTTGCCGAGTCGCTGGCCGCCACTCAGGACAGCGCTCCCCTTTCGGCTCTTTATTGCGGGCCGGGCGAGAGCGTCATCCGCACCGCGGAGATCGTGGGCAAGGCCCTGGGCCTTCGCCCCAGACGGATCGACGAGCTGCGGAACCTCGATCAAGGTCTCTGGCAGGGTCTGCAGATCGAGGAGATCAAGCGGCGCAACACCAAGCTTTTCCGCCAGTGGATCGAGGATCCGCGAACCATCTGCCCGCCGCAGGGCGAGACCGTCGCCGACGCGCTAGATCGGGTCAAAACGGCATTCAAACCCCTGGTCCGCAGGCATCAGGACGGCGATTCCTTCGGTCTGGTGGTCGGTGAACCGCTCGCCCGCCTGATCTCCTGCATCCTCAAACGCGGCTCCCGTCCGCAGCTCGACGAGCGCTCGCCCTGCTGCGGGTTCGAGCGCATCGACATCCCGCCGGACTGGCTGGCCAATGGCTTCTCTTGACAATCCAGGGCAAGAACGAGACTGTGTCAGCGCACCACGAAGAAGCTGCCCGCCCCTGACGGAAACATGAGTCGAATCAGAGAAAGCGTCCGAACGGGTCGTTTGTAACGGGGAAGAAGGAGTCAACCCATGGCCAAGAGGGGGGGAGAGTCGCTCAATTCCTGGCATGGGCACTCGGAATCAAAACGGGTACCGGAAGGAGTCTGGATGCGCTGCGATGGATGCAGCGCCACGCTCTTTCGCAAGCAAGTGGACCAGAACGACAAGGTTTGTCCCGAGTGCAACCACCATTTTCCCGTGACAGCCGTCGAGCGAATCAACCAACTCCTGGATCAAGATACCTACGAGGATTGGTTCGCGAACCTTCTGCCGGCCGACCCGCTGCAATTTGATGACCGGCGTCCCTATCCCGAGCGACTCAAGGCCGAGCAGGAGCGGACCGGCCTGAACGAGGCTGCCCTGGTCGGACAGGGCTTCATCAAGGGAATCCGGATCGTCTTCGGAATCACGGACAGCAACTTCATCATGGGATCCATGGGCTCGGTGGTCGGCGAAAAGCTGACCCGGGCCGTCGAGGCGGCCACGCGGCAGAAGCTTCCCCTGATCATTGTCTCGGGATCAGGGGGCGGTGCGAGAATGCACGAAGGGATATTCTCCCTCATGCAGATGGCCAAGATCTCGACGGCTCTGGGGCGTTACCGTCGGGAAGGCGGACTATTCATCAGCATCCTCACCCATCCCACCATGGGAGGGGTTGCGGCCAGCTTCGCGTCCCTGGGTGATATCATCGTCGCGGAACCGAAGGCCATGATCGGATTCGCGGGCCCCCGTGTCATCGAGCAGACGGTACGCGTGCAGTTGCCCCAGGGTTTCCAGACCAGCGAGTTCTTGCTGGAACATGGCTTCGTCGACCGGATCGTGCACCGCCGCGACCTGAGAAGCATGATCGCCCAGCTCATCGATTACGCCATGCCGTGAGCCTCGCTATCACGACGGTTTCGATCTCGCGGTGGGACGGCCGCGACCGTCCTGCCCGATCAACTTCAGGAGCAAATTGTCCTGCGGGTAAGGGTGTCCCTTGCACTGGCGGAACGCCTCGGCCTTCTCGCCACCGATCTCCTTGCCCCGATGGGCAGCCCACCTCGCCTGACTTGCCAGATACTCGTCCATCCCATGCTGGCGTTGTAGCCACGCACGCTGGCTGACATGGCACGCGAGCATCCGCACCTTGGTTTCGAAGACGCTGGTCACGTCGACGTGGAAGTCGACCGCCGCGGGCTGGCCCTCAAGGTCAACGCCTTCCATGGGATCGACATAATAAAGATGCGGAATCCCCCGCAACGGAGGAGCCGGGTCCCACTGCCGGGTGGCGTAGTTCGGGCACGACGCCCCGAAACAAGCGTCCCGTACCAGTCGGCTGGTCATCTCATGGTCGCAGTGATAATCGACCGGCGGCGCGGTCAAGACCAGATCGGGCCGGGTCCGGCGCAGAGCCTCCACAACACGCCGGCGCGAGTCGTCGTCATTGAAAATGGCTAGATCGCGAAACTCCAGGCAGAGATAGCCGGCTCCGATCAGCGCTGCCGATGCACGCGCCTCTCCGCGCCGGATCTCGGCGATGGTCGCGCAGTCGTGCTCGGCGCTGCCACAATCTCCAGGGGTCATCGTCGCGATCGTCACCTCGCTTCCCCCTTCCCGCAACAAGGCCAGCGTACCCGCGCACTGAAACTCGACATCGTCGGGATGGGCGTGAATGGCCAGAACACGAATCGTGGTAGACACGGCATTGATGCTCCACGTCGAAAAAACCGTCAATCCGCTCCCCGACATCTACTGCCTGCCAGCCCAAGACTCAAGACCCTGGCGACACCTGAGCGAACACGGCCAGCCGGCTTGCGAGCAGAATTCTGAAAAGTCCACGAAAAATGTTCTGGCGTGCGCTAGACAACCTGTGTACATTAGCAACCAAAGAGTCAGGTAGTGTTCGTCCGTGTGGCAGGCGATTCGCGTTCGCACACGCAGTCTCTCCCGGACGAAGAAACCCGAGCCAACAGGAGTTTACCGATGGCTGACATGGATTCACTGACACCCAGGCAGCGCGAGATCTACAATTTCATCCGCAGCAAGATTCAGGGGCGGGGCTACGGGCCCACGGTCCGTGAGATCGGGTTGAACTTTCAGATCAAAAGCCCCAACGGCGTGATGTGCCATCTCAAAGCCCTGCAGAAGAAAGGACTGATCCACCGCGAGCCGAACATGTCGCGGGCCATTCAGTTGCTCGAGGACTCACCGACCGGCCACCCCATCGGCGTGAAGATGGTCGGTCGGATCGCCGCCGGTCAGCCCATCGAGGCGATCGAGCAACACGACGAGCTCACGTTTTCGGAGTGGACGGAGAACGGCGACAAGTTCGCGCTGCGGGTTTCCGGAGATTCGATGATCGAGGAGCACATCGCCGATGGCGACTTCGTGATCATCAAGAAGCAGGCGCAAGCGCGCGACGGCCAGATCGTCGCGGTGCGGGATGACGACGGCGAGGCCACGCTCAAGAAGCTTTACCGCGATAAGAACCGGTTCCGGCTCGAGCCGGCCAATCGCGCCATGAAGCCGATTTTCCGCGATCACGTGAATGTCCTGGGAGTTCTCGTGGGAGTGGTCCGGAAATACTGAGACTCGCGCTTGACTGTTCCTGGCAAGAGGCCGATCATGGGCAACCGATCTCCGGGCAGCGCCGGCTCCTACGAGTTATCAGTAGGAGCCGGCCCTGTGCGCGAACGCGACCTGCCCCGATCCACCTGAACTTGAAGGATCAAGTCATGGAACCGGATGCCTCGGCACCTGCCGGCCTGGTCAGGCTTTTCACGGACGGGGCCTGCAGTGGCAATCCGGGCCCGGGCGGCTGGGCCTACATCCTTCAGCACCCGGCAACTGGACAGGAGCGCGATGCCTCGGGCGCGGAGCACGAGACGACCAACAACCGCATGGAGCTTGCCGGCGTGATCGAGGGGCTGGCCACGCTCAAGCGCCGCTGCCGCGTGGAGGTCGTCACCGACAGCCAGTATGTGGCCAAGGGCATCCGCGAATGGCTGCCCAACTGGAAACGTCAAGGCTGGCAACGCAAGGAAGGGGGGCGGTTCAAGCCCGTCATGAACGCCGACCTCTGGAAAAGGCTCGACGAACTACTCGCCCAGCACGATGTCCACGTGAAGCACGTGCTGGGCCATCGCGGCCATCCCGAGAACGAAGCTTGCGATCGGATGGCCGTCGCAGCGTACAAGGCACTGGGCCACGGCAGACGATAATCCTCGTCAGGCCGAGATTCAGCGACGATCAACCCATGACCCCGGACACGGCCTCTCGCGCCCGGATCATGAGCGGACTGTCGCGCGTGGTTGCGCCCGGCAGGTTGAACATTGCCGCGGCCGCGAGGGGTGCGTGCCACTTCGGTTCGGTGGCCGCGAGGCACTCCTCCCAGATCGCCGCGCCATACTTGTAGTCGTGGCTGTCCGTTCCCTTGTGGAAGATCATTCGCCGGGCGGCGTCGAAAAGCCGGCCGGTCGATCCACCACGATCGAGATAGGCCACGGTCTTGGCAGCGGCCTGGCCGCGATTGTCGTTGATCGTCGCAAAGATCTCGCCGACGGCCTCATCTCCAAGGGCGATGCGCTCCGCGGGCTTGAGCGTGTCGATCTCGATCGGATTGGCGGACTTGGCCCGATCGCGGTAGAGCGGCTGCCAGCCCACAGCCTGCAGTAATGCGAGCCGGCGCGTGAGGTCGTCACCGCTGGCGTGGAAGATGTAATGCAGCGAGTTCGCGGCGGTCGTGGCGTGGATGCTGATGATCCCCGGGTTCCGCATCATCAGCTCGCTCGCCGAGAGCATCACCGCGTCCCAGAGCGCGCCGGGCGCGACTCCTTCGTTAAGGATCATGGCCGCCTCGGCCGCGGCGGCTTCCGGGCTCGCCTGGCGGATCGTCTGGAGCAACGATCGCGTCGCGCCGGGATCCAGACGCCCGATCTGCCAGTCCTCGCGGACCTGCCGCGCGTTTTCCAGGTTGGCGTCATAGGGACCCAGCGGCCTGGGCCGGTCTCCCTGAAGATCGAGCAGGCCGAAAGTCAACGACCGGAGCACCGGCTCGGCGTGTTCCCAGCCAATCGCTTGCAGGGTCCGCCAGCTCTGGGCCGCGAAGATCGGCTTGTGGCCGATGTTGCGTTGATCGCGGACGGCCATCCGCCAGATCGGCTCCATGGTCTCGGCCGCGCCCGTGCTCCGGCAAAGCCCGGCGACCGCCGCGTCGGCGGCATCGGCGTCCCACGCTTCCATGGCCTGGGTGTACTCGGCCCGGGCCCGATGTGGACTGGGCACCCGGGACTCGTCAACCCGCCCCAGCGCCCAGTCACCCTGGCGGACGTCCTCCGCCTGCGAAGCCTTGAAATTGTCGAGGGCCCAGAACATGGGAAGGAGCCGCTCGGAAACGGCCGATGTTTGACCCAGCAGATGGGCCGAGTTGATCACCATCACCGCGTGGAACTTGAACCCGACCGGTCGCGGCTTGATGTTGCGGATACCCGCCAGGAAGAGGCCCGACAGCAGCGAGCGATACGACAGCCCGTCCTTGAGCTGGGCCACGGCCTTCGCGAAAACCTGCTCGCGCGGGGTCTCCTCGATCCAGCGCACGACCGGCTCGATCTCGGGCCGGTAGCGGACCATCTCCGGCCCCACTTTCGCCTCATCGGCCGTGGCGGGGGTGATCGCGCTGAGGGAATCCCAGGGACCCAGACCTGCACCCAGACCGAGAGCCCAGGCCGCTTGCAGGAACTGACGGCGCGGAAGTCGTTCGCTCATCGGTGAACCTCCTTCAGGCCTCGGGTTGACCGGCCACCGGCCCGCCCGATCGGAACGGTAACTCGCCCCGTTCCATCAAGCCGGCGCCGCGGATCTGTGGAGATGACCAAGAGTGTGCCTTGCTCGAATCATACGCCGGCAAAGTCGCGGCCGGAAAGCCCGAATACGAGTAGGACTGCACGATCCGTCGGATCGTGGGGCGTGGGGCGTGGGGCGTGGGGCAACGCCGTTAAGCATTCTGGGTGGGCGGCGAATTGGAAGCATGTGTAAATTCCCTATTTTTTCAGGGTTTCTTAGCATGCGGATCGCTGCCCATTCATCCCCCGTCACCTACGCTGGGCAAAAATCTGCCAAAACCCCCTATTTTGTCGAAAAAAAATGCCTAGCGCTCGCCAGTTGGTGCGCCAGGACGGGGGTGTGACGGCCCCTCGTGCCGGACGGGACCGCCCCGGCTGGCCGATGGCCGCGCACCAACTGGCGAGCGCCTACAAAAAAATGCTTAACGGCGTTGCCCCACGCCCCACGGGGGATCTCGAGTGCAGGGAAGAGCGTGGCCTCCGCGGTGTGGCTGCCGTTAACATTGCACAGGGCACGAGGCGCGTGCCACGTCCGACGTCACAGAGTGCAGCCAGATGAACCATGAAGCAAGCGGCGGGATGGAGTTCTATTTCCCGCTCAGGGACCGGGTGTATCACTGGGTGCGGAGTAGCTCGCTCTATTGCCCGGCGGCTCGGCAACGAGGGATCACGGTCAGGACCATGTTCCGCCAGGAGGAAATCGGGGCGGGTGTCCCGGTCTTCGATCGGCTGGAGACCGGCTTTTATTTCCGGAAGCTGCAATCGCTTTGCCTGTCGGCCGGGGCCCCCTACCTGATCGATCTCGATGATCTGATCTGGGACCTGCCGGAATTCTCGGTCTCGTTCCGGATACCACCGAAGTACCTTCTTGAGTTCCCCGAGGCGCTGATGTCGGGGGCGGCCGCCATCACCGTGTCGACGCCCGAGCTCAAAGAACATGTCGAACTCCGCTTCCCTGGCAAGCCAGTCTTCCTCGTCGAGAACTGCCTGCCCGCCTGGGTCGCGCCAAGATCCGGCGCGCTGATCGCGAACACCGATGCCTTCAAGATGGGAGACGACCAGATTGGCTGGTTCATCGATCTGCTGCGGCTGATCTTTCAGCACGGCCTGTCGATCCAGCTCCTCGGGGAGAATCAGAATCTGCTGGAGAGGTGCAGTGAGATCGTTGTCCATTCCTTGCCGGTGATGGATTACGTCTCCTATCTGCGCAACCTGGCCAGCGCGGATTACCGCCTTGGTCTCATACCGGTCGAGCACTCCAGCTACGCTGCCTGCAAGTCGGCCATCAAGGCGATCGAGTTCGTCTCGCAGCGGATGCCGACCGTCGCCAGCGATATCGCTCCGTATCGCCGCTTTGCCGGCTTGCACCGCCTCAGCGACTTCCACGTGGTGCCGAACACTTTCGAGGCCTGGAAGCAGGCTGTCGAGACCGTGATCCAGCAGATCCCCGAACAAGAACGCCAGAGGGGAAAGGAGGTCAATGCCATGCTCAAGGCAACCCGAGACGCCCAATTTCAGCAGTGGCTGGCCGTCATCGATTTCCTGCGCGACCGTCGGCCCGACCCCGCGACGATGCGGCGCCTCTGCCGGAAGCTCCGCCCCTACCGATTTCTCTACAGCAAGGTCCGACCGATCTTCATGCCAATGAGAGATCTGTTGCAAAAACGCTCTTGAGCGTCAAGCGAGCATCCCGCGGTATCCATCGCTCCGGCAGCCTTGATCGCGGCCACCCGGGCCGAGCTCAGCGTTTGGGGAAGAATCTTGATCTGTGCCACGGGTCTCGACCGGAGTTGACCTGAGTCAACATGATGGTGCTAACGTACTGCGGGCCTGACGGCACCTTGTCGAGGACGATGGCGTTGCGGTATATTCATGGACCGGGATTGATACTTTCGACCCTTGATCGAGCGAATATTCGATATCCAAAGCTCACCCTAATTGATCATGCGGCCCGGCGCGACAACTCTCGCCTTCCCCAATTTAAGTCTCTTTCTATACGTAACTCACGTCGGCACCAGTGGCGATGTTGCCGAACTCCAGAAGCAGCGAACCAGGGCGAAACGGATTCGAGCGTCCGACCAGGCTCTGATCCTGTCAAAATCACACTCCATCATCACGACCCCCACCCTCATGCTACACATTGCATCAGCCGAAGAAGTTTCAACGCATCTACGACCAACTCTACGACCTCCTGATTCCGCCAAAGTGCTGCGAAAAATGTCAACACGGACTCATTAAGGAGTAAATTGTGCTCGGTTCTGTTCGAAGTAATCTGAAGCGTAGACTGAAGCGTCTCTTTCCGAGAGTAACGTTCAATCCGGTCAAGAGGCGTCGCGCAGCAATCGCAGCCCATTACCTGCGTGGGACGGGCATAGAAATTGGGGCGTTGCATGGACCGCTTATCGTCCCCAGGACTGTCCGTGTCCGGTACGTGGATCGCATGAGGTCGCCCCAACTACGCCAGCAATACCCAGAGCTTTCTCAACTCGATCTGGTCAAGGTGGACATTGTAGACGATGGGGAGACGCTCGCGACTATTCCGGATGGCTCACAGGATTTCGTCATCGCCAATCACTTCATCGAACACTGCCAGGATCCCATCGGTGCATTGACGAACCATTTCCGCGTTTTGAAGGCCGGAGGGATACTTTACTTGGCCGTTCCCGACAAACGTTTCACCTTTGACAAGGATCGGCCTGTCACGCCAATCTCCCACCTCTACCAGGACCATGAGATCGGTCCGGCTCAGTCGCGAATGCAGCATTTTGAGGACTGGGTGCGCCTCGTCGACAAGGTAGAGGGGGAGGGTGCGATTCGAGAGCAAACCAGGGTGTTGATGGAGAAGGACTATAGCATTCATTATCATGTCTGGACACAGCTCGATTTCCTGGAATTCCTCCTGTCCCTGCGCGACCGCTTGAGTTACGACATCGAGACCATGTTGAAGCAGGCTGACGAGTTCGTGTTCGTTCTTCGGAAGACCGGGGCCGGTACTTGACAGAGGCTAGAACCGGGATCAGTTTCCCTTCTCCAGTAGCCATGCAGACCGCTGCTAACGGTGTGACGCCTTGGACATCGAGGACCTCTTCCAGGCCGCTATCCTGGTGCTCTTGCAGAGGGCCGGCCCTGCTGGCTAATGCGGTCAAGAGTCCTGGAGTCAGCCTGCCGCGTCGTCACTTGACGTGGGATTGATCCCCGTCCTACACTTGATTTTATGTCGACGCACGGCATTGCGGTATCCTTCGACACATAGGTCCGGTCGGCGACTTGACCCTGGGACTGTGCCTGAATGCCGTCGACGAGTTTCTGCCCGCGCTGCTTGACACCACCGAGGCCCCTGACATGCCTAGAGTGACGGTTGTCACGCCGAACTATAATTACGCCCGGTACCTGCCAAAACGCATCGATAGCATTCTGGACCAGACGCTCCAAGACTTCGAGCTCCTCATCCTCGACGATGCTTCCACGGACAATAGCCGAGAGATCATCGAGTCGTACAGCAAGGACCAGAGAACGAAGGTGATCTTCAACCAGCAGAACAGTGGGAGTACCTTCAAACAGTGGAACCTGGGGCTCAGTCAGGCAAAAGGTGAGTATCTCTGGTTTGCCGAATCGGACGATTACGCGGACCCCGCGCTCCTGGAGACCCTCGTCGATCGACTGGATCGGCACCCCAACGTCGGGCTCGCCGTGTGTCAGTCGTGGGCCGTGGACCAGGACAGCAAACCGTTGGGTAACTATCGAGATTGGCTGGAGCACGAGAATCACAGTTCACACTGGCGCGAGGACTACGTCAACGCGGGCCATGACGAGTGCAAGAACTACTTGTTCTGGTACAACACAATCCCCAACGCGAGTGCTGTGATCTGGAGACGTGAAACCCTCGAACGAGCGGGAGGGGCACCTACCGATTTGCGTGTATGTAGTGATTGGATGTCGTACATCAATGTCCTCCAGTTGTCGGATATCGCGTTTGTCTCAACGCCTTTGAACTATTTCCGTCAACATCAAGCCAACGTCCGCACCCGAGCCTTGCTGGAGGGAAACGGCACGCGTGAGACCCGGAGGGTGCAGCAGACGCTCATCGACCGTTACGGTCTGGGCAGCGTGCTCCGAGATCAAGACAAGGTCCTGTCTCAATACGTGATGAATCTCGTTAACTGTGCAAGAATGCCGCCTCACAACAAGGTGCCGCCTGCGGTTGCGCTGGAACTCCTGGCGTGGTTTGCCCGCATCCATCCCAAAGCGTTCACGACGGCCCTGAAGACGCTCTCCTCGGAGCAGATGGCCGACCTGGCGCGCAGAGCGGGCATGCTTGGGCTGGTGCGGAAGCTGAAAAACGTGGTGGCGGCAAGGGGCGATTAGCGGTGCATCCAGCGATCCGCACAGGAGAGAGTCAATCCGTGTCAAGCCAATAAAATCGACGCTCCTGTTGGGCCCGGCTGGACCAGGGAAGCATTTTTCGGTTTCGGCCTTCAGTTCTGCTGAAGCTGGTTGATCTTGTTATACAGCGTCTTGAGACTGATTCCGAGCTCCTTGGACGCGGCGGGCTTGTTGCCGTTGTGTTTCTCGAGAACGGCCTGGATGTAGCTCATCTCGATGTCGCGCAGGGTTGGCGAGCCCTCGGGGATTGTGAAGTGGGGCGAGGCGATCGGCGGGTGGGCCGCCGCGGCATGCTGCGTCCTGCCCCGGGCGGGGAACTGGGCCGGCAAGTGCTCGGCACGGATGGAGCCGTTGCCGGCGAGAATCGACGCCCGTTCGATGGCGTTAGCCAGCTCGCGGATGTTCCCCGGCCAGTCGTGAGCCGCGAGGATCTCGAGCGACTCGGGGCTGAACGACGACTCGATCATTCCCCGCCGCACCGCGTAGCGAGTGAGCAGGTGGCTCGCCAGCTCGGCGATGTCGGCCTTGCGGTCGCGCAAGGGGGGCAGGAAGATCTCGAAGGTGTTGAGGCGGAAGAACAGGTCCTCGCGAAAGAGCTCGTTCTTCACCATCTCGCGAAGATCGCGGTTCGTGGCGCAGAGAACGCGCACGTCGACCCGGAAGGGCTCGTTTTCGCCCACGCGGCGGATCTCTCCCGACTCGAGGAACCGCAGCAGCTTGACCTGCACGCTCTTGTCAAGCTCGCCGACCTCGTCGAGGAAGAGTGTGCCGCCATTGGCGACTTCGAAAAGCCCCTTGCGATTGGCATCGGCGCCGGTGAAGGCCCCCTTGCGATGGCCGAAGAGCTCGCTCTCGACCAGGTTCTCGGGCAGCGCGCCGCAGTTGACGGGGATGAACGCGCGGCTGGCGCGGTCGCTCTTCTCGTGGAGGCTGCGCGCGACCAGTTCCTTGCCGGTCCCGGTCTCGCCCAGGATCATGACGGTGGCCTCGGAGGGCGCGATCGTATCGATCAGGCGCCGGACCTGCTGCATGGCCGATGTCGCGCCGATCAGGAGTGGGGCTCCCTCGGCGTTCTTGAGCCGGGTCTCCAGAGCCGCGGTCTTGTTGGAGAGGTCCCTGCGTTCGCCGATGCGTTGCAGCAGGATCTCGAGCTCGGCCCACTTGCACGGCTTGGTCAGATAATCGAACGCCCCCAGCCGGAGCGCCTGGACGGCCGTATCCACGGTGGCCTGGCCGGTCAGGATGATCACCTGCGTGTCGGGGCTGAGCTGCTTGATCTGGCCCAGGACCTCGATGCCGCTGATTCCGGGCATGCGGATGTCGAGTAGGGCCGCGTCGTAAGACCCGCGCTCGAGGGCGCGCAGGGCGGCAGTGCCGTCGGCGCAGACGGTCACCTCGTGGCCCAGTCGGGGCAATTCCATCTGCATCAGGTCCCGGAGGTGCGCCTCGTCATCCGCGAACAAGACCCGTAATCCCCCCTGGCGCATCTTCTCCATCATCAACTCCTCCCTGAATAGCCTGCGTCGAACCTGTCCGGGTCTTCAGGATACCGCGTGCACCCCGCTGGCGGCGGACGCCACGGCCGACTCCGGGGGGCCGTGCGATGGATCCCGGCCTGCCGTGCTCTCGGGGATCTCGGAGGGATGAATGGGCAACCGGACCCTGAACGTCGAGCCCTTGCCCTCTCCCGGGCTCGTCGCCATGATCTCGCCGTGATGCTGGCTCACGATCCGATGACAGATCGACAGCCCCAGCCCGGTTCCCTTGCCAGCTCGCCGCCTCGTGAAGAAAGGCTCGAAAATGTTCTCGAGCACTTCCTGAGACATTCCGCAGCCGTTGTCGCTGAAGGCCATCTCGGCCATGCCGTGGTGATACCGCGTCTCGATCCGCAGGGTTCCTCCGGTATCCATCGAATCGATCGCGTTGACTACCAGATTGAGGACCACCTGCTTGATCTCCTGGCTGTCCACGTGGGCCATGACCGCTTCCTTGGGCTGGAAGAGTATTGTCTTGCCCCGGTACTTACCGATGTGCCGGATCATGTCCGCCACGCCCTGGATCAGGCTGGCCAGGTCAGTCCGCTCGCGCTTGATGTCGTTGCACCGCGAGAAGTCGAGCAGCTTCTCGGTGATGCTCTTGCACCGGAACGCCTCTTCTTGAATCATTTTTAGATAATTTGAAACGACGTTCTGATCGGGATGGCTCGATGCGCTCAAGAGGCCGCCCAACCGGCTCTCGAGAGCCTCGGAGCAGAAGGCGATGGACGCCAGCGGGTTATTGATCTCGTGGGCAACTCCGGCAGCCAGGAACCCCACGCCCGCCAGCCGCTCGGACCGGACGAGCTGGCGGCTGCGCTCTTGCACCTGCTGCTCCAGATCGGCGTACGTTACGCTGATCTTGGCGGTCATGTCGTTGAACGCCTCGGCGAGGTCCTGCATCTCGTCTCCCGAGTTGAGCTCGATCTTGTAGTCAAACGATCCCCGGGCCACGCGCCTTACCCCGCGCTGGAGCAGCCGGACGGGATAGAGCACCCAGCGGTGAAACAGCAGCATCAACCCGCAGAGCATGGCCAGCACCATGAGAGCCGAGGTCCAGACGATCACCCGGCTTGTCAGGTACTGTACCCTGGACATGATCAGCACGTCGTTGAAGTCCCCAAATAGCTCCTTGGGAAGGAGCATGACGGTGTGATTCAACCGCTCGATCCGCTGCTTCAGGTCCGTGGCCGGTTCGATCTGAGGGAGCATCTCGGGATGCTTGTTCACGTAGTATGAAGTGCCCGGCAAGACCGGGTTTGCCGACGCGGAGTCCCCTTCCAGCTCCTTGAGGATCGCCGTCAGGTCGTCGTCGATCAGGAACGCCAGCCCCAGCTCGTCGAGGCCGCTGTTGGCCCGGTTGCCGCGAATCGTGTTCTGCTTGAGGCAGCGGAAATACGTGAGCAAGGCGTCACGGGCTTCGAGCACCCGGTTGCTCAGTTCCTCCTTCTCCTCGATTGTCTCGGTTCGAGGCGCATGCAGGCGGAAGACCCGGTCGATCAGGTCGACCGACGCCCCCATTTCCACAAGCTGATCCGACTGCGTCAGGTAACTGATATGGAATGAATGCAACCCGAAGATCGAGCCGCCCATGAGGATCAGCATCATTCCCACGACCACGCTCAGTCCGACGATGAGCTTGATGCGAATGGGCCACCGGACCATGACGACCTCCCTGTCGTTCGGGCGGGCACGAACTCGCGCGGGGACCCGGAAGACGGGTCAATCCGGGCAGCGGCACTGCTTATACCAGAAGTTGCTGCCGGGCTCAAACCGACTCTGTGGGGGTTTTCCTGAGGTTGGCCACAGGAAAGACCCGCCACGAAAAGCGCCGGGGTGGTCAGCCACCGACCGCTCGAGACTCGCCCTCAACCCAGCAATTCCCATGAGCGCGTCAGCACCGCAACGATAAGCGTGATCAGCAGAACGACCGAAAGCATCAGGCGGAAAGAGCGCAGGCTCCGTTGAAAGAATCTTTCGCCTCCGGGGTCAGTCTGTAATCGCCGGAGGAAGTCGAGCCGATTGGCGATGCTGCCGTGCCTCCAGGAGCGCGCAGTAGCGTCGATTCCGTTCTGGCCGGCAACTTTGGTCAACGCATCAGAGAAGATCTGGATACCGACGGGGCAAAGTTCGGGGGATAGAGAATTTGCGGACTCGAGACCGTGGGTGCCCTCCTCCAAGTCGAAATGGGGAGGACACTCCGAGACGCCGCAAGAGACGACCTTGCACCCGAACACGTCAGCCTGCCGCTCGAAGCGGCGCGAGAGATGACCGAATACCAGCCAGAAAAAGACGCCCAGAGAGCCGAGGATGAGCGCCGCCTCGGCGAACTCGCCGACCCGGGCTATCTGGTCCGCGGGTATCCAGGGAAGACCCTCGAACCAGGCCGGCGGCAGCGCGACGACGCGGGTCGCCAGTGCTAGCAAACCCAGGCTCCCCAGGAAGAAGAAGCCGAAGAACGGGAGATGCCGGTGCGCCACGTGGCCCAGCTCGTGGCCAAAGACGGCGGCCACCTCGACGGGACTCAGCGAATCGATCAGGGCGTCGGTGAGCAGCACGTAGCGAAAGTTGGGGAGCACTCCGGTGACGCAGGCGTTGACCATGAGATGCCCCGTATCCCAGACCAGAAGGTCATTGAACCGGAAGCCGACCCGGCGCGCGACTCGCTCCAGGCGATTGCGCAGGGGTCCTGCCGGCAAGCTCCGCGTGGGCCAGGCCAGGCGAATGAACAGCGGCGAGATCGCCAGCACCAGGAGCCCGAGAACCGCCAGCTCGATCGGCTCGGCCGCCGGGCTCTGATGCCACTGGGGCCAGAGTCGTGGACACAGGTCTTGCCTGACAACGAATATCAAGACCACGGGCATGACCAGCCCCGCCGACTGCCGCGCCCTGAGTGCGAGATAAGTCGGCAGTCGCGGAAATACGCGCTCGGCGTGGAGTGCGCGCTCGGCCAGGTAAAGGCCGCTCCAGGTGATGAGCTGGATGGCGAAAAAAGGCAGAAGGATCGCCAGATCATCGACCAGCACAAGGCCTTGGAGGCCCCAATTTGACAGGACCAACCGGGGCCAGCCGACCAGGTAGACAATCCAGGCGTAGATCGCCAGCCCCGCAACGGTCAGGATGCGCGAGCCTTGCAGATAGCGTCGGAACACACGGCCCGACGCATAGCCAAAATGGGAAACCTGCGCCGCCACCCAGCCACCCAGGCCAAACGAAAGGGCGGCGATCAGGAAGATTCCGCCGAGCGTCTCGATCAGCCGGAAAGAAACAGAAGGCCCGGGAACATCGTCCCCGGGCAGATCCCATCCGAAAGCAATCAAGAGGGCGATTAGCAGGGGAATCGGCATGGCATACTCAAAGTGGTCCGTCCGAGCGCGGTCGAACGTGCCGGAAGTCTCAGGCAGCCTCGGAGGTACCGACCACGACGATCGAGATGGGATAGACCATCGACCTCGACTCTCCCGGAACCTTCAGGTTGAGCGGGACGACCACCCGCCATACGTTCTTCTCGGCGTCGTGAATCATCGACGGCGATGTCCCAGCAACGGTCGCGGGAACGGCGAGCATGAACAGAACGGCGGGATGGCTCGAACCGGCGGATTCGGCGCTCTTGGTCTCCAGGTGCTTCCGGGGCAGGGCCGCCAGGCTCGTATCCTTGGCACCGGGCAAGAGCAGCACATAATCGCCGAAGGGGCTCACGCCCAAGTGGTCGCCATTGACCGGCTGATGGCCGTATCGCAAGGTGTAGAGTCCTTTGGCGATCGCCTGATCGCGGTAGTCGTGGGCCTCGCCGTGAAGCTGAAGCGCACCGAGTAGCTCGCTTTCCGCGAGGAAGGGAAACTGGACCACGCCCTTGGCCCCGGAGGGCTTGGACGTGGCGGGAATCGACTTGCGCAACCAGAGGTCGGCAAATGGTTTTCCCTGGCCATCCACGATCCGGTAGCCCCGAGCAATCAAGGCCGGGGCGATCTCGGGCGAGATCGATGAAGGCGGAGCCTGCTTCAGCTCCTCAACCTTGTAAGCCTCCTGAGCAGCCAAGCTGCCGGGAAGGAGCACCAGGAGAGCACACCATCTGGAAAAAGCTCGCATCAATCTCTGGCCTCAATAGCCGTCGGCCGTCTGCCGCCCTCGGGCCCGGCCCGAGAGACGATCGTGGCTCGCCGGAGGATCGGAAGGTAAAGCATCGCGTGATAGGATGGGAGAACTCTCTCCTCTTCGGTATCGAGATCACACCGCCCGCCCGGCTTACTGCCGGGCGCAGTGGTTCTTTCTCAAGCACTGTCGATTTCTCACAGCGAGAAGTGGCCGACGAAGCTGCTGCGGCAGTTGGGGTCGTCCCAGCGGGTGTTCAGGCCGGTGCCCTTGAACTCGTGCCCCAGAGTGTAGGCGGGCAACACCTTCACTCCCTGCGAAAGCGGGGCGTAGGCAATCACTTCGTTGCCGCAGAAATGATCGTTCTCGTCCAGGGGACGGGTCACGATGTTGGCCAGCCCGGCCGCCCAGAACGAGGCCCGAGGCGCGTGCGGCAGGGCGTGAGCGCTGTGAGAAAGATCCGCCGCCGATACCTCATGGTCTTCCAGCTTGAGGCTCATCCGGGCCGTCTGCACCGCGACCACGTTTCTGAGCCGGGCGCCACCCAGCTCCTGGGCCATCTTCACCAGGGCCTCGCGCTGCAACGGGCTGGCCTTCTGGTCGACGATCAAGACAGCCGCGGCCTTGTCGGGTTGATCCTCGGAGAAGGTGGTCGTGCCCCTGACGGCCGCAGCGACGCACAGCCCACTCAGGTCAGTTCCCTTCCAGGACCCCTGCTTGATTTTCCACGCCATCACAGCCTCGCTGCCGGAGATGAAGACCTCGGCGTTGGAGATGCAAGGACCGGTGAATACCTCGGCGGTTCGTGCCTCCACATAGTCGCCCTGCAGACCCGCCGCATTGGCAACGCTGGTGCTCAAAACCAGAAGAGTTCCACACAGGGCTGCCAGCGAATTCCGCATGGATGAACGCTCCCGTTGAATGGCGTGTGCGAGAGTTTCGCGGATCGACCTTGAACGCTGAATTATGCGAGTCGGAGAGATGCCAAGTCAAGGGTCGGTGCGGGGCCTGGAAGACTCGCCAGAGCGATCGGGCGATCCGTCGGACCGCGATGGTAGCCAGACATCGTGGTTGCTAGCGGCCTTGCCCGTGCGCGTACGGAATCCGGCGCCGGGAGAGGCAGCAGAACCGTCGGCCTGCTTGATGTCGGCATCGTGCTCCGGCTGCGTTCTTGATTCAGGCTCCGGATCCAGATCGTTGCCGCGCCGGGGTCGAGACGGCTGCGGTCCGCTTTGCTGATTCGAGCTGAGTGGTTGCAGAGAGCCAGGCAGGCTGGCCCGCAGCTCCTTGTAGGCAGTCTCCAGCCGCGTCCGTTCGTCCTGGTAGGCTTGCACGCTGGTTTCGAGCCGCTGATTGGATGACTCGAGCTGGGCGAGCCGGCGGGCGTCATCGACGGCGCGTTCGGAGAAGTCCTGGTTCTGGCTGCGCAGGGCCAGCATCTGATCCTTCAGTGCGGCGTTTTCCGACCGCAGGGTCTGGCTCAGGCGATGGCAGTCGTCGACCTCCTGGCGGGGCGCCATGCGACAGCCGGAAGCCACAAGGGCCGCGGCGGCAAGGACAAAGGGCGCTCTCCCCGGGAGACGAAGGGCACGAGCCATCCGTTCCGACTCCTTTCGGATACGATCAGCCATCAGTGGCCCGGAACAGGACGGGACATGAGGTGACCCGAAACGATACGACGCGACCCGTTTGCGCCAGGCAGGGCGAAAACGGGTCGTCGAAGTGGTCGATCCGGAGAATCCAGGGCATTGATAGCGGATTCGTCCTGGAAGATCAAGCCCAGGAAGGGTCGTCAGCTTCCGAAGATGCTGGCGATGCTGCGGACCATTCCGGAGGCTACCGGAGTGTCCTGGAAATCGTAAAGATTGCGCATCAGGTCGACGGCGACGAACGAGGCGAAGAGGAGGCAGAGGGTCGTGAAGCAGAGCAGGCCAACCCAGGCGCCGCCCCATTCCGGAGTGGCCTCACGGGAGATGACCATGGCCGGTGCTGGCCCGCCCGAGGGTTGAGCCTCGTCGGCCGACCAGGAGGTGGCCATCTCGCTCGAGACAGCCTCTTCGAAGCCGTCGTCCTCGTCCTCCTCTTCGGCAAAGGCCGAGGGGGCCATGGCGGTGGCCGCGTTCTGATCGACTTCTTCCTCATCGATCGCGAAGACCTCCGACCCGCTGTCGCTGTCTTCCAGATCGAAATCGCTGACCGCCTCGAGCTGCGCGGTCTTGTCGTCGGAAGAGTCTTCCTCGGAGATGGGCACGTCCACCTCGAAATCGGTGTCGTCGAAGATATCCTCCTCGCCCTTCTTCACTGCCGGGGGAGGGGTCGCGGCCAGCGAGGGCTTGGCCTTGGCCGGGCCAGCCTTGTCTGGTACCGCCTTGCCGGGCTTTGCAGCGGGCGCGGGCTTGCCCGACTTGCCTGTTTCGGACTTATGGGTCTTGAGCTCGTCGTCGCTCAAGGGCGCCAGCTCGACCGAGTCGTGATGTCCCAGGTCGTACGCTCCGGCCCCCTGCAGGTTGATTCCCGAATCGCTGGGGCGAGAGAGGTTGATTCCCGAGAGGTTCGGATCGGCCGCGGTCACGTCCGAATCGCTGGGGCGCAGCGGGATCGATTCAAACTCGTCGCTGGTGTCCAGGGCGCTGAGCTCGAAATCGCTGCCCGAGTCCGGCTGCAACACATCGACGAGATCGCTGGAGGGATTGAGCTCGAAATCGCTGTCCGACTCGGCGGCCGAAACCTCGGCCGAGGAACCGACTATCGGGCTGGACCGGATGGCCGTCTCGCTGGAACCGGAATCCGGCGTGAGGAAGTGGTGATCGGCGGTGTCATCCTTGATCAGGGTGACGTCCGAGTCGCTGGGCTGTTTCAGGTCGGGGTCGGGCGAGGCGAGCCGGACGTCGGAGTCGCTCGCTCCCTTGACATTGTCCGGGACGAGACGGACGTCGGAGTCGCTGGGCAGCTTGCCGCTGGACTGCATGCCGATGATCACCGAGCTCGAGCCGGACACCGGGCTGGGGGGGACCGAGAGGTCATCGAACAGAATGTCCTGTTCGCCGGACGACTCCGAGACGGGTCGCTCGCCGCTGGGGGACTTCATTGCCGAGAGATCCATCGTCGCGTTTGCCAGATCGGGCTTGGCCACGCCGAGCTGGAACTCGGAGAGGTCGAAGTCCTCGAGGTTCTCGCCGCCTGCGGCCGCGGGGACCTCGAGGTCCGAAAGCCCCAGCTCGGCGTCGCTGCCCAGGCCGCGGCGGCGGGCCAGCTCGTCGATGTCAACCACCCGGAACCGCCAGGAGCCGCCGTCGAGGAACGCGCGGATCTCGCGGTGCTGAGCCTTGCTCTTGAGCTCCTCGGGACTCATGCCCAGGACGCGGGCAGCTTCTTCTAGTGTATAAAACTGAGCCATGGACGTGGTCCTCGCGGTCAGAATCGGCCGGTGGCGGCCGTGGTGGAGTCGATTCCTGGGAGGCAGGAGACCGCGAACTACAGCACGCGCCAGGCAGGCGGTCTCCAGGTTATCGTGCCATCGGCTGAGCCAGAGTCCTGACCATCGACTCGATCGCGGCGGGCTCTGGCGCTTGATTATTGTAGTGCTCCAGCTTCAAGTCCCATTGATACTGACGTGCGGCCTCCAGCTTCACCGAGCCCTTGGGATTGGTGGGGTCAAGGCGGTAGATCGCGAAGGCGCGGCTCTTCGTGTCGATCAGGTACAGCCACTGGGCCGGACCAGAAGGCGTCGTGACCATCGCCAGCGTTCCATTCGCCTCTCCGCTCGCGAGCAGCCGGCCCTGTCCCTGCTGAGCCCGGCTTGCGTCGGGCCCACGAACCGGCAAACCCACCTGTGACCCGCCCTCTCCCCCTGCCCTCGTCTGGGCCTCCGCCAGCCGTCCTCGTGCCCCGGCCATCCAGGAGATTGCCACTCCCAGGATCACCCCGGGCAGACCGAACCGGGCCATTCCTCCACTGATTCGAACGAGCATCGGACCATTCCTCCGTGAATGAACGAACGACCCTGATCCCCAACGCCACCGGATTCTCTCGAACCTGAGGCCGCAACCCCTTCCGTCCCCGGGGCGCAGGCTCAAAGCCCTCTCTCGTCTTCAGTTTACCACACCATTCTCGGAAAAAACGCGACGGATCGGCAATTGACGGGCAAGACAGCCGGTCGCTTGACATATTCTCCCGGCCTTACTGTTCAATTCTAATGGTTGGACTGCTCAACGCAAGTCCACCTCTCCGGACCGCCGGGCTCTGCCTCTGCCGTGCAGTCCACCTTCCGAACAACAACCACTGGCAAAGTGCCTTCATGAGAGACCTGGCCGGCTTCCCCGTTGCCCCCCGGCCGTGACACGAATTCCTGCCCTCCAAAACGTTGACTTCGTTCGCGACCCACCGGCCCGGGCGCCGATGATTCAAACCCAGGCGATAACCGTCTTTGTGTTGATTCCGGTTTGGCTTCGTTGGCACCGTCCCGCCAGTTGAACACATCGAGGAATCTCATCCCAGCCTGTGACCACCAAGCTACCGGCAGAGATTGTTCGTTGAGCACGACCTCGGTGAATCGTCGCGGTCCGCCGTCGATGCCGCGCGCCGAGTTGGGTATCGATGGCCTGAAAAGCCAGGAGCCTGTCCGGGTATTCCCATCTAAGCCATACCCCTGAACGATCAATCTGTACAGGATGATTCGATGCGGGAACAATGGTGGTTCCACCCAATTCCAGCGGCTTGATGCAGGACGGGGGAGCCAGATCATGGACGATCGACGCAAGAAGTACCGCGCCTGGGACGCCCAACAGAGCAGCCAAGAGCCGGTTCCTCCGCGAGACGCGCTACCCGACGACCTGGTGTTCTTCCTCCTAGATGTCGTCCCACAGATGGACCTTACGCCGTTCCACCAGTATTACGCCCAAGAGCTGCGCGGCCAACCGCCTCTCGACGTAACCAAGATTGTCATGCTCCTGCCAAACCCGACGGCCGTCGCTATCATGAAATCGACGTTCAGGTAGCCTGTCCCCTTGCCAGGACGTCCTCCACCCACCCTGGGGACGTAGCTCAATTGGGAGAGCGCGTGGTTTGCAACCAGGAGGTTGCCGGTTCGATCCCGGTCGTCTCCACTTCAAGTCGAAAAACACCGAGCACTTCCGTTTGCTCATTAGTTCAAAATTC
>Ga0208565_1000776_pt1 | contig 21497 bp, 9 predicted proteins | sample Sb_taG_7_FD_187706 | JGI IMG/M metagenome (GOLD analysis project Ga0208565, IMG submission 187706) | Peat soil microbial communities from Weissenstadt, Germany - Sb_50d_2_FS metaG (SPAdes) (version 2) | ecosystem: Environmental > Terrestrial > Soil > Wetlands > Peat | place: Germany: Weissenstadt...
CCTGGCCGCGCTGCGCGCGACCTTCGCCGGCCCGGACCCCGCGCGGCGGCCCCGGGGCAAGCTGATCGTCAGCTTCCGCAACGAGTGGCTCGACCGGTTCGAGCAGGCCTTCAACGCGGTCAAGCTGAGCTGGGAGCCGATGCCGCTCAAGCCGCTCGAGCCCTCCGGAATCATCGAGGCCGTCGAGGGGCCCTCCCTCGATCCCACCCTGAAACGCCGGTACGAGCTCACGGTGGCCGACGGCCTGGCCCCGACGATCGCCGAAGACCTGGTGATTGACGCCGGATCGGCCCTGGCCCCCACACTCCAGGTCCTCCTGACCAACATGTGGAAAGGTGCCGGCGGCAAGGGTGGCCGCTTCGACCAGGATCTGTACAGGCGCCTTCGCGACGAGGGTTACCTGCTCCGGGACGTGCTCGAAGAGGGCCTGAAGGCGGTCCGCCAGTGGCACGAGGACGTCGAGTCTTCCGGGCTGGCGCTTGATGTTTTGGGCCACCACGTGACCGAGTTCGACACGGCCGCCAGCGCACCAGGGCCGAGCTGGCGGCCCGATATCCGCACCGGGCCGAAGTTCTCCCCGGCCTGCTGGAAAAGCTCAAGGATGGCTACCTGCTGATCGAGGCCGACGTGCTCTCCGAGCCCTCGGCGCCGCCGGTCCCCGCGACCCGGCTGGCCCACGACACCCTGGCCCCGCTGGTAAACGCCCGGTACCGGACCTCCATCGCCCCTGGTCAGCGCGCCCGGCGATTGCTGGAGAACCGGGCCCCCGAGTGGCAGGACGGCAGGACGGGCTCGGTTCTGGACGCCAGCGACCTGGCCAGCGTCCAGGTCGGCGCCGGGGGTATGCGGGCCTGGACCGCGGACGAGGCTCGGCTGGTCGAGGCCAGCCGCGGTGTCGAGGAACAAAGAAAGGCCGAAGAGCTGAGTCGAAAGCGCCTCAAGCGCAATTTCGTCTACGCCCTAGTGGGGGCCTTGGTCGTCTCCCTGGGCGCCTCGGGCGTCGCCTGGATCGAGAGGGGAAAAGCGAAGACGCAGGCCAAGAAGGCCCAGGACAACGAGGACGAGGCGAAGAAGCAGACGCAGGTCGCCAAGACCAACGAAGACGAGGCCAGGAAGCAGACCCAGGTTGCCAAGAACAACGCCGCGGAAGCCAGGCGCGAGACCGCCGAGGTCTGGACCGCGGCCGGAGTAACCGCCCTGGAGCAAGGTCAATCCGCTCTTGCCATGCATCAGTTCGCCGCGGCAATCAAGGCCGTTGACGAGGACACCATGGCGCAGGAGAGCAATCGTCTGCGCCTTGGCATGCTGGTGCGTGGTGCTCCCGGCTTGCGGGCGATTCTTTCCGGGCGCACCGCCGCGTTCAGTCCCGACGGCAAGCGAATCGTCACCGCCTCAGCCGACAAGACGGCGCGGGTCTGGGACGCCGACTTCGGCAAGACCCTCGCCATCCTCCAGGGGCACACCAACACAGTCTACTCCGCCGCGTTCAGCCCCGACGGCAAGCGGGTCGTCACCGCCTCAGCCGACGAGACGGCGCGGGTCTGGGACGCCGACTCCGGCAAGACCATCGCCTCCCTCCAGGGGCACACCGACGGGGTCCACTCCGCCGCGTTCAGCCCCGACGGCAAGCGGGTCGTCACCGCCTCATTCGACAGGACGGCGCGGGTCTGGGACGCCGACTCCGGCAAGACCCTCGCCTCCCTCGAGGGCCACACCGCACTTGTCCGCACCCCCGCGTTCAGCCCCGACGGCAAGCGGGTCGTAACCGCCTCTGTCGACAAGACGGCGCGGGTCTGGGACGCCGACTCCGGCAAGACCCTCGCGCCCCTCCAGGGGCACACACAGCAGGTCTGGTCAGCCGCCTTCAGCCCCGACGGCAAGCGGGTCGTCACCGCCTCATTCGACCACACGGCGCGGGTCTGGGACGCCGACTCCGGCAAGGCCCTCGCCACCCTCCAGGGGCACACCAATTGGGTCCGCTTTGCCACGTTCAGCCCCGACGGCAAGCGGATCGTAACCGCCTCATTCGACCACACGGCGCGGGTCTGGGACGCCGACTCCGGCAAGGCCCTCGCCACCCTCCAGGGGCACACCGACGGGGTCCACTCCGCCGCCTTCAGCCCCGATGGCAAGCGGGTCGTCACCGCCTCACACGACACCACGGGGCGGGTCTGGGACGCCGGTTCCGGCAGGACCCTCGCCTCTCTCCAGGGGCACACCCAACCGGTCTGGACCGCCGCGTTCAGCCCCGACGGCAAGCGGGTCGTCACCTCATCCGCCAACACGTCGCGGGTCTGGGACACCGACTCCGGCAAGACCCTCGCGCCCCTCCAGGGGCACACCGAATTCGTCCGCTCTGCGGTCTTCAGCCCCGACGGCAAGCGGGTCGTCACCGCCTCATACGACAGGACGGCGCGGGTCTGGGACGCCGACTCCGGCAAGACCCTCGCCTCCCTCCAGGGGCACACCCACATGGTCCTCTCCGCCGCGTTCAGCCCCGACGGCAAGCGGGTCGTAACCGCCTCTGTCGACAAGACGGCGCGGGTCTGGGACGCCGACTCCGGCAAGACCCTCGCGACCCTCCAGGGGCACACACAGCAGATCTGGTCAGCCGCGTTCAGCCCCGACGGCAAGCGGGTCGTAACCGCCTCTGTCGACAAGACGGCGCGGATCTGGGACGCCGAGTCCGGCAAGACCCTCGCCATCCTCCAGGGCCAGGGGCACACCTCCGGGCTCTGCTCCGCCGCGTTCAGCCCCGACGGCAAGCGGGTCGTCACCGCCTCATACGACACCACGGCGCGGGTCTGGGACGCCGACTCCGGCAAGACCCTCGCCTCCCTCCAGGGGCACACCGCAGCGGTCACCTTCGCCGCGTTCAGCCCCGACGGCAAGCGGATCGTCACCGCCGGGGACAAGACGGCGCGGGTCTGGGACGCCGAGTCCGGCAAGACCCTCGCCTCCCTCCAGGGGCACACCGCACAGGTCCACTCCGCCGCGTTCAGCCCCGACGGCAAGCGGGTTGTCACCGCCTCAGACGACAAAACGGCGCGGGTCTGGGAGGCCGACTCCGGCAAGCCTCTTGCCTCCCTCCAGGGGCACATCGCGCAGGTCTTCTCCGCCGCGTTCAGCCCCGACGGCAAGCGGGTCGTCACCGCCTCAGCCGACAAGACGGCGCAGTTCTGGCCGCTGGTTCGGATCGAGGGAGATGCCGGAATCTTGCCGCTCTGGGTCGACGCCTACACCGGAACCGAATTCCAGGGTGGTGTGGTCCAAGGCCTGGCGGCCGAGGAATGGAAAACCCGATGCCAGCGGCTCAGGACGGCGATCGAGCAAGGAGCCAAGGCCCCTCCATCGAAATGGCTCGACGAACTCCTCGCCCGGCCATGATCGCCACCGACAGGCCCCCAGCAGCCCGGCCCAGCCCGACGCACTCATTGGGGACGGAAAAGAGGTCGGGAGTCGTTCAGGGACGGAAAGGGGACGAATCTCAATGACTCCCGTCCTTTACTCTCGTCCCGATGATCCCGCCGGCAGCCTTGCAAGAGTCTCGACCTCCTTACCAAGTCTCCCCCGGCCTCGGTATCATTCTGAGAGAATTGAGCCAGAGCTACGTTGATCTGTAGGCAGCCCGTGGAAGGGACCGTCGATGGCGGAATTGCCGGTGATTGTTCTCGCGTTTGCCAATGAGCAAGAAGGCCATCGTTATCTTCGCGATTTGCCGGAGGAGCTACGGCAACTTCAGGCGATCCTCGAGGCCGCCGAGGGGAAAGGGCTGTGCAAGCTGGTCGTCCGGCCCAATGCCAGGCTCGACCAGATCCTCGAGACGTTCACCGAGCACCGCGATCGTGTGGCGATCCTACATTACGGCGGACACGCGGGCGGCGACCGGTTATTCCTGGAGTCCACCGGCACCGAGGGCGCGGTGGCGCACGCCGAAGGGCTGGCGTCGTTCCTGCGCCAGCGCCGCAACCTGCAACTGGTGTTCCTTAACGGCTGCTCGACGCGAGCCCAGGCCGCCGGACTGCTCGACGCGGGGGTTGCGGCGGTGATCGCCACGGCGCGAGCCATCGAGGATGCCATCGCGCGCGAGTTCGCAGCCGCCTTCTATTCCGAGCTCGCCTCGGGCGCGACCCTGCGCGCCGCCTACGAGGCGGCCCGAGGCCGGGTCCTGGCCGGTCGGGGCTCGGCGCCTCAGGCCTATTTCCGGACCCGGGACCTGGGCGGGACCGACCACGTGCCTGTGGACCCCGCCGACGACCGCGGTTTCCCCTGGGAGCTGCGGCTGGCCCCTGGCGCCGAGCTGGACGGCCGCTGGAGCTTGCCCGAGGCGGTGGGCAACCCCTTGTTCGGCTTGCCCGCGCCGAGCGTTGACTGGCTGCCGGAGACTCCCTACCGCGGCCTCCAGCGGTTCACCCGCGACGAGTCGGCCGTGTTCTTCGGCCGGGGCCGGGCCATCCGCGAGATCTACAACCTCGTCATTGACCCCGGCACCCGGCCGGTGATCCTCTATTATGGTCCCACCGGCGTGGGCAAATCGTCGGTGCTCGACGCCGGCCTGGTGCCACGGCTGGAGCATTCTCACGAGGTGCGCTACCTCCGCCGCGACCCCGACCTGGGCCTGCTGGGCACGCTGCGCTCCGGCCTGGCCCCGGACGATCAGGGGACGGACCCAGGTCCGTCCCTCGACCTTGCCCGGCTCTGGCTCGATCGCGAGCGCCCCGACCGGCCGCTGGTCGTGATCCTTGACCAGGCCGAAGAGGCTTTCACCCGCCCCCGCGTCGCTGCCCCGGCGGAGGACGACGAGGCACTGAAAAAGTCGTGGATCGACCCCGATGCCGAGCTCGCCGAGCTCCTGGCCGCGCTGCGCGCGACGTTCGCCGGCCCGGACCCCGCGCGGCGGCCCCGGGGCAAGCTGATCGTCAGCTTCCGCAACGAGTGGCTCGACCGGTTCGAGCAGGCCTTCAACGCGGTCAAGCTGGGCTGGGAGCCGATGCCGCTCAAGCCACTCGAGCCCGCCGGAATCATCGAGGCCATCGAGGGGCCCTCCCACGATCCTACCCTGAAACGCCGGTACGAGCTCACGGTGGCCGACGGCCTGGCTCCGACGATCGCCGAGGACCTGGTGATTGACGCCGGATCGGCCCTGGCCCCCACACTCCAGGTCCTCCTGACCAACATGTGGAAAGGTGCCGGCGGCAAGGGTGGCCACTTCGACCAGGTTCTATACAGGCGCCTTCGCGACGAGGGTTACCTGCTCCAGGACGTGCTCGAAGAGGGCCTGAAGGCGGTCCGCCTGTGGCACGAGGACGTCGAGTCGTCCGGGCTGGCGCTCGACGTGCTGGTCTACCACCTGACCGAGTTCGACACCGCCGCCCAGCGCACCAGAACCGAGCTGGCGGCCCGATATCCGCACCGGGCCGAGTTTATCCCCGGCCTGCTGGACAAGCTCAAGGATGGCTACCTGCTGATCGAGGCCGACGCGCGCTCCGAGCTCTCGGCGCCAGCGGTCCCCGCGACCCGGCTGGCCCACGACACCCTGGCCCCCCTGGTACAGGCCCGGTACCGGACCTCCATCGCCCCTGGTCAGCGTGCCCGGCGATTGCTGGAGAACCGGGCCCCTGAATGGCAGGACGGCAAGACCGGTCATGTCCTGGATGCCGTCGACTTGAACGCTGTTGAGGCCGGAAAGTCGGGAATGCGGGCCTGGACCGCGGACGAGACTCGGCTGGTCGAGGCCAGCCAAAGGGTCGAGGAACAGAGAAAGGCCGAAGAACTGAGTCGAAAGCGGCTCAAGCGCAACTTCGTCTACGGGCTGGTGAGCGCCCTCGCCGTGTCCCTGGGCGCCTTGGGATTCGCCTGGATCGAGTGGGGAAAGGCCAAGACTAACGAGGACGAGGCCAAGACGCAGACCCAGATCGCCAAGACCAACGAAGACGAGGCCAGGAAGCAGACCCAGGTCGCCGAGGCGAACGCCGCGGATGCCAGGCGCCAGACCGTCGAGGTCTTGACCACGGCCGGAGTGACCGCCCTGGAGCAAGGTCACTCCGCTCTTGCCATGCATCAGTTCGCCAAGGCGATCAAGGCCGTTGACGAGGACACCCTGGCCCAGGAGAGCAATCGTCTGCGTCTTGGCATGCTGGTGCGTGGTACTCCCAGTTTGCGGGCGATTCTTACCGGGCGCTCCGCCGCGTTCAGCCCCGACGGCAAGCGGATCGTCATCGCCTCATGGAACAAGACGGCGTGGGTCTGGGACGCCGACTCCGGCAAGCCCCTCGCCTCCCTCCAGGGGCACACCGGACCGGTCCACTCCGCCGCGTTCAGCCCCGACGGCAAGCGGGTCGTCACCGCCTCAGACGACAAGACGGCGCGGGTCTGGGACGCCGGCTCCGGCCAGACCCTCGCCTCCCTCCAGGGGCACACCCTTTTCGTCAAGTCCGCCGCGTTCAGCCCCGACGGCAAGCGGGTCGTCACCGCCTCAGTGGACAAGACGGCGCGGGTCTGGGACGCCGACTCCGGCAAGACCATCGCCCTCCTCCGGGGGCACAATGGCCCGGTCAACTCCGCGGCGTTCAGCCCCGACGGCAAGCGGGTCGTCACCGCCTCAGTGGACAAGACGGCGCGGGTCTGGGACGCCGACTCCGGCCAGACCCTCGCCTCCCTCCAGGGGCACACCGCAACGGTCACCTCCGCCGCGTTCAGCCCCGACGGCAAGCGGGTCGTCACCGCCTCGGACGACAGTACGGCGCGGGTCTGGGACGCCGACTCCGGCAAGATCCTCGCCTCCCTCCAGGGGCATACCAACCCGGTCAACTCCGCCGCGTTCAGCCCCGACGGCAAGCGGGTCGTCACCGCCGCCTTATGGGACAGTACGGCGCGGGTCTGGGACGCCGGCTCCGGCAAGATCCTCGCCTCCCTCCAGGGGCACACCGCACAGGTCCGCACCGCCGCGTTCAGCCCCGACGGCAAGCGGGTCGTCACCGCCTCGGACGACAGTACGGTGCGGGTCTGGGACGCCGACTCCGGCCAGACCCTCGCCTCCCTCCGGGGGCACACCGCACAGGTCACCTCCGCCGCGTTCAGCCCCGACGGCAAGCGGATCGTCACCGCCTCGGACGACAGGACGGCGCGGGTCTGGGACGCCGACTCCGGCACGACCCCCGCCTCCCTCCAGGGGCACACCGCACAGGTCACCTCCGCCGCGTTCAGCGCCGACGGCAAGCGGGTCGTCACCGCCTCAGGGGACAAGACGGCGCGGGTCTGGGACGCCAACTCCGGCAAGCCTCTTGCCTCCCTCCAGGGGCACACCGCAACGGTCAACTCCGCCGCGTTCAGCCCCGACGGTAAGCGGGTTGTCACCGCCTCAGGGGACAAGACGGCGCGGGTCTGGGAGGCCGACTCCGGCAAGCCTCTTGCCTCCCTCCAGGGGCACATCGCGCAGGTCGTCTCCGCCGCGTTCAGCCCCGACGGCAAGCGGGTCGTCACCGCCTCAAGGGACAAGACGGCGCGGGTCTGGGACGCCGACTCCGGCAAGCCCCTCGCCTCCCTCAAGGGGCACACCGAACCGGTCCACTCCGCCGCGTTCAGCCCTGACGGCAAGCGGATCGTCACCGCCTCGTTCGACAACACGGCGCGGGTCTGGGACGTCGACTCCGGCAAGACCCTCGCCTCCCTCCAGGGGCACACCGGACCGGTCCACTCCGCCGCGTTCAGCCCCGACGGCAAGCGGATCGTCACCACCTCAGGGGACCAGACGGCGCGGGTCTGGGACGTCCACTTCGGCAAGCCCCACGCCTCCCTCCAGGGGCACACCTCCAGGGTCACCTCCGCCGCGTTCAGCCCCGACGGCAAGCGGGTCGTCACCGCCTCATGGGACCAGACGGCGCGGGTCTGGGACGCCGACTCCGGCAAGACCCTCGCCACCCTTCAGGGGCACACCTCACCCGTCGCCGCCGCGTTCAGCCCCGACGGCAAGCGGGTCGTCACCGCCTCAGGGGACAACACGGCGCGGGTCTGGCCGCTGGATCCGGTCGAGGGAGATGCCGGAATCTTGCCGCTCTGGGTCGAGGCCTACACCGGAACCGAATTCCAGGGTGGTGCGGTCCAAGGCCTGGCGGCTAAGGAATGGAAAGCTCGATGCCGGCAGCTCAAGACGGCGATCGAGCAAGGAGCCAAGGCCCCTCCCTCGAAATGGCTCGACGAACTCCTCGCCCAGCCATGATCGCCATCGAAAAGGCCGCAGGGTTCTCGATGGTCAATCTCTTGCTTCCGGGCGATTCTCTCCTCGACCCTCCTTCCCCATGGCTCAGTCCGTTCCGGACGTCCCGCCATGAATCCTCGCTCCCGGAGGCTGGCTCGCCAGAAGTCAGTAAAGAGGTCAGAATGGCAAACGGTGTCGGTTCATCATTTCCCTTAAATGATCAACCGACACGGCTTATCCTGCGGACGGGGCCCGCGTCGCCACCGCATCGGGCGACAAGACGGCGCGGGTGCGGGAGGTGGCGAGCGGCCGGCTGGCCGCCGTTCTGGCCTAAGCCGTTTGACGGAATGACCCTCTGTTGTTCAACCTCCGCGGTGACTGGCTTCTCCCGATGCTGGCAACCGGATTTGGTCCGCGGTTGGCCGCCGATTCAAGGCATGTCCGCTGAGACCGAACTCGGCGCGAGCGACCAGGAGGGGAATCAAGTCCGGTTTTACAGGACTTGAGGGGCTTACTTAGCCGAAAGAATGTGAGTGCTGTAGGTGATGTTGGGGTTTTTCGGGGAAATCCCAGGCATTGACCGTGGTGGGTGTTTGGATGGAAGTAAAATACTGGGCGATGATAGCAATCGCCTGCCTCACCATCGTCATATCCGGCCCAACCGTCGGCAAGGCCCAAACCCGCCGAGACTCGCTGGTTAACCCCGGTCAATCCGGGCCGCAAGGCATCGTCGGCGGTCAGCCGGGCCCCTCGGTCGGACGGACACAACCGAGCTTTGGAGTTCTCCCGAGCATCGATTTCGGCCCGGCCGATCCCAGCAAACTCAAGGTTCCTCTCATCCGGACGGCGCGGGACCTTCCTTTACCCCTCGACCCGGATCCCCAGAGTCCTCGTCCCGGGTTACCGGCGCTCAAGCCCTTCTTTGGCAACCCCGACGGCATCACTCTGGACATGGCGGTCGAGATCCTCCTGCACAATAGCCTCGATCTCGCGCAGAGCCGCGGCGACATCTCCCAGGCGCAGGCGGACCTGATCACGGCAGGCCTGCGGACCAATCCAGTCGCTTATGTCGATACACAAGGCGTGCCCTATGGAAAGTACACAAGCAACTCGAGCGGGGGACCGAACCAGTTTGATTTCAACATCGTCCACCCGCTGGATCTGTCCCACAAACGTCAGGCGCGGACGAAGTCGGCCTGGTTGAACACGCGTGCGGTCGAAGCGAAATACCGGGACGTCGTCCGTCTCGCTATCGATAACCTGTACACGGCCTATGTCGATGCACTGCTAGCCCAGCGCAATGTCGAGTTTGAAGACAGGAAAAACCCGGCTCTTCTTAAAGATCGAGGGGCAAATACGAGTATTTTCTCCGTGATCGATCGTGATGATGCGAACGAAGCGTTCGAAGAAGCGATGAGAACTCTGTCTCTTCAGTTGAACCTGCCGCTGGAGGAGCTTAAACAACGAGGACTCTATGGGAGGCTCCACTTCACTCGTCGTGATGAGCCTCCTCTTCCCCCCGAAGACGAATTGGTCCGGATCGCCCTTGCCAATCGCCCAGACCTCATGACACAGCGGATCATCGTGTCTCGTTCGGAAGCGGATATTGCCGTCGCCCGAGCCAACCGATTCGACGACGCTCTTCTCATGTATCAGCCCTACACGTTCTACACAGGCATACCGAATGACACGCCGCGCAACATGCTGGCCTGGGCATTGGGGGTCACCGTCCCTCTGCCGATATACAATCGACAGCAGGGGAACATCGCCAAGGCCGCGACGATGGCCTCGCAGGCCCGGACGCAGCTCGCTTCGCTCGAGAAAACCGTGGAGGCCGATGTCCGGCGGGCCGTCCGACAACACGAATCCACGTTGAAGGCCGTCGAGAAGGTCGATGCGAAAACCATTGCCGACGAAGCCCTGGTGATCGATCGAATCATGAAAAGGTACGAGGGAAAGGGACCTTCACCCGACATGGAGATTATCATGCTGCTGGAGCGCCTCCAAAGGCTGATCGCGGATGACGACGACAACCAGCTCGCGAAGTTAGACGAATTGAAGATACAGCACCGCCGGAGCATGCTCAAGCTGAATACGGCAGTAGGACAACGGGTATTGCCCTGATTCGTAGGCCGATCTCTGAGGTTGAGTCGCTAGTTCCTCTCCAGCGTGCGGTCTTAACCTCCATGTTTGGTACTCCCTCGAGATTCTTCGACCGACTTCATTCCGCAGCTCACTTGACTTTCTCGATTGCGAAGTGGGGGAAGTTCGGCACGTCGTAATACTGGTCGTCTGCGGGCAGTCTGACCGTGAAACGCTCAAATCCACGAACAATTGGGATTTCTGTAATCTGCCCAATGAGCCCGGTGTATCTCCCTTCGATGATTTTAACGATGTCCCCGGGAATGAGCTGAGCCGTGACCTCCGCGGCTGGCGCGGCTGAGGGGGCCGCCTCAATTCCTCGGCTGGCTGCCTTCGGGGTGGGGGCAGCCGCGCGCTTGGGCCGAGGAGCTGGTGCCCGATCCACGGGCCCTTTCCCCGCTATCGCGACGTATTCCGCATCCGTTCGGCGAGGTTCGGGCCACGATGTTTCCCAGGTATCTCTCTGGTCGAAGAAGAAGGTCCACAGAACCTGCTCGAACAGGGATCGCCGCTCCGCCTCGGAGGAAGAGAACTTGAGCCAGCGGCTCTTGTAGGACCATCCAGAAGGGATTCCTTCGATCAGGCTCGAGGATCGATGCGATGTTGCCTCGGGATGAGATTCCACCGCATCGGATATCGCCTTGTAGATTGCCTTCATCAGGTCCGGAGTCTTCGTTTCGGCCGATCGATAAAGATCGAAAGTCCTGGTGCGCGGCACCCTCGTCCGCATGACCTTGTAGACACCTTTCTTCGTCTTGACCGGTACCCTGATCATCGTACCCCCGTGGAAACCCATTTCCTTTGTCGAAGGCGGCCGTGCAGCCCATACTACTGCACGGCCGCAGGACACGCCACGAGATGGCTCCTCATTGACCGGGGAACACGGCTGATGTGTGACCTGGTCCTCGGCGGTCAGGATGCCAACGTTACAATATCGCCGTCAGACGGGGCGGCGAGGGTATCGCTGGGGATCAAGGTCCGTTTCCCCAGGAACTCCCCGTCGAAGATGGTCCCCGGGACGATGCAGTTGCCGCCACCCAACGAAAACGGAACCGCGATGCGGGTGTCGCTGCTCGCGAACGTGCCGGCGACGAGAGATTAATAGATCCGTAAACCAAAAAAAGCAGACGACTTGCGTCAAGCCTCCTGGAACTTCTTTAAGAAAGCATGGCAAAGAAACGATTCGCTGGTAATAATTTAAGAATCGTGTCCCATCCAAGCCTCGCTCAAATCGGCTGCTGGAGCATCTCGTCATGCCCGAGTTCTTTGAAGAACAGATCACTGAGGTCAAAGAGAAGATTACCGAGGAAACCGAGAACGTTGTGGAGTTCAATACTCCGCAGGGTGCAGAGTTCGTGGAACAGGTCTCCGTGGTCCAGGAGCAGTTCACCGAAGTCCAGGAGAATATCGAGGTCATTGAACAGTGAACGCCCGACGGCTCGAAGCTGGTCGCCGGCGCCGGTAGTGGAGAGGTCGGAAACGAGGCATGACCCCGACGGAAACTCCTGACATCACCCAGGGCGGTGGCGAATCGACCACCGCCCGTTCTCTTGTTGAGTCGGAGGGGTGAAGAAGAGATTCCGAGAGGGCAAACGCCAGAAAAATCGCCTGGCAGTGAAGGGCTTCATGCGATTTTATAGCCAATCAAGGGCGCCGCCGCCTGCTCGATCTGTCGCAGAGTCGCCGTTCGTCAAAGCGCCCTGATCACGTCTCGTCCTGATGCCTCGAGGATCATGGAAATGGCGGAGTTGCCGATCATCGTTCTGGCCTTCGCGAATGAGCAGGAGGGGCGGCGTTATCTGCGAGATTTGCCAGAGGAACTGCGACGGCTTCAGGACATCCTCAAGGATGCCGAGCGTAATGGCCTCTGCCGGCTCGAATTGCTTCCCAACGCGACCCTCGACCAGATCTTCGACGTCTTCACCCGGAACCGCGACCAGGTCACCATCCTGCACTACGCCGGCCATGCCGACAGCGGCCGGCTGTTGCTGGAATCGAGCGCCGCGGGCGGTGCCCCCGCGCACGCCACCGGGCTGGCGACGTTCCTCGGCCAGTGCGGGGGGCTGCAACTGGTCTTCCTCAACGGCTGCTCGACTCGCGCCCAGGTCGCCCGGCTGCTCGAGGCTGGCGTCGCCGCCGTGATTGCCACGGCGCGGGCCATCGACGATGGCATGGCGCGCGCGTTCGCCGTCGCCTTCTACACCGAGCTCGCCTCCGGCTTCCCGTTGCGGGCTGCCTACGAAAAGGCGCGAGGACGCGTTCTGGCGGCCCATGACACCGTCCCCGAAGCGTACTACGGCCACCGCGATTTCGGCACCACGTCCGAATCTGCCAGCCCCGATCCGACCGACGACCACGGCTTCCCCTGGGAGTTCCGCCCCGGGACTGAGCTGGTTGAGCGCTGGAGCCTCCCCGACGCCGCCGGCAACCCCGAGTTCGGCCTTCCCCGCCTCCCCGATCGCGACCTCCCCGAGACCCCGTTCCGCCACCTGAACTGGTTCACGGCCGAGCATGCCGAGGTCTTCTTCGGCCGCGGTTACCAGGTCCGCGAACTGTATGAGGAGGTCATCGACCCGGCCGGGCCGCCGATCTTGCTGTTGTACGGAGCCTCGGGGGTCGGCAAGTCGTCGCTCCTGGACGCCGGGCTGGTGCCTCGGTTGGAGGCCGGCGGCAGAGCGGTCCGCTACCGGCGCCGGGATGAAAAAAAGGGCCTGTTGGGATCGCTGCGGGACGCGTTTCAACTGACAGTCGAGCCGACAGCCCTCGGCGAGGCCTGGCGTGCCGAGGAGGCGAGGCTTGGCAAACCCCTGGTCATCTTCCTGGACCAGGTCGAGGAGGTATTTACTCGGCCCGACCCGGCCCAGCCGGGCGAGCTGGACGAGTTCCTCACGGGGCTGGTGGCGGCCCTTGGCAACCGCGAAACTCGGCCTCAAGGCAAGCTCGTGCTGGGGTTCCGCAAGGAGTGGCTGGCGGAGCTCGACCGGCGGCTGGCCGAGGCGAAGCTTCCCCGGACCCCGGTGTTCCTGAAGCCGCTCGACCGCCGCGGGATCATCGGGGCGATCCGTGGCCCGGCTCGGCCGGGCCGCCTCCAACGGCAGTACCGGCTCGCGATCGAGGACGGCTTGCCCGAGGTCATCGCCGACAACTTGCTGGCGGACGCCGGCTCCGCCCTGTCGTCGACACTCCAGGTCCTTCTGACCAAGATGTGGGAGCGCGCCCGGCAGACCAACCCCGACCAACCCCGTTTCGACCGCGTCCTCTACGAATCCCTGAAGGCGGAAGGCTACCTGCTCAAAGACGTGCTTGACGAGGGCCTGAAGGCCATCGGCCGCTGGAAGCCCGCGGTCGAGGACTCTGGCCTGGCGCTCGATGTGCTCGTCTACCACACGACCGACCTCGGCACGGCCGCCCAGTGCACCCGCGCGGAATTGACCGCGCGATATGCCCATCAGGTCGGCGCGCTCGATGGCCTGCTCGGCCAGTGCAAGGACCACTATCTGATCGTGGAAGCCGAGGCAAGTCCCGGGTCAACTACCCGCTCGACCCGACTCGCCCACGACCTGCTCGCGCCGCTGGTTCAGCAACGGTTCAGGCTGTCGGTGGCACCTGGCCAGCGTGCCCGACGTCTGCTGGAGAACCGCGCCCCGGAGTGGCGGGACGGCAAGAACGGTGCCGTCCTCGACAGCAATGACCTTTCCACCGTCGAAGAAGGCGCCGCGGGGATGCGTGTCTGGAACGCGGACGAGATCCGCCTGGTAGAAGCCAGCCGCCACTCCGAGGAACAGCAGAAGGCCGAGGAGGCCGAGCGAGTACGACGTCTCCACGAGGCCGAGGAAGGAAAGCGGCAAGCCGAGATCGAAAAGCAGAAGGAAACCGAGCAGCGATTGAAGGAGCAGGAGGAGTCCAACCAGAGGCTTCGCAAGCGGGCCTACGCACTGGGGGGGATCCTCGCTCTGACGGTCGGCGTGGCCTTGCTGGCTGCCAATCGATGGCTTGCGGCCGACAAGGCGACCCAGATCGCGAGAGATCAGACTCGACTTGCTGAGGATCGCCTCAAGATCGCGACCTCGCGTCAGCTCGCCGCGCTCTCCACGTCGGAACGGAACAATCGCCTGGACCGTTCGCTACTCCTGGCGGTTGAGGCCCTACACGCGACTGATCCTGATCAGCCTACCTTCGAAGCAAGGAGTGCCCTTCTCGAAGCCCTTCAGTACCGACCAGGGCTGATTTCGTTCATGCGTTTCGAGAAGGGCGATGTTCGGAGCGTGGCGTTCAGCCCCGACGGCAAAACCATCGCCGCCTGTTGCAACAGCTTTGGCGTAGGTAAGGTCATGCTGTGGGACACGGCCGGTCGGAAGCGACCAACGGAGCTACCGCTTGCCGTGAAGGAGGTCGGGGTTCAGAGCGTGGCGTTCAGCCCCGACGGCAAAACCATTGCGGCAGGATACGGCGCCGGGAGTGTCGGCGGAGTGGTGTTGTGGGACGTGGCCGGTCGGAAGCGGCCGGTGGAGGAACCGCTCGCCGTGAGCGAGGGCTCCGTCTGGAGCGTGGCGTTCAGTCCCGATGGCAAAACCATCGCGGCAGGATACGGCAACGTCAACGGCGCCGTTGGCGTCGTGCTGTGGGACGCGGCCAGCCGGGGTCGGCTGGCGGAGGAACCACTCACCGTGAAGGAGGGCAACGTTTCCGACGTGGCGTTCAGCCCCGACGGCAAAACCATCGCGGCAGGATACGGCAACGTCAACGGCTTCGGAGGCGGAGTGGTGCTGTGGGACACGGCCGGTCGGAAGCGACCAACGGATCTACCGCTCGCCGTGAAGGAAGGCATCGTGGAAAGCGTGGCGTTCAGCCCCGACGGCAAAACCATTGCGGCAGGATACGGCGCCGGGAGTGTCGGCGGAGTGGTGTTGTGGGACGTGGCCGGTCGGAAGCGGACGGTCGAAGAACCGCTCGCCGTGAGCGAGGGCTCCGTACGGAGCGTGATGTTCAGCCCCGACGGCAAAACCATCGTGGCGGGATACAGCGACATCGGTGGGATCGGCTTCGGCGGGGTAGTGCTGTGGAACGCGGCGGGTCGGAAGCGGCAGACGGAGCAACCGCTCGCCGTGAAGGAGGGCTCCGTCCGGTGCGTGGCATTCAGCGCCGACGGGAAGACCATCGCATCCGGATACGGCAACGTCAACGGCGTCGGCGGCGGGGTGGCGCTGTGGGACGCGGCCAGCCGGGGTCGGCTGGAGGAGGAACCACTCAACGTGAAGGAGGGCAACGTTTCCACCGTGGCGTTCAGCCCCGATGGCACAACCATCGCGGCAGGATACGGCAACGTCAACGGCGCCGGAGGCGGAGTGGTGCTGTGGGACACGGCCGGTCGGAAGCGGACGGTCGAAGAACCGCTCGCCGTGAAGGAAGGCATCGTGGAAAGCGTGGCGTTCAGCCCCGACGGCAGAACCATCGCGGCTGGTTACGGCGCCGGTCATGTCAGCGGGGTGGTGCAGTGGGACGTAGCCGACCGGACGCGGCGAACCAAGCAACCGCTCGCCGTGAAGGAGGGCTCCGTCCGGAGCGTGATGTTCAGCCCCGACGGCAAAACCATCGCAACAGGGTACGACTACTTCGGGGGCGGCGTCGTGCTGTTGAACGCAACCGGCCTGAGTCGACCGGCGGGGGAACCGCTCGCCCTGCCGAGCGGCGACGTCTTGAGTGTGGCGTACAGCCCCGATGGCAAGACGATTGCGGTCGGATACCGCATCACCAACGTCATCGGCGAGGTGGTGCTGTGGGATGTGGCCGACCGGACGCGGCGAACGGTGGAACGGCTTAACGGGAGATTGGAGGGAGGTGTGAGTAGCGTGGCGTTCAGCCCCGACGGCAAAACCATCGCGGCAGGATACGGCGGGGTCGGCATCGGTGGGCTGGTGCTCTGGGACGCGGCCAGCCGGGGTCGGCTGGCGGAGGAACCTCTCGCCGTGAAGGAGGGCAACGTTTCCACCGTGGCGTTCAGCCCTGACGGCAAAACCATTGCGGCAGGATACGACGCCGGGAGTCTCGGCGGAGTGGTGTTTTGGGACGTGAAGGGCCGGGTTCGATTGGCGGAGGAGCCGCTCGTCGTGAAGGATGGCAAGGTTTCGTCGGTGGCGTTCAGCCCCGACGGCAAAACCATCGCGGCAGGGTACAGGGACAAGAGTGGTGGTGGAGTGATGATGTGGGACGTCGATCTCGAATCGTGGCAGCGCATCGCCGGCCGGATTGCTGATCGCAACTTCACAGGCGACGAATGGCGCCAGTACTTCCCTCAAGAGCCCTACCGCCGCACCTTCCGAGAACTCCCATGGCCGTCGGACCTGTCTGAGGCGGAACGAAGTCAGGCGGAGCAAAAAGAGCAAGAACTTCCACCCTCCGAGAGGTGTCCGCGCGATGAGTAGACCGCTTTACATCCTTTCCCTCGACGACGGGGGACTCGCGGCGTCAGTGGCGTTTTCCGTGAATGGCATGAATCGAGTGTCGAATTTCTCACTTAATTCGGTTTACAACATATCGAGCACGAGATGGCCGTTTCGTTTCGATTCTTCTCCCTTCGACCATCCAGTTCCACCAGGAGAGCGCAGCAATGTCTCGCACCATCTATGCCTTGCTGGTCGCCATTGACGACTATCCCAGCCCGATCCCGAAGCTTCACGGCTGTGCCAATGACATCGACGCCTTCGGATCGTACCTGTCCGAACGTGTGGCCAAGGACAAGGGCGTCACAATCAAGTTGAAGACGCTCAAGAACGGCGAGGCAACGCGCCAGGCCGTCGTCGATGCCTTCAGCGACCACCTCGGGAAGGCGAAGAAGGGGGATGTCGCGCTCTTCTACTACTCCGGGCACGGCTCTCAGGAGCAGGCCCCCGAAGAGTTCTGGAAGCTCGAACCCGACCACCTCGACGAGACGCTCGTGCTCTTCGACAGCCGGAACAAAGGAAGCTGGGACCTGGCAGATAAGGAGATCGCCAAGCTGATCGGCGACGTGGCCGCGAAGGGCCCGCATGTCGCCGTGATCCTCGACTGCTGCCACTCGGGCTCGGGCACGCGCGATATCGAGACCGTTGTCCGCCGCGCGCCGACGGACTCCCGTCGCCGGCCGATCGAGTCGTTCCTCGTTTCGGTAGCCGAAGCCGAGGCGGCATCCGCCAGCCGAAGCGTTAAGGAGAAAGGCACGAGCCGGTACGCTCCGCCGGAGGGGAGGCATGTTCTGTTCGCAGCCTGCCGCGACGATGAGGAAGCAAAAGAATACGTTGGCGACGGCAAGCATCACGGTGCGTTCTCGTTCTTCCTCGGCGCCGCCCTCAAGAGCGCGGCGGGGGTGCCGACCTACCGCGACCTCTTCGCGCGGATGTCGGCCGGTGTCTCCAGCGTGGTGGGGAACCAGTCGCCCCAGCTCGAGGCCACCCAGAACGTGGACCTCGACGCCACCTTTCTCGACGGCGCCATCCAGCCCGCGCCGGTTACCTTCACCGCGAGTTATCGTCAAGGGTACTGGACCTTGAGCGGCGGCGCGACCAGCGGTATCCCCGAGCCCGCCGGATCCGATGCCGCCCGGCTTGCCCTGTACCCGTTCGACGCACCCGCAGCCCTTCTGTGCGACCCCGCCAAAGCCGTGGCTATGGCCAGAGTCGAGGATGTTCTTCCCGCGACCAGCCGACTCGCCATCGAGGGCAAGGCCGCGCTCGATCCGAAGGCGACATACAAGGCCATCATCGTCAGTCTGCCGGCGCCTCCGCTGCACGTGCTTCTGGACGGTGATGCCGCGAGCTGCACCCTGGTCCGTAAGGCCCTGAAGACAGCCTCTCCCGAAGGAAAACTCTCGCTCTTTATCGCCGAGGCCGCCAAGAAAGATGCGCCCGATTTCCGCCTCATCGCACGCGACGGTCAGTTCGTGATCACCAGGCCCGGCGATGACCGGCCACTCGTCGCTCAGATCGACGGACTGAACGAAGAGGGGGCAAAGCGTGCCGTCGAGCGGCTGGAGCACATCGCCCGCTGGACCCAGACGGCTCGGCTCAGCAACCCCGCCAGCTCGATCCTGCCCGGCGACGTCAAATTGACGGTTCTGGTCGAGGGCAAGGAAGTGTCCGGCCGTGAGATCCGGCTCGAGTACCAGTTCAAGAATGGCAAGCAGGTCGAGCCCACGTTCCAGGTCAGCATGACCAACAACAGCGCGCGCAGGCTCTTCTGCGGCCTGCTCGACCTGACCCAGCGCTTCCGAGTGTACGCGGGATTAATCAAGTCCGGATGTGTCAAGCTGGAGCCCGGCGAGACGGCCTGGGCGAACCTTGGCAAGCCCAGCCGGGCGGAAGTACCCGACGAGATCTGGAAAGAGGGTGTGATCGAATACAAAGACCTGCTCAAGCTGATCGTCTGCACCGAGGAATTCGACGCTCGGCTGCTGGAACAACCCACCCTCGACATGCCGAGAACCCGGAGCACCGGCGGCACACGAGGCATTCCTCGCGGCGGCTCGCTCAATCGTTTGATGCAGAAGGTCCAGAGCCGCGAGCTGGGTGACACTGAGCCGGAGTCCATCGACGACTGGCAGGCTGCCGAGGTCTCGTTCACGACGGTCCGTCCGCTGGCGACGAAGTCCGTCCCGTCCGCGGGCCAGGCCGCGGCGGAGCTCGCCGGTGGCGTCAAGCTGGAAGGACACCCTGCCCTCCACGCCAAAGCCCGGCTATCGACCGCGCCTCTTTCCACGCGTGACATTGGCAAGGTCACGCTCCCCCGGCTGCTCTACGACGACCCGAGCGTCTGTCAGCCCTTGACGTTCACCGCCAGCCGCGGCTCCGACCCAGGCCTGAGTGTGCTGGAGCTGACCGACGTGAACGACCCCGCGCTCGTCACCCCCGACGCACCGCTGCGGATGACCGTCCCGCTGGCACTGCAAACCAACGAGCACGTGGTCCCGGTCGCTTACGACGGCGAGTTTTTCCTCCCGCTCGGCCGGGTAGAGAGCCGATCCGCAGACGAGACCTTGATTGCCCTCGACCGACTCCCCCCGCCGCTGGCCGATTCACGGTCGCTGACCGGGGCAATCAAGATCTTCTTCCAGAAGGTGATCAGCAAGGTGGTCAAGCTGGAATTTCCCTACCCGATCCTTGCCGCCGCCGACGTGGCGGCCGACGGGACCGTCAAACCGATCCGCGACCCACTCAAGGTCCGCGACCGCGTGGCGAAGGCGAATCGCATCCTCTTGTTCGTCCACGGCATCATCGGCGACACCCAGAGCATGGTCCCGTGCGTCCAGCTTGCCAGGCTTGCCGACGCCCGGCCCCTCGCCAGCTTGTATGATCTTGTGTTGACCTTCGACTACGAGAACCTCAACACCACGATCGAGGAGAATGGCCGCTCGTTCAAGAAGCGGCTGGAAGCCGTGGGACTCGGGGCGGGGCACGGCAAGACGCTCGACATCGCGGCGCACTCGATGGGGGGCCTGGTCTCGCGCTGGTTCATCGAGCGGGAAGGAGGCAATCAAGTCGTCCGCCGGCTGGTGATGCTCGGCACTCCCAACGGAGGATCGCCTTGGCCCATGGTCTTTGACTGGGCGACAGTCGCGCTGGGGCTGGGGTTGAACCACCTCACCGCCATCGTGTGGCCGGCTTCGGTCGTTGGCGGCCTGGCGGCGTGGATGGAGAATCCGACCGTGGCTCTCAAGGAAATGCTCCCCGGCGCCGGCATCCTCTCGGAGCTGAACAAGAGCGCTGACCCCGGCGTGCCCTACATCATGCTCGCCGGCAACACGTCGATCATCCCGGCGGCGACCGAGACAACCGGCGTCGCGAAAGGGAGCCCGCTCGGGCGGTTGCTGGCGCGTTTGACCTCGCCCAAAATGCTCCACGAGGTCGCTAATCCCTTCTTCCTCGACCAGGCCAACGACATCGCCGTCTCGGTCGCGAGCATGGAGAACATCGCGCCCGGTCGGAAGCCTCCCTACGACGTTCGTCCCGTTGCCTGTGACCACTTGAGCTATTTCCGCGACCCGGCGGGCGTCAAGGCCCTGGCCACCGTCCTGGCCGAAGAGTCCTGACGGCGTGTACCCTCATGTTCTTGTCAGGCTCGTGGTTCGTGTTCGTTTCGCGGTGGCTCGGCTCGTCGGAGTCAAACGTGATTCGGATGGAGACGCGAACTCGGCGTGGGGTGTGTGGACACGCCGCTTTCCAGATGCACTTTACCGGACGCACACCGTTGTCCGACGTGCAGTAAATGAAGATTTCCGGCCGGAGGTTGTTGTCTTCCAGCTTCTTGATCGTGCCGAGCACCTTAGTGCGGGCTCTCGACGCAGGCGAGACGCAACTCTGCAACACGATAACCGCCTTCCCGGCCTCGTCGTCGTAGATGTGGGCGTCCATGCCCTTGTCCTTCTTCCCGCCCAGAGCCTTCAACTCGGGATAGTCATCGACCAGAAAGGCGTTCGCGAAACGCTCGAAGGCGTCGGCGTGCTCTTCCTCGGTGACCTTGGACGCCTTGACCAGCTTGATCGACATTGCACCGCCCGGCCTGCCTTTCGGTCCGACAATGAGCTTCCGGCCGCCTTCTTCACATTTTATCGATTCGTCAGGAAATCGGGGTAGTCCTCGTGCAGCTTGTCCACGTTGGGGTGAACACGGTGAAGAAAGATTGTTGCTAGGCGCGGGAGAAGCAAACGGGCCAGGACCACTTCGTCGCCAGGCCGATTTGAAAGGACTCGTTCCCGGGCTCGTGTCCGTCTACAGAGCAGGAGCTTGCCTGCTCCGGTCCGACACACCGACGCATTCTCCGGCGAAGTCTACCACGGTGCCATCTTGCATCGATCTGATCTTGTGCGCAAAACACGAAGAAGCAAGTGAACTGTCGAGGTTGGAGCACTGGGGGGTTCGGAACTTCGCGTTCCCTCACAAATCCCACACTCGCGCCCCGTCGAGGAAGCACGAGACGATGCCGTCTTCGCTGATCTTGAGGACAGGGCCGAAGCGGCTGGCGACGAGGGCGGCGGTGGTGCGGGCGCCTTCGGCGAGGGCTGGGGGCGATGCGAGATCGCAGCCGGAGAGGGAGTGCACGTCGTGGCGCAGAATCGCGCCGAAGGCGAGCAGCCGGCCGTTGGAATCGGTGACGAGGGCGCCGTCGAGACCGGCCAGGGCCTCGAGCA
>Ga0208565_1000780_pt1 | contig 21381 bp, 23 predicted proteins | sample Sb_taG_7_FD_187706 | JGI IMG/M metagenome (GOLD analysis project Ga0208565, IMG submission 187706) | Peat soil microbial communities from Weissenstadt, Germany - Sb_50d_2_FS metaG (SPAdes) (version 2) | ecosystem: Environmental > Terrestrial > Soil > Wetlands > Peat | place: Germany...
CCGATGAGTGGAACCCGAGCGACTATGCCTTCCACCTCACGCGCCGGGCCCGCGGCCTGCCGCTGTGGTTCTCCATGGCCGTCAACGGGCTCGATGCCTACCGAGATGCCGTGGAGACGGGCCTCGCCATCGCGCAGAGGGCGGCCGAGCGGATCACCGAGATGCCCCACGTCGAGCTCGTCCGTGACCCCGGGCTCTCCATCGTGCTCTTCCGCCGGCCGGGGTGGGCCAAGGCGGACTACGACGTCTGGTCGGCCCGCCTCCTGCACGACCAGGTCGGGTTCGTCACGCCGACCAGCTGGGAGGGCGAGACGGTGGCACGCTTCGCCTTCATGCATCCCAACACCACCACGGAGATGGTCGACGAGATGCTGGCCTCAATGGCCTAGACGGCTCCAGGCGCGGCGGAGCAGGATCACCAACGTCTCCGCGTCCTGGGCACCGGGCACCGGCCAGGCACCGCCGATCAGGAAGTAGGGCACACCGGTCACCCCGAGTTCCTGCGCGTCCGCCTCGTCCGTTCGCACCGCGTCGCCACAGGCGTCGCCGGCGAGCACCATCTCGGTGATGTGCTCGGCGAGTCCGGCCGAACGGGCCACGTCGCGCAGGACGTCGTGATCCGACAGTTGCCGGCCCTCGCTGAAGTGCGCGACGAACAGCCCCTTGACCAGCGCGTCCTCACACTCGGTGTCGCGCGCGGCCTGCGAGAGCCGGTGGGCGTCGAACGTGCTGCCCAGCTGCACCCGCTCGAAGTCGAAGGCCAGACCGACCTCCTCCCCCAGCGCCGTGAGCTGTGCGTGCCCGGCCCGGACCTGCGCCGCACTCAGCCCGTACTTGGCGGCCACCGCCTCCTCCATCGACCTCTCGCGCCGTGCGGGTGACCGGGGGTCGAGCTCGAAGGACCGGTGGACGACGTCGAGCTCGTCGCCATGCTCGAAGACGCGGCGGGCGGCGTCGAGGTGGTAGAGCCCGAGCGCACACCACGGGCACGCGAAATCGGACCACACGTCGATCTGCATGCACCGGCCAGGCTACGGGCAGGGCGGGCATACCGCGACCTACCCCCAGTCCTGCCCGGGCCGGCCCTCGGCGGCGGCCATCGGGGTCCAGCACGTGGCGCCGTCGATCGACTCGCGCATGACATCGGTCGCGGGCTCCTGCGCCGCCACGCGTGAGACCGAAGGCTGTTCCTTTGAGCCGCGAGACAGGCTCAGCCGCCCGCCACGGCCGCCTCGAGCTGGGCTCCCGCCGCGAGCAGCCGGCCCTCGCTGTGCGCCGGCCCGATCAGCTGGATGCTGGCCGGCACCGGACCGGACGCAGGCACGGGCAGCGAGAGCGCGGGGACACCGGCCAGGTTGACCGGAAGCGTGCAGCGCGACACGAGGAGGTCGTCGCCGTCCCCGAGGCGCGGCGGGAAGATCGTCAGAGTCGGGCTGACGAGGACGTCGACTTCGGTGAAGACCCGTTCCAGGGTTGCCTTCCACTCGCGCTGGACCAGCCACGCGGCGCGGACCGTGCTGTCGTCGAAGCTCGAGCCGAGCTGAAGTCGGGCGCGCACGTCGTCGCCGATGCCCCCGGGATCCTCCTCGACCAGCGCCGCGTCGGACTGCCATGCCTCGACCACGAGAAGGAGGCCGGCCTGCACGGTGGCCTCGTCCCACCCCGGCACCACCAGGTCACGGCAGTCCCACCCGACCTGGTGGAGCGCCGTGTCGATGGCGTCGGTGATGGCCGGATCGGCATCGATGGGCAGCCGGGCCACGACGAGGTCGCCGCCAATCGGGTCGGCGGCCGCGAATCCCGGCTCGAGCAGTTGCATGCCGGTCACCAGACCCGCGACATCGCGGGCCATGGGACCCACGGTGTCGAAGCTGGGAGAGAGCGGCCACACGCCGCCGAGCGGAATGCGGCCCCACGTCGTCTTGAGGCCCGCCGTGCCGCAACACGCCGAGGGGATGCGCACCGAGCCGCCGGTGTCGCTCCCGTAGGCCACGTCCGCCTCGCCCGTCGCGACCGCGACCGCAGAGCCGCTCGACGAGCCGCCGGGGACGAGAGTCGGGTCGAGCGGGTTCACCGGCGTCCCGTACCACGGGTTCACCCCGGTCACGCCCAGCGCCAGCTCGTGCAGGTTGGTGCGCCCGACGATCCGCGCTCCCGCCTCCCGCGCGCCGGCCAGGCACTCGGCGTCGCTCTCCGCCGGCACCGCGCGCGCCGCCACGGCGCGACAGCCGGCGGTCGTGGGCTCGCCCTGCATGTCGATCAGGTCCTTCACCGCGAGACGGACGCCCGGTCCGGACGTGTCGTAGCTGGTGATGAAGGTGGTCATCGGCGGCTCTTATCCTCCATCTCCCAGGCATGGTCGAGCACGTACCACGCTGACCGGCGGATGAAGTAGCGGGGCGGCCAGGCCGTGGTGGCGGGACGCGCACGCTCTTCCATGAGGGCAGCGGTGATCTTGTCGCGCTGCTCGGTCCCACGGTGTGCGCGGGGGCACCCGCACACCGACCCTGCGGGCGTTCGAGCGCTCGGCCTCACGGACGTGCTCGACCATGTCGTCGCGGTCGCGTCCACCGCCACGGAGGCCCTTGGGCAGCACGGTCGGGGCGGCGCGGTCGCCTGGTCGAACGCCTCCCACGACGACCGCAGGAGTCCCACCTGGCGGGCGACCTCGGCGGCATCGAGCCGCTCGTCGTCCCAGGGGCCGCGCAAACCCGGCGCGCCGAAGTTCGTCATGGCGTCGCCATCGACCCGGCCGACGACCTCGGGGCGCCCCGCTCGAAACCCTGGCCCCGCCACCCGTCGGTACCGATCGGCGAACTCGAGGCGCGCCGCGATGGCTGCGTCCTCGCCTTTCCCGCGTCGGCACCAACCGGGCCGGTCGACCGCCGAGGCGAAGACCCACGTTGAGCCGAAGTCGAGCCCGATGGGGGTGGTGCTCACGTGGTGGGCGTGGTGACCTTGGTGACCGTGGCTCCCGGCGGCAGCTGGAACAGCGAGGCGGACGGCGACGACGAGTAGTTCGTGATCTGGAAGCTCGTCGTGTCCGACGCGACCTTGACGTACCCGAGGATGCCCTGGGACGTGCTGCAGATGGTGCTCGTACCCGCAACCCCGTGGGCGACCAGGTCGACACAGTTCATGTCGAAGCCGTTCAGCGACATCGTCGAGGACGTCACTTTGTCGCCGGCCAATCCGGCCACCAGCGAGACCCCCTTGAGGAAGGAGATCCAGTGCGACGGTGTGTAGAAGTCGAAGATCTGGTTCTCGGTGGCGGCGTCGGCTTTCCCCAGCATCTGGCACGACCAGGCGGCACCCGATCCGCTCTGGTTGCAGACGTACTCCCCCGAGGAGTTCACGATCACCTGGAGGTTGGACGCGTTGGCACCTGTCTGGGTCTCATGGAAGGCCAGCCCACTGCTGGACGGGTCGACCGCGTAGACGACGGTGGCCGGTGAGCTCCCCGTCGTCGTGTAAGTCGCCTCGAAGGGCGTGCTCTGGTTCGATTGCAGGTTCTGGGTGAACGAGTCGATGGTCGCCTTGTTGCCCTCGACGTTGTGCACGGCCTGCCGGACCTTGCTCACCACGCTGCACCCGGTGGCGAGCACACCGACGGTCACGACGATCGCCACGGGGATCCCGAAGCGGCTCCTGAAATGTGCCATTCCTGCCTCCTCGACGTTGCCCGCTGACGAGCAGACAGGCACGCCGCCGCGAGGTTACGGCACTCCCGATCGGCGGCCTGTGATCGTCCTCGGGAATATCGGCATTCCAGGGCGTCTCCATGAGGGCCGGACGGCTGGAATCGTCTGCTCAGGTGGGCCGGACGCTCACGATCGCGGGCGACTCCGTCGTGACGGAGCGTGAGCGACCCCTCGGCACGGTGGTGCAGGCGAGGAGGAGGCAGATCGCCACCCCGAACAGGTAGGCGAACCCGATGGCGCCGAGAGCGGCGGCGACGATCGAGACCGTCCACGCCGTGCGCCCGGCCCCGGGCTCACCCTCCGACCGCCGCCGAATCAGGACGTAGCCGACGAGCGCGATCACGCCTAGCCCGATTGCGGTGAGGACGACCTCGGACGGGCCGAACGCCTGGAAGTAGGTCCTTGTCGGCGGGCTCACGATGCCGGGGCGGGGCCGCACCGCGACGTGCACGAAGAACGAGAGTGCGAACTGGACGACGCACCAGAGGGCGGCGAGCGCCAGGAGGGCGACGGTGATCCGATCGAGTTTTCGTGGGCGCCCCATCCGCACATTCTCCCACCGGGGCACGGCCGAAACCCTGGGCCTTGGTCACAAGGGGCTCTGCCGGCCGGCGCCGGGTACAACGTCTAGTGGGGCGCCGAGCCTGTCATGGCAGCAAGCATCTGCTCCAGCGCCGCCTGGTCAGGGCCGACGAAGGGCGGCGCGGCCGGCACGGCCTCGAGGGAGCTGAGAAGGCGCTCCAGCGAGGCGCCCGAGGCTGCCGGGAGGTGGCTGCTCAGGACGAGGGTGGGGTGCAGCTCGCGGATCTCGTTCAGCGACTTGGCGAGGAGCGCCCGGTCGACCGCGTGGAGCCATGGCGAGTCGACGGTCGCCCAGAAGACCTGACCCTGGTGGAGCTCGTCGTCGGAGAGGTCCTCCGCGCTCTGGGGGACATCGGCGAGGAGCGCGCCGAAGCAGTCGGCGCTGAAGAGGGCGCCGGAGCGGTCGTCGTGCAGTCCGGTGGTGATCGGGTTGTCGAACGCCGGCGGCCTCAGCGCCTTGAGGGTGCGGTCGCCCACGCTGATTGTCTGGCCTGGGTTGACCAGGTGCACACGATCCATCGGCAGGGGCGCTGACAGGCCCATGATGCCGACCCCGAGGAAGGTGGTGATGACGCGGATCTGAGGGTTCTCGGCCAGCAGCCGGTGCAACGACCCGATGTGGTCGAAATCCGTGTGGGTCAGCCAGATCCAGCGCAGGTCGGCCGGGTCGATGACCGACCGCAACGCTGTCATGAAGTCCTCGCTCTCGACGACCGCACCCGTGTCAATGAGGACCGGTTCTGCGGCGTGGAGAACGAAGGCATTTATGGGGATGAGCCCGAAACCCGGCACCGGGAAGCTCGATGTCAGGACGTCGATGTCCGGTGCGGCCTTGTAGGTCGTGATCATGGCGTGACTCCTTTTGGTGGTGGTGTGGTATCGGGGATGAGGTCGAGGCCATGGTGGCGGGCCGTCGCCTGGAGGATCGAGGCGGGCCGCTCGGGCAGATCGGCCGGCGGCATGGTCAGCGCCGTCGCCGGCCATCCGCAGGCGCGGGTGAACTCCTCGAACCCGGCCGGCGTCAGGAGAAGGAGGAAGCAGGCCTCGTCCGAATCGACGCGAAAGCGGTGCTCGACGTGGCGCGGCCCGAAGACGAAGTCGCCGGCGCCGGCGGTGCGGACCTCGTCGCCCAGCCAGAAGGTCAGCTCCCCCTCCATGACGTACCAGGCCTCGTCTTCGTTGTGGTGCCGATGGCGCGGGGAGCCGGCGCCGCGCGGTGCACGCACCTCTGCGACGGTGAGCCCGCCACCGGTCTCCGCGCCGGTCGCCTTGTAAGTGACGAGGGAGTCCGCGAACCAGACGGCTTCGCCCTCGGTTGCCGGAAGCACGTAGGCACCCGGTGCGAGGTCGAGGCTCATCGTTGGTCCGCCTCGTCCCAGAGCTCCGCGGCGTTCTTCAACTGCTCGAGCGTGTGGCGCATCGCCTGCTGCAGCTCGCGGTGCCGGTTGGTGGGAACGTCCACGATCCGCGCCCACGCCGGGATCCACTTCACGTCGTAAGACTCGGTGACGCGGGTCCCCCCATCCACCGGCTCGAAACTGTACCGCCACTCGGTCGATTCGCGGTCACCCTCCTCGGTGACGAAGGCGAACTCGCGGCCCCGGTCGGCGACGAGCACGCGCCCCCGGCGCGACCACTTCATGAGGCCGGCAGGACCGCCCTTGTTGTGTCCGACGAAGGTGGCACCTTCGGCCGGACCGGTGGCCCCGTCCTCCCACTCCACGCGCTGGCACTCGGGGCTCCACTCACCCATGCGCGGCATGTCGGACACCAGGTCGTAGATGCACTCGGGCGTCGAGCCGATCACGATCCCGTGGCTGTCCTGTGTCAGCCACCATCTTCCGTTCTTGGGTGCCATTGCTCTGTCCTCCGCTCGTCGTTTCGACAAAAGCTAATACCATTAGCGCTTGCTGTCAACCACTTCTTGAGCTATAGTGTCAGAGGTGTCCCGGATCGAAGCAAAGTCGCAGGAAGTGGGCCCGGTGGGTCTCGCCCCCCGGCCGGACCGGCGGGCGAGACGACGGCAGGAGACCATTGAGGAGATCCTCGACATCGCCGTCGACGTGATGACCGAAGAGGGAGTCAACGGTCTCAGCCTCGCCGAGGTGGCGCGGCGCCTCGGCGTCCAGCCGCCCTCGCTCTACAAGTACTTCCCGTCCCTGATGGCGGTCTACGACGCGCTCTTCCTCCGGGGCCAGCTCGAGCACCTCGACGTCCTCCGAAACGCGATGACGCGGTCGGAGCCGGGTCTCCCTGCCCTCAGCGCCGGCCTCGACGCCAGCGGACGCTGGGCGCTGGAGCACCGCGCGGTGGCCGAACTGCTCTTCTGGCGCCCGGTCCCGAGCTTCGAGCCGTCGCCGGAGGCGTTCGCGCCCAGCATCGAGATGGTCGCCCTCCAGCGCGGCGCGCTGGCCGACGCGGTGGCGGCCGGGCAGCTGGGGCCTGAAGCCAACTCGGAAGAGGCGATCTACCTCGTGTCCACCATGATCGTCGGCGTGCTCAGTCAGGCCTTCGCGAACGAACCCGGCCTGCAGTGGGGTGAGGGGCGGTTCACACCACTGTTCCCGAAGTTGATGGGACTGCTGCCGGCAGCCTTCCCCGTGCATGGATAGCCACCTCTCCGCTGGACCACCCCGACCGTAGGCTCCATCCGTGGTCGCTCCACGGGTGGAGTGGGGCAGCGAGTCGGTGCTCCGGGTCGCCGTCGTCGCCGGCGTCCTGGTGGCCGCGTTGGCCGAGCGGAAGGTGCCGGCGGCAGCCATCAGGCCTGCCGCGCTCGCCGCGTGGCTCGGCCTCGTGGACCTGTGGTGCGGCGTTGCGCTGCGCCTCTGGTGCTTCCACACGCTGGGCCGCTTACTTCACCCTCACGGTGCGCACGAGCACCGACCAGCCGGTCATCTCTGACGGCCATTGCCGAGTTCTCCGTCACCCGAGCTGTGCCCGGAGCCTTCTCGCGGTGATCGGCATCGGCATGTTCCTCGGGAACTGGCTGCTGGGCGACCCCCTACCGCGACTACGCGGCCACCAGAAAGCGGTTGGTCCCGTACGTCTGGTGAGCGACGTCCGGCGCACCGCCGTCGCGGCCACTCCGACGCGTGGGGTACCGTCGTTGTGGGAGGGGGGCCCGTGCGACGATGGAAGAGGGGGGCGGCAGTCACGCTCGTGGCCGCCGCGGTGATGGGACTGGGACTAGGCATCGGCGTGGCGACGCCTGATGTCGCATCGGCCGGCGCGCCCCTGCCGGGCGCGCCCAACTGCCCCATGTTCCCGGCTGACAACGTCTGGAACACCCCCATCGCGAATTTGCCGGTCGACCCGCACAGCGCGGAGTGGCTGGCCAGCATGGACGCCTCCACCACCAACCTCCACCCGGACTTCGGACCGTCAGGCGATCCCTCGAATCCCTACGGCATCCCCTACACCGTGGTGGCCCCGTCACAACCCCTGGTGCCGATCACGTTCGAGTACGCCGACCAGAGCGATCCCGGGCCCTACCCGTTCAGTGCCGACACGCCGATTGAGGGCGGTCAGCAGTCCACGGGCGACCGCCACGCCATCATGGTCAACCCGTCCACGTGCACCCTCTACGAGCTCTACGACGCGCAGTACAGCTCGTCGGGTTCGACCGCGGGCTCCGGGGCGATCTGGAACCTGGACTCCAACGCCCTGCGCCCGGCCGGATGGACGTCGGCCGATGCGGCCGGTCTCCCGATCCTGCCCGGGCTCGTGCGCTACGACGAGGTGCAGTCGGGCGTCATCACCCATGCCATCCGGATGACGGCGGAGACGACGGACACGTCGTACATCTGGCCGGCCCGCCACGAGGCGGGGACAGCGTCCAACCCGGACCTCCCACCCATGGGTGCCCGGTTCCGGCTCAAGGCCAACTTCGACATATCGGGCTACTCGGCCCAGGCCCAGGTACTGCTGCGCGCCATGCAGCAGTACGGGTTGATCCTCGCCGACAACGGCTCCAACTGGTACTTCGGTGGCACCGCGGACTCAAACTGGCCGCTCGCCCTGGTCAACGAGCTCAAGACGGTGCCGGCGAGCGCGTTCGAGGCGGTCGACGAGTCGTCACTGATGATCGACCCCAACTCGGGGCAGGCCCGCCAGCTCGGCGCGGCGGTCAATTGCTCGTCCGACCCGGGCTACCGCCTGGCGGCCGCCGACGGCGGCGTGTTCTCGTTCTGCCTGTCGTTCCTCGGCTCCATGGGTGGCCAGCACCTCAATGCCCCCATGGTGGCCATGGCCGAGACCCCGGGGGGTGGGGGCTACTGGGAGGTGGGCTCTGACGGCGGCATCTTCAACTTCGGCGACGCCACCTTCCACGGCTCGACCGGCAGCCTGCACCTCAACGCGCCGGTCGTCGGCATGGCGGCCACGCAGGACGGAGGTGGCTACTGGCTCGTGGCCTCCGACGGCGGGGTCTTCAACTACGGCGACGCGGGCTTCTACGGCTCCGCGGGGTCGATCCACCTCGACAAGCCCATCGTCGGCATGGCCGCCACCCCCGACGGGAAGGGCTACTGGCTGGTGGCCTCCGACGGCGGGGTCTTCAGCTACGGCGACGCCAAGTTCTACGGCTCGCGCGGGGGCCAGCCCCTCAACGAGCCCATCGTGGGCATGGCCCCGAGCGCCAGCGGGCTGGGCTACTGGCTGGTGGCTTCCGACGGAGGGATCTTCAACTACGGCGACGCGGCCTTCTACGGCTCGCGCGGTGGCCAGCCCCTCAACAAACCGATCGTCGGCATGGCCCCGAGCGCCTCGGGGTCGGGCTACTGGCTGGTGGCCTCCGACGGGGGGATCTTCAACTACGGCGACGCCGTCTTCAACGGTTCGACCGGGGGCATCGCGTTGGCCGCCCCGATCGTGGCGATGTCGGGCTAACCGGCGTCAGCACGTCATCGAACAGGATTGTCCAACGTCTTGCGGTACACGTTCGTCTGCCGCACCTCGAACCCCATGCGCACGTAGAGGCGGTTGGCCGCCTCGCGGTCGGGGCGCGACGTGAGATCGACAGTGCGCGCTCCCAGCCCAGAGGACAGGTCGAGCGCGGCCTGGACGAGGGCGTCGGCGGCGCCGGTGCCACGGGCCGCCTCGTCGACCACCACGTCCTCGATCCACGCCCGCGTGCCGGTCGGGATCTGGAAGGCGGCCAGAGTCAGCATGCCCACGACGCGGTCCCCATCGCGCGCCACGAACAGCGTGGTAGCGGGGTCGGAGACGATCCGCTCCAGCACCTCACGGGTGGGCGGGGCCGACGAGGACGACAGCTGGGGGACGAGCGCGGCCACCGCGACGCAGAGGTCGTCGTCGACCGACCCGGCGGCCTCGACGGTGATCACGACGTCGCCGAGCCGCCCCGCCACATCGGTTGGCGCACGCTGTCGTAGAGCACGTCGCGCCGCTCGCCGTTGATCGCCGCGAAGACGTGATCGCCCCAGCGGTCCGAACCGACGAGCGGCTGCGGCAGCGTCTCGCGGGTGAACCATCCGACGTCGCGGGTCTCGAGCGGGTGGGGGGCGAGCTCGCCGCCCACGGCGCGGCAGTAGAAGAGCAGCGAGTAGAGGGGCACCCGCGTGAAGCCGAGGCGGAGGCCGTCGAGGACCGCGATGAGGCGCACGGGCTCCACGATGATGCCGGTCTCCTCCTCGACCTCCTTCACCACCACCTCGGCGGCCGAGTACCCGACGTCGCACCAGCCGGTCGGGTAAAGCCAGATGCCAGAGTCGGCCCGCTGAATCAGCAGCAGCTCGCCTTTGTCGTTGCCCACCGCGGCGCCGACGGCGACCTTGGGCGTCACGTAGCCGGGGACGCCCTTCCCCACCGTGTCCATCCACTCCTGCACCAGCCCGCCGGCGAAGTCGGGGTCGTCGACCTCGCCGTCCGCCTCGGCCCTGATGTCGGCGGCGACCTTGAGGATCTCCTCGAAGCGCTCCTGCTCGTAGAGGCTCTCGGTGAACCCGAGGCCGGTGCGCGCGATGGCCGACAGCGCCTCGCTCCAGCGCAGCAGCGTCTTGAGGGGGACGTCGCGGTCGGCGTTCGGGTCCACGGCCGGTGACGCTACCGCGGCCCGCCGGCTGCGCCAGAATGGGGCGTGCCCGTCAACGATGACTGCCGCCACTACGTCATGCGGACGACCCCTCGCGGGGACCGCCTCGAGCGCTGCAAGGTGGATGCCAACGAGCCCCTGCCGTTCGCCTGCCCCGACGGCTGCGTCTTCTACGAGCCACGCAGGGTCTCCTCGGCCGGGTGGCACGTGCCGCAGAGCCCCGAGGAGCCCTGAGCCGGGGGAGGAACGGGGGCAACAGGGGTCAGCCCTCCAGGACGTCCCCCAGCAGGTCGACCGTGATCCCCTCGTTGCGGAGCCAGTCGAGCGCCGCCTCGACCTGGGCCGCCTCCCCGTCGACTTCGCAGATGATCCACCCGCGGTGCTCCTCCACGTCGGCCCGGCGGATGTTGGGCTCCACGTCGAACCGGCGCACCATGGTGGCGAGCACGGCGCGGCGCACCTCGGACTCGGGGAACGTCAGCCTGACCTTGACCCTGACCTCGCTCACGGCTCCTCCTCCTCGGTCCGTCCCGCCGCCTGGAGCACGCGGTTCAGGCTGCCGGACCGGAAGCCTTCCAGGTCCAAGGAGACGAACGTGAAGCCGGCGGCCCGCACCGCGGCGACGACATCTTCCCGGCGGGTCACGACCTCGCCCAGCGCGTCGGGCTCGACCTCCAGGCGGGCGGCGTCGCCGTGGTGGCGCACGCGCAGCTGCCCGAAGCCGAGGGCCCGCAGCGCGGACTCCGCGGCCTCGACGGCGGCAAGGCGGCCGAGCGTGACCGGTGTGCCGTAGGGCAGCCGGGAGGCGAGGCAAGCGGCGGCCGGCTTGTCCCAGGTCCGCAGCCCCAGCGCGCGCGACCAGTGCCGTATGTCGTCCTTGGTGAAGCCGGCGTCAGCGAGGGGGAAGGCGGCCCCCGCGGCCGCCGCGGCGGCCTGGCCGGGGCGGTGGTCACCCAGGTCGCTGACGTTCACTCCGAGGACCACCGTCGCGCCCTCGGACGCGGCGAGGGGTCCGATGGCGCTCATCAAGGCCGTCTTGCAGCGAGCGCAGCGGTCGGGACCGTTGGCGACGTATGCCGCGTCCTCCATCTCGTCGGTCGGCACGCCGACCCAGCGCAGGCCCCACTCCTCGGCCAGCGCGCGGCACTCCCGTTCCTCGGCGCCGGCCAGCGAGGGTGACAGGGCGGTGGCGCACAGCACCGTCGGGCGGCCCAAGGTGTCGTGCGCCACCTTGGCCAGCAGCGACGAGTCGACGCCGCCGCTGAAGGCGACCACGACGCGCCCCAGCCGGCGCAGCTCGTGGCGGAGGTCGTCGAGGGAGGCGGTCACGCGGTCACGGTGTCAGGCCCCGAGGGCCGCGAGCACCTCGTCAAGGGTGCCAACCATGCCGGCGTAGAAGGGGCCGAACTCGGCGTAGAGCGCGGAGGCCTCGTCGAAGCGCATCTCATAGACGCAGTCCTTGAGGTCGTCGGGATGGGTGCCGAAGAGGGTCACCCCCCACTCGTAGTCATCGAGCCCGGCCGAGCCGGTAATGACCTGGAGCACCCGACCGTGGAAGGTCCGGCCCACCTTGCCGTGACCCATCATGAGCTCCTTGCGGGCTTCGTAGTCGAGCGCGTACCAGTTGATGTCCTCGCCCCGCCGCTTGGACATCGGGTAGAAGCAGAAGGCGGCCTTACCCTCCGGTGGGAGCTGCGGGAAGAGCCGGGCCCGGCGCAGGTCGTCGGGGATCCCGGCCGCATATTCGGAGATCTCGGTCAGCGACACGTAGGACTGGGCGGGGACGAGGCCGGCCGTCGCGGCCTCGGTCTGGAGGCGGCGCAGGCGCCACACGTCGGGGCCCAGCGCCATCAGCCCCAGGTCGGCCTTGTGACCGAGCAGGGCGACGGGGATGACCTGGTACCCGTCCGCGGCGGCCGCGGCCACCGCCTTACGCAGGGCGCCGGCGTCGAAGTCGGGTGCCAGCCGGCAGAAGAGGTGGAGGACGCCCCAGCCGGTCGTCGGGGTCAGAGCCACGCCGTCAGTGTAGAGAAGCCCGGTGCAGGTCGGACCCGGGGCGGAAAAACACGATGCGCCCGGCCAAATGGCCGGGCGCATCGTTCAGCCTCGGTTGGGGGTGAGGCCCTCCCAGTGTCACCCCGGACTGTTGCAGCGCCGTGGCATCCGGGTGACACCTCGCCCCGGGGACTCCCAAGAAGGAGGGCCTTTACCCGCAAGAGTGACGGCGTCTAGAAGTCGTCCATGCCGCCACCGGGCATACCGGACGCATCTTCCTCGGGCTTGTCGACGATGACGGCCTCGGTGGTCAGGAACAGCGCCGCGATGGACGCGGCGTTCTGCAGGGCCGAGCGGGTCACCTTGGCGGCGTCGATGACACCGGATTTGAAGAGGTCCTCGTACTCGCCCGTGGCGGCATTGAGGCCGTGGGCACCCTTCAGGTTGCGCACCTTCTCGATGATGACCCCGCCCTCGAGCCCGGCGTTGACCGCGATCTGCTTCAGCGGTTCCTCCACGGCCCGGGCCACGATGCGGGCCCCGGTGGACTCGTCGCCCTCGAGCTTCTCGGCGGTCTCGAGGATGGCGGTCTGGGCCCGCAGCAAGGCGACCCCGCCGCCCGGCACCACGCCCTCCTCAATGGCGGCCTTCGTCGTCGAGACGGCGTCCTCAATCCGGTGCTTCTTCTCCTTGAGCTCGACCTCGGTGGCGGCACCGACCTTGATCACGGCCACCCCGCCGGACAGCTTGGCCAGGCGTTCCTGGAGCTTCTCCCGGTCGTAGTCCGAGTCGGTGTTCTCGATCTCGGCCTTGATCTGGTTGATCCGGCCCTTGATGTCGTTCTCCGATCCGGCGCCCTCGACGATGGTCGTCTCGTCCTTGGTGACGACGATCTTGCGAGCCGATCCCAGCAGGTCGAGGGTCACGTTCTCCAGCTTCAGTCCGACCTCCTCGGTGACGACCTGGCCGCCGGTGAGGATGGCGATGTCCTGGAGCATGGCCTTGCGGCGCTCGCCGAAGCCGGGAGCCTTGACGGCCACCGAGCGGAACGTGCCGCGGATCTTGTTGACCACCAGGGTGGCCAGGGCCTCGCCCTCGACGTCCTCGGCGATGATCAGGAGCGGCTTGCCGCTCTGCATGACCTTCTCGAGCACCGGCAGCAGGTCGCGCACGGCGGTGATCTTCGAGCCCACCAGCAGGATGTTGGCGTCCTCGAGGACGGCCTCCATGCGCTCGGGGTCGGTCACGAAGTAGGGGGCGATGTAGCCCTTGTCGAAGCGCATGCCCTCGACCAGGTCCATGTCCATTCCGAAGGTCTGGGACTCCTCGACGGTGATGACGCCGTCGCGGCCAACCTTGTCGATGGCCTCGGAGATCATCTCGCCGATCTCGGTGTCGGCGGCGGAGATGGAGGCCACCTGGGCGATCTGGGCCTTGGACTCGGTCTCCTTGGCGATGCCGTGAATAGCGCCCACCGCCGTCTCGACGGCGGCCTCGATGCCCCGCTTGAGCGACATGGGGTTGGCCCCGGCGGCCACGTTGCGCAGGCCCTCGTGGACCATGGCCCAGGCCAGCACGGTGGCCGTGGTCGTGCCGTCACCGGCCACGTCGTCGGTCTTCTTGGCCACTTCCTTGACCAGCTCGGCGCCGATCCTCTCGAAGGGGTCCTCGAGGTCGATCTCCTTGGCGATCGACACGCCGTCGTTGGTGATCGTCGGGGCGCCCCACTTCTTGTCGAGCACCACGTTGCGGCCCTTGGGGCCGAGGGTGACGCGCACCGCGTCCGCCAGCTTGTTCATGCCGGTCTCCAGGCCGCGGCGGGCGTCCTCCTGGAAGGCGATGATCTTGGCCATCTGGGTTATTCCTCCATTAGCACTCTCGTCATGTGAGTGCTAATAGCAAACCACCTCCCAGCCGCGAGCGCAAGGGCGGGGCCGTCTCCGCCGGTGAGCTTTTCGAAAACTCTCCACCGGATTGTTTACAGTTCCCGGAGACACCCGCCCCGCCGCCACCCCGGCGGGGACCGGTCAGCCGCCGGCGACCGCCGGGACGATGGAGAGCGTCTGGCCAGGGGAGACGGGCGTACCCAGGCCGTCGAGGAAACGGACGTCCTCGTCGGCCAGGAACACGTTCACGAAGCGGCGCAGGTTGCCCGACTCGTCGAAGAGCCGGTCGGCCAGGCCAGGGTGGGCGGCGTCGAGGGCCTTGAGGGCCTCGCCCACCGTGGCCCCCTCGACCTCGACCTCGCCGGCGCCGCCGGTCAGCGTGCGCAGCTGTGTGGGAATGCGGACGGTCAGGCTCATCGGGCCGGCTCCTCGGTGTGGTGGTGGTCCCTCTCGGCGTCGAGGGCGGCGTCGAAGGCGGCCAGGGTGGGGGCGATTGTCGCCGTCGGGACGGCCTCGGGGGAGCCGGCGAGGGCCTCTACCGTCTTGAGGCCGTGGCCGGTGACCAGGGCCACCACCCGCTCGTCGGGTCGGATAGCGCCCGAGGCGGCCAGCTTGGACAGCGTGGCGATGGTCACCCCGCCTGCGGTCTCGGCGAAGATGCCCTCGGTGCGGGCCAACAGCCCGATGGCCTCGACCACCTCGTCGTCGGTGACCGCGGCGCACGAGCCACCGGAACGGCGCATCACCTCAAGCGCGTACCAGCCGTCGGCCGGGTTGCCGATGGCCAGCGACTTGGCGATCGTCTTGGGCTTGACCGGCCGGATGGCGTCGCTGCCCTCGAGGAACGCCGTGGCCACCGGCGAGCACCCCTCGGCCTGGGCGCCCGAAACCCGGACGGCGGGCTCCTCGGGCAGGAGCCCCACCTTGCCGAGCTCGGAGAACCCCTTGGCCACCTTGGTCAGCTGGCTGCCCGACCCGATGGGGACGACGACGTGATCCGGCGCCTGCCAGCCCAGCTGCTCGGCGATCTCGAAGGCGAGCGTCTTGGAGCCCTCGGCGTAGTACGTGCGCACGTTGACGTTGACGAAGGCCCAGCTGGGGCGCTCGCTGGTCAGCTCGGCGCACAGGCGGTTCACGTCGTCGTAGGTGCCCTCGACGGCAATGACCGTCCCGCCATAGACGGTCGTCATGGTGACCTTGGCCGACTCGAGGTCGTGGGGGATGAGGACGACCGAGTCCATGCCGGCCCGCGCCGCATGGGCCGCCACCGAGTTGGCCAGGTTGCCCGTCGAGGCGCAGGCAGCCACCTTGAAGCCGAGCTGGCGCGCCTTGGTCAGGGCCACCGAGACCACGCGGTCCTTGAAGGAGCCGGTGGGGTTGGCGGTGTCGTCCTTGATCCACAGCTCGCCCAGCCCGAGCTCGGCTGCCAGGCGGTCCGCCCGCACGAGCGGGGTGAAGCCGGCGCCGAGGTCGACGGGCGTCTCGTCGTCGACCGGGAGCAGGTCGCGGTAGCGCCAGATGGAGCGGGGGCCCGTCGCGATGCGCTCCCGGCTGACCGTCGCCGCGATGCGCTCGTAGTCGTAGGCCACCTCGAGCGGCCCGAAGCAGTAGTCACAGACGTGCAGGGCCTCGGCGGGGAAGGCTCGCTGACACTCACGGCAGCGCAACCCAGTGACGAAATCGACCATCGGTCCTCCTCATCGATCGGGCATTGGCACCAGGTGCTTCGCACTGGTTGCCGCGACGTCGACGGGCCCGTCCCTCAGTCGCTCTGGATGATGGCCACCATCGTAGCCTGCCCGGCCCGGCCACCTCAACGCAGCGCGGCTGCTTGAATCGGGGGGTGGCGCTCACCTTTCACCACAGCGACTTCCCCACCGGCGCGGTCCTCAAGGCCAAGGCGCGCGTGGGCCGGACCGTCTCGGTGTGCATCCCGGCCCGGGACGAGGGCTCGACGGTGGGCTCGGTCGTGCGGGCGGTCGTGCAGCCGTTCCTGGCCGCCCACGGGGGCAACGGCCTGGTCGACGAGGTGATCGTGCTGGACGACGGGTCGCGCGACGACACCACCGAGCAGGCCCGGGACGCCGGCGCCCGGGTCGTGGTCGGGCCGGGCGGCGCCGGCGGCAAGGGCCAGGCCATGGCCGCCGCACTGGGGGCCTCCACCGGCGACATCGTGGCCTTCCTCGATGCGGACGTGGCCAACACCACCCCGGCCTTCGTCACCGGGCTGCTCGGGCCGCTCCTCACCACCGACCACGTGGCGCTGGTCAAGGGCTTCTACACCCGCCCATTGCACGGCGACCCGACCGGCGGGGGGCGGGTCACCGAGCTGGTGGCCCGCCCGCTGCTCGAGCTGCTCTTCCCCGAGCTCTCGTGGGTGCGCCAGCCACTGGCCGGCGAGACGGCCGCCCACCGCTGGGTCTTCGAGAAGCTCGGGTTCGCTCCCGGGTACGGGGTCGAGCTCGGGCTGCTCATCGACGTCGCCCAGAGCCTGGGGTCCGACCGCCTGGCCCAGGTCGACCTCGGCGAGCGCATCCACCGCAACCGGCCGCTAAACGAGCTGCGCCCCCAGGCCGTCGACGTGCTGCGGGCCGCGCTCGAGCGCGTTCCCCCCTCCTCGCTCCCGCCGGCGGTGAGCGGCGCGTGAGCGACACCATCGTCGTCTCGAACCGCGGCCCCCTCACCTTCCGCACGGGTCCCGACGGCTCGCTCGTGCCCGTCCCGGCGGGCGGCGGCCTGGCCTCGTCGCTGCACCGGCTCCTCGGCGGCAGCGGCACGATGTGGGTCTCGGTGACGATGGGGGCGGCCGACCGCGAGGCGGTCGCCCGCGGGCTCATGACCGAGGACGGGCTTGACCTCGTCCCCGTCGTGGTGGACGACGACACCTACCGGCAGGCCTACGACGTCGTCGCCAACACGACGCTGTGGTATTGCCACCATCACCTCTTCGACCTGCCGCACCGGCCCCGGTTCGACCGACACTGGCGGGCGGCCTGGGAGGGCTATCGGGCCTACAACCGGGCCGTGGCCGACGTGGTGGTGGAGCGGGCCGCGGCCGGCGCCACCGTGCTCGTGCAGGACTACCACTTCTCGCTGCTGGGGCGGATGCTGGCCGAGCGGCGGCCCGACCTGCGCTCGGTGCACTTCCTGCATACGCCCTTCGCCGCCCCGGCGATGCTCGGCGTGCTGCCCGATGCCGTGGCCGCCGAGCTGCTCGACGGCATGGCCGGCTACTCGGCCTGCGGCTTCCACTGCCGCAAGTGGGAGGCCGACTTCACGGCCTGCTATGCCGCGGCCGGTCGGGAGGCGCCGCGCACTTTCGTCGCGCCGCTCGGGCCCGACGCCGGTGTGCTCGAGGAGGAGGCGGCGTCGCCCGGGTGCGCGGCGGCGGCCCTGTCGCTGCGCAGCGAGGTGGCCGGCCGCCGCATCATCGCCCGGGCCGACCGCATGGAGCCGTCGAAGAACATCGTGCGCGGGATGCTGGCCTTCGAGGAGCTCCTGTTCACGCACCCCGAGTGGCGCGGCGAGGTGGTGCACGTTGCCTTCGCGTATCCAAGCCGGCAGGGGCTGGCCGAGTATCTCGCCTACGGGGCCGACGTGGTGCACACCGCCGAGCGGATCAACCACGTGTTCGGCTCGGGCGGGGCGGACGGCTGGACGCCGATCCTCCTGTCCGTCGAGGACGACCGGGCGCGCTCGTTGGCCGCGCTCACCCTCTCCGACGTCCTGCTGATCAACCCGGTGCGCGACGGGCTGAACCTCGTGGCCAAAGAGGGCCCGCTGCTCAACGCGGCCGACGGGGTCCTCGTGCTCTCTCACGAGGCCGGCGCGTGGGAGGAGCTCTCCCTGGCCGGCCGCGGTGCACTCGGGGTCAACCCCTTCGACGTGTCGGGGACGGCCGAGGCCCTCCACGAGGCGCTGGCGATGGAGGCGCCGGAGCGGGCCCGGCGGGCGCGTGCCCTGCGGGAGGCCGTGCGCGCCCGGACGTCAGTCGACTGGTGGGCGGACCAGCTGACGGCGGCGGCCCCTCAGGGCTGAGCGTCCGACGCCGCGGCCGCGGCGTCGGCGAGCGCCCGCAGCAGCTCGACCGCGCCTTCGGCGCCCCGCACGGTCAGGTCGGCCCGTGCGGCCACCTCGGGCGGGCTCTCTGCGTCGACGGCCGCCACCCTGACCGCGGCGAGCGGCCGGCCGTCGGGCGCGGTCAGCTCCCCCACCGCGGCGAAGGCAGGCAGGTCGCCCATGTCGTCGCCGAACACGGCGGCGGCACGGAGCTGCCCGGCGTGCTCGGCCGCCAGCTCGCGCACCACCGTCCCCTTGTCGACGTCGATCGGTGGGCGCAGCTCGCGCTCGGCGCGGCCCTCGTGCACCGCCAGACCGTGCCGGGCGTGCTGGCGCTCGGCGAAGGCGAGCACCCAGCCCCTCTGCTCCGGCGCGTGCCGCCAGTGCAGCGTCAGGGTGAGCCCCTTGGGCTCGACGTAGACGCCCTCGGGTGCCTCGGCCGTCGCCTCGGCCACGACCTGGTCGATGACGGCCACCCACGATGCGTGCTCGGGACCGTGTAGCGCGCGCTCCAGGCCGTAGAGGCCCGCCAGCGTGACGCCGGCCGGCTCCCCCAGCATCTCGGCGAGGAAGGCAGTCGGCCGCCCCGACACCACGGCGACCAGCGCGAAGGGGCCGGCGAGCTCCGCCAGCAGGGCGGGCACGCCGGGCAGCGGGCGGGCCCCCGCCGGGTCCTCGACGATGGCAGCGAGCGTGCCGTCGAAGTCGAGGAACAGCGCGCCATGCGCGGGCTCAGCCGCCATGCGCCAGAAGGGCGTAGGGAGCTGCGCCGCGGCCTCGCCGCCGGGCAAGCTCAGGAGGAGGCCGTCGTCGTCGTGGACGTCGAGGCAAGGTCCGCGCCGATGACCACGACGACGTCGACACCGGTGACGCCGCTGACGGGGGTGGCGGTCGTGAGCGGCAGCACCTGGGTCGGCTTCACGCCGATGGTCGTGGCGATGGACGCCGCCGGCTCCTGATAGCCCGACGCGTAGTAGACGGCGGACGTGGCCTCGGTAGTGGCGGCGTCGATGGGTGTCCCCATCTTCCAGCCGCCGGCGCCGATCACGGTCGTGTAGTGGGCGGCCAGGCCGTTGGTGCTCGTGGCGTTGGCCACCGCGACCGTGACCGAGCTGGGTGCGATGGTCGTGGTCGTCGTCGAGGCCGCGCCCTTCTTGTGGCCGTGGGCGGCGGTCGTGGTCGTCGACGAGGCCCCGGCGGTCGTGGTCGTCGACGAGGCCCCGGCCCCGGCCCCGGCCGTCGTCGGCGTGGTAGTCGGCACGGTGGTCGGGGCACTGCTCGGGGCGCTACTCACGCTGGGACGGGTCCCGACGTCCACCAGGAGCGCCACGGCGACGACGAAGACCGCCAGGACTACGGCAGCCCGGACGACCGAGAGCGAAGCGGACATGCCCGTCTGCGGCTGCTCGTCGTCCATTGGGGGTCCAGCCTGCCCCGCCCCCCCGCCCGGTGCAAGCCTTTCCGCTGGTCGGGCAAGGGATCGATGTGGCGGGCCTGTAGTCTGGGGCCGCGCCCGAGTAGCTCAGTCGGTAGAGCACTTCACTTGTAACGCCCCCGGCGGCTTGTCGCGCAAAACGGTGCGATCAGCACCTTTTGCATAGGCGCTGCTCAGATGCGATGTTGCACATTGAGGACGATGGCGGTTGGTTGCCGCTAAAGGCCACCCGTTGTGTTGTGAGGTTGAATCTGGGTTGAATTGAAACGGGCTTTTTGACACCTCACGTCATGGCGTCTCATGTCCCGCACCGCGTCGCCCATTGAATAGTCCGCAGTTGTGACTTCGTAGCCATTCGTTCGGCCACCATCCTGTCACCGCTCTGTGCTTTCGTTCTCAGGGGGAAGCAGTAACCTTCAGAGATGGCCATATCCACCGGGGATCTGCAGGCAGCAGCCAAGCGAGCCCGAGCTGCAGCGTCGGAGGCGGGCGAACTTCGGCCTGCCCGCATCGGCAAAGTGACCACCGACATCCCCGAGGCCATTCGAGCCGCCATCCGTGAAGACCTGGCCTCCGGCGCCTACGAGAAGGCCGCACAGGATGCCGTCGCAGGAGACCCCGAACTGGCTCAGAGCTGAGCGCCCGGATTCTTTGGCGTGATCGTTGTCGATGACGCCCTTTTGCTAGCCATATTGGCCGAGCAGCAAGGTGCGGCAGAAGCTCTCCTGATCACAGCGGCTGAGGCCGGCGAGGTGTTCACCACCGGTTCGTGGTTCTGGCGGCTGGCCCGGGTTGTGGCTCGACCAGGTCAGGGCGCGCTGTCCCGTGCTCTGGCGGCAAGTTCTGAGGACGAGCAGCGCCGTGTGCATAACGCCCTGGACCAGCTGCCCGCCGAAATCGGCCTCTTGAGCATGCGACGACTGGTCCCGGTCATGGCGGCGTTGCCGGGCCAGCTCAACCTTCTTACCGCCGAGGCAGTTGCTGCCGCGGTGGTCCTGGGTGCGAGGATCGCCGTTTCCACCGCATCACCTCTCGTGACCACCGCAGCTGACTCGGTGGGTGTGAGCGTCGATGTTGTGGATCTCGGCTTGTAGAACAACGCTGCCCTCGCCGTCACTGCTCCAGCTCGCCAAGCCACGTCTCGTACCAGTCCCGCCGGACGCGGATGTCGCCATTGCGTAGGCGGATTGAGCGTGGGAACCATGGTGCTCCCCGGGCCGACCACTTGTAGGCCGTCGAGCTGGACACGCCGAGGTCGGCGGCGATCTCACGGATACTGAGCCAGCGGGTATCCGTGGTGATCCCGTGCCTGTTGATCGCAGTCGGCACGATCTCGCGCGCCAGGGTCATGGCTTTCCCCTTGCGACACCGTGGAACATCCCGTCAGCACCACCGACAATCGTGCGGTCGGGTGGATGGGACGCCTCTGTCATGGCCTCCGCGGCCGGCAAATGTGATTCGGTCACAATCACGTGACCTCCCCTGGTTCGTTGTGAGGCCTCTCCTTCTTGGCCGACAAGCGGCCACTACTGGCCCCCGGGACCGCACCCGCATCGAGTCCGCGGCTGGGGAATTTGTGAACCGGCGCGGATCACCGAGGCGTCCTGGTCGTTGCGACGGCGCCGTGGCCCCGGTTGGAGACGGCATACGCCCCGTACGGCACTTTCG
>Ga0208565_1000787_pt1 | contig 21190 bp, 23 predicted proteins | sample Sb_taG_7_FD_187706 | JGI IMG/M metagenome (GOLD analysis project Ga0208565, IMG submission 187706) | Peat soil microbial communities from Weissenstadt, Germany - Sb_50d_2_FS metaG (SPAdes) (version 2) | ecosystem: Environmental > Terrestrial > Soil > Wetlands > Peat | place: Germany...
CGTCCACGCAGGTGGCGTGGATCCCTCGTTCCCGGTAGTAGCTGACCAGCGCGTGGACAAGCGTGGTCTTGCCCGACGCGTGCGTGCCTTCCACGGCAATGACGGTGCAGTCACGGATCGGCACGTCACCTCACAGCAGCAGTGTGACACCCAGCTATAGGTGGCGGTTCCCAGGTGTTGTTGGCGGGGTGGTTCATGATCTTGGCTTTCTGCATAGAGCATTGCGGTGCCTCTGATCGCGGGGTGCGGGTTGCGTGGTGAGCGGTGTCGGGGGGTTCCAGTTGAAGTTGTCTGCGGTGCCGGTCCGGTCGATGTTGCGGGCGAGGTTGCCGGCGTAGTCGTTGATGATCGTTCGCAGGGCGGTGTAGCCGTTGTTGTTGCGGAGGACTTCGCAGGCCTGGGCGGCGAGCCGTGCTGTGCCCGGGGCCGTGGCGTGTGCCTTGTCAGCCAGGACGGCGGGGGCGAAGAGGTGTTCACTGTGGGTGATATGGGTCCAGATGAGAACCGAGATGACTTGTCGTCGGCGTTCGGAGATGGTGTGCCGGCGGCCGCGGCCATGGGTGGTCTGTGTCTCAAGTTCGTGGAAGAAGCCCTGCCAGTGGGCGTCGGGCATGGCCCATGTCTGGATGGCGCGGCGGCGGATCACGTAGTTGACGTGCGGGGAGATCGCGTCGAGTTCGCTGGCCAGGGCTTCGATGGCGTGGTCGAAGGCTTCTTGGTTGCGGTCGTCGCGCATCCACCGCCGGGTGCTGAAGACGGCGAGCTCGGCGTTGCGCCGGGGGAGGCGGAGGAGTTCCGCGGCTTGGGACCAGGGGTGTCCGGAGGCCAGTTCCACGAGTTTGAGCGCGGCTGCGCGGTGCAGGTGCTTGGAGCTGATTCCGGTGAGGTGCGCGAGGTGACGGTCGCTCCAGGTGCTGGGCAGTCTCTGCGGAACGTTTTCGGGCTGGAACTGGCATTGGCGTGGGGAGATCAGAGGTCTTCCGGTTCGGCGGGCGGGAATGGTGAAGCCTTTGAGGTGCGGGAGGAAGGACCGGCGGACCGCAGGAGGCCAGGCTGGGTGGGTCCGCAGCCAGTACCAGGCCTGCGGGTCCAGCGCTGCCGCCTGGGTGAGGGGCATCAGCCGGTCTGGGAGCCCGGCCGGGTCGTCCCATCCCAGAAGCGTGTCGGCGGCTAGCAGCAGGCCAGCGCAGGCATCGCAGGCCAGCGGAAGTTTGCGCATCGGCGGGTGGATCTCGGTGAAGGTGAAGGGGCGTGCTGCTGCCGCTGCCTTGGCCTGTTCAACGGCTTGCCGCGCGGTCGCGACGTGAGTGCCGGCGGCTGTGGCGAACTGTTCCGGGCCGGCCAGATGGCGGGCCCGGGGCCAGCTCAGCATGATCAGGTTGTGGACCAGGGACAGGAGCCGGAAGTACTCCTGGGCTCTGGCGGGCGGGACCGGGCCAGCGGGCTCGAGTCTTTCCAGGATCTGGTCCTGGAGCCGCAGTAGTCCGGGAGGCAGCGGCGGTGTGAGGACGGCTGGGGTGTCCAGGCGGGCGCCGCAGATGGCCGGGGCGGGCCGTTCGCAGGGGCCGCTGGTGTGGCTGCGGCACTGGGCGGGGTGCAGGTCTTTGTCGTTTGCCCGTGGTAGCAGGGTTACGTTGCTGCCCGACCTGGACAGGAGGGCCGGAGTGCCGCACCGATGGCACTGGTGCTCAAGAAGTCGCTGGTGAGTGGTGCAGGCGAATACGACCTGCAGCCGCCATCGCTGCTGCCAGGGTCCGCCGTGTCGCTGCTGGATCAGGCTGCCGTCACCGGCGAGACATTGCGGGCAGTAGCGGGTGGAGTGCATGAGTACCCATCCCCGGCGGCTGATCGCCATGACCCTCGGCACTGGGCTTCGGGTGGTCAGGTCCAGTGCCGGGTAGCGGCTGGCGTAGCGGTCCATGCACAGGCCCGCGACCTCTTCTGGGTTCAGGCGAGTGACCTGGGCGAACCTTGCGGTGACATGCGGGTCCAGCGTCAGCATGGCGTGCGCCAGAGGCCTGCTGGAGTTGCTGCCCGCGGCGGGGAGCCCGGCTAGCGCGGCGATCCTGGCCGGAGGGAGTTCCAGCCGGTGAGCCAGGCGCAGGACGAACCCGGGCAGTGATTCGTCGGGAAGCGGGATCAGGCTTCTGCCGAGGGGCTGAGCGGGGGGTGGCGGCGCAGGCATGGCGGTTCACCCTGCGGTGGTCTGGGAGGCGGGGGCACCGCGGTCATCGAAGACCGTGCTGCGCGGTCTTGGTGACCTGCGTGCAGGGGTGGCCGGGATGTGCGGGAGCTCGCCTGCCTCAGGATCAAGGTCAGGCAGGTCGGCAGGGCTGAGAGCGAGTTCGTCCAGTAGATCGATGGTGATCTGCTCGTGCCGTGTTTCGATGCCGTACCGGCATCCGGCTTGGATGAGCTTCTTGAGCAGCCCCACGACACCGCCGGTGCGGCGGAACAGGTATTCGGGCATGCCACCGTCACTGAGCATGCCTTCTTCGGCCCGTAGCAGCCGTAGCTGGCACTCGATGCCGACCAGGTGGGTGGTCCAGGCCGCGATGCCCGCCGGGGTGTTGTAGGTGAACGGGCCGAGGTCAAGCAGGTCGAAACGCAGGTCGGTCTGGCCGGGGGCGTGTTCGTTGGGACTTTTGCCGCGGTCTTTGACCGGCGGGAACAGCCATTGCCCGGTCCGGGGATCCCTGCGCCCGTCGCGCAGCAGCCCGGATGCGGGAATGCCGACGCCGACCAGGACAACAGTGACGGGCAGGCTCATCAGCTCGCGGATCAGGTCCAGGACGTCCTGGTCGGCCTCGCGGTGGAGTTTGAGCCGGGTGATGTCGTCCAGGACCAGGGCCTTGCTGCCGTGTTCGTAGATCGCGGTCTTGACGGCGCGGATGAGGTCTTCCTGGCGCATGCCCTTGTAGTCCTCGCCGTAGAAATCCAGGATCCGCTGGCAGGCCGAGATCGGGGTCGCCTTCACCGGGGTGCGCACATAGGCGACGGGGGCGTGCAGATCACGGGTGCCGGGGACCGCGCCGGGGACCTGGCCGTAGAGCTCCAGCCATTCGTCCTCGAACATGGCAGCGACCTCGCAGACCGTCTCGGTCTTGCCCTGGCACCCGCCGCCGTTGATCATCACGCCAGGGCGAGTATCCGGCCCGTGGTTGAAGGCGTTGTCCTCGATGAGCGCCCGCAGCCTCCAGGCGACGTGGTTGCTCATCGGGGTTTCCTGGATCTCCAGGTTGGAGTGGGTAGCGATCCGGTGCAGATCATGCAGCCGGCGCTGCCGCGTGCTCATCCGCTCGTAGGCGGCCAGGGTGATCCGCGGAGCGGGAGCGAAGTCTCTTCGGGTGCGCCGCCACCGTTCCCAGCCCGCCCACACCGTCCGGTCCGGGACCGGGCCGGGCAGGAACTGGGCAGGATGCGGCGCCGGCGCATCAGCGTCCCTGGTGGCCACCTCGGATGGCCTCGTCATCGCTCGTCCTCAGGGAGCACGAGCAGGCTGGTGCGGCGCAGCCGTTCGCCCAGGCAGGCTGGTGGTGCGGGCCGTTGCGGCACCGCCTGCTCGCGGCGGCGCCGTCGTTCGGCATCGACCGCGTCTGCGGCCTGGCTTGCCCGGTCAGGCCAGCGCAAGGGCACCACCTGGGCATCCTTCCCGCCACGCGGGCCGTCAGCGTCAGCGGTGACGGCCCGCGTGGCCGGCTGGGCGGCGGCTGCGCCGGCGGGCAGGGCAGGCCGGTCGCAGGCGACCTGATCGCCCTGGGCGACCTCACGGGCCTGTTCTTTCCTCTGTTTCTTGCTTAGCTGGGCCGGCCACTTGTCGACGGGGATGTGAGCGCCGAGCAGTTCCAGCAGCAGCGGAAGGAGCTCAGCGTCGGTCCGGGGTCTCAGCCCGGCGGCGCGGGCCATTGCCAGCAACTCGGTGACCCGCGCATCGCTGAACGAGGGCACCTCGCCCTCCGCGGGCAGCCCGGTCCACCGCAGTTCATGCCATTCATGGGTGCGGGGGTCCTGGAAGAACACGGTGCGTGCATCACGCCGGTCGCTGCGGATCACCCAGGTCCGCCGATGGTCGCCGCCACGCGACGACGGCCCGCCCCGGTAGGGATCCAGGACGGGCCCGTCATACCAGAGCCCGCAGATCTTCACGCCCCGCATGGCGTGGATCTTGACGTGGTGCGCCTGAAGCAGCTGGTAGTAGAGCTCGGGCCGCGGGACCTCCAGGCAGAACCCGCCCTGAGCCATCGCCGCGGCGAACAGCGTGTTGGGGCTGTGATCGCCGCCGGCGCCCCAGCACGGGCCGTACTCGCCCAGCCGCCGGTTCTGCCAGATCCGTACTACCCAGGTGGCGACCAGATGCTCCATCTCCGCGAGCGTCAGCACCGTGTCACCCTCGACATCGGCGCCGCGGTCCGCGACGTCCACTCCCCGGTAGCCGGGCAGCTGCTCGAACAGCAGGGACTGGATCGCCCCGAACGCCCTCTCACAAGCCTGTTTGTCCGTCGGGCGCATCACCCGTGACGGCACGATGTTCGCGCCGATCACCCGCTGGACCTCGACCAGATGATGATTCTTATAGACCGACCCATGGTCGGTAGTCACGGTCTCGATAGGGAAGAACGGCAGGCCTGCCACCTCATAGCCGGCCAGCTCGGCCACCAGCGTCCGCGGGACGCCCGGGTAAGGCCAGGCCATGTCCTGGCCCCAGCCGGCCCGCATCGGCAGCGGCGTCATCACATCACGCAGCAGCATCGCCACGTCGACCGACTTCTCCGATACCAGCGTGATCCGGAACGCGACCAGCGAATGGGTGTAGGCGTCCAGAGCCAGAGTCAGATGAGCCTGCACGGGCTCGCTGAACACCGTTTCGCGGACCAGCACCGGCAGCGGGGTACTGTCCAGCGCCACGACCTGGCCCGGCCGGTGGATCACCACATGCTCGCCGGTGGCGTTGGCCTGCGCCACCGCAGCTGACCGCGCGTAGCGCTGACGAGCGCCGCCGGGCCCGAACCATTCCAGCCAGACCGTCCGCAGCGTCTCCGCGGACGGGATGGCAACATGGTCGCCGTACTTCTCCCGCACGTACTGGTGGATCTTCCGTTCCCGGCTGGCCATGCTGATCCTGGAGGAGTGCAGGCATTCAGCGCGGACGGCATAGATTGCCTCGCGGACCGGCTCGGTGATGCTCCGATGCCCGGTGCATGCGCGCAGCCACCGGTCATCAGCACACCCGATAGCGCCCCACCTGCGGTAACGCGAGGCCATCCGTTCCAGCGTGCGCAGGCTCATCTGGTGCAGCCCCAGCGCCCTGGCATGCCCGGGTTCACGGTCACGCAACTCGGCGAGCTCGGCGACCTTGGCCAGCCGCCGCTCAGTTAACGAGGTGAGGGCCGGATCGTAGCCGGGCCGGGGCTCGCCCGGCCCGGCGGCGGGCGCACCCCCGCAGCGGTAACCGGTCTCGGCCTCCAGCAGATGCGCCAGCCGCAGATGCACAACGCGGCGCTGCGGCTCCGTCAGATCCTCCATCACCGGCGGCTGCCGGCCCCGCCCGGCCGCCGGCATCCCCGGCAGCGACCGGGCAGAGGGCCGGCAATCGCGATGGTGCATCAGCGCCCGTACCGTCGTGTGCCGCTCAGCGGGCTCCGGGCCGTCCCCGCCGCGCAGCACGACTCTTCCGCAGTACGGCTCCAGCAGCGCCACCGTCCACGGCGCGCCGTCCACGATCAGCTCGCAGCCCTCGAACAGCTCCAGCACCCCGGCCATGCTCACTGGTGGCTCCTTACCACGCCGGTCACCGGGGATGCCTCCATGCCCGGACGAATGACCGGATGAATCAGGGTGTTATCTCCCAGCGGAGCCGTCAGCTCGATTCCCAGCTGCCGGGTCCAGATCAGATGCAAAGCATGGGCGCGGGCGATCGCCGGCACAGCAGTGCGTTCCACCAGCTCACCAAACGGCACTGGGCCGATGGCCGCCACGTCCAGCAGAACCTGGCCCAGCCCGAGCGGATCGGCCATCGGCCGCCGCCGCGAGGACAACGTATCCAGCGTCACCTGGACGTTTGGCTGCCATCCGGGAACCACCGCGTAACACCAGCCGCACGACAACGCGGCCTCGGCAGCCGCCGCGAACCGCACCTTGTCCTCATCAGCGATCCGGTCCCCAGGCCGCACGTCGATCAGCCATGTGCCATGACGCGTCACTGCCAGGAAATCGGGAGTGTGGTCAGCTGCCGCACCGGCGGTGGTGAAGCTGAGCCGGAACGGCTGCGCAAGCAGCTCGGTCAGCTCGCCCGCGAAATCCAGGGCGATCAGCAGCTGCTGCTCGGCGTGACTCTCAAACCCATGGTGGCGGCCGGTGCTCACCATGTACTGCAGCCCTGGACGGTGACGCTGAGACGTCCGCCAGGAGAACCGGCGCACCGGCTCAGCACTATGCACAGGCATCGACGCCAGATCACGAACCGGGCAGATCACCGGCTCACCACCGAACCGCCACCGGGCCGTCCACCGCCTGGCCCAGCCCTCCCCAAGCTCCAGGGCATCACCGGCCGCCCGGTCGCTGCGGCGAGGCGCCAGCAAGTCCTCCCACCGGCACAGATCCGAGCGCAGCACCGCCCCGTGACTCCGGCGGGCTGACTCCACGGCCGCAGTTGCCACACAACACCCCTTCATCCGCATGACCAGCAATACAGGGGTGTAGGTTATAACCAACAAGTCGGGAACTGTAATACGTTGCGGGGTGTGTCGAGCACAGAATCGGAGAAGGCGACCGTTCCGCCCCGGCGTGCTGCCTTCGCCCAGCGACTGCGAAGCCTGCGCGAGGCGGCAGGGCTCACCCAGACCGCCATGGCCAAAGCGGCAGGCATAGACCGCTCGTATTACGTCGAAGTCGAGACCGGCCAGCACAGCGTGTCCCTCGACCGGATCTTCTCGATCGCCGACGCCCTCGGCCTCCCCGCCCACGCTCTGTTCATCAGCGGCGAGCCCACGCCCAGCAGAACAACCAGCGAGCATCCCGCCAGCCCAGCCCGAGCCTGATCACGTACGAATCCGCCGCCAGGTATCGCTGGGGATCCCCGCCAACCGTGGCTGGGACTCAGAAGAAAATGCAAGCTCAGTCTCCACTCAGCCGCCGCCTATAGCTGGGTGTCACAGCAGCCCGCGGAAGACCGGCGTGGCGAGCCAGGCGAAGGCGCCGCCGAGCTGGCGGTCCAGGACCCGGTTCACGTTCAGGTTCCCGCCCCACCCGGCGAGGCCGGCGCCGGGGTCTCGTCGGCGCTGATCACGTGGGCGAGGATGATCAGGGCGCGGATGGCCCGGTTCGCCTGCGCGACGGCCGCCGCGGCGCGGGCGATCATGCCGTGCACGAACCCGGGCGACGGCTCCGCGCCGGTCAGGGCCCCGATCAGCTCCGCGCACCGGTGCACCGGGATGGCGTGCGCCGCCATCAGGTAGATGCACCACGCCTGCAGGCTGATCCCGCAGGTGACCGTGCCGGCCGCGCCGGTCCCGGCCGGGGCGGCCGCCCGGTGCACCCGCCCGCAGCCGCAGGCCACCTCGTGCAGGTCATGCTGGATCACCTTCGCGGTCTCCAGCGGGACGTCGACGACCTGGTGGGCGGCGGCGACTCCCAGGTCCGCCGCCGCTGCCAGGTCCGCGCCGCACTCGCACGACCCTGCCGGGAAATGCGGCACCGTATCGTCAGGGTCCTCGGACCAGGCCAGGTGCGACCCCGGCGCCCCGGGCTGCCCGCCGGGCTTGCGCCCGCCCTTGCCGCGCTTCGGCTTCGGCTCGGGAGGCGTGCGGCCGGGCAGGTCATCGGCCGACGGGGCCATCGAGGAGTTCCCGCTGCTGCGGCCCAGCCGGCGCCGCAGCTCCCGCACCTCGGCGGCCAGCGCCACCAGATCCGACCGCAGCTCCCCGATTGCCTGCCCCTGCTCCGCGATCACCGCGTCCCGGGCCGCGCACGACGCGCAACCCGGGGCAGGAGGCGGCAGACCGGTCACAACCAGTCATCATCATCGCCGGCAATCAGTAATCAAGGCGCCACGCTGGGCCGGCTCCAGGAATCTCGGATCGCGACCAGCCCTGCCACGTCACCGAATCTGCGCCCAACCGAGGGCCGGGAGCTGAATGTTTACCCTTGTGCCTGCTGGTTGTTGTGCACAGCAGAGTGTTGGCATCGCGCACATTTAAGGCGGGCGGACTACTCGAAGCACTAGACATTGCAAGGCAGGAACGCTTAGGGTCGAATCATATGCGACGAGCTAGAAAGTTCATGCTCACGCGATTATAGCGACCGCGTTTCTGACGTTCTGACTCCCAACTCAGTAGCTCAGGGACGTTTTCGCGAGCGGGTGCCAATGTATTGATTCTATTCTCAATCTCAGCGATTCGTGCCGAGAGAACCGCAATATGTCGGCCGAGGATCCAGAAGTTCATTAACCCGAATGAGAAAACCGCTGCCGCCAGAATCCCTGCAATCCAATCACTGTTTCCAAACACGGATCGACTGAAGAATCCTGTAACAATTAGTGCAGCGGCCGTCGTCATCAGTCCCAGGAACTGAAAGCGCCCAGATACGCGCACAAGTAGCTCGGCTCTTAGCGTCTTGTATTCGAGTGATAGGACGTGGATAATGCAATCTCGGTCCGAATAATCGTCTTGGCCGACGACTACCTTATCGATGTGCTTGCGCCGCATCTACCATAGGATGCCATAAGTCAAGCGTTGGCTGGTGTGCATGCGCGAGGTTGCGTTCACGATCGAGGCTGCCGAACTCGGCATCGGGATCGAGGACGTGGTCAGTATCTCTGTCGGCGGCGTCCGGCTGCCGGAGATCGTGCGGCAGCCGAGTTGCCGTTGGCTCAGGCAGACGCGGTGCCGGATCTGGCCGGGCAGTACGCGGCACGGCCGACCGGGCCGGACATCGTGTGGCCGGGCCGCCATTTCCTGGGCGAGCCGGCTTGGTCCTGCGACAGGCGCGCCGTCCCGCTCGGCTGTGTCTGCGGCTTCTCCGATTGCTGGCCGCTACCGGCCCAGGTCGACGTCCGGGGCCGCGACCGTGACCTGGCGCGACTGGCGGTCAGCCCGCCGGGAGTGGGATCTATCAGGACTGCGGGCTTTAGTGTTTGACCGCGGTCAGTACGAGCGGGCACTCCAACTCGCCGGCCGATCGAGAGCCTGGCAGCTCAGCAGCTTCGGCGACGACCGGAACCGGGCAGCGTTCCGGATGCCAGAACCGACCGGACCTGGGCGCGAGCGCCGCTGATGCCGGCCACAGCGTGGCCGACAGATCGGCGGGTGCGCGCGTTTCCTCCGTCGAGGAACGTCCCGTTCTGTGACACGCTCGTCGGAAGGGGCGGATCAACCCACGCCACAGAGCCGTGTGCATACTCGTAGCAGCATGTCATCGAGGTCAGCCGAGGTACGAAGGCATGACAGCACGCCGCCGGCAGCCCAGTGACGCCATCCTATCGAGCCGTAGACCGGACGGAGCTTTGCGGACGATCGGTTGTTGATACGAAAGCGGCGTGCGATCACATTCAGTGACCGGCCTCCAGGGACGTGACGTGGATGCCGTGGAACGAGTCGTGGAACGAGTGTCGCGGGATCGTGGTGCGTTGTGTGCGGTCCGGGCGTCCGCGGGGCGGCGTTTGTGCAGGCAGTGCGCTCGGGGCGGCCGGACGGTCCTCTCTTAATCCGCGGGTTCGGGGTTCAAGTCCCTGGCGGCGCACCCGTCCTGACCTGGCCTTTCTCAGCCAGGAAGTGGTTCCGGCGGCCCACGGCGTGGAACGAGTCGTGTCCGCTGGTTCGTTGCGCTGATCGCGCTGAACGTGCACAACGCTCACAGTCCCGTGCACAGACAGTGACCGCCCGCCCCGTCGCGGCAGCCGTGCAGGTGTCGGTGACGCCGCCGCCGCGGCTCCAGGCCCTCGGGATCAGCCCGCGGCAGGCCGCAGCACCGCCCTGTTCACCCTGGCCGCCGAGGTCCCGGCCGCGATCCTGGCCAAGACCCTCGGCATCCACATCAAGGCGGCCATCCAGTGGCAGGTAATGTCGGAATGTCGATCATGTCATAAAGTGCCTTCGTCATTGCACGGACGTGCGGAGGTGGGTTCCCCCTCCCGGCCAGGAGAACGATTCCGAAGTCGGCGGGCTTGAAGTTCCGGCCAGCCTGCATCGTTGAGAACATCTGCTTGAGTTCCCGGCCGGTCAGCTGCAGGTAGCTGTAAACACGATCACCAAGCAGATTCGCGCCTTGGAGGAGAATGACGATCTCTGTGTCATAATACTCTTCGCCCAGTCGGGGGTGAGGTGCCTGAGCAAGCCGAACATCGGCCTGATCATGATCCGATCAATAGCCGTTCATCACCCAGGGTACTTCAGCGGCCAATTAGCCGGGCAATGCCTGCCGACGAGCAGCACGAAACGAACATGGGTCTGCATGTGATACTGCTGCCCGCCTTCCCGGTAGAACACGTCGATCGCCTGCGCCTCTGCCACTGGCCCGGTCGGCTTCAACACCGTGAGCAGATCAGCGCGATGCGTGCCATGAGCGGGCGGAATCCTCGCGCCTGCCGCGCGCATCCGCTGCGACCACTCAACCCCCGGCTGCGGCCCTGGCGGAAACCCATCCCAGACACCGACCTCGAAGTTGCCCCTGGTCGGGACGACATAGGAGGCGACAAGCTGAAGGTGGCGGGGCTGGACGAGGTCAACTTTCTGGACCACGACGGCTGACTGGCCGGTGTTTTCAAGGAGAGTGGCCCCGTAAGACAGCACCACGCCGGGGGCAAGGAACGAGCAGAGGCCGCCTGGGTCGCCGCCGTTGCCGAGAGGGCCGGTATCGATGGCCGGGCCTGATGAGCACGCGGTTGCCAGCAGTGCCGCCGCAAGCGGGGCGGCGATCCTGCTGGCAACCAGTCCGCCGATTCTAGGAGAGGCCGACAACTAGCCATCCAGGGTTGTCACCGGGCGGCCCCGACGCGCCGCAGATGTCATGGCTGTTGGGGCCCATGGTGTATGTGATGGAACCGTCCTGAGACCAGCCGGTCTGCGCGGTCAGAGTGATGGGAATCGCGGGAACAGGGATCCCGGCACTGAACGTGGCCGCCGTCTGGGTGTCGAAAATGGGCGACGTACCAGCGGCATAGCGTACGCACTGCTGTGCCTCAACTGGGGTCACATTGAGGATCTGCGCGCCACCGTAGTAGTCGTAGGGCTGTGTGAACTCAGGGCACTTCGCCTCTCCGTACAGAGCGTAGCGGAACTTTGTCTGGTACAGTTTAGTGGCGTTATCACCGAACACCCCGTATGGGATGGTATCCGTTGTGCTAATATTATACGTGCCACTTTCAGACCAGCCATTGACAGCGACACCAACCCCTAGATTCGAACGCTGTGACCTTATATAGGTAAATTCCTGCGTTTCACCGCCCGTGATAATAATACTCGTCTGTCCGACTTTCGCCCATTGCGGGCCGTAGACTTGGAGAAGAACCGGAGGCCCGCAGACACTGGGCGCCTGCCGACTGCTGGGGAAGCTTTGGGAAGAGGCCCGGAGGGTCATGTCGCCCGTGCTGACCGGGGTGCGTTGCGTAATGCTGACAGAGAACCCGTAAAGCGTAATCGCGTGGCGCGTCCACGCAATGGCATCCATGTTGACGATGCCGCCGGGATTGGCGAAGGGCCGCAACGCAGCTAGGTCGATCTGCGCCGTGAATGTACCGTCGCTGGCGGCGACGGTCGACGCCACAGGAGTCCAGTTCAGGCGCTGGCCGACCCTTAGCTGTGAGGATAATGAGACTGGGGGTTGTGCCACAAGTTGAACCGCGGCACTCCCAGCCGCCGTATTGCCTGCCAGGATGCTCCCGCTCACAGTGATCTGGCCCGTGGCTGCCATGGCGGCCGGGGATACGGCAGCCAGGTCGGCGGCTGTCAGCGCGAGAACGGCGAAAGCCATTAAGATGCGGTGAGTCCTCATGCTCATGACCTCGATTCTTCGGGGGCTTAGGTCACGATCTGAGCATCTCACGACACGTAAGAGGATTCCAGAGTTCTGGAACCTCGGTGGCGGCCCCGGTGTGTGTCCAGGACCTCCACCCCTTGCGGGGATCGCGCTGGGACCGGCAGGACCAGACGGTTCCCGCAGCCATCCGCCGAACCGTCCGCAACCGCCAACCCCCATAGGTCGCTGACCTACTGAAACACTGATCTGCAATGCAGAACCGACCAGATACCGCTCGTCCCGTCAGGTGCTCCCAAACGACTGGGCTAGCTGACCACGCTCAGGCGCAGGTCTGCTACCTGGCCGGGCCGAGCGTATTTACTACAGGTTTTCTCGGCAATGCCCCGGTACCTCATCCGTCCTCTCGTTTCCGGAGACGCGGGCGCGGAAACGGGAATTGTGCGCCCGGCTATCTGGACAACCGGTGTCGCGAGAACCGCGGTTGCATCATCATGCAACCGTCCTGCAACCGCCGGGTGCCCCAGGAATCCCGGCGGCCCGGGAGAATCCAGTGTCATGGCCGTCACTGTCCGCTCTGCGACCGAACCCGCGGAGCTGGTGTCTAATCGCTGGATCGCGTCCATCTCAGTGGCCAATCTGGGCTTGTTCATGGCCTATTTCGGTTCCCTTGCGGTATTGCTGCCGAACCAGGTTCAGGACATCGTGGGGCCAGTGCACAAGGTGGTCGCGTTCGGATGGGTCACCGGGCTCGGCGCCCTGGTCGCGGCGGTCGTCAATCCGCTGGCTGGAGCATTCTCCGATCGCACCGCGGGCAGGTTCGGCCGTCCCTGGGTGCTGTGCGGTGCGCTGGCGAGCGCGGCCTCTCTTGCGCTGCTTACCAGCCTGCACACGGTCGGCTGGGCCATCGTCGGCTGGTGCCTGGCTCAGGCTGGGCTGAACACGATGCAGGCAGGAATTGCCGCCTCGGTGCCGGACCGGGTCCCGGTCCCGCAGCGGGGGGTGGTCTCCGCCTGGCTGGGGGCTCCGCAGTGCGTGTACGCCCAGGGCGGATGCATCCGGTCACGAGCGCTGCCACCATCACCAGGCCGGAGACCGCGCTCGGCAGGTCCAGCCACCACCTCGGCCTTATCGACTTCGCGTTGCGCCCGCTGGACCACACGCTCCTCACCAGGGCGGCCAAGACCAGCAACACCAGGACGAACCACCTCAGCCGGCGCACCCCTGGCCTCCCGTGCAGTTGTAGATCCCGCGGAGCATCTGCTTCGCCTGCGCATACGGGGAAATGCCGGTGACGCAACTCCTCATCGCCGCTCACCGGTGTCGGCTCAGCTCTGCCCATCGCTTGCTGACGCTGGTGCACCACCCGCCGTCAGCGCCACCTCACCGCTCCTTGCACGGCGCCCCGCGTAGCCGTGAGCGGTTCCTCGCGCCGGCGGCCGGGGCGTGATGACGTTCCATGGCTCTGATCAGGTCGCAGTGGCGGCCGGGAACCGCGAACCTGAGATCAGCCTGGGTACTGCTGGATCTGCTGGATCTGCGCGTGATGCCCCGGCGCGCCGGCAAGCCTGGCGTCATCGGTCAGCAGCGGCAGCGCGAGGCGCTCAGCCAGCGCCACACACATGGCGTCGTACGCCGTGAAGTTGTCCCTCAGCTCGAACACGCGGGCCCGCAACGGCCGCATCGGGTGGCGGACGATCCGCAGCCCGGCATAATCAGAGAGCATCACCTCCGCCCGGCCGGCCGTAATGCGGACGTTCGGCTTCGCGGTGATCGCCAGGCCCCGGATGACGCTGGACACCTCCGCGTCAATCAGAGCCGGGGCGTGGACGGTCCGCGCCAGCCGCTGGCGGAGCAGTTCATCGCCACTGACGTTGGACAGCAGCCGGACGATGATCGAGCAGTCAACGACCATGGTCACCGGCGGCCATCCCGCGCAAAGGACCGCAGATCATCAATCGTGTAGCTCACCGGCTCGCGCGACGCGATACCGGCCATCACATCCTGCACTGGCGGCATCGCGGCCTCCTGCGTCAGCAGATCACGCAGGTACGCAGCGAGAGACTGGCCGCGCGACTCCGCCCGGGCCTTGAGCGCGGCGACAACCTCTTCAGGAAGATCGCGCACCTGAATCACAGTGGAACTCATAACCCAAGGATAGCCCACTTGCATGCACCATGCATGCGGTCTGGCGTGCGACGGGATCGGACGTCTCCTCCGCGCCCAGCCGCCCGCACCGCCGACCGAAGGACCATGACGAAGGACCGTGACCGAGCCGACGGCGACGGCTTCGCTGCAGCGACGTAGCCAGCCCGCTCCTCGGCTACGTTCGGTGACGGACTGTCGGAACCTGACCCGAACAGCGTGGAACGATTCGTGGAACGAGCGTGCGGGATCGCGGTGCACTGTGTGCGTTCGGGGCGTTCCCGCCGCGGCGTTTGTGCAGGCAGTGCGCTCGGGGCGGCCGGACGGTCTTCTCTTAATCCGCGGGTTCGGGGTTCAAGTCCCTGGCGGCGCACCCGCCTGACCTGCTGTAATACTGTCTCTATACAGCAAAGTCGTGGAACGACGACTCGTTCCACGACGGCCTTCCGGCGCGGCGGTTCGCTGCACACGTCGCACTCAACGCTCACAACACACGCACGCCGTGCACGGACTGTGACCGCAGCGCCCGCCCGAAATGACACCGGTGACAAGGTACATGACTTCCTGAGCACCGCGCCAGGACCGCCATCGTGCGCTGCCCTGACGCATCGGAATGTCAGACCCGGGCCCCGGCGCACCAAGGGCCCGTGAGCGCTACGTACATGACGTACAGTAGGAGCATGAGCGAGAGCGCGGTGCCGTTGCCGTACGAGGTCCAGGAGATGACCACGACGGAGGCGCGCAAGCACCTCCCGGAGCTGGTCAACATGGCCGCCTACGGTCATGTCACCACTGTGCTCACCCGCGACGGCCGGCGGCTCGCCCGCATCGTTCCCGAGGAGGACGCCTGGGTCTACAGCCCACCATGGCAGGAGAAACTCCGCGATGCCGAGGCGGACCTGGCCGCCGGGCGCATCCAACGGTTCGCCGACGACGACGAGTTCCTCGGGCACCTGGAAGCCTTGGACGATGAGGCAGGCGGGTGAGGTACCAGACCACCGCGGGATTCGACACCGCATTAGCCAAGCTCCCCCGAGAGCACCGCAGGATGTTCGTCGGCGCGGTCCGCGCTCACCTGATCCCAGGGCTGGCAGCCGGGGCACACCGCGGCGAGGCACCGTGGCCGAAGCGCCTGCGCGTACACAAGATCGGCGAGGTCTATTCGCTGACCTGGAGCTTCTCAAGCCCAGATGGCAGGGCGCTGTTCACCATCGGCCCGGACACCGACGGTGAGCCGCTCCTGACCTGGCTCGCCATCGGCTACCACGACATCTACCAATAGCGAGCAACCTCATACCGCTGGGCCCGGCCAGTTGGTAGCGGTGACCGGACCGTCAGGCTCAGGGAAGTCCACGCTGCTGCACCTGGCCGGCGCGGTGGACGAGGCCGACGCCGGCACCGTCACGGTCGGGGAGTCAGACCTCGGTGCGCTGAGCAGCAGCCAGCGGCCGACTTCCGGCGCCATATCGGATTCGTCTTCCAGCGTTCCACCTGCTGCCCGCGCTCACCGCCTGCGGCAACGTCGTCGCACCCCTTGCTGCCGTTCCGCACCGGCTTCGACAAGCGGGCGCGGGCGCGCGACCTGCTCGCAGCAGCGAGTCGCGATCGCCCGGGCCCTGATCGGTGATCCGGGACGCTGCTGGCCGACGAGCCGACCGGCAACCTCGACTCGGCCACTGGTCGTGAGGTGCTTGACTTGCTGTTCGCGTTGCAGCGACCGGGGGCTTCACGCTGGTCCTCGCAACCCAAGACCCGGTCGCCGCCCGCTGTGATCGGGTCATCGAACTGCGCGACGGCCAGCTCACCGCCGACAGCAAGCCGCCAGCCCCGGCCCCTGGCATGCCGTGAGCCGCCCTCCGTCGCAACGGCGGTGACGGCAGTGTCCGCTGCGGTCGCCTGCACCTCGGTGCGCTTGCGCGTCGTACTCCCCCGGCTGGTGCCCTTCGGGCAGCGGTGCTCGGCGAGCCGGGCGGTCTGGGTGCGCGGTAGCTCGTCGATGAGCTGCCGGAACCTCGGCACCTTAAACCAGCGCAGCCCGGCCGCCTCGTCCCGCCGCAGGACCCGCAGCGCGATCAGGTGGAAGGCGGCATACGGCCGGTGACCGGCGATGGCGTGCAGGAACTGCGCGGTCTGAGCGGCGGTCCACACTGCCACAGCCGGGCGTTCCCCGGTGCGCTGCCAGTGCTCAACGCGGCCCGGCGTCCACACCACGGCCCGGGGTCGGCGGGCGCGCGGCAGCTCGGCCTGGCTGGCCGGGTTGCCGCCGATCAGCCCGCGGCGGGCCGCGGCGTTCAGCGCCGCCCGGGGCGTGGCCCGGATCCGGCTCAGCGTGACGGCCGGGCCATGCGGCTAAACCGGCATTTTGACCGGCAGAACTGCCCGGTTCTGATGTGGTCCCGCACGACCTTCCCCGGGTGCGGTCAGGGCCCACGAGCGCGCACCGTTGCCAGGTCGTGGCGCGGCCGGTGCCACCGAGAAAGCTGCGGGCCAGATCAACCATCTGATCGCCGCATGCAGCGGCCGATTCTGGCGCAAGGTCTTTAAACGCAGATCGCGTCGGCCTGTTGGCGTATAGGGGCCAGTTCGGTAGTGGCCGAGCGTCCCAGAGCCCTGCGCCGTCCGGGCATCGGCCGCCGGGGTAGCGGCGACGGCGCCGGGTGGCGTTCCGCGGTGCGACCAGCGTGTCAGTGCCGTGACTGTTTTCCGTGGGCTCAGCCCTGGATGTGGTTCCGCCAGGAGTGCTCGGGCTCAAAGCCGAGGACCTGCCGGGCGCGGTCGATGGCGAGCAGCGCGCCGAACGTCCCGACCTCACGCGTGAGCGGCACGTCCGGGAAGACCCCGGCGAGCAGGTCAGCCGAGGGCCGGTTCATCACCGTGTCTGCCGCCGCGATGACGAATGAGACTGCCGTGCGACGCCTTGCCGCACTGGCGACGCCAGCGCGGCTTTCAGTGGCGATCGGTGATGTTCTGCTGGTTTGCGCTCGCTCCCCAGTCCGTGCCAAGTGGCGCTGCTAGCGACATCCAGTGCTGGCAGGCGCCGCACTGCTGTCCGTACCACTCGTCCCGGTGCCTCAACGAGCCCTTGACGCGCTGCCCATGATTGTCGTTGTTATTGCAAGCATCACGGCTGCCGCGTCGCCAATCCCAGGTTCTGGCCCCGCCATCGCGCCTAACATGTCCACAGCCCCGCAAGGCGCGGGACAGGCACGTCAGGTGACGATCCCGGTCGGCGCACACGCTGCGGTCTATGGCAAGACCTCGACAGGTCAGCGGTTCGGCTACTCGTACGTCCAAGGCGCAACGGGACCACAGGTCGCAATACCGGCAACTGCCGTGGCAGCGTGCACGGTATATGTCTCTGATCTCGTCCTGGATGCCAAGTTTTATTGGTCAGGCGAGCAAGTTTGTTCCGGTGCCTTCGGACTCCAGAACGTACGGAGCCAGGAGTTGCGCAGTAGCTGGAGTGGCTGGCGAGGATACTCGCTTTGGAGTAACTGGAGCACGCCGACTACCAATCAGGTCGTGACGGAGTATTACTCCACAATATGCAATTACGGGAAAGGCAATTACGATTACGAGGCCGTGGTCGAAGGGCAAGCCACCAATATCGGCAGTAGCCCTCCTGTTGCATCGGGCAACATACTGACAAGCAAGCCCTGTGGACCGCAGAACTAGCGGAACAGATCAGTAGGGGACTGGCATGTTCCAAAGCCGTGGTCGCCCGCGGAGTATCCTGAGATGCTAGCCCTCCTGTTGCATCGGGCAACATACTTGCAAGAACGTACTGGCAAGCAAACCTCTGGACCGCAGAACTAGCGGACCAGATCAGTAAGGGGACTGGGATGTTCCGAAGCAGGGGTCGCCCGCGGAGTGGGCCAGAGATGTCCGAACAGCCCTTGAGGACACCGGAACCAGGGGTTGCTTGGAACTCAAGGACATACTCTGCGTCAGCCAATTGGCTCGTACATTGGTGGCGAACGCGAAGGGTGAGAATTCGGAGGTCGTAGTACTCCTCACCTCAATATCGGCCGGGTGGTAGCAGCGGGCAGCACGGCCGGGAACTCCGCCCCGGTCTTCGTCAAGCCCGGTTCTTCTATTGGCGTAGGCTGATAACAGTCGGGCCTGGCGGAGGCGGATTCTTGTGAGCGAGCTGCTGGTCGAGGACGCTCCCGGCGTCGCGGGTGCGGCGCACGAGGAAGCCGGGGCAAGGTCGTCTACATCACTGAGGGCGGGCAGCGGCTGGCCGCGATCGTGTCGGCGGACTACGCTGCTGACCTTCTGGAGGATCTCGCCGACGCGCAGGCTGCCCGGCGAGTCGCTGGCCGAGGCCGGCGACAACATCCGGTGGGGCCAGATCCGGGCCGAGGCCGCGCTGTAGCTGCCCGTGACGTACCGGATCGAGTGGCGCCTGCGCGCCGCAAGGCATTCCCGACGCTGGACAAGCCGGTCCGCCAGCGCATCGCGGTCGTCGTTGATCAGCTCGCCGAGGATCCCCGGCCGCCGGGGGTCAAGCCCCTGTCCGGGAGCAAGGAGTGTTCCGGGTCCAGGTCGCGGACGCCTACCGGATCTTGTACATGCTCGATGACGGCGACCTGGTGGTCCCAGTCGTCAACGCAGGACATCGGCGTGAGATCTACCGCTGACCCTCATGCGGCGGGCGACCTGTCGCGTTGCTGACCCCAGGGCCCCGGTTCGGCTGGAAAGAGGGATCGTGGGTCAGGAGTCATGACTCTCGTTGGTCAGCTCGGCGGGTAGCTGGTGATCGGCGTCCAGGTGTTGCTGGTTCCCTACTGCTGCTGACGCTGGAGGTGGCAAGCCGGCGAGTGGCCGGGTCGTAGCTGTAGGGGATCTTGGACCAGGGGACGTGGGTGGGTGCGGTGGCCACGTCGATCTCGACGGGCTGCCGTCCAGGTCGTAGAAGGCGCCCACCGCGTAGTACGACGCGTACGACGACAATGCGCCGCTGGTCGAGGCTGGGTAGCCGAAGTTGTCGTGGCCGTAGCTGACGGTCTCGGCCTGCAGGCCCCGGCGGAGGGGTAGGACTGGCCGGTCATCTGGCCAGCGGAGTCATAGGCGTAGGCGAACTGGTAGGACTGGCCGCTGCTGCCGCCCAGGGCGCCGGTGACAGAGTTGGCCGGGATCTGGTAGGTGACGCGGTCTCGGGCTGGTACAGCGAGCTGTACTTGCCGGTGCTGACCGTGTACGCCTCGCCGCTGGAGCCGCCGGCGTATGAGGCGGCGGCGGCGAGCTGGCCGATGGCCTTGGCGCTGGAGCCGACGACGGGGTTGTCCAGGGCCGCGGTGTCGTAGGTCCAGGCGGCGAGCTGGTTGCTGCCCGACGGGGCCGCCCCGCCGGTGGTGTTGTACTCGGCGGTCCTGCGCCCGGCGGCGGCGTAGGCCCAGGTGATCGTCTTGCCGGCCGCGTCCGTTGCGGAGGTGAGCTGGCCCAGGTCGTCCCAGGTGCTGGCGGTGCTGCCGGTGTCCGGGTCGGTCGCGGACACGACCCGGCCGAGCAGGTCGGAGGTCCACGTCCAGGTGTTGCCGCCGGCGTCGGTGACGGTCCTGGTGGACCCTCCGGAGATGTAGGCGTAGGCGTAGGCGGTGGCGTCGTAGGCGCCGGACGCGGACGTAGCGGAGTGGTACTGGTCGATCTCGGTGGTCCGGCCGCGGGCGTCGGTGTAGGTGGTGGTGATCGTCCCGCCGGCCGGGGGTCACGGTGACCGCGTCCGCTCCGGGGTATGCCCAGGTGGTCTTCCACTGCTGGTTGCCGTAGGAGTCAAAGTCGGCCTCGGTTGTCCGGCCGGCGCCGTCGTAGGTATAGGCGGTCTCGTTGGGGATCTGCGGCTCGGTGGTGACGTACAGGCAGCCGGACGGTCCCGGGCCGCACGGCGCGGACGGAGCCGTCGGCCGAGGCGGTGCTGCCGGTCTGGCCGGGCAGCCAGATGGAGGTGACCTTCCTGCGCCCGAGAATCGTCGGCACCGCGCTCTCGCTGCCCGCTCACCGGAAGATTGCCGGCGACGTGACGAAGGTCGCCCTGAAAGACGCCTTCCGCGAGATTTTGCCGGACTATGTCACCGTCCGCCGGAAACAGCGTTTCCCGTGCCCGATGAGCCAATGGCTGCGCTCCGAACTTTGCCGGACGCTGCGAGCGTCCGCGACTTGGTCCGTCGCGGACTTGTGGAGTGTGACAAGGGAGCAGGAGCTGTGGCGCGAGCACCTTGAATACCGGCGTGACTGGGGCCAGCAACTGTGGCGTCTGGCAACGGCCCGAGCGTGGTGGCGATCCGTGTCCACGTATCGGCGCTGACGCCACCAGGGCACTACCACCGCAGGGCCGATCAGCGCACCCGCGAGGTAGCAGGCAGGGGAAGGGTTGACTAATATCGGTGAACGAGGTTCTTTTGCCGGGGCGGCAGTGCGGGAGCAGTTCGTCGGCGGTCTTGGTCCAGGTGCAGGACTGGCAGCGGGCGTTCCAGCCCCATACAGGTCTCGATCGCGGTGATGAGGTCCTTGACGGATCGGAACGTGCAGCCGCAGATGGCCGCTGCCGAAGAACGGGTGATGCTGCCGAAGAAGACGCACGGCGATGTCAGAGACACCACGCGGTCGAGCCGTGATCCTGAAGGAGCTTTGCACGCGACAGGTTGTTGATATGAAAGCCGCAGTCGATCACATTCAGTCACGGACCTCGGATGCATGACGTCGTTGCCGTGGAACGATTCGTGGAACGAGCGTCGCGGGACCATGGTGCATTGTGTGCGTTCCGGACGTTCGCGCCGCGGTGTTTGTGCAGGCAGTGCGTCCAGTGCGGCCGGCCTCTTAATCCGCGGGTTCGGGGTTCAAGTCCCTGGCGGCGCACCCGTCCTGACCTGGAGTTATACCCGAGACGCCTCCCGATGCTGATCGTGCGTGGGGCCAGACTGGGGCCGTCGTGGGGCCCGTCGCGGGGCCCGCTGCCACCAGCTCTGGCGGGCGCATTCCGGGTCCGCCTTCCTGCTCGGCAAGCGCGCAGCATTCAGACCGGCCCGGCGTACCACGCCGACCGGTCGTGCGATAGATGTTTTCGGTTAGCTCCCCT
>Ga0208565_1000789_pt1 | contig 21168 bp, 6 predicted proteins | sample Sb_taG_7_FD_187706 | JGI IMG/M metagenome (GOLD analysis project Ga0208565, IMG submission 187706) | Peat soil microbial communities from Weissenstadt, Germany - Sb_50d_2_FS metaG (SPAdes) (version 2) | ecosystem: Environmental > Terrestrial > Soil > Wetlands > Peat | place: Germany: Weissenstadt...
GCTCATTCAGGTGCGGAAACAACGTGTCGAATTTATGCTGAAGTTTTTCTGTTGTGCTCATGCTGGCAGTATAGCACAGCGGGCGTTGTGTGTAATTGTTATTGTTTTACGGGCCCTAACGCTGGGATCGTGGCCACCGGCGTGAACGACGCGAGCGGTCGGCACCCGACGAGGAAGTACGGAGACAACGGAGCGGTTTCCCTCGTTCCCGCGTCGGGTGATGCACTCACGGCACAAGCGAATGGAAGAACGGGGATCATGATCCACGGAGGCGCTCTCGATAGTGCCGGCCTGCTGCGCCGAACCAACGGATGTGTTCGGCTCTCCAACGACGACATGGCGACTCTGGTGGGTGCGATCAATGCCCTGGGGGGCGACGCGCTCACAACTATAACAATCCGCTCTCCCATGCTCTTTGACGCGGGCGCACCCGACGAACCCGACGATGACGGGAATCCCTACGATGAGGGCGATCCACCGCCGGGTGCCGGTCCGATCGGTAAGGGCCAAAACGGCTAGGAGCGAACCGTCAATCGTCAATGGGCGGGTCGGATTTGCAACCGAAAGTCGAGGTTGTGGTCAGATTTAGGCGATCGTCGGTAGATACGGGCGGAGACCGGTCCCGGCAGGGCACGCCCGGAAATGCGCCACAATGCGGTTGGTCGGGCTGTCGGGCGCGGGCCACCAGTCCCACTCCGCGTGCACGTCGATGGCGAGCCGGTCGAGCACCTCGATGACCGTTGGACTGTCGAGCGAGAACGAGACGCGCGCGCAGAATGGAATCGGCATCAGCCGTGAGGAACGGGAACGGCGTCGAGAGTGCCGCCAGCGCTTCGTCCAGGGTGGCGGGTTGGCCGGGCTGGCCGACGTCGAACTGGCCGGTCGTTGGGGTCGCGGCCAGACGGAGCAGACCGATGTTGAACGGTGCCCATTCGGCCTGCCCGTGCTGGATCGGCAGGAATCTCAGGACCAGTTGCGTCGAGCCGAAGGCGCGCGCCCAGTAGGGGCGGGGCGAGAGCCCGGCCGCGAGGGCGCTGTGGAGGAACGCCTGGCCGAATGTCGGCATCGGGTCCAGCAGGTCACCCCGAAGGAAGGGCACTGGCACGGCCCGGTTCTGCCGCCACACTCCCGGTGGAAACACTAAGAGAGGGGTCGGGATCCGTTCGCCACACGGGTCGAACTGGTCGCGTAGCTGCGCGATCGCCGTGACCCATCCGCCCTTGTCAGTGTCGTCCGATGGAAGCATGGACGTGAAGAATAGCGGCCAGTCGTTCTGGCGGTCCATTGTTCGATCAAGGAAGTCGAACGGGCCGGGCTCGGTCATAGAAGGGGCCTTTCAGGGAACCTGACAGGGCATGCGGTATTCCAGCCCGACAAAGGGACCGACGGGGACCACAACGGCCTCTAGGGTTTGACCGAAGATTGATGTCACCTCGGTGAGAACCTGAGACTTCTCGGCACCGGTCAGCACGTGCGGGGGCAACAAGGCCGGGAGTTGTTGCTTCAGGGTCGAGATCGCCGCGGCTTGTGTACTGGGTAGCTTCGTCTCGTCCGTGTCTGTGACGCGGTTGCCGCCGGCGTCGAAGATCCGGATGTGGAGCAGGCCGTTGTTGTCGGTGCCGACGATGGCCAGGTTATTGCCCGAAGTCGGCATTCCGGAGCCATCTCCCCAGGACATCAATCGGAGGTCATACCCGGCCTCTACCTTCTTGACCGGATCGCCCGTGGGGAACCAGTCCCACGCAGCTTGCAGTCGCCGGGCCAGCTCGTCGAGGGCCGTGGAGAGGGAGACGTTCGTGAGGGCGGGGAACTCGATCGGCACGGGCCGGAGGGCGTCGTGCACGGTGAAACCCATGGCCGGGACTGCGGTTTCGAGTTGGTTCACAACATCGTCGACGGAAGTCTCACTCGCGATCGTCACCGACGGATCCACCGTGTGTTTCAGCGCGTCCAGGTCCAGCGGGCGGTCCGACCGCTCCGGGAAGAGCATCGGGACAAACCGGAGGATCAAGGCCTGTTGACTCAGGATAAACGCCACTTGCTGGATCACTTGGGTCTTCTCGTCGCTTGTAAGGACGTGCGGAGGTAAGAGGCCCGGTATTTCCTGTTTAAGGGCGCGGATCGCCAAGGCCTTGTCGCTCGGGAGCTGTGTGTCGTCGGTATCCGTTGTGAGATTGCCACTCGCGTCGTAAACCTGGATGTGGAGGACTCCGCCGGGGTCGATCCCCGCGAGTAGGAGCCTGGCGGGCGAGGGGGGCGCTGGAGTGCTTCCCCCGGACGGCACCAGTTGCACGTCGTCCAGCAACGGGTCGCTCAGGCCAGGGAACGACACGATCGTGCCGTGGGGGGAGAGCCCGCGCGACCACGCCGTCCAGAGGAGAAGGTCACCGAACGTGGGGTTCAGGCTTCCGCTCGAGAGCCGGGCGCGGGCGGCAGCTTGCGCGACCGGGTGGACGTGCGAGATCTCCTCGTGCCGCGCGGGGGTTCTCGAGGCGTTCGGCGAGGACGCAGCGAAGGGCACCGTCAGCACGCTGCTTGCCCGCCATTCCTCCGGAGGTACGCTCACGATCAGCGCTCCAGAAGTCCGGTTCGCATACTCCTGAGCGCCCTGGGTCCAGCCGCCGTTGCGAAACGCCTTGGAGATCACCGGGAATGCGTCATCGCTCGAGCTCCCGAGCCAGGCGAACAGTTCATCTATGGTCATCGATCACCTCGGTATCGTGGGAATTCGTGGTGGTGGAGCTGAGTCGGAGGCTGGATCGGTACGAACATCCCCGAAACAACCTGACCGGGGACGAGATACTTGATCAGGTCGAGGCGGAAGGTGGCGCTGGCGTCGTTCGGTCGGCGGGCGAACTGGACGGTCTCGGTGAGGTCGTTCACCTCGAGGAGGAAGTCGTAACGCGTGTCGACCGGCTCGAACCGAGGCGCGGCCTGGTCGGGCGAAGCGGCGTTGCCGAAGAACGCGGTGCGCGCCAGCGGAGGCCGGTTGGCGGGAGGCGGGAACTGGCTCACCACCGCAGACAGCTTCGGCAGCAGAGGGCTCGGCCCCAGGGGGTTCAGATTGACCGGGCCCATGGCGTAGGACGCACTCCAGATGGGCCCCTTGGGGTCGGTGGCCATCCAGACGAACTGAAACAGGTCGGATCCGACCGACTCCGGCCGCTTATCGGGGGTGGCCGTGGGCGTGTATTCCCAGACGATCAGGCCGCTGCCGGCGCCCTGGACCGCGATGGGCTGGAACAGCTCGTCGAGCCGCGCGCTGTCGTCCGGCTTGGCGGCCTTGCTGGAGACGACGACGTAGGGCTGGAACTTCAGCGGGCCGGAGCCATCGTTGAAGTCGATAGGGCTTTCCAGGTGAGGCAGCCGCGTGATGAGGAAGATCCGCGGGGCGCGCCGAACCTTTGTTCCGTCCTTGCCGATCACCTGGTAGATCGGCAGGACCTCATCCTCGGGCCGCAGGGTGAAGACAGTCTGATCGAACTGGACGACCACCAGGAAAGGGGCCGCAGTGAATCGGAACGAGCTTCCAGCACGGACCAGGAGCGAGCTGGGTGAGCCGGGCAGCGTCGCGGGGTCGAAGCGGACGCGGCCGATTAGCTCGTCCCAGCGGACCGAGAGCTGCCAGAGGTCATCGGGGAAAGGCCCACGGGTGAACCTCGCGTCCTGGACCGTGACGCCCGCGGTGACGCAATCCGACAGCCGGATCCGCTGCGGCTCGCGCAGGGCAAGTTCGGTGGTGCCGCCGACCAGCCAGCGCGGCGCGTCGTCGTTCCGCGACTGCGAGACCAGCGGCGTGATTAGGTGCTCGAACATCGCGCCGGGCTTGTCGAGGCCGAAGCGGACGCGGATACTTCGCGGCAGGAAGAGATTCTGATTGACGTCGGGGCCCGGCAATTCGCGAGGGACGTACCAGAGCGGCGCTGCCTCCTGGAAGGAGGGGACCTCCGCCACGCGGCAAACGAGCGCGGGGAGTGATCCGTCGAGGTTCGACTGAGGCCAAGTTGGCACGGCCGGGCCACGGCGGGTGATCTCGAGCGAGCGGGCGGGGGAGCAGAGGTCCTCGCGGTAGGGGTCGAACGAGGGCGGCCCAAGTGCGTAGGCGGCACCGTCGGAGATCGTCCAAAGCCGGACCAGCTCGGGTGCGACGAGCCGCAGGTCGATGGTGGGCGGTGCCGAGCCTCCCGGCGCCGTCGACGCCAGCTCACGTGCTCGCGTGAGCAGGACAGCCCTTGACTGGCTCGACGCGGCGAATGGAGAGGGCTCGAAAGCGTAGGTCGCGGGCCCGCCGGACTGAAGGGTCCGGCGCACGACCATGCCCGTGGCGCCCGCTTGCAAGACGGCGGCCTTCACTCGCTCGGCCGGGAACAGCGGGGCACCAGTGTCGAGTCCCGTCCCGCTCAACACCGAGACGACGGAGGGCAGAACCTGCGAGCTAGCCTCCTCGCGGAGATTGCCGGGCCCCGCGGCCTCGCGGAAGAGCACTAACACGTCCTCGGTACGGAGGGACGGTACGACGGCCGCGGACAACAGCCAGAGCCGCTGCGAGTACAGAACCGAGCCGCGATCGGCCGGCCCGACGGGGCTCAGCAGCCAGGAGTGAGCGCCAGGATCGAACGGCGTTTTCGACTCCGGAGGCATCACTGCCGCTTCGAGCTGCCGCAGCGTGATCCGGAGCTGATCGCCGAAGACCGCGCGGTGGACCAGTTGTGGGACCGAAGGCGCCAGCAAAGACGGGGGGGCCACCGCGTCGGGCTCGAGGCAAAGGTCAAGCGGCACCTGGTCCTCAGGCACGCTGTACAGGGCCAAAGGAGTGCCGGTCGCGTTGAAGCCGAGCTGGACGAACCCCGCGACGTGGTCGCTCGACGATGCGGGAGCCTCCTCAGTGGCCTCCTCCAGCGTGAAGCATTGCACCGTTCCCAATGACGTGGGGAACCCGAGATCGGTTAACCGATCCGGCGCGACCGCGGGCGGGGTCACCGCCCGGGCGTGCGACAGCCCACCCTGCAATTTCAGGCTCGATCCGTCATCGGCTTCCAGGCTCAGCAGCACGGGCGCCTGGAGACGGCTGGACAGAGTGCCGACTGGCACGTCGAGGTAGGCGGTGAGATAGCTCCCGGTCCCTTCGGCCGCCTGCTCGTTGATCAGGAGCCTGAGCGCCACGGGGGGTGGACTGGCCGGATCGGGCCCCAATAGCCACGACCAGACCTGCCGCTGGTTCCATTGGATCGCCCCGCTCGTGTCGAGATACGAGGCGACGACCGTCATCTCCAGGCGGTCGCCCACGAGATGCCAGCCCACCGGATCGAGCTGGGCCTGGGTCTGGGCTCGAAGCTGTTCGACGACGAGCACGCCCCCGAGCGTGGGGCTCGCGGGATCTCCCTCGTTCCAGAGAGCGAGGGCACCGTCGAGCGGCGTCGGTCCCGAGATCGGTGTGGAGGGATCGAGGACGAAGCCGAAGACGCCGCCTTCGGTGAGCTCCGGACGCAGCGTCTGGACCACGCCCGACGGCCAGGTCGGGTCGTGGTTCTTCCTCATCGCCAGCTCGAGTGCGGAGCGCGTGTGGCCCTGGCCATCGTCCTGAGTGGAGATCGTCGCGTGTAGGGAGTAGTCGGTTCCGATCGAGGATGGCAAGTCGACGGGGAGGCGGCTGAACGTGAGGGCTGGGCCGCTGTCCTCGTCCTGCACGATTGCGAGCGCCACTCCCGGTGGCGCATTCGTAGCGCGGTAGGCAACGCCGACGGCCTTCCCGTCGCGCACGATCGACTCGGCGACCAGCGTCAGGGGCGCCGAGAGCGGCCAGAGTCGGCCAAAAACCAGGGCGGCACTCCGCATCGGGTTGACGGTCAGCACCACCTGCCCCTGCGTCACCGCGACGTTGCCGGCGAGGCGCGCGAGCTTGCCGGGAAAGACCCCGGCCTGCAGGTCGAGTTGGGCGTCGACGTCGAAGTCCCAGTCGAACAGCGCGTCGGCGCCGGTGTCCAGCGCCACGAACGCCACGCCACCCGTGCTCGCCAACGCGATCGTCACGACCGAGCCCCGCGCGACCGCGCCGCGCACCGAGGGCAGAACGCGATCGGAGGGGCCGTCCTCGGTCAGGTCGAGTGGACTGATCAGAGCGGCCTGATACATCAGCCCAGCGACCTGCCAGTCCGTTCCACCCGGGTTTTGCTCGAGGCCGAGTTGCAGGAGCCGCGTGGGAAACACCGGCGCCCCGCCGAGCCGGGGCCAGAACCGGGCCTGGCCGTACGGCTTGGTGGGGTCCTTACTCTCCGCCGCCGAGAACAGGCCATAGGCTCCCAGCGTGAAGCGCGCCGTCTCGAAGTCCGTCCCGTCCGGCGGGACCACGACCTGGCCGTCCTTCTTGACCAGCTTGATCGCGGCACAGCCGAGGCGGATCTCGGTGCGGTACCGAGGCGAGCCGGGTGCATCGGGCTCGACCAAGAACAGCGCCGGGGCGTTCAAGTCGTCCTCGGCATGGCTGACCGAGTACAACTCCTCCCCGGTGTCAGAGTCGAGCAACGACTCGACGACCCAGGGCGACCCGGGAATCAGTGGTAGGGCACCTCGGACGACGCCGAGGTTATCGTAGATCGCGCCGGGTTGCATCGCGTCGGAGAACGCCCCGGCGACTTCCTGGCCGTCGGGCAGCGACCAGGCCTGGAGGGTGCCGGCGGTTGTCCCGGCGAGGAGCCAGCCCGTCCCCGTCTTCTCCCCGTCCAGCCCCGCAACCGCCGAGACCTCGTTCCCGCGGGCGTCAAAGACGGCCTGGTCGAAGCCTGGCGAACCGACCGAGTGGACGCGAGCCACCGCGTCGACGTCTCCCGCCAGGATCGGAGGAACATCCGCGCCGTCGACGCCCGGGCCGGCCTGCGGACCGGCGGGCATCCAGCCGACCGACGCCAGCGCGGTGGGGAAGCTCGAATCGGCCTGCTGTTGGACCAGCGTACCGTCGGTCGCGCTCTTCGGTCCCCAGATGAAGAGCTGTGTATCGCAGGTCCCGGTCACGACCTGTCCCGTGTCTGGCTCGATCGCCATCAGGCGGAGCGGGAGGTTGCGGCCCTGGGGATCGGGAATCGACTGGATGGGCGCGGGTGTCGTGCTCGTGTCATTGCGATCGAACCGCAGCAGCAGCCCGTTCGCGTCGGCCACGAGCAGCGTCGAGGTGACCCCTTGCCGCGCCATCCCGACCGCCGTCACGGCCGGGGGCGGCCCCGCCAGTGCGGCCGGCGTGAGGATCTTGACCGGCGCGGCGGTCTGGTCGACCTTCCAGAGCCGCGCCAGGCCGTCGCGGCATCCGGTCAGGAGCCAGGACCCGTCGAGTGCAACGCAGGTGACCTCGTCGGGATGGTGGAACGTCGCGGCCGACGACGGTGGGACCATGGCGCCCGGGAAACGCGAAAGGCTGAGCAGGATCCCCGGTGCCGGGATCGTCCACACCACCGCCGATCCGTCCTTGCACGAGGCCGCGATCGTCAGCACGTTGCTCAAGGCCTGAAGGGCCACGCCGGTGATCGCGCGAGCCGCGGTGGGGAACCGGTTCGCGACCTGGAAGCGGCTCACAAGCGTGTTCCAGGAGGTCAAAACGACGGTTCCGTCCGCCCGGCCGACGAGGACCAGCGGCGACGGGTTGTCGGCCGACGGGCCGAGCACGGCCAGGCTCGTCACCGCCTGCGGCGAGAAGATCAGTGGCGCTCCCGAATTGACCGCCCGCATTCGCCCGGACGACGGCCCGTCGTCTGGCTGGGCAGCCACGATGCTGAGCGTCGGACTATTGACCGCGAACGGCTCGGCCCCAACATCGAACTCGAGGAAGTTCGTCCCACCCACCGAAGGGTCGATCGACAGGGTCTGCACGACACCGCCCAGGCCCGAAAGTGTCACTTGCGGTGGAGTTGGCGTTCCTGGCGGCGGTGGAGCCGTGGCCGGCTCATAGTCGAGCCGGGGTGTGACGGGCTGGTTGTGATCGTCGACCAAGCTCGCGCCGGGGAGCCAGTTGACGAGCGCGTGTTCCTTCGGGGCGTTACTGGTCAGGTTGCCCGACGCCTGCGTGTAGCGGTCGCGCACCGCCCGGATCACGTCGCCGTACGGAAGCACGGGTGCAGGCAGCGCGCCGCCCGGGCCGTCGGGCGTGCGGTCCTGGAAAGAAACCTCCATCTCGGGATGCTCGAGTACGAGATTGCGGTGGTGCAGTCGGGCCAGACTCGTTCTCAACCAGTCGGGCCCCGAGGATCCCCGCTCGACCCAGGGCGCCTGCGTCAAGACCGAGGGGAGCGAGCCGCCCTCCAGCGTCGACTCGTCGAACCGCAGCGCCGTCAGCCGCGGCTTGCCGTCGGACCCCACGTCGGGTTCCCAGGTGAACGTCTCCAGCCCGAGCGGAACGACGCCATGGTTCGGGTCGCGCGGCAGCGACTCCTGGCTCAGGACGAGTGCGTAGTTTGCTCCCGTCTTAGGAGGCGGGTCGAACTTGGTCTGCGGGGGGCCCGGTATCGACACCCGCCACAAACCCGAGACGTCCTTCGCGAACCCCTGAACCGTCCGCGTTTGCGTGGGGGAGCCGGTGGGGGTCACATGCACGTCGAGGCCGTCGTAGGCGCCATCGGTGAGCAGGGCATAGGTTGGATCCACCACCAAAGAGAAGTCGCCGCCGTCGGCAGGCGATTGACCGGAAAGGACGACCAGACGGTCAACGGGAATCGCCTGGAGGTTGCCGCCGGTGGCCGACGCCGGGTCGATCAGGGCGTCCTCGGAGGTCGGGTAGAACCGCGCGGCATCGCGACCGGCGGAGAGCTGGAAGAAGGGAACGGCCTCGGCTCCCAGCGGACAGGGCGCGACCTGCAGCGCCTCCTGCGCCAGCGGCCCCTCGACGGTCTCGCCGTCGTGCTGGAAGACGATCTGCGAGATCGCGAGCTCGTCGTCGTACACCAGTGATGACGGTACCGACCCGGGGTCGGCCAGCGCGAGGGAGCCGTCCTGTCTCCGGAGCGGCATTCCCGGCGAATAGGCAAGGGTCTGAGGAGCCGTCAGCTTAAGCACAACGCCATCGGCGCGGCTGATCGTCGCGAGGACGCGCTGGAGGACAGTCGCGCGGTCCTCCATGTCGAGCACGATGCGCCACTGCGCCGCGGGTTGGCTTCCGGAGCGCTGGTCGAGAAGCGTCAGCGGCCCGCTCCAGTTCGGCAGCCGGGGACGGTCGAGGCCGATGGCTCCCGGAATGAAGGGAACGTCGCCCACCCGGTAACGGGCCCAGGCCTGTGGCAGTCCGCTCCAGGAATCCGTTCCTTTCAGCGGCACGGGCCGCACCGGCTGCCACAGCACGTTCTTCGCCACGATCGTTGGGTCGGCCGCGCCGGCGGCGAACAGCACAGGACAGTGGCTGAGAAAGGCCGACGGATCGCCCTGGTGCGACGGCTGCACCCATTTCACCTTGACGGATTCTAGCCCGGCGGGGGACCGGTCGTCGGCAGGCTGGCCCGTGCCGATAAGCAACCCGATCTCGTCGACATTGGAAAACTCGTACCGGGCATCCTGTGGCGAAGCCACCTGAGGGATGGTCAATGTCGCCGGGGCCCATTCGGTGACCGAGTCGTCCGGCCCGGTGAACTTCAGGGTGACCCCGGGGCGGAGCAACTCTTCGACCGTGGAGGTAGACGAGGTGGTGTCCCGCGTCTGGGCCTGGGAGGTGACCCCGGGGCGAAGCAACTCTTCGACCGTGGAGGGCGCGAGCGGCGGGGGCCCGCCCGTGATCCGAGTCACGCGGTAGTAAACTCCGGGCGGTGCTCCCCCCGGCGCAAGCTCGATCGGCACGACCGGCAGGTCGTTCGCGAGAAGGTCGGTGATGTCGTCGATCACCTCCTGGAGCCGTTTCGTGGGGTCGGAGACGTCGGGTGAGTCGGCGCACGCGATGCCTTCCCAGATGCGGATGTTTCGGTCGGGACCGAACCACGCGCTGCGGTAGGCGATCCGCCGGAAGACCGGGTTTCCGCCCTGGTCTATTTGCTCCACCTCCATCTGGAGCGATCCGGAGGTGAAGACGATCAGGCGGATCGCTCCGTCCGGCCAGAGCCGGTCGAGGAGCTTTTGCGCATCATCCGACTCGAGCAGGTCAGCGGGGTCGACGAGCCGAAGCGGCCCAGACGTGATCGTTCCCCGGACGTACGCACCGCCGGGTTCGGTCAGGGGATCGACCTCCACACGGCCGAGGAAGTTCAGGTCGGCCGGTCCTCCGGGCCGGAAGGCCGCGTGGTCGATCGCATAGGCGCGGCCGAGCACGGTGACGACCGAGCCGGGCGCCGGGATCACGCGCAGTCGAAGCTGTTCGCGGTTGATCCGCACGACCTGGCTGCCAGGCTGTTGCGGGGCCGCGGCGAGGCTCTGGTTGTCGGCCCAGAACCGGGCCCGGTCGGCCCAGAGCGTGAAGCCGCAGGGGCCGTCGAGGATCGCGTGCGGGTCGTCGACCGTCAGTTGCACCCGCACCCACCGCCCCCCGAGATCTTCCAGATCAGTTCGCAGAGCCGAATTGGTTCGCCGCGCTTCGAGAGCCTCCGGGGCGCGAAGGCCGCGTGTCCTCAGCCGCTGCGGTTTTCTGTGGTGGCTCATGGTGGCTCTCGGGAAACGGTTGGAGACGTTGCGTGGAATCGGGTGCGAGTCGCCCGGCGGCGGATTCCCCTCAGACGAACGGGGTCGCGCGGCCGGTGAAGCCGTCGCGCACGGTCTGCAAGACGTACAGGCCGGTCTGGTCGAACGACCCCGCCTGCTTGAAAACGCGGACTTTGAAGTTCACGGAATAGGGGCTGGCAGCGGGGGCAAGCCGCCCTGCCGGCTGGCACTTCTGAACGGCGACCGAGATCACGGGAATGGGAACGCCGTTGGCGTCGACGACCGGATTGCCGTCGGTGCCGAGGAACGCCACGTTTCCGGGCGAGATGTGGACGTACGGCCGGTCGGGCATGACCCCGGCCGTGGCCGGGAATGAATCCGGCTGGTACGCCGGGTTCCACGGCGCAACGACCTCGCAGAACGGGTTGTAGACGAGCCTCGGCGCCGCGCCGGCGCCGCCCCGTGAGGGCGTGGGCGCCGAGGCGAGGCCGTAGAGGATCCGGAACGCGACCGCGAAATCCGGAAGGTCGTCGTCGGCGACCGCCGCGCCGAGCAGAGTACGCGTCAACGCGGGGGGGCTGGCGTCGAGTTCCCAGGGCGAGAGGTGGTCGCGATTCCGCGGCAGGAAGACCGTGAACGTCAGGTCGGCCGCGACATCCGGCGGAAGCGACGAGGAAGGAACCGCCTGAACCATCGGCTTCCACGTGCCCAGGAAGGCCGGCGATCGCAGCGCCGTGGGCGCGGGCACCGAGGGATCGCCCGCCGGATCGCGCGGAGGACGCCGTACGACAGGAACGGCGGCCGGGACGACCTTGACGGGAGCCTGCGGCGTGGTCGGTCGCGCCTCGTAAGCCGCCCTCACGACGAGTCGGTAATGGTAGTAGAACGGCAGGTCGGTCAGCGCCACTTGCCGCTCATTGGCGAGCAGCCTGTCGCTCGCCGATCCATTTCGCGGAATGCGGTCAATCGCGAAGCGATTGTTCGCGGCAGCGTCCGGCGGGCAGGCCGACCCCTGCGCGACCGCCGCCAGCAGCGTGTCGAGCGACACCGTCTTGGCGCCGGGTCCTCCCGCGTCGATGAGGTCGTAATCGAACTGCCAGAGGCACCCACGGTAGCCGGTGCGGACCGCCGAGATCTGGTTCAGCCCGGCCCGGATCCCCTCGCTCGTAATCTGATACTGAAACTTCACGTCCACCGGGTGCGGCAGCCAGACCACCGGGAGCGAATCGGACACCGGATTCCGGCCGGCCGGCAGCACTCGCGGCAGCGTCACGTCCCACGCCGGCGGATCGCCCACGCCGTTCGCAGCGTCGGGGAAGACCACCACCGGGCGGCTGAGCCGCTCCGCCCAGCTCACAATCGGCTCGTACCGAGACACGCGCCGTACCGCCACGCGATAGCGATGGCCGTGGTCATCAGGCACGATCCAGTTCAACTGGCACCGCCCCCCCACTGCGGCCAGCGTGCGCCGACCAGTCGCCATCGGTTCCAACACTAACACGGGAATCAGCGGAGCGGTCCGGGGAACGCGGCGATTGAGCGGGGACGCGAGCGACGGGGTCTCGTCGAAGAATGGATCGCTGGTAGAGCCCGCGGCCAGGACGAACCGGGCTGACTGCCGCACATACCACCAGAACGTCAGCTGGTCGGACAGCGGTGTTTCTTCCGCGAATACCACGCGCCGGATGTGGAACCACTGCTGCACCAGCGTGAGCCACTTGACCGAGCCGTTCCCCGCGAGCGGACGGTCGTCGTGCAACGAGTAGACGCTCGAGGAGTCGGGCACTTGGTCCCCCCACGGGCTGTCGACTGTCAGCTCTCGCTGTCCGTTCACGCTCCGGGCATCGAGGACGGTGCGTTGCTGGCCCTGCGCGGCTCCCTGCGTGATGACGAGCGTCAAGCCAATGTAATCGGAGGCGTTTGCGAGTTGCCAGCTCTTCTCGGTGGGATCGAGCAGGAAGCCCGTCTGCGGATTGTCGGCGGCCGGTCCGGGCGAAGTGCCGAACTCGACCAGTCCCCGGTCGGTCAGCAGCACGGTGAGTTCGTGCGGCACGACCACCAGCTTCGCGAATGAGTACCCCACCGGCGTGCTGCCTTTCGCCCGCAGCGATGAGCCTGTCTGCAGGCCTACCACGATCAGAGCATCGTGATTGCCAGGGCCTGGCGAATCGAGCAGGTTCGGAACGTGCCGCACCGCGGCACGCAAGGCGCCGACCACGTCGAACGGGTCGAGCGGTTCGCCCAGCGCGTTGCTCAGTTGCAGGTCGACCGCGAAGCCGAGCCGCTCGTGCAGGTTCAGGTAGCTCACGACCTGATCGGCCAGGACATCGGGGTCACGCGAGGGCATCGGAAGCGGGCTGTTGTTCTTAAGCGCCAACTGCGCGGCGTCCGGGAGGAAGTCGAAGGGCGAGGTGACCGCAATGAGCGAGCCATCGGAGCCGGCCCCAGGGACCACTCCGTGGTGAGGCCGGAGGTCGATCGTCAGCGTGGTGTCGCTCTTGCCGTACAAGGGTAGCCCGTCGAGCACGCGGCTCAGGCCAGACGCGCGGGGCACAATCTGGCCCAGAGCCTCCAGGCGGTCGGCGGGCACATTGTTCTTGACGCGGTCGAGGAAATCCTTCGCGCGATCTCTTAGCCCTAGCTCTCCGTCGTTGCCCGGTGCGGCCGAGGAGAGTGCGGCGATCAATTTCCCCGTCAGCGGGTAACTGGCAGGACTGGTGTTGTAGTCGTCTTGGATCCCGGCCCAGCGCTGGTCGCGCGGAAGGATCTCGACCGGATCGGCGTCCAGACCCCGGGCGAAGTTCAGCCGCGCCTGCTTCAGGTCGTAGAATGGGACGTTCGAGTCGAGACCGGCAAGCACATCGTCGGCGACTGCGGTGCGACGGAGGGCGATCGCGGCGAGCTGCCGCGACAGGTCGCTGTCCCGGAACGCCGCGACGTCGTCCTGCGAGGCGCCGGGCGGCACCTGATCGGTCGTCGTGACGCGCGTGGACGCTACCAGCGCATTCAGGTCGTCGATTGACGTTTGCCAGGACGCCGGATTATTCGTATCGCGCTTCAACCCGAGCACAAGCGCCCGCAGCGCAAGGAACATCTCCGCGACGTCATCGAGTGTCGGCTGGTCGTTCACGTTCAAAGGGGAGCGGAGGAACCGCAGCAGGGCGCGGACCCAGTTGCCGGCGGGAACGAGCAGCCCCCGCCACCCATTCACAGCCCAGGCCTTCAGAGCGGTGTCAAGCGCGTCCCAGGAATTCGACAGGTCGCGCAGTATTGCCTCCTCGGCGCCGTCGAGAGCCAGGTAATACGTGGTGATGAGATCCGTCTCCTGGGTGAGGAAGGTCACATCGGCGCTGGGATCCGGCTCGAGTTTCGAGGGACGGAGGCCCGGGGGAAGCGTCCAGAACGAGGTCTCGGCGAACTGCGTCTCGCTGTGGATGAAGACGGCCTCTTCCATCGTCTCGCAGAGCAAGCGTGACTCGAGCGAGGAGTCGTCGCGGTCGTGCACGACGACCTCAATACCTCCGTGGACCGCCGACACCGCGTCGGCCGTGACGATCAACAGGTTGTCTCCGGTCGACTCCTGGAACCGGTCCCCCACGGAGAACGCGTCAAGCGGCGCGAGCTGGGGAGTGCGATTCTCGATGTCTTCATAGTCGGCGGCGGGGATGTGCTCTACCTGGTCAACCGGGCGGAGTTGAGTGGGCGCGAACCCGTCGCCGGGCAGCGTTGGGACGAGGAACACCGGCAACGGCGTCACCAGCGCGTCGGTCACGGTCTCGTCCGACGGGTCGGCGCTGCCCGTGCCGACCTGGTGCCGCAGGTACAACTTGTAACCGAACCCCGGTACGAAGAGCGGGTGCGCCGCGATCCTAAACTTGCCCGTGCCGGCGCTCGTCGCTTCGGCCGTGACCTGAACGCGGAACTTGCCCCGCGTGAACTCGGGCGGGGGCGTCGGGTCGACATCGGCCAGGCCGACCTTCGTGCTATCCGGGCTCGGCTTGTCCGGCGGTCCGTACTCGCCGCCCATGTAGAAGCCCGATTGCTTGCGCACGATCGGTTCGATCCAGAGCTCGAAGTCGTCCACCCCGAGCGGCCGGTCGCCCACCTGCGGCAGCCCCGGTGCGTCGCCGCCCGTGGTCACGATCTGGAACGGCAGATCCTGCGGTGTTCCGGCGGCTGTCTTGAGGTCGATCACCGCGAACACTGCGCCAAGGTCGGACGGGAACGGGTCGACCGGCGGCACGTACAGAGACACCGACCCAAGCGGAAAAAGCCGCCCGAGATCGCTCAATGTGTCGAGCGCGTCGGGGTCGGTCGTGTCACCATACCGCACGACACGCAGCAGGTAGCTCACCGACAGTCGCGCTCCGGCCGGCGCGACGGGATCCGCAAACGCCCGGTCGACCACGGGAAAGGCGTCGCTGAAGAGATACGGCTCGACCAGCGCCACCTGTTCCGTGACATTCTCGATAATCTGGTAGAGTGAACCCCGCCCAACCCCGGGCGGCGGCCACTGTTGACCGGCATCGACTTTCACTGTCAGTGTGCGGACCTCGCCACTCACCGTGTAATTATCGATGGTGTAGAAGTTGTTGTCGTCGGGCTGCTCGGGCGCTCCCAGGAAGACTTGCCATCTCGGGCTCGTGTTGCTCTCGTTGTGATACGCGCCGCTGATCTCAGACGCCGCCTCATCAAGCTGCACGCCAAACGTCCCCGGGTCGAGGATGCCGAGGACCGTCCCCTGAACGCGAATCTCCCGGCGCACGTCGTCGAGCAGAGTGATCCGCGGCCGAACCTCATCGCTCAGCGGCGACCAAGTCGTGGTGGTACCCACCTTGCGGAACACCTGGAAGTGCCCCAAGGACTTCAAGCCGGCCTGGATCAACTCGCTGGCGATCCGGATCGGCGCCTTGACCACCACCTGCCCCTCTTCCCGGCCGTCGCTGGCGCGCTGCGGGTCGGTTACCTTGAACTTCTGGCGAATGGGCAAGGCTGTAACCGGACTGGCGACCTGATCGAACTCGTCGTCACCCAACACGACAGGAACGACCTGGCTCGTCGGCGTCCCGTTGGCGTCCACGCGCGTGACCTGGACTTTTTGGATCTGGAGGACGACAGTATGGGGGAGCTCGACGATCCAGCCCAGCACGTTCGGGATCGTCGAGCTTGCGTCCTTGGCATACACGCCGAACTGGGAGGGTCCGCCCGGGCGGCGGAGGTCCTCGAGCATCATCCGCACGATGCGCGCCCGCACGGCCTGCGCGTTCTCGACGTCGTCGAGGTCCTCATCTTGGTGCCGCTGGAGCCGCGCGGCGCGTCGGGCGTAGTCCTCGTAGCGCACCGCCTCCTCGAAGACGCCGGGCGACGCGATGCCGGAGAGGGCGACGTCGTCGAGCGGGTCCATCTCGAACGAAAGCACTCCGGGCGGAAGGTTGCGGTCCTCGCGCCGGAGGAAGCGGCGGTCGGTCGTCTCGACACGCGGGTCGTACACCACCGTGACATCGGCCCACGGAGTTCCCGGATCGGCCGCGCCGTCGCTCTGGGTGGACTCGAAGAAGAGGGGCACGAGGTCGTCGAGCTGGTCGCGCTGATCGAGAGGGAGCGCCTGGACAGCGTCGCGGAACCTGCCGCCAGTCAGTTCGTCCGTGTACCAGGGGGCGTTGAGGATCGCGAGGGGCACGTCCGTAGTACCCGACGTCGTCAGCAGCGTCACCTGCGTCACCTGGTCGTGGAACGGCGGTGGAGTCGCGGGGAGATCCGGGCTGGTGGGAGTGGTCGGCGGCTGGTCGCCGCGGCCGGGGGTGAGCCAGATCCCATCAGTCGCCGGCACCAGCAGCACGTAACAGCTGTCGGAAGAGCCGCCCGGAACGGTCTTGTAGAGGAGCCACGTCCCCTCGCTCGCGGCGAGCCGCTGCGGCCGGTTCGCGAGTTGGGCGAGTGCCGACTTCGTCGTGAGTGCGGCGATGTACTCGTCGAGCCGCTGCTCGAACGCCGAGACCCGCCCCTGGACCTCGCGGATCACACCCCCATTAACCGCCAGGGCGGGTGCGATCTCGAGCCGGTAGCCAAAGATCGGTACCGAGATCCCGACCGAGCCCGCGAACCCGAGCACGCCGTCGCGGCGCACCCCGATCGCCCCCTGGACGCGCAGGTCGATCGGCCGTGCTCCGAGCCGCAACGTCTTCGAGAACGACTTACTGTACCTCTTCCTGAGGATCTTCACGGTGATCGTCCAGCAGATGACCAAGAACGCCGACGTGGAGAACCGGACCCCGGCACTGATGGCCGCATACATGTCGACGCCGTTGCCGGAAATCAATCCGCCGAAGTCGCCGCGAAGCACCAGCGAGCCGTCGAAGGCGAACCCGCCTGGCCCACAGCGAAGGTCGTTGGAATAGCCGCCGGTGACCGACAGCCCCGCCTTCACGAGCACCGTGTCTCGGAACGCCGCCACCCGGTAACTCCCCGCGAACAACATTGTCGCGCCCAGGAAAGTGTCCCGGTAGGAGATCTCCTGCAGGTCGTAGTCGACGAGCCCCGGGGCCATCCGGAACGCGAGCCGGAACGTGGTATTGCTGAGGATCTTCTGTAGTTGCTCGTTCGTCTGAATCGCCGGGTTCGGACGCGTCCGCAGCGCGGCCGTGAGGGTGCGCTGCCGCGGCACGAAGGCGATCGCACCGACCAGTACCGGGTTGTTCATGTGCTGCCGTACGAAGTCCACGCTCGACTGAAGCCAGAGCTTGGCACCCGCCACTACGTCGAAGTTGGTGTCAATGCTGAGCACTACCGCGAGCACGTAGGTCTGGACGAGGTCGGTCCCACCGGTGGTCGCGGCCAGCATCGCGGTCCCGACAATCTCGACATAGGAGCCGTCGTCGATGACCTCGGTCCAGTTCCGGTCGTCGTCGGGCTGGAGCTGGTCGATGTGGTCGAGCAGCTCCTCCGCGCTCGGCCGGGGTGAGATCGCCTTCAGGCGGTTGTTCACCGCCAGGCCGACCCCGAGGCTCTTGGCGACTACTCCAGAGAAGATCTCCACGTCGACGTCCATGGCGCCGTAGATCACGATTTGCGACGCGACGCTCCCGCCGTGCTTCCGCACCGTGCCAATCTTCACGAGAGCGTCGACCCACGTAAAGCCGTCGATGCGCACCTGCCCCCGGGCCATGAAGTAGCGAATCCCCAGCGCGTCGTCGTGTACCAGGCCGACCTTGCCCTGGAACATCACGCCGGCGCCCAGCTCCAGTGTGATCGTGAGCGGCTCGGGCACGTCGACCCTCACCCGCAAGCTCCCGGGCGTGAACACCAGGTCGACCCGACCGGCTTCAATGGTGACTCCAAACACCTCCGGCGCCTTCAGGCCGAGCACGGCGTCGATGCAGGTGAGACGCAACGGTTGCCGGTCTCGCCACGTGAGCCCGAGCGATCCCACGGCCACAGAGAAACGGTCGTCAAGCATCGAGAACCGGTAGGGCGGCTCGTCGAGCGTCAGGTCCACCTCGTTCTCGACCGTGTTGAGCGTAACCAGGTCAAGCCCCCGGACCTTGATCGCCTGGGGCATCGCGAACCCATCGAGCGCGGGCGCCCCGTCGGAGCCGAGCGGGATGCTTAGCGCGCCGGCGGCCGTGGCGGTGAAGCTCCACTGCCGATTGCCTCGGTCCCACGTCAGCACGAGGTCGACCTCGGTGACGGCGAGCTGCAGTCCGCCAATCGCGAACTTCGCCAGCGGTGCCGGGTCGGTCTGTTCGAGCTGGATCCCCACGAACACCGACGGCGGCTGTTGCGGCTTCTCCTGCCGCAGCCCGGCTTCCACCTGAGCCTTCAGATCGTCGAACCCGGGCAAGGGCAGGTCGGCCAGGAGCGTCGCCTCGCGCACCTGGTTCTCGATCACCACGATCCGGCTCGTCACCCCGTTCCGCAGCGCCACCGGCTGCATCTCCAGCGGCTTCAATGTATTCGCATCTCCACGATCGACCAAGACGTGGGTTTGCGAGAGCGTGGCAAGGAACGTTAGGCCGGTCCGGTCGACCCGGAGGAACACCATGTCGTCGCCGAGTTGGGGCCAGTTCTTCGGCGAAAGTTGGTCGAGCCGGAGCACGAAGCGGTTCTCGAACTCGGTCGGATCCGGATTCCCTGAGCTGGCACCGCCGGGGAAGTAGATCCGGGCGCCGGACTGCGTGAGCGACTGGTCGCCCGGATCCAGGATGAAGTCGAGCGAGAACCCCGTCTGCTCGAGGTCGATGTAGCCGTCGTGGGCGGCCTCGTTCGGAGCCGGGGCCTGTTGCGACGTCGCGCCAGGCCGCCGCGCCGGCAAGGCCAGCAGGTACGATTCGAAGTCGAGATATTGCCATCCATGCTGCGGGCCGCTGTCTGAGTAAGGCTCGAGGTCGAAGTAGATCCGGTTGCTCGCGAGCCGGGGAATCCCACTGTCGTTTTGCAGCTCCAAGGGCACGGCCAGGAGCACGCCAAGCCGGTCCAGGCCGCTCTGCGCCGAGGCCACTTGGAGCTGAACGCGTATCGTCAGGGTCAACACCTCGTTCACTGCGGGGACCGGCGGCAGGATCTGGTTCTTGACCGACCCGAGGGCGAACCGGACCTCGGCCTGGGAGTTTTCGATCAGCGCGCGCAGGTTCGACATGAAGTCGGGAAGACCCGAGTCGAAGTCGTCCATCCGCTGGAGCAGCAGGCTGTAGTGGTCGCAGAACTCCGACCCGAACTGAAAGGTGGAATCGCTCGTCCCCGCGCCGAGGTCGGCGACGTAGTCGCGGGCGTCGTCCCATGGAGCCGCTCCCGGTACGGCATAATCGAGGCTCAGATGCAACAGCTCCGGAAGCAACATTCCGCTCGTCAGATCGACGGCCCGGACGATCTCGGGCAGCGCCAGGCCACCGCTCGGAGGCTCCGCCATGATCAGCGGCAGACGCAACGTGGCCACGAACCGGCGGTCACTGTCGGGGCGGAAATAGAGCCGCAGTGAACCCGGTGTGAAGGCAAGGCGAAGGCCGTCTGGACCCAAGTCGAGCCGCGAGGGCCCGGCCGCGCCGAAGGGAACGTCCGTCAGGGCCACGACCAGGTCGCACTCGATCCGGAACTGATCGTTCGTGCTCATCTCGTCGCGGTACATCCGAAGTGACAGTTCCGAGCCCAGGTCGAGACGGCCGTCGGACCCGGCGACGACCAAGCTGCCGTTGGCCAGCAACGCGCCGTCCGACCATCCTCCCTCGTGCGCCACCGCGAGCGAGAACGGCGGCGGCGTCTGCGGCGTGGCGCCGGTCTGGAAGGTGTCGGCGTTGACCAGCGTGATCTGGAAACCGGGGTACAAGCTGATGGCCGGATCCGCCAGGCGCGCTCGACCGGCATGGTGACGGCCGGCCGGGTGGAACGGCGGGGACCGCCCCTCGAAGCCTTCCCGGGCCGGATTCTCCGCCGCCGGCGGCCGGTGCGGTCGTTCCGGCTCGAGGCGGCCCACGCTCGCGAAGACGGCCTCGATAGGGTCCGGGTCGGTCGCACCGAACCGGAACGACGTTGTCGTGGCGTCGTATTCCACCCCCTTCAAGCTCACCGTGCCGCCCCTCCACAGGCTGGTTGCGAGATCGGCGACCAGCACGTCGAGCTGCGAGGGGAAGATCACAAGGCCGGAACTCGCCGGCCACTGGATCGTGACGTAGTGCGACAGGTCCCAGAGGTGAGTGCCGTCACCATCCTGCAGCGGCTGCATCAGGCCATCGGGCAGGTAGGCGAACTGCCAGGTGCCGCTCGACGGGACATCGCCGGGCGCGGGCATCACGCTATCGAACACGAACCCAACGGCCCCCAGCAGGTGCGCGAGTAGTGGGTTCAAGGCCGGGCTCGGGGCGAGCACGGCCCAGCGGTAGTATGTCGTCGACCCGGGCTCGCGCCGGAGGAACGGAAAGAGCGTGGCCGGGCCGGGCGGATCGCCCGGGTACGGGTCGAGGCTGAGCGCGATGTACTGGATCGACATGGGGATCGTGTTCCTCACGCGAGCAGCGCGTGTTCGAGAGCCTGACCTTCCTCGGCGAACCGATTGATCTGGTCGTGTCGGTCCTTAACGGAGGCGAACTCGACATGCCAGGAGTCGGCCCAGTAAGTCACTTGATCGTCCTGGTCATTCCGGATGAGCGCGTCGGGTATCCGTCGCGGAAGCTGCGCCAGGGCGATGCGGAGTAGCAGCAGTGCGAACGCGTCGCTCTCCATGAGGGCGCGGGTCACGCTGTTGCCGGGCGGCCAGGAGCCCCCGTCCAGCGCCTGGGCGTCGCGGAGGAGCTGCTCGGGAGCGACCCCGGCCGTGGCGGCCAGGAGCCTGAGCCGTCCGTGCGTGGAGGCGTGGTGCACCGCAGCCTGCGCACGCCCGGCCGTGAACCGGACGAGCCCACGCCGGTGGCCCACCGCGTCCTGCCGCGCGGTGAGCCGATCCGCCTCGCACCCAGGGTTTACGCATCACAATAGGATATTCTGGAAATCTGGGAGGACTTTACGTCTTCGTCTTGTACAGTATAGCAGGGTTGGAGTAAAAGATGGACAGTTTGATTTCTTAGGATAGCCCAGCTTGTC
>Ga0208565_1000791_pt1 | contig 21094 bp, 16 predicted proteins | sample Sb_taG_7_FD_187706 | JGI IMG/M metagenome (GOLD analysis project Ga0208565, IMG submission 187706) | Peat soil microbial communities from Weissenstadt, Germany - Sb_50d_2_FS metaG (SPAdes) (version 2) | ecosystem: Environmental > Terrestrial > Soil > Wetlands > Peat | place: Germany...
ACCGGGGCGACCGGCATCCAGTGCCTGCCGCCTCTGGCCGAGTCGGCGAAGCACGTCTATGTGTTCCAGCGCACCCCGTCGGCCATCGGCGAGCGGGGCAACCGGCCCACCGATCCTGGTTTCGCCGGCGGGCTGCAGCCGGGCTGGCAGCGGGCCCGGATGGACAACTTCCAGGCGATCATGCTGGGCCGGCCCGTCGAGGTCGACCAGGTTGACGACGGGTGGACGCACCACTACGCCGCCGTCCACCACCCCCCGCGAGGGGAGAGCATGACGATGGCCCAATACCTGCGCAGCGCCGAGGAGTTCGACTACCGGATCATGGACGCGCACCGGCACCGGGTCGAGGAGTTGGTGGCCGATCCGTTCACAGCTGCGATCCTCAAGCCGTACTACCGGTACCTCTGCAAGCGGCCGTGCTTCCACGACGAGTACCTGCAGGCGTTCAACAACCCCAACGTCACCCTGATCGACTGCCCTGGCGGGATCGAGCGGATCACCGCGCAGGGCCCGGTCGTCGACGGACAGCAGTTCACCGTCGACTGCATCATCTACGGGACCGGCTTCGAGGCCGAGCTCACCCCGCTGTTCCGTCGTGTCGGCCACGAGATCGTCGGTCGAGGCGGTGTCACCCTGGCCGAGAAGTGGGCCGAAGGCGCCGCCAGCCTGTTCGGCATGATGAGCCGCGGATTTCCGAACCTGTTCGTCATGCCGGCACCGGGGCAGCAAGCGGTGGTGACCGTCAACTACACGCAGCTGGCCGTGCTCGGGGCCGAGTTCATCGGTGGCGCCGTCCGCCTGCTCGAACAGCGGGGCGTGGAGGTGTTCGACGTGAGCGCCGAGGCCGAGGAGGAGTGGACGCGGAAGATCGTCGACTCCTTCGTCGACGGCAGCTCCGTCATGTCGGCCTGCACGCCGTCGCGCATCAACAATGAGGGCCATCCGGAAGCTATGAACCCCCGCAACGGCAACTACGGGCGCGGCATGGGCGACTGGTTCGGCTACCGCGAGCTGCTCGAGGAGTGGCTCGAGGCCGGCCGGTTCGAGGGCCTGGAGCTCGAGGTCCGGTCTCCGGCCTCGTGAGCGCGCGTCAGCAGGTCGCCGTGGTGACCGGCGGCGGGGGCGGGATCGGAGCCGCGGTTGCCGAGGAGCTCGGCCGGGGCGGCTGGTTCGTCGTCACCCTCGACCCCCTCGTGACCCTCGACGGCTCCGAGAGGCTCCCCGAGCCGCCGGAGACCACGGCCGGTCGCATCGTGGCGGCAGGTGGCTCGGCCCGGACCTCGTCAGTGTCGGTGACCGACGGCGAGGCGGTCCGCGGCCTGTTCCGGGAGTTGGTCGACGAGCACGGCGGACTCGACGCCGTCGTCAACGTCGCCGGCATCACCCGTCACAGCAGCTTCGCCGAGGGCACCGAGGAGGACTGGCTCGCGTTGCTCGCCGTGCACCTCGGGGGTTACCTCAACGTGCTCGACGCCGCGCTGCCGCTCATGGCCGCCGCGGGGCACGGCCGCGTGCTCGGCGTCACCTCCGGCTCGGGGTGGCGACCCGCCGACGCCGGCGCGTACAGCTGCGCCAAGCGGGCCGTCGCCGCCCTGACGTGGCAGCTGGGCCGGCAGGCGCCTCGGGGCGTGACCGTCAACGCCATGTCGCCCATCGCGGCCACCCGAATGGTGGCCGCTGCCGTCGAGCGCGCTCGTCAGGCGGGCGGGGCCTCACGCGGTGGCGGAATGTCCCTCCGGTCGATGCCGGGCCCCGAGGATCTCGGGCCACTGGGCGCATACCTCGTCGGTGACGGATTCGGGTGGTGCACCGGACGGGTGCTCTTCGCCGGGGGCTCGGAGATGGCGGTCGTGGACGAGCCCCGCCTTCTCGAGGTGGTGCGCAGCGACGAGGTGGTCTCCCTGGCCCGGGTGCTCGAGGCCGTCGTCCCCCGCGCCTTCGCCACGGCCGAGGCCAGCCAGGCGAGCGGCGGCGGCGGCAACCCCCGGTTCGGGCCGATCTTCGACGAGCCGGCCCCCGCCGAGGTCGCATCGACGCAGGTGCGATCCTGTGCCGTCGTCACCGACCGCCCACTGTTGGCCGCGTCTGTCACGGCCGCGCTCGAGGCCCGGTCCGTCACCTGTCACCGCGTCGAGGTCGCTCGGGGCTTCGGCGATGCCGCCCACGCGCTGCGCGCCGTCGTCGAAGCCGCGGGGCCCATCGACGCCATCGTCGTGGCGCCCGCCGGTCGTCGGCCGACGGCCACCTCGACCAATGGTTGGGAGCGTGTCCTCGCTGAGCACGGCGGGATCGTCGAGGAGATCCATACCGACGCCGCGTGGGCCCGGGCGGCCGCCGACTACGCCGCCGGCGCGGCGCGCCCCGTCCAACTGGTGACTCTCACCGACGCCACCACCACAGGAGGCCGTAGTCGTGCCCAGGCCTCGGTGCAGCTGGCGCGAGCTGCCGCCGGTTCGACCGAAGGTCGCATCACCGCCTTCGCCGCGGGCATCGAGGCTTCGGAGGAGGCCGCCCGCCAACCGGTCGGTGAGCTCGTCGCCCACCTCCTCAGTCACCCCGAGGCGACGGCCCTCGCCGGTGCGGAGCTGGTGATCGGCGCGGGATGTCTCGGCCTTCGCAGCCACCCCCGACCGATCGGCAGCATCACCTACGGCGGTCCCGCCGTCCCCGATTGGCTCGACGCCACGCTGCGGGACGTGGTCGGCGCCATCGGCCACCCGCTGCACACGGAGCCTCGATGACCGTCGAGCCCACCCGCGTCGTCGACGCCCACGTGCACCTCTGGGACCCTGCCCGCACGGATTGGTACCCGTATCTGTCGCGTCCTCCGGAAGGCGGCACCGGTGATGCGTCGAGGATGTACCGCCGCTTCGACGTCGACACCTATCAGGCCGAGTCGGCGCGGTGGAACGTCGAGAAGTTCGTCAACGTCGCCGCCGCCACCGGTCGCCACTCGGTCGAGGAGACCATCGAGCTCGACAAGAACGCTCATGCCGGCGGCCGTCCCGACGCCATCATCGGCGGTCTCCCGCCCACCGACACGGTGGCCGAGGCCATCGGGCTCATCGACCGGCAGATGGCTGCTTCACGCTTTCGGGGGGTCCGCCCGATGGGCGCCAACATAGGGCCGCTCCCCGACGCCGGAGTGCTCATTGCCCTGCAGGAGCGGAACCTGCTGTTCGAGGTGATGACCCACCCCGATCAGCTCCGATTGGCGGCGGCGCAGCTCGCCGGCTTCGACGATCTGACCGTCGTCGTCGAGCACACCGGATGGCCCCGCTCGAATTCGGACGAGGAGCGCGTCCTGTGGCAAGCCGGCATCGACGCGCTGGCCGGCCTCGGCCACAACGTCGTGTGCAAGCTCTCGGGCCTGGCCATGCCGTTGGAGTCCATGCGCGTCGATGCCTTGGCCCCGTGGCTCGAGTACGCCATCGAGGCCTTCGGCGTCGACCGCTGCATGTTCGCCAGCAACTTCCCCGTCGACGCCATGTACGGCACTTTCGACGAGCTCTACGCCGCGTTCAGCGCCGTGACGGCCGGCCTCGACGGCGTATCCCGAGGCAAGCTCTTTGCAGGCAACGCGGAACGCGTCTACCGCTGCTAGATCGGCCCTGTCTCCTTACCTTCGACCGTGGCCCGGTCGCATCTGACACGAGCACCGGTCCGACACCACAATGTCGGGCGGTGGACCGGCCCGAAACCCGTTACGTCACCGTCGAGGAGCGTGCCGGGCGTGTGGCGTCTGTTCGGGCTGGCTCGCTGAGGCTGCCCACGGCCTACGAGGGGAACTCCACACTCCGCGCCTGCGCGATGAGCTCGGCGCGATCGGACTCGAGGAGGAACCCCGCTCCGATGGCCTCGTCCAAGCTGCGCTCGAAGGCGGCGAGATACCCCGCCTGGCCGCCGTACAAGCCGACGAGCGTGGCGGTGTCGAAGGGGACCGTCGATCCGAACAGGGCGCAGATCGGGCTGGCGCCGGGCCGGGCATCTCCGCTGAGGGTGGCGGCGGGGACGTCGACGAGCGGGGTCCGGACACCTCCCAGGGCGTTGCCGAGGTCGTCGCGGGCGATCTTCGGAGGGACCTGGCTCGAGAGTTGCAGGGGCGGTGCCGTGGGGGGTGGCGTGCCGTCGGTGATCCAGCGGTTGAGTGCCACCAGCGCCGCTTGGGCCACGAAATGCTGGGGGCCCTCGTTGACGGCGCCGTCACACCCCAGCGCGGCTGCGAACGCGCCGACCACGTAGGCGTCCCCGTGCGCGGTCCCGGCCACCTCCCAGGTGCGGACACGGTCGTCGTCGGGTTGACGGGCCGGAACGTAGTCGAGCATGGGGCCGAGGTCGGTCTCGGTCTCGAAGATGAACACGGGCACCGATGTGTCGTTTCGGATCTGCAGTCCTGACGGGACGTCGCCGCCGCCGACGGGCGTCCCCGACAGAGAGGCGCCGCTGCCGCCCCGGCTGTGCACGAAGAACCCGTCGAAGACACGCGCCCCCGGTTGCACGGCGTCGACATAGGTGGTCAAGAAGAAGGCGGACTGGGACTCTCCCATTGCCACGATCCGCCGGGGACGCAGGGAGCCGAGCGCAGACGGGTCCGACGGACCACGCAGGGCCCGGCCGATCTGGGTGAACATGTCGAAGGAGAACCGGTCTCCGGGATGGCCGAGAGTGGCGTAGCGCGCCGGATCGGACGCGACGAGACCACTTCTGGCCGCCATCCCCGGGACACCGATGCGCGCCTCGCCACCGTCGACGCCGAAGGCCTGGGCCGACACCCCCACATAGGCGTACCCGTCGGAGACGATCTGGGGGCTCAGGTACGTCCAATCCGGTCCGGCCTCGAGACCCCCGGTCACGTTGAACCACTCCACCAGGACCGTGCCGTTGAACCGGTCGGGGTCCGCCGGCCGCCGCACGACGATCCTGGTGCGGTAGGGGGCGCCGGTCCCGGGGTGCACCGACCACCTGCCGTCGGGCCCGAGCGGCCCCGACGCCTCGAACGCCGACGCCGTCCCCGCGGCGAAGAACTCCTCCTGGAGATATCCCTTCCCGGCCAGGTCGACTCGGACCGCCGAGGTCGGCTCGATCATGCGGCCGGTTGTGATCGGGCCCGCGAGCGACGCGAGAGGGCCGGTCGGCGCGCCCTCGTTCACGGCATTCCCTCCCCGTCGTCGCCTGTGTCGCCCGCCTGTGCCGCACCAGTATGTCCCGACGCAACCCCGCGCATCCCGCGCCGGCACGTGGATCGGAGCGGCTGGGCACGACAGCGGGTCCGGGCCCGTAGGTTGGTGTCGTGCTGACCGTCTACGGCGTGACCGTCTTGACGTTCATGATGGTGATGTACGCCCTCGAGGGGCGGAACCGGCGGTTCGTGGTGGCCTTCGCGCTGGGCTGCGCCCTGTCGAGCAGCTACGGGTTCGCCAGCGGGGCGTGGCCCTTCGGCGTCATCGAGGCCATCTGGTGCGCAGTCGCCCTCCACCGGTACTTCCGCGGGGCCCCCGCGTCGGCGGACGGCGCCTGAATCGAGGCCCGAGCCCCGACGATCGTCACAGCACGGAGAAGGTGATCGCGCTCGTCACATTTCCCGACGGCGTGTACACGACGACGGACCCCGACGTGGCCCCGAGCGGCACGTACACCGTGACCTTGTTCTTTCCCTTCTTCACGATGGTGGCCGGAACCCCGCTGATCGTGACCATCGTCGCACCCGAGAGGCGCTTGCCGAGGATCTGGACCTTCTGTCCCACCAGTCCAGCTCGGGGATCGACATGGCTGATCACGGGGGGCTTCACGCCCTGGCCGTGATGGTGGACCTGGTGCCCGGTCGAGCCCGGCGACGTCGTGGTCGTGGTCGTGCCGATTCCCGTCGTGGTCGTGGCCGGGGCTGTCCCTCCGGCTCCCGTCGTCGACGTCGTCGACGACGAAGAGCCCAGTCCTTCGGTCAGGGGCGCCCTCAGCCTGGGCGTGGTCACGATGGGCGCGCTGGCGGCGCCCGCCACGATCTGGGCAGGGGAGATCTTGAAGTTGGCCTCGGCCTTGCCCGAGATCTTCAGCTCCACCGGAGTGGCGGCCAAGGGCAACAGGAAGAGCTCGCACCCGGTCTGGGACTGACCCGCCGACACGAGCGCGAAGGGCGGGTAGGTCAGGCACTGGGTCACCTGGTACTTGCCTTCCCGCTTTGCGATGTGCCCCTGATGGTTGGTGTCGACGAGCTTCGAGTCCGTGTAGATGGCGGCGAAGTTGGCGGCGGCCGACGTCGGGCTGTGCACGGTGAGGATGACCGCCACCATCTTGTGCCCCGGCACAGGGACGGCGAGCGTGGTGCGGGCGAGCGTCGCCGGTGAGAAGACCTTGACGAACGTCACGGTGCCACCCATGGCCGGCAACGTGGATCCCAACTGGCCGACGGGCGGGGCGGACGAGCATGCCGCGGCCGTGACCGCCAGCGCGGCGAGGAGGGGGGCACAACGCCACGCCCGGCGTGTTGCCCGGCGGGCCCCGGGCACCTCGGCGGAGGAGGCCCGAGACAGCGGCGCGTAGCCACAGGGATCCTTCAGATTGCCACCCCGCACTCCGGAACACCCCCCACTTGGAGCCTCGCCCCATTGTCTCATCCCCGGGCTTGTCTTGGAAACCGCTGGGAACGGGACGGAAACCGCTGGCCAGGCGCCCTTGTCCCCTCCCTGCCCCGGTGGGCCGGGATCGGGGCCCTGCCCACGGGCCCTGCCGGGGTCGACCGGCGCTGCTCGACGCCCCGACGGGGATGTGCTCTGCTTCGCCCAGTGGGGGAGCGCACCCGAGGACGCCGCTGGTCCGCCGTCGTCGTGGTGCTGGCGGTCGTGGTCAGCGCCTGCTCGTCACCCGGTCCCGGCGCGGGCTCCCCCACCACCAGGGCGGCCGGCACCCGGGCGAGCACGGGAGCGCCGGTGCCGAGCTCGGCATGCTCCGCTCCCGGCGCCGGCGCGGGCAGCACCGCGGCCGCGGTGACCGAGCAGCGGACAGACCTCACCGTCGACGGGGTGGCGAGGTGGTACCTGCTCACGACACCACCGGTGCGCGCCGGGGCCGGGCCCCTCCCCGTCGTCGTCGACCTCCACGGCCTCGCCGAAGGTGCCACCCTCGAGGCGATGACCACCCAGTTCGGCCCCACGGCACAGCGCGACGGGTTCATCGTGGTGTTCCCCGAAGGCACGGGGTCCCCGGTCGGTTGGGACATCGCTCCCGCAACGAGCGCCCACCCCAACCACGACATCGACTTCATGAAGGCCATGCTCGACCAGTTGGAGGCGCACGAGTGCGTCGACACGTCGCGGATCTACGCCGCCGGGTTCTCCGACGGGGCGTTGTTCACCTCGCTGCTGGCGTGCACCATGGCCGGTCGCTTCGCGGCCTTCGCCGCCGTGGCCGGGGCCGTCATGCCCGAGCCGTGTGATCCGGGACGGCGGGTGCCCATCGTGGCCTTCCACGGCACCGCCGACCCGATCCTGTACTTCAACGGGGGCGTGGGTACCGCCGCTCTCAACCACGACCTGGGACAAGGTCCGGCGCCGACCACCACCACGCCGCCGCCGGTCGACCTCGACGGCAAGGGCTACCCGGCGAACGTCAAGGCCTGGGCCCGCTACGACGGATGCGACCTGCACCCGACCGACACCAAGGTGTCCCCGCACGTGATCCTGCGCACCTACCGGTGCCCCCCGGGAGCGGCGGTGGACTTCTACGTCGTCATGGGCGGTGGGCACGCCTGGCCGGGGAGCAAACTCAGCGCCGCACTGTCCTCGATCACCGGGCCGTCGACCTTCGAGATCGACGCCACCGGCATCATCTGGCAGTTCTTCGGGCACCACCGGCTGGCCTGATCAACGTCCTTCCCAGCGCGGGGCCCGGCGCTCGGCGGCGGCCCGCATCCCTTCGTCGGCGTCGGCGGTGGCGACGACGACGCTGCGCATCGTCTCTCCGAAGCGGATGGCCTCGAGCACGGGGAGGTGCGGGGCCCGCGCCGCCACCTCCTTCATGGCCCGCTGCGCCAGTGGGGCCCCGGCCACGAGCCGATCGGCCAGGGCCCTGGCCTCGTCGAGAAGCTCCGCGTGCGCCACGACGCGCCACACGAGCCCCATCCGGTGCGCCCCTTCGGCGTCGACGGTCTCCCCCGTCAGCAACAGCTCCATGGCGTCGGCCCACCCGACACGTTGGGGAAGACGGATGGCCCCCACGATGGCGGGGATGCCGAGGCGCACTTCGGGATAGCCGAAGGTCGCCCGGTCACTGGCCAGGACGAAGTCGCACCACGTCACGAGGGTGAGGCCGTATCCCAGGCAATGGCCGTTGACCGCCGCGATGACGGGCTTGTGGATCTCCCATCCGCTCTCGAAGGAGTTCAGGGTGGGCTTCTCCCAGAACGTGCCCGCGAACTCGCCCGTAGAACCCCGCCCGTCGCGCAGGTCGGCTCCGGCGCAAAAGGCGCGCCCCGCGCCCGTGACGATGCCGACCCACGCCTCTTCCTCGTCCCTGAAGCGCGCGAAGGCGGCGTTGAGGTCGCGGCGCAGCTCGCCGTTCACGGCGTTGAGGGCGTCGGGGCGGTTGTAGGTGATCGTGGCCACGTGGCCACTTCGCTCGTAGAGGACGGTGTCGGCCATGGCGCACCGTACCGGGCCGGGACAGCGCCATCCCGCCTGCGCCAGCTGCTAGCTCGTCCCGGCCTCGAGGACCCGGCGGGGGTGGCGCCCGTCGACGTACCCCATGAACGGGGGCCGGATGTTGTACCCGAGGAGCTCCTGCAGGCGTGCGGGCAACGACACGGCGACGTCGCGGGGCACGGCGAGGAAGTGGTTCTCCTGGGGGCGGAGCCACGACGCCACGTACTCGAGGATCACGCCCAGGCGCGCCCGGTCGGTGGTGTTGGCGCCCCCTCCGTGCCACACGCTCCCCGCGTAGAACAGGACCGATCCCGCCGGCATCACGGCGGCAACGCTGCGCGTGTGCGCGTCGGGTTGGTCGTCCCCCCAGCGGTGGCTGCCGGGGACCACGCGCGTGGCGCCATTGGCCTCCGTGAAGTCGTCGAGGGCCCACATGGTGTTGAGCACGACCTCGGGATGGGGGCGCGGCAGCGGGTAGATGGCGTCGTCGTGGTGCAGGATCTGGGCCTGCTCCCCGGGGCCGATCTCGATGCCGGTGGGCGCGCTGAGCTGGCAGTGGCCGAGCACGCCGTCGAGCACCCCGAGGACCAGGGGGTCGAGGGCCGGGGCGTCGAACAGCCGGGTCTTGGCGAACAGGGCGTACACGCGTTTGGTGTTCGCCCCCTCGAAGGGGTTCCGGCCCCCCGGAGTCTGCGCCAGCACCCGGCGCATGTCCCGGCGCGCCGCGGAAAGCTCGGGCTCACGGAGGAGGCCCTCCACCACCGCGTAGCCCTCTTCGTCAAGAGCAGCCATGACCTCGTCGACCGATGTCGTGGCGCTGCGCACGCGCCTCAGTCTTCCAGAGTCGTCGGTGAAGGGCTCGGGTCGGCGAGTGGCACGGTTGGGCGACCGCCGCCTACGTGGTGGGAACGGTCACGTGGGGGGAACGGCGTCGGCGCGGGTGTCGAGCCATCGCCTGAAGCCCGCCGCGTTCGAGTGCACACCGTTGAGGGTGTCGAGCTTCTCGCGGTGCACGGCGTCGACTCCCGAGACATCCGACGCGAACGCATCGTCGAGGGCGGCGGCGATGTCCTCGCCGGCACGCCACGCCTGCTCGGCGACGCTCGCCCACCGGCGCAAGGTGTCCTCGGCCTCGCCCAGCACCACCTCGGGCTCGGCCAGCAACCCGTAGTGGGCGAGGGCGAGGCCGGTGGGGCGACGCGCCGCGAAACGGTGCAGCGAGTGCACCGCCTGATCGAGGTCGAAGTCCGGCGGCGGGGTCGAGGGCCGCAGCACCCCGGCGTCGGGAAGGCGCACCCCGACGGCGTCCCCGGCGAAGAGGATGCCGCTCACCGAGTCGTGCAGGGCGAGGTGGTGCTTGGCATGACCGGGCGAGTCGACGGTGGTGAGCACACGGTCGGGGGAGACCCGGATCTCCTCGCCGTCGGCCAGCACGTGGATCCGCTCGGCGGGCGTGGCGTCGAGCCGGCCGTAGAGCGAGTCGAGGAGCGGCCCGTACACGCGCGCCGCCGAGTCGATCAGTCGCGTGGGGTCGACCAGGTGTCGTGCCCCCTTCTCGTGCACGTAGACGGTGGCGGCCGGGAACGCACGCGCCACGTCCCCCACACCGCCGGCGTGATCGAGATGGATGTGGGTCACGGCCACGCCCGCCAGGTCCGCCGGGCTCACCCCTAGGGTGCCGAGCGCTTCGAGCAGCACGCCCACCGAGCTCTGGCTGCCCGTCTCGACCAGCACCGGCGCGTCCCCCCGGACCAGATATCCCGCCGTCACCTTGTCCCACCCCCCGAGGAGGGTGTCGATCTCGATGATCCCGGGGGCGATCTCCGAAGTCGTCATGGGGCGACCTCGATCACCACCTTCACGTCGTCAGGCTGCCGGGCCAGGGCCTCCTGCCAGTGTTCGAGCGGGACGCGCCTGGTGACGAGCTTCGAGATCCAGGCCGGGTCGGCCTTCATCAGAGCGGCGGCGGCGGCCTCGTAGTGGCGGTGGTTGGCGTTGACCGAGCCCACCACGACCTGGTTCTCGAGGACCATCGACCGGTTGAGCATCGACGCATCCACCTTCAGGGCGTGCTTGCCCCCCGAGACCCCGGTGAGGCAGGCCACCCCGCCCGCGTTCAGGTGCTCCATGGCGTCGAACACCAGCGACGCCGCCCCCGTGCACTCGATCACGATGTCGGGATGGGGACAGGAACGCTCGATCCGACCGGTGTGATAGGTGGCGCCCAACGCGGCCACGAGGTCGGGCTTGGTGCCCGCCTTGACCTGGTCGAAGACATGCACGTCGATCCCCCGCTGCACCCCGATCATGGCGGCCAGCAGGCCGATGGGCCCCGCCCCGGTGACGACGACGTTCTGGGGGTCCCAGTGGGCGCGCCCCCCGATGCGGTCGACCTGCTCCCATGCTTTGGCCACCACGCTCGTGGGCTCCATGAGCACCCCGAGCGCACCGAGCCCCGGGTCGATCTTGACGGCGAACTCGGGATGGAGGCGGTAGCGCTCCGAGCAGTACCCGTCGTGGCTCTTGATGCCGTGCTCGGTGTACAAGCCGTTGTGGCAGAAGTCCCATTCCCCTACCGCACAGTTGCCGCACGGCACGGGGTCCGGGAGCCGGACGATGCCGACGACGAGGTCTCCGGCCGCCACCGGCGCCCCCGCAGGCGCCTCGACGACGCGGCCCAGGGACTCGTGGCCGAGGACGAGGCGGTCGCGCCCGGGCGGTGCCCACCCGTAGGCGCCCGACACGATCTCCATGTCGGTCCCGCACACCCCGACGGCGAGGCCCTCCACGAGCACCGCACCGTCGGACTCGGGCGGTTCGTCCACGTCGTCGAGCCGTGCTGAGCCCGCCGTCAGCGGCTGCACCGTCAAGGCCTTCATCGCGCTCGCCTCCTCTTCGTGCTCTTCGTCTTGATGTCCGGGTCGCCAGGGTCCGGTTCCAGGGGGTCCGGGCCCGGGGGACCGGGGTGCCTCGGGTCCGGGGTCTGCGCACCCGCGCCCTTCACGAGCGGGGGGCGACGGGCCGGCAGGAACCCTCGAATGGTCCTCGAGCGCCCGAACCGGAGCCCCGTGGCCCTGAGGAGGTGGACGTCGGCCACGTCCTGATCCTCCATGGCGGGCTGACCCGAGAGGTTGAAGGCGGCGTTGACGAGCGACACGTGGGAGAACGCCTGGGGGAAGTTGCCGACCTGGCGCCCCGCGACCACGTCGTACTCCTCGGCGAGCAGTCCGAGATCGTTGCGCAGCCCGATGAGCCGGTCGAACATGGCGTGGGCGTCGTCGTAGCGACCGATCAGGTAGAGGCAGTCGGCCATCCAGAACGAGCACGCCAGGAACGCCCCCTCGCGACCGTGGAGCCCGTCGACGCTCCCGCTGTCCTGGGTCCGGTAGCGCAGCACGAAGCCGTCGTCGGTGAGCCCGCGCTCGACAGCCTCGATGGTGGACCGCACGCGCTCGTCGGTGGCGGGCAGGAACCCCACGAGCGGGATCATGAGGAGGCTGGCGTCGAGGGCGTCGGACCCGTAGTACTGCGTGAACGCCCCGACGTCGTCGTTGTACCCCTTGGTGCACACCTCGTCGTGGATCCGGCCGCGCAGCTCGCGCCAGCGCTCGATCGGGCCCTCGACCCCGAAGTCCTCGATGGTGCGCACCGCCCGGTCGACGGCCACCCAGGCCATGACCTTGGAGTGCGTGAAGTGCCGGCGCGGGCCCCGTACCTCCCAGATGCCCTCGTCGGGGTCCTCCCAGCTGCTTTCGACGAACTCCACGAGCGCCGTCTCGAGGTCCCAGGCCGAGGAGCTCAGCGGGCTGCCCACCTGGCAAGCCTCGTAGAGCGCGGACAGGACCTCGCCGTACACGTCCAGCTGGAACTGGCCCGAGGCGGCGTTGCCCACCCGCACCGGGGCGGAGCCCTCGTAGCCCGGGAGCCAGTCGATCTCCCACTCGCTGAGACGCCGCTCCCCGGCCGGCCCGTACATGATCTGCAACCGGGTGACGTCCCCGGCCACGGCGCGCAGGAGCCAGTCGCGCCACGCCAGGGCCTCCTCGTGGAAGCCGCCCCGCATGAGCGATTCGAGGGTCAGCGTGGCGTCACGCAGCCAGCAGTACCGGTAGTCCCAGTTGCGCTCACCCCCGAGGGTCTCGGGCAGCGACGTCGTGGCGGCCGCCACGATCCCGCCCGTCGGTTGATAGGTGAGAGCCTTGAGCGTGATGAGCGACCGCATGACCGGGTCGCGCCACTCCCCTTCGAAGGTGCAGGTGGCGGCCCAGTCCTCCCACCACATCTGGGTGTCGTGGACGGCGTAGCTGGCGTCGACCGGACGCGGTGGGGTCTCGTGCGACGGGTACCACGTCAAGACGAAAGGGACGTGCTCGGTGCCCGACAGGGTGAAGTCCGCCACCGTGGTCATGTCCTCCCCCCTGGTGCCGATGGGCGTCCACAGCGACAGGGCGTCGGGACCGGCGACGGCGCACAGCAGACCGTCGGTGCGCCGCACCCAGGGGATCATCGACCCGTAGCCGAAGCGGATCACGAGATCCATGCGCATGGCGACCTCGCCGTGCACGGCCTCGACCATCCGCACCACCTGGGGATGGTTCTCGCGGATGGGCATGCAGTCGACCACTTTGGCGACGCCGTCGGCGGTCTCGAACTCCGTCTCGAGCACGAGGGTGTCGCCGCGGTAGCGACGACGCACTTGGTAGTCGTCGGTCGCCGGCGCGATGCGCCAGTACCCGTGAGACTTGTCGCCCAACAACTGGGCGAAGCACGCGTCCGAGTCGAATCGGGGAAGGCACAGCCAGTCGATCGAGCCGTTGCGGCCGACCAGTGCGGCGGCGTGGGTGTCCCCGATGATCCCGTAGTCCTCGATCCGCAGTGCCACGGGCGCCATTCTTACCCCAGCCGTCCCCAGGGGCGTGAGGCGGGCTACGAGACGCAACCCCCGGTGCCCACCGACCCCCTGGCGCCCTGCGCGCGGGCGACATCGGCGGTGACGGCGGGCATGGCGAGCGCGTAGCCCACGTCGTTGTTGGTCGTCGAGCGCGCGAACACGACGCCGATCACGGTGCCGTCCGCGATGCCCCGGTCGCCCGACGCCACGAGGGGGCCCCCCGAATTGCCCGGCTGCACCACGGCGTCGAGCTGGTAGATCTCGCGCGTCGTCTGGGTGTTCCCGTAGATGTCGAGCCCGACGGCGTCGAAGGCGGCGGCGACGCCGGCCTTTCGAGCGGTGAGGGGACCGCCACCGGGATACCCCATGACGACACCGGTGCTGCCGCGTGCCACGACCGCGGAGTCGACGGGAAGAACGGGGTCGGCGAGCCCGGGCACGCGCAGGACGGCGATGTCGAGCCTGGGGTCGAACAGCGCGGCGGTGGCCGGGTGGCGCCCGGTCGAGTCGATGACGTTGGGCGCCGCGATCCCCGCCACCACGTGCGCGTTGGTGACGACGAACCCGGGGGCCACCACGAACCCCGAGCCTTCCTGGATCACCCCGCAACCGGTGCCGGCCACCTGGACCGTCGAGCCCTCGGCGCGCTGGACGGCGGCCCGGGCCGACGCGTCGGTCGGGAGGTTCACCGGTCCCGCCGTCTGGGGCGGGAGCCCGGCGAAGACGACGGGGAAGCCGCTGTGGGCCAGGAAGCGCTCGACCCGTGCGAACACGGTGGGGATCGGGGGGAGCACGGCATCGAGGGCGCGCACGATCCGCGACTGCTGCACCGACCGGTCGAGGGAGGTGAACTGGCTGGCCTGCAACAAGGTGGCGGCCAACCAGGCGACGACGAGCGCGACGGCGACCGCCACCACGACGCCGAAGGCGGAGTCGACCGCGCCCAGCCGCACCCGATGGAGAAAGCGGCCCGAGTGCGCCCCGAGCAGCCTGCCCAGCCCGCTGACGATCGTGGCCGCCCCGACCAGGACGATGATCGCCACGATGGCCTTGGCGGTGTCCCCGTGGACCAGCCCGGCCAACGGCGGTGCGATGAGCGCGCCCAGGAAGAGGCCGAGGAAGAGTCCGGCGTACGTCAGCACCTGCATGGCGGCGCCGGACCGGAGCCCCCGGATGCCCGCCAGCGCCACGACGGCGAGCAGCGCGTAGTCGACCCAGTTCATCGCCGTAGATCCTTCCCCACATGCACCACGTCGCATGTGCACCTCCGCCGGCGCACACTCGACCGCCGACCTCTAGGGTGGCAACAGGACCGAGCAGGAGGCAGTGGTGGCCGAGATCGTCGAGTTGCTCGCCGAGGTCGTGGGGGCCGGGAACGTCCTCGCCGGCGACGACGTCTCTCCCGACTACGCCCACGACGAGGCTCTCACCGCCACTCCCAGCGTTCCCCTGGCCGTCGTGCGACCGGGGTGCACGGCCGAAGTGTCCGCCGTGCTCAAGATCGCCGACGAGCTCCATGTCCCGGTCACCGCCCGGGGCAGCGGCACCGGGCTCTCGGGAGCCGCCATCTCGCCCGAGGACGGGATCCTCGTCTCCTTCGAACGGATGAACGCCATCATCGAGATCGACCTCGACAACCACGTGGCCGTGGTCCAGCCCGGTGTCACCCTGGAGGAGCTCAACGTCGCCGCCGCCGACCACGGGCTCGTCTACCCGGTGTTCCCCGGCGAGGTCACCGCGTCGCTCGGGGGCAACGTGGCCACCAACGCGGGCGGCATGCGGGCCATCAAGTACGGGGTGACGCGCCATCACGTGCTCGGGCTCGAGGCCGTTCTGGCCAGCGGCGAAGTGATCCGCACCGGTGGGAAGTTCGTGAAGACCTCGACCGGCTACGACCTGACCCAGCTCATCGTGGGGTCCGAGGGCACTCTCGCCCTCGTCACCGAGGCGACCCTGAAGCTCCAGCCCCGTCTGGCCCACGCGTCGACCGTGCTCGCCCCGTTCACGACGCTCGAGGAGGTCACCGCGGCGGTACCCCGGATCGTCGCGCAGGGGATCGGACCCCTGATCCTCGAATACGTCGACATGATCTCGATGGCCGCCATCACCGCCAACGTGGGTCTCGACCTCGGTATCCCCGAGTCCGTGCGCGAGGCCGCGCTCGCCTACCTCGTGATCGTGCTCGAGAACTCCCACGAGGACCGGCTCGACGAGGACGTGGCGTCGCTCGGCGAGCTGCTCGTGGAGCTCGGTGCCATGGAGGTCTACGTCCTGCCGGCCCATGCCGCCACCCAGCTCATCAGCGCCCGGGAGAAGGCGTTCTTCGTGGCCAAGGCGGCCGGGGCCGACGACATCGTGGACCTCGTCGTGCCCCGGGCCGCCATCCCGAGCTACATGGCGGCGGTCGCCGAGGTGGCGGAACGACACGGAGCGCTCATCACCGGTTGCGGCCACGTGGGCGACGGCAACGTCCACCTCTCGGTGTTCCAACCCGACCCCGAGCGGCGCACCGAGGTGTTGCGGGCCGTCTTCCGGGCCGGCATGGACCTGGGCGGGGCGATCTCGGGTGAGCACGGCATCGGCACCGAGAAGAAGAAGTACTTCCTGGAGCTCGAGGACCCCGTGAAGGTGGAGCTCATGCGGGCCGTCAAACGCGCCTTCGACCCCCACGGGATCCTCGGACCCGGCAACCTGCTCGACTGAGCGGCGGGAGCGTGCCATCGTGAACGGCGCCCAGGCACTGATCAGGACCCTCGTCGGCTGCGGGGTCGACGTGTGCTTCGCCAATCCCGGTACCTCGGAGATGCACTTCGTGGCCGCGCTCGACGACGTCCCGGAGATGCGCGGCGTCCTCGGGCTCTTCGAAGGGGTCGTCACCGGGGCCGCCGACGGGTACGGCCGGATGGCAGGGCGCCCCGCCGCCACGTTGCTGCACCTCGGGCCCGGGCTCGGCAACGGCATCGCCAACCTCCACAACGCGCGCCGGGCCCGGACGCCGGTGGTGAACGTGGTCGGCGATCACGCCACCACCCACCTGGCCTACGACCCCCCGCTGACCTCGGACATCGAGAGCCTGGCCCGACCGGTGTCGCGGTGGTTCCGGTCGTCGCGCTCGCCGCACGCCCTGAGCGGTGACGCCGTCGCGGCGGTCCAGGCAGCCTTCGGCCCGCCCGGCGGCGTGGCCACGCTGGTGGTCCCGGCCGACGCGTCGTGGCAGGAGGCCGGGGACCCCCTCTCGGGTCGCCCCGGCCCGGTCCTCGGGACGGTGGGCCAAGACGCCGTGGCCGACGCGGCCAAAGCCATGCGCTCGGGAGAGCCCGCCGTGCTGCTGGTGGGGGGGAACGCGCTCCGGGCGCGGGGCCTCTCGGCGGCGGCCCGGAGCGCGCAGGCCACGGGCGCCAAGCTCCTGTGCGAGACGTTCCCCGCCCGGATCGAGCGCGGCGCCGGGCTCCCCCCCGTCGAGCGGCTCGGCTACCTGGCCGAGTTCACCATCGCCCAGCTCCAAGGGGCGAGGCACCTGGTCCTCGCCGACGCCCTCGCCCCGGTGTCGTTCTTCGCCTATCCGGGCGTGCCCGGCTACCTGGTGCCCGAGGGGTGCGAGGTGCACACCCTCGCCACCGGGTCCGACGACGCGGCCGGGGCGCTCGAGGCGCTCGCCGACACGTTGGGGGCACCTGTCCGCGTCGAGGGGGCGGCGGCGGCACGACCGGAGCGGCCCACCGGCGCGCTCGACGCCCAGAGCGTGGCGGCGGCCATCGGGGCCCTGCTCCCCGAAGGTGCCGTGGTGAGCGACGAGGGGAACACGTCGGGGATCTTCGTGCCCGGGGCCACGGCCGGCGCGCCCCCCCACGACTGGCTGTGCCTCACGGGAGGAGCGATCGGCCAGGGCCTTCCCCTCGCCACCGGGGCGGCGGTGGCCTGCCCGGACCGGCCCGTGCTGTGCCTGGAGGCCGACGGCAGCGCCATGTACACCCTCCAGTCGCTGTGGACCCAGGTGCGTGAGGGTCTCGACGTGACCACGGTCGTCCTCAACAACGGCTCGTACGCCATCTTGGAGCTGGAGCTCAGCCGGGTGGGCGCCCGGGACCCGGGGCCGCGCGCCCGGAGCATGCTCGACCTCGGGCATCCGGACCTCGACTTCGTGGCGCTGGCGTCGGGGATGGGCGTCCCGGCGTGGCGGGCGACGACGGCCGACGAGTTCACCGAGCAGCTCGAGCGGGCCCTGTCGGAACCCGGTCCGGCGCTCGTCGAAGCCCTCCTCCGCTGAGCCCCCGTCGGACCGGGCCGTGCCACCGACTTCTCCGGGGCCCTCGGTCGATCTGAACGCGGACGTCGGCGAGGGTGCCGGCGGGGACTCGGCAGCCGGGGCGCACGGGGCGGCCGGCGGGGACCGAGCGGCGGGGGACGAGGTGCTCCTCGACCTGGTGACGAGTGCCAGCGTGGCCTGCGGCGTGCACGGCGGGGACCCCGGCACGATGCGTCGCACCGTGGAGGCCGCCGCCCGACGGGGCGTCGTCGTCGGGGCCCATCCCTCCTACCCCGATCGCGAGGGGTTCGGCCGCCGTCCCATGGACATCGCTCCGGCGCAGGTCACCACCGAAGTCCGGCACCAGGTGGAGGCGCTCGACAGCCTGGCGCGCCGATGCGGGACCCGGGTCCGCTACGTGAAGCCCCACGGCGCCCTCTACCACCGGATGGCGGACGACGAGGAATGTGCCCTGGCCGTGGCCGATGCACTCCGTCAGGTCGGGGACCTGGTCCTGTTGGCCCCGGCGGGCTCGCGCACCCTCGGCCTGGTCGCGTCGACGGGGGTGCGGATCGCCACCGAGGCCTTCGCGGACCGCGCCTACCGACCCGACGGGCGACTGGCCCCCCGGGGCGCGGCCGGGTCGGTGCTCACCGACCCCGGGGAGGCGGTCCGGCAGGCGGTCGCCATCGCGGTGGACCACCGGGTGCGTGCCGTGGACGGGACCACGATCGACCTGGACGCGTCGTCGATCTGCGTGCACGGCGACACTCCGGGCGCCGGCATGTTGGCGCGGCGAGTCCGCGAGGCGCTCGAGAGCGCCGGGGTGACCCTGCTCCCCTTCGTGACGTGAGCCCCCACGGGGCGGTCCGGGACGTGCGCCCGTTCGGCGACGGCGCCCTCGTGGCGGAGGTCGCCTCGGCGGCCGACGCCCACGGCCTGGCGGGGACCGTCTCGGATGCGGGGTGGCACGGCGTCGAGGACGTCGTGGTGGGGTACCGGTCGGTGACGGTGGTCACCGACCCGGCTGCCGTCGACATCGCCGCCATGGGAGACGAGCTGGCCCGGATCCCCGCGGCGACACCGGACCGGGGCGCCAGGCGGCGGTTCGAGATCCCCGTCGCCTTCGACGGCCCCGATCTCGACGACGTGACCGCGGTGACCGGCATGTCCCGCGACGACGTGGTCGAACAGCTGCTCGACACCGACCTCGAGGTCGCCTTCGTCGGCTTCCTCCCGGGGTTCGCCTACCTCGAGGGCCTGCCACGCGCTCTGGCGGCCGTGCCGCGCCGGGCGACCCCCCGCAGCGCGGTGGCCGCCGGTTCGGTCGGCATCGGGGGCGGGTTCGCGGGCGTCTACCCCCAGGCCTCACCGGGCGGCTGGCAGGTGCTCGGCCGCACGGGGTTCGAGCTCTTCGACCCCGGGACGCCCCCGTTCGCGGTCCTGCGCCCCGGGGACGGGATCCGGTTCCGGGAAGCTCGCGATCCCGGTGTCGTGATGCCCCGGGCCCGCGCCCCCCTGCGCTCGGTGGCCACGCGCACCGTGGTGGTGGAGGCACCGGGCCTGCTGTCGCTGGTGCAGGACCTCGGCCGCCTGGGCGTGGCCCGCTTGGGGGTACCCCGGGCGGGAGCGGCCGACCCCTTCGCCCTGCGCGCCGCCAACCGCCTGGTCGGGAACGAGGACGGCGCGGCGGCGCTCGAGGTGACGGCGCTCGGACCGCGGCTGCGCTTCGGCCACGCGGCACACGTCGCCGTGGTGGGCCGGGCCGAGGTGCACATCGACGGACTGCCCGTCGAGGTCGACACGGTGGTCCCCGTCTCCCCGGGCCAGGAGGTCTCGGTGGGAAGGACGCTCGACGGCCTGCGGTGTTACCTGGCGGTCTCGGGCGGGTTCGACGTCACCCCCCTCTTCGGAAGCCGTTCCTCGGACGTGCTGACCGGTCTGGGCCCGGGGGCCCTGCGCCCCGGCGACGTCCTCGGCCTCGGCCCCCCCGGCCGGCCCCGGGGGCAGGTGGTACGCCCCCGTCCGGGACGGGCACCCCACCTCCTGCGGGTGGTCCCGGGGCCCGACGCACTCGGGCCCGACGCATTCGGGCCCGGCACCTCCGACCACCTTGTCGACCGCCTCGCCGACCGCACCTGGGAGGTGGCGCCGTCGAGCGACCGCATGGGGGTGCGCCTGGTCGGGGACCTGCCCCTCGACACGCCGGCGCCGGGCATCGCCTCACGGGGGATGGTCACAGGGGCGGTGCAGGTCCCTCCCGACGGCCGGCCCGTGGCGCTGCTGTGCGACCACGCCACCGTGGGCGGCTACCCGGTCGTGGCCACGGTGGTGCGCGCCGATCTCGGGGTCCTCGGGCAGTGCCGTCCCGGCGACGCCGTGCGCTTCGAGCCCGTGGACCGGGCCGAGGCGGACCGGGCCCGTGCTGCCGCCGAGCGGTCTCTCGACGCGGCGGTGACGGGGTGGTTCCCGCTGCGTTGCGACTGACCTGTCCCCGGCCGTGCCGGACGGGGCGTCAAGGGGCTGGGGCCTGGACCCCAGGCTCAGATGGAAGGATGGAACCGCGCCGGCCCCGGTGCCCGAGGAGGTGGACGTGACCCCGACGACAGACCGGCCCGTGGCCTCGAGCGGGACCTTCGTGCTCGGCGACCTGTCCGTCCACCGGATGGGCTTCGGAGCCATGCGGATCACGGGCCCCGGCATCTGGGGTCCACCCGAGGACCACGACGAGTGCATCCGGGTCCTGCGCCGGGCCGTCGATCTCGGCGTGGACTTCATCGACACGGCGGACTCCTACGGGCCCTATGTGTCCGAAGAGCTCATCTGCGAGGCGCTGCACCCGTATCCCGACGGGCTCGTGATCGGCACCAAGGCGGGGCTGACCCGTATCGGCCCCGACCCCGCCGAGTGGCCGCCGGTGGGGCGCCCCGAGTACCTGCGCCAGGAGTGCCTGATGAGCCTGCGCCGGCTGCGCCTGGAGTGCATCGACCTCTTCCAGCTCCACCGCATCGACGACAAGGTTCCCGCCGCCGAGCAATTCGGGGTGCTCAAGGAGCTTCGCGACGAGGGCAAAGTGCGCCACGTCGGCCTGTCCGAGGTGACCGTGGCCCAGATCGAGGCCGCCCGTGAGGTCGTTCCGGTCGTGTCGGTCCAGAACCTGTACAACCTGGGCAACCGCCGGTCCGAACAGGTGCTCGAGCACTGCGAAACCGAAGGGATCGGCTTCATCCCGTGGTTCCCCATCGCCGACGGCACGCTGTCGGCCGGGCGCGGCACCGTGGCCGAGGTGGCCGAGGCCCTCGACGCCGCGCCGGCGCAGGTCGC
>Ga0208565_1000793_pt1 | contig 21020 bp, 12 predicted proteins | sample Sb_taG_7_FD_187706 | JGI IMG/M metagenome (GOLD analysis project Ga0208565, IMG submission 187706) | Peat soil microbial communities from Weissenstadt, Germany - Sb_50d_2_FS metaG (SPAdes) (version 2) | ecosystem: Environmental > Terrestrial > Soil > Wetlands > Peat | place: Germany...
ATGGGCCGGTCCAGGCTGGCGTTCGCCCGTGACAGGTCGACCACGGCGACCTTGTGTCGGGCGAAGAGTGCTCCGCCGATCCGCGGTCCGGTCATCAGGAACGTGCGCGCCCCGGCCTGAGCGCCGGAGGAATCTGTCCCCACCGAGTCGCCGACCTCCTCGAATAGGTCGGCATGCCGGAGCAGGAACGCCTGATCCACGATCGTGATGCCAGCACCGCTGTCCCAGCAGGCATACCCGGTCACGCCCGGCCACACCGCGTCGACGAAGCTATGCCCCGCGTCATCCATCTGAAGTGCTCGGTCCGCAGCCGCGGCCGGTGAACATTCCAGCAGCAGGCTGCTGCTGTCGAACCGAAAGTGGCAGCAATGACCTTTGAGTACATCCATTCCCAGCAGGCTCCGCACGCCTGGCCGGGTCGCCTCAACCCGCTCCACCTTGAGTGCGGGTGCGGTCAGCGGGCCGACGACCAGGTCGGTGACGGTCACCAGCGCGCTGGTACTGGCCGCGAATACGCCAGCCGAACTGTGCTGGGCAAGGGGACTCAGGGTTGAGATGAAATCATCGGCCACGATCTTGGTCCTGGCCGCGCCAGTATCGAGTACGAATCGGTACGGACGCCCGGCGACAGTGCCGTCGACCAGGACGTCGGCGCAGTCAGGGTCATCGGGATCAGTCTCGATAATCAGCGGAAGCCGCACGAACGGAGCATATTGCGCCGTAGCCGCAGCCCCGGCTTGCGGCACCGCCGGAACCCCGCCCGGAGCGCGCACGCGCCCGCCGTCGGTGGTCAGCGGTCCGATTCCCTGGCCCGGACCGGGCTGAGTAACCTGTTCGGACGAAGCTCTCGTGACCCGACCGAAGGGGCGGATGCGAATGAATCCGCTGTCCCGCATCGCTGGCCTGGCGGTTGACCGCGCGCTGGGTCTTCCCGGCCCGGCGGAGCCTTACCAGGTCCGGCCCGATGTCGCGGTTCCGATGCCGGACGGCGTTGTCTTGCTCGGCGATCATTACCGTCCCGCCCTGGATGACGGGCCGCTGCCGGTGGTGCTGATCCGCTCCCCATACGGCCGGGCCGGACTCGCGGGGATGCTGTTCGTCGCGCCGCTGGCGCGGCGGGGCTTCCAGGTATTCATCCAGAGCACGCGCGGGACGTTCGGCTCGGGCGGGCAGTTCCGGCCGTTCCTGACCGAACGGGAAGACGGTCTTGCCACGGTGGCCTGGCTGCGCGAGCAGCAATGGTGTGACGGCCAGGTATCGATGACCGGCGGCAGTTACCTGGGCCACACCCAGTGGGCTATCGCGCCCTATGTCGACCCGCCGCTGCGATCGGTGTCGCTCAACATCACCGCCGCGAAGATCACCGCCGCCTTCTACGAACACGGCGCGCCCGGTATCCAGGACGCGCTGAATTGGACCGGGCTGATCGGCAGGCAGGAACGTGGCCTGCTCAGCGTTATCCCGAACCCGCGGCAACTGGCCAGGACGAAACGGGCCTTGCGCAAGGTTCCACTGCAGGCCGCCGATGTCCACGTTGCCGGTGCGCCGGTCCCCTTCTGGCGAGACTTCGTCGAGCATGCCTCGCCGACCGACGAGTTCTGGGCGGGCGCGAATCATGACGGCGCCGACCTGGCCGGGTTTCCGCCGACCAGCATGGTGACTGGATGGTGGGACCTGTTCCTGCCCGCGCAACTGCGCGATTACGCTGCCCTCCGGGCGGCCGGCGTCATGGCGCGGATCACGGTCGGCCCCTGGCTGCACGGCGAACCTGGCGAGATGAAGGTCATCACTCAGCAGGACATCGCCTGGCTTGAGCACCATCTGGGCGGTGGTCCGCTGCCGCCTGGTGCGCCCGTGCGGCTCTTCCTGCAGGGCGCTGGCAGCTGGCTCGATTTCGACGAGTGGCCGCCGCCGAATGCCGTTGGCACGGCCTACTACCTGCGCGGTTCAGGTGGCCTGAGCCTGGACGCCGAACCCGGCGACGCAGCGCCTGCCATGTTCGTCTACGACCCGGCGAACCCGACGCCGTCGGCGGGGGGACCCCTCCTCCAGCCGCCGGGCAAGCAGGTCGACAACGCCGCGATCGAAGCCCGGCCCGACGTGCTGACTTTCACCAGCGAGCCTCTTCCCGCCGACCAGGACCTGGTGGGACCGGTCAGCGCCCGCATCTTCCTGCGCACCGGCCGCCAGTACGCCGACCTGTTCGTCCGGGTCTGCGACGTCGACAGCACAGGCGTGTCCCGCAACATAGTGGACGGCATCCGGCGGCTCTCGCCGCAGACCGTGCCCGCTGCGGATGTGCTGGTCGGCGACGATAAGGTCCTGGCGGTGGACGTCGAGCTCTTTCCGACGGCCTACCGGGTCAAGGCGGGGCACCGGATCCGCGTTCAGATCAGCGGAGGAGCGTTCCCGCGGTTCGCGCGCAACCTCGGCACCGGAGAACCCTTCGGCGCGGCGACCAGAGCGAAGCGATGCCGGTTCGAGATCTATCACGACTCCCAGCACCCCGCACACATCCTGCTGCCGGTGCTGCACCGCCCTTGACCGCCGCGTCACCACGAACCCGACCCGACGAACCCGACACCCAGGGCCGGGCGGGCCGGTCACGGTGTGATCACTGATACGAGATCATCACTGGTTCCGGGGTCCTCGCCATCGTCTGCCGCGGGCTCAGCACCGGGTGGTCCTTCACGTAGAAGTTCTTCCACCCGAAGAACACCCCCGCTGGGGCTGCCCCGATGACGGAGTCCCACGTCTGCTGCTTCTCGGCCTGAGTTCCCTGCCCGTCCATGTGGATGACGATCGCGAGATCGTCGTGACGGGTATCGAGCCGTCGTTCGTCGCTGATCATCGACAGCCTGAACTGGTGCAGCACCAGCAGTTTCTGGGGCAGGTGGTACCGCGCGGTGAGGTCGGCCAGCCAGTTGATCACACTATTGGCCTCGGTGATGCTCACACTGCCGATCTGATGCAGCGGCAGCTGACCGCGCTGCAGCTTCCACTCCGGGTCGATGGCCAGCCCGACATTGGGCAGCTTCAGCAATGGCTCATATCTCCTGGCCTGGGCGAGCAAGCTGGCCCGGCCGGCCTGCAGGTCCAGGACGACGTACATTCCGGCCGCCGTCGCCCGCCGCACCCACGGGCGCAGGACGGCCACCGGGGACGCAGCGGAGTAGCTGCCGTCCGGTCCCGGGCTTCGCTGTGCCACTGAGGCAATGATCTCAAAGGCAGGTATGACCGGCACGCTGCTCAGCGCCCGGTAGGGCGCCGCAGCCCGCCTAGCCCGTGCGATGCTGGCCGCTAGGTCCTGCTGACCCAGGGCCCCCAGCCCAGGAGTACCTGGGTCACCGTATAGAGCGACCAGCCGGTGCCTCGGGAAGAGGATCTGGCCGCCGCCGGGCAGCTGCACCCCGGTCACGGCAACGGCGACCCGGGCGGCCAGCCGACCCGCCGGTCCGAAACTGGCCCCGATGGCGAGAACCTGCCGCGGCCTAGCGGCGCAGAGCGCGGTGATGGCGGCCGGGTCGGCCCGCGGGTCATAGCCGTGAACGGCGACCACCTGCACGCCGGCCACCCGCGCGGTGGTGATCGCCGCCGTGGTCGCGGCGGTGGAGTCACCCTGACGCACGAGCATCACCACGTGCGCAAGGGACATCGGCCCGCTCGACACGGGCAGTCTGGCCGGGTTAGTGACCACAGGGATCCCTGGCAGCCGTGCGGAGAGCACCTTCCCGGCCAGCCCGACAGCGAGCACCGCGCTGGCGTGCAGGGCCTTGATCTCCGCCAGCAGTGCGGCGCTGACCGCAGTGCCCGACCCCGGGGCTCCCCCGGACGCCGGTCCGGGGGCGCTGCGGGCTGCGGTGAGCAGCAGCGGCGCATGTGCCCGCTCCGCTTGGGCGGCGGCGATCGCCAGATCTGCCGGAAGGTTCGGGTTGGCGACAACGACCACAGACGCGACGGCGAACAACCGCTGAGCCACGCCTGCGGCCAGGACATCGGGTGCGCCGGTCAGCACCGACGTTGCCGACTCCGGCTGGTGGGTACGTGCCACCATCCGGAGGTGAGCCCGTTGTGAATGCGCGACCGCGCCCGTGCAGGACGTTGCACCGACAGCCACGGCTGACAGCATCACCAGCATCGCTCCGGCCAGGTGCGGCAGGCGGGCGCGGGTTCGATCGGTGTGCAGCGGTAACACGCGGCGTTCGGGCAGGACGATGGCAGCCCCATTCGTCACCAACGGGCGGCACGGTGGTCCGGGTTCGGTTTCTCCGCAGACGCTACCGTCAATGTCCGATCATATTGCCCGACCAGGCCCAGAGCAGCGCATTTCGCGTAAGACCAGCACCCCTAGGACGATCCATGCACGGGAAGCTGGGCCGCAACCTCCCGGTGCCGTGGCCGGATCACCGGCCCATCAGGCTCAGACCCGTCGTGGCGCGCGCTTTCGGCGGCACTAAGCTGCGCTGCCAGCCGACCGGGTGCGCGGTGCGCATGTATTGCCAAGCCAGACCGCAGACTGCCGAGGGCTGTTCCGCGCGCCACCATGAAGACGCCGATGACAAGCGCAGCCAGCCCAGCGATCTGCAGCGCGACCATCCAGGGCGAGATCTGGATCACATCGCCGAAGACCAGCACGCCCAGAGCAATCCCGGCGACTGGCTGGGCGGCCGTGATGGCCGGCAGGGATGCCCGCAGCGGCGCCGCGTTAAAAGCGCTCTGCATCAGCCACATCCCGATCAGGCCGGCCCCCACGAAGCTGTACACCGGCCAGCTCGTCAGCAGGGCCGCGACGTGCCTGGCATCGATGATCTGGACACTGCGCCGGGTCAGGGCATCGGAGATGCCGAAGATCAGACCGGCGGCTGCGGCCGTGAGGGTCGCGCGCAGCTGGCCATCTCGCCGCCGGCCCGCATGGACGAAGGCGAAGGCGACGGCCGCGATCGCCGCGGCGGACGGCCAGTACGCGAAGGACCCGAACCTCGTCCCCGGCGCGCTGACCGTGCGCGACACGGACAACATCGTGACCCCCGCAGCGAGAATCAGGGCACCAAGCAGCTCGGTCCGCCGCAATCGCTGACCAGAAAGCGGCACGGCCATTATCAGCGCGAAGATCAGGCTTGACGCCATCAGCGGCTCGGACACCGACAGCTCCAGATGCCCGACAGCCCACACCCACAACGCCTGGCCGAGGACCATGATGGCGACTCCGGCCAGCCACCGGCGCCGGTGCAGCAGGTCGGTGAGCAGGCGAAGATGCAGGAAGTAAGATTTCGGTGCCTGCTCGGCGGCATGCTGCTGCAGGACCAGGCCGGTGCCGGCCAGCATGGCGGAAATGACGGCGATCGCGATATTCACGTGCCGGTCTCATCCATGCGCACCGCCCCAGAGCCTGACTGGTTGCGGCTGTGCTGCTGACCGCTGCTACCGTCCGGCTCGCCCTGTGCTTGCAGCATGACAGGTGATCTGCGCAGAGTGAAGACTCGGAATAGGATCGCAACCATTCGTAGCACCATATGCGCCAGCAGCCCGCACGCGCAGTCAGGTTCGCCGAATATCAGCCAGTTGGCGGCCATGGGACGGCCCAGGGGTGGTGATTATGGCCGGGCGTCAACCCAGGCGGTCGGGGCGGACGGACGGCCAGGTAGCTCGCCGCCGATGGCGGACACGGTGACCGCTAGAACGAGAACAGCCGTTCGGCGTTCGCGTGCAGGAACAGGTCACGGGCCTGGTCGTCGAGACCGAGCTCGTCCAGCCTGGCAAGGGCCGCCCTGGCGGTGATCATGGGATAGTTCGTGCCGAACAGCACCTTGGTGCGGCCGTGCCCCGCGCAGGTAGCTGACCAGTTCGGCCGGATACCGATGGCAGGCGTAGGCCGACGTGTCGATGTACACATTCGGATACTTCGTCGCCAGGGAGATCATCTCGGCGGTCCAGGGGTAACCGATGTGCCCGCCGATGATCACCAGGTCGGGAAAGTCAAGCGCGACATCGTCCAGGTAGGGAATGGGCCTGCCGGTCTCGGAGGCTCGCAGCGGCCCGGTATGACCAACCTGGGTCAGGAACGGGATGCCGAGCTGGACGCACTCGGCCAGCAGCGGGTAATAGAGCCGGTGGTTCGGCGGCAGCCCCCACAGCCAGGGCACGATGCGCAGCGCCCGGAATCCCAGGTCGTGCACCGCCCTGCGCAACTCGGCGATCGCGTTGACCGGATCGCGCAGGTCGACGGAGGCTACACCGGTCAGCCGGCCTGGGTAGCTGGCGACGCAGGAGGCCACCTCGTCATTGCTGATCAGCGACCCCGAGGGGCCGTACCAGGCGCAGATCAGACCGCGCTCCACCCCGGCCTCGTCCATTGCCGCCACCGTCGACCGCAGCTCAGGCACAGCACCAGGCGCCTGCTGGCCGGTCCAGCGCCACAGCGACGCGAACATCTCCTGCGATGCGAATCGGAGCGTCGGGTGCTGCATCCACACGTCGATGACCGTCATGAGCCACATACTGGAGCATGAGCGCTCACGTGCAACCCCTCGGGCCCGGATGGACGCTGCCGGTCGATGACCCGAGGCGGCGCGCGATCAGGCGGACGGTCTTCGGCGCCCTGCTGGCCTGCGCCATCTTCTTCGTCTTCACCTGGCCCAAGCAGATCAAGCCGCTCTATGCGCACGCCCCATGGGAAAACGATCCTTTCGACACGGTCTACTCGTTCACGATGTTCTTTGTTCCGCTCATCGCGGCCTATTTCCTGGTGCCGGTATCGTTGTGCCGGAAATCAGAGCCATTGCCGGTCTGCCGGGTCCTTGCCATCCTCAGGGGATGCCGGCTTGCGGTCAGCGCGATCGTGGTCGCATTGCTCACGGACTGGGCGGCCGTTGCCTCCGGCGCAAATCACTCGCAATGGACAACGGGCGCTACCGGAATACTTGTTGCCCTCCTCGTCCTCGCGACGGTCGTTACCGGTAAGGTGATCGCCGATCTGCTCCGTGCTCCCAAACTGCGCGGCCAGCTGCCCGCGGCGAGCATGCCTGCGTCGGACTGGCTGGGCGACATGGTCACCGTCGCCGAGCGGGAGAGCCACTGGCTCGGCCCGCTGCGAGGTCCGGCACTCGGCGTGCTGGCCTGGATCGACCGCAGGCTGCTGGCCTGGGTACGCCGCCACCCGCTGGTTGCCGCCACCATCGCCGCGGCGGCATTCGGCCTGACGGTCGGCGGCAACGAGGCGATCCGCGAAGGGTACGTCCCGTCCGCGACGTGGCTGACGATCGGCCTGCTCGGTTGCGGCATGTACGCGTTCCTGGTTACGGCGGGCTCCTATCTTGGCGTCGCTCGGAGCAATACGCCGCTGCGTGGCGTGCGGCGCCGAGCGGTCGATGCGAGTGTGGCCGCTTGCCTTGCGGCTGTTACCGCATTGGCGTTTCGGGACTTCCTGTGGTCGATGGTAGGCAGTAATCAATTCCAGGCTGGTCCGGGAAAGTTTGCCACCCTGGTTAGTATCGCTTTCTTTGCCGCTTTCACGGTAACTTTTGCCGTAGAATCCCTGCTGCGTTCTCATTCCGGCGCCGCACCACAATAGGCTGCCAGCTCGCGCGCTCGCCCCCTCACGTGCCGGATATCGGCCGCTGTGCTCGCCGTGCCCGGCGGTGCCCCTGCCCTGGCGGGCACCTGGCGGGCCCGCTGCGGGTCCGCTGGCCGACCAGCCAGGTACCTGGCCTGGTGGGTCACGACCCTGCGTACCCCACGTATCCGGTCGGCCACTGGTCGGTCGGCCACCGCGCCGCGTCGGCACTGCCCTCCGCGCGAAGCCCACCGTCCGCCGCCAGGGTCGCGGGTCAGCCGCAGCGGCCACGGCGCCCCCCGCCCGGCCGGCGAGTGAGCCTGAATCGCAGACCTGCCCGGAGCGGAGTAGCACCACCGGCCAGCGCGTGCTCAGCCGGGCGACTCCGGCCCGGCCGGCGTCAGAACAGGGCGCGCCTGGCCAGCAACTCGACGTTGATCGCTGAGATCTCCGCCAGCACCGCCTCGACCTGCTCGCCACGTCGAAGGCAAGCGCGCACCGATGCCACCAGCGCCGCGGGCACATACTTCATCCCGCGCCCGCCGCGCCTCGGGGCGAAGAACGCGTAAGGCCCGTGAGCGCGGCCCCTGGCGCACCGGCAACTGACCTTGCCGCATCGGCGCATCTGGTCCACCAGTGAACCCAACAGCACGTGCTCGACGTCGTCGAGACGGGAAGCAAGCCGCCGCCGCCTGGCCAGCAATTCCCGCGTGGATAGCTTTAGTAAACCTGACTTATGTGCAGTCACCACACAAGAGTAGCCTTGACGCCCGTTGCGACACAATGTGATCATTCAGGTCATAGTCACCTCGGCCCACTGACAAGGCTGGTGCGGCTCGCTTGCAGCTTAGCGGTCGCCTTAATTAAGGGGCAAATTAGCATGACGGCGAAGCGGAAGATTGCCAGAGCGCCCAGATTATAGAGCCACGATGCTATCTGGCGCATTTCATCCGTCGCATTAACTAAACCTTTCTGAAAGGTAAGCTATATTGGCACGGGACGCGGCAAGTAACCAACCACGGCACTACCGCTGCGTCGGCATCGGCGTTGGTCCAGCGAATCTTAGCCTGGCATCGCTGATGTACAGCCATCCGGAGATCACGAATATCTTCCTGGACAAGAACGAGAGCTTCGGGTGGCATGACGGCCAGCAAATGCCGGACGCCTCCATCCAAGTCTCGATGCTGAAGGATCTGGTCAGCCTTTCAGAGCCAACCAACGCGTACTCCTTCCTGGCCTATCTGCACGAGCTCGGCCGGATCTACCACTACTTGAACGCTCAGTTCGACGCCGTGCCGCGGCAGGAGTTCCGCAACTATATGGAATGGGCCAGCCGGAAGAACGAGAACATCGTCTTCGGCCAGGAGGTGCTGTCGGTCGAATACACCGACAAATTCCATATCCGCACCACCGCGATGACGGCAACCGCTGACAACATCGTGGTCGGCGCCGGAGTCCAGCCTTGGCTGCCACCGCAGGCGCGCGCCCACGTCGGCGACCGGCAGTTCCACGTCAGCGAGTTCCTCAGTAAGGCGAGCGACCTGGGCGGCTTGCGAGTCGGCGTGGTCGGCGGCGGCCAGTCGGGCGCGGAAGCGTTCCTCGAACTCGCCTCTCGGCGTGGCAGCGATTTACCCCGGCGAGTCGTCTGGATATCGCGGCGACCCAACTACCTCCCGCTCGATGATTCGCCGTTCACCAACGACTTCTATATGCCGGACCACTCCGACTACTTCGCCCGGCTTGACGCCGCGACCAGGGATGCGTTCATTGCGCGCCACGTCCTGACCAGCGACGGGATATCCGAAACCACGCTGCGGCTCATCTACCAGCGCATCTACATGCATCACTTCATCAACGGCTGCTCCGATCTGGTGGCGCTCTACCCCAACCGCCAGGTCATCGACGTGAGCTACGCGCCGGCCCGCGCGTGGAACCTGACGCTGGCCCACAACGATCACGACAGCGTCCGCGAGAATGTCGAACTCGACGTTGTCATCTGGGCCACTGGCTTCCGCCCGGCACCGCTGCATTTCCTTGATCCGATCAAGTCGCGGCTGGAGCGAGCGGGCGACGAGTACAAGATCGACGAAAGTTTCGCCGTCCAGTGGGATGGCCCGGCGGAGCACAACATCTTCCTGCAGAACGCCGCGCGCGGACAGCGCGGCCTCGCTGATCCGAACCTGAGCCTCAACGCCTGGCGCAGCCAGCGGATCCTGGACCGGATCCGGGGCGTCCGCACCGAGCACCAGCTGAGTTCCTTCATCGAGTGGATGACCAAGCCATCCAACGCCGAACTCCAGGGAGCGTAGGCGATGGCGCAACCCGCAATTGCCGTGATCGGCGCCGGGATCGTCGGATGCCTGGTCGCCCGTGAACTGGCCGCCCGCGATCCCGAGGTCTCGATCACGGTGCTCGATCGCGACGCGGTAGGCGCCGGCGCCAGCCGCAGGTCGGCAGGGCTGCACCTGCCGAGGGGGGCGACGCCGCGAATCCGGCGCATGTCGGCCTACAGCCACGCCTACTACGCGGATCTTAAGCTCAGCCGCCCGGAAACGCCGATCCACCCGATCGGGGCGACGGTGATCACGGACGACGCGCACGCCGACCGGCTCGGCGGCGGATACCTCGACCAGGCCGCACCGACCCGGGTCGGGAGCTTGCCGAATCGCGCCGTCCGCATTCCGGCAGGCTTACCGGCCTGGCACATCGCCGGCTGTCATTACGCGGACGTGTACGCCCTTGCCCAGACCGTCGCGGCCGAGCTGCGGCCCCGGGTGCGTTTCCTCGAGGGCGTCGCGGTAACCGGGCTCGGGACAAGCGCGGGCGCGGTCACCGTCTACGCCGGGACGGGCGAGCGGCTGGTGGCTGACTCCGTGATCCTGGCGCCGGGCCCCTGGCTGTCGACCCCGGCCTGGCAGGACTGGCTCGCCCCGCTCGGACTGCGGGTAAAGAAGGTCGTCGCCCTGCACATCGAGCAGCGGCCGGGCCCGGCCGACGAGGCCGTGATCTTCGACGCCGACGACGCGTTCCTGCTGCCTGTCGTGCACCGAGGGCACTGGCTGTTCAGCTACCGCTCCCCGGAGTGGGACGTCGATCCAGACGCGCTGACCGCTGGCCTGTCCGGTGCCGAGGTCCGCGCGGCACGCGACTGCTTGCGCCGGTACTCCCCCACCCTGGCGGACGCGTGCCGGGCCGGCCGCGTGTTCTGCGACGCCTACAGCCCGGACGCCGAGCCGCTGGTGCGCGCCCTGGACGAGACCGGGCGGATCGTCTTCGCCGGAGCTGCGAACGGTTCCGGCTACCGGCTCGCTCCAGCGATCGGATCGGAAGCCGTGGATCTGCTTGACGTACTGCCGAGCGAAGGAGTCCGGAATGATCATCAGCTCGTATGACGCGAACTCGCTGCACCGCTCGTTCGGCATCGACCTGGGCGAGATCGACATGGGAGCGGTCGAATCGTTCGGTGTCGGCGCCAACTGGGGCAGGGTCGGACCTGGCCGGCACTCCGATCCGCATCAGCACGACGAGACCGAGACATTCGTGATCGTCTCCGGCACCGGCGTTATCGTCGTGGACGCCAAGCGCACCCCGGTGTCGTCCGGCATGGTGCTCCAGTTCGAGCCGTTCGAGACCCACTATCTCGACAACACCGGCACCACCGATCTCCTCTTCGCGACGTTCTACTGGCGCGACTCCCCCCGCGCCTCGCGGGTCGCGACCACGGCGGTGCGCAGGCGATTCGGCGACCGGCCTGTGTTCGCATTCTCCACACCGCCAACGCCGAACGGCGGCCTGCACATCGGCCACTTGTCTGGGCCCTACCTCGGCACCGACGTGTTCGTGCGGTTCCAGCGGATGAACGGCGCCAACGTCTGGCATCTGGCCGCCACCGACGACTTCCAGAGCTACGTCGCGTCCTGCGCCAGGCGTGAGGGCCGATCGCCCGCCGAGGTGGCAGCGCACTATGCCGCGGACATCACCCAGACGCTGCGGCTGATGGACATCGAGCCCGACCAGATCACGCACACCAGCCGGGACGAGCGTTATCCGGACGCGCTCCGGGCGTTCTTCTCCCGCCTGGTTGACACCGGACGCGTCACCCGCCAGGAGGGCGCCGCGCTGTTCGACGGCGAGACCGGGCGGTACCTCTACGAGCCCGACATCGGCGGCGGCTGCCCCACCTGCGGGAGCAGCACCGGCGGCAACATCTGCGAGGAGTGCGGCGAACCTAACTTCTGCGTCGACCTGGTCGAGCCGCGCCCGACCAGCGGCACCGCCGAGCCGCGCAGCGGCACGATCACCCGATACACCCTGCCCCTGCACGACCTGCGAGCCGACGTACTCGAGCACCACCATGTCGGGCGCGCCCCCGCTCGGCTGCGTGAGCTCGCGAATCGGGTATTCGCCCGCGAGCGCCTCGACGTCGCGCTCACCCACCCGTCGGCCTGGGGCGTGCCGCCGACCCAGCAGGACGTACCCGGCCAGGTCATCTGGGTCTGGATCGAGCTGGCCTTCGGCTTCATCTACGGCATCGAGTCGCTCGGCCGCAGGCTCGGCATCGACTGGCGGACCGACGCTCCGCAGGACGACTGGAAGATCGTGCACTTCCTCGGCTACGACAACACCTTCTACCACTCGATCCTCAGCCCGGCGCTCTACAAGATCGCCAGTCCGGACTGGATCCCCGACGTCGACTACAACGTCAACGAGTTCTACCTGCTTGACGGCGACAAGTTCTCCACCAGCCGCCGGCACGCGATCTGGGGCAAGGACCTTCTCAACCCGCAGAGCGTGGACGGGATCAGGTACTACCTGGCGCGTACCCGGCCGGAGACGCGTCGCACCAACTTCACCCTCGCCGAGTACGAGACGGTCGTGCGGGAGACTCTGGTCGACACCTGGCAGCGCTGGCTGAACGACCTAGGCGCCCGGGTCGAGCGGCGCCACGGCAGCATCGTTCCCGACGCTGGCATCTGGACACCGGAGCACACCGCGTTCCTGGCCCGGCTGGAAAACCGGCTCAGCGCGATGGCCGAGTGCCTCGGACCCGACGGGTTCTCCCTCAACCGCGCGGCGCAGACGCTGGACGGCATCGTCGAGGACACGCTCCGGTTCTCCAGGCTCGAAGACCCACTCGGCGACATCGAGGACGCCAAGAACGAGGCGCGCACCGCCATCGCACTCGAACTCGCCGCGGCCAAGCTGCTTGCCCACTGCGCCGCGCCGGTGATGCCGCGGTTTGCCGCCAGGCTTGCCGGAGCGCTCGGCATCGAGCCGCCAACCCAGTGGCCGCGGCTGGTGACGCTGGTGCCGCCTGGTACCAAGGTGAACCTGGAGCGGCAGGTGTTCTTCGGCGCGCAGCCCGACGCGCAGGGACCGCCGGGGTCCGTGCTGCCCTGGCTGTCCGGGCTGATCCGCGAGGCACTGCAGCTACCGGAAGACGCCGAGGTAGCGGCCGCGACGCTGGTGGCACTCGGCGTCAAGTCCATGCAGGCGATCGCGCTGCAGTACCAGATACTCGAGCGCACCGGCGCGGACGTGAGCGTAGAAGACCTGCTCGGTGAGCGCACCGTCGCCGAGCTGGCCGCATTCCTGTCTTCCTTGTCGCCTAACAATTCGCACACCGGCAACTTGGCACCGATGGCCGAAGAGGCGGTGGGGGCGTGAACCACCTGGCAGTGCTGCGTGAGGTGCAGGCGCGTGGTCTTGGACTCACCGTCTCCGGTACCGACTTGCGCCTGCAGGGTCCGCGCCAGCGCGTCGACGCCGAACTCGTCAGCCGGATCAGGTCCGTCAAGGCTGAGCTGATCAGTTACCTGACGGCTGCTCAGCCGGCCGAGCAAGGCGGCTACCCGCTGACGCTGCTGCAACGCGGTTACCTGATCGGCCGCGGCGACTCGGTGGAGATCGGCAATGTCGCGAGCCACATCTATCACGAGATCGACGGCTGCTGGGACATCGACCGGCTGGAGGCGGCGCTTCACCTGGTCGTCGCGAGGCACGGCATGCTCCGGACCCGGTTCACGGCCGACGGCAGGGCCGTCACCGAGCCGGCCGTGGACGTCGGGATCGATCGTCTCGACCTGCGCGGCGAACCAGGGGCTGCGCAGCAGGCCCGGCTGAGCGAACTGCGCCAGCAGCGCTCGCACCGCATCCTGCCGCACGACCGCGCGCCCATGCTGGCCGTCGAGGTCACCCTGCTCGCGGACGACCTGATGCGCCTGCACGTCGGTCACGACGGCCTCGTGATGGACGGCATCAGCATGTTCCTGTTCTTCGAAGACTGGTGGCGCTGCTACACCGCGAGCGCGGAGCCGGGTGGCGAACCGACACCCGAAGGTGCTGAGCAGGACGTCGGCGAGGTGTCGTTCGCCGACTACGTGGCCTGGGTCGAGGCGATGCGCGCGAAGCCGCCTGCGCAGCGCTCCCGCAGCTACTGGCTCGACCGGCTTGCCGACCTGCCGCCGCGTCCGGCGCTGCCGCTGCGGACCAGCCCCTCGACGATCACGCGTCCCCGGTTCGTGCAGTACGCCGCCCGCCTCGACGCGCCATCCTGGGCCGCGCTGAAGGCCCGCGCGGCGAGCGCCGGGCTGACCCCGACAGCGGTGCTGCTCGCCGCCTACGCCGAGGCGCTCGCCCGCTGGGGCGCCGGCCACCGGTTCACGCTCACCACAACGGTCGCCAACCGCCCGCCAATCCATCCGCGCATCATCGACGCCATCGGCAACTTCTCCGAGACGCTGCTCGTCGAGATCGACATCGACCGGCGCCGAACCTTCGGCGAGCGGGCTCAGGCGCTGCAGACCCGGCTGCGCCGCGACCTTGATCATCGCCATTTCTCCGGCATCGAGGTGCTGCGCGAACTGGCGCGCCGCGATAGCGGCGCGGACGCGCGCATGCCGTTCACCTTTAATAGCACTATTGGCTACGTCCGGGCCGACATCGACGGTTCGGCGCTTGAGCTCTTCGGCCCCGAGGTTTACACCTCAAGCCAGACCCCGCAGGTCTGGCTCAACGCGTTCGCTTTCGAGCAGCATGGCGGCGTGATCGTGCAGGTCGATGCCGTGGACGGGCTCTTCCCTGACGAAATGATCAGCGCCATGGTGGGCGGTTACCAGCGGATGCTGGACAGCCTGCTCGACGAGCGAACCTGGTCGGCGGTGCGGTTCGACCTGCTGCCTGCCGAGCAGCGGGCGCGCCGGGTGACCGCGAATGACACGGCCGGCCCGCTGCCCGCCCAGCCACTGCAGGACGCGTTCGTCGCCCAAGCGGCGCGGACTCCGGATGCGCCAGCGATCCTGACCAGTTCCGCTTCGATCAGCTATGCCGAGCTCCACCGGCGCGCCACCGGCGCCGCGCAGTGGCTGCAGGCAGGGCAGGTCAGCCGGGACGAGCTGGTCGGCCTGATCATGCGGCGCGGGCCCGAGCAGATCGTGGGGATCCTGGCCTGCCTGCTGGCGGGCGGCGCGTACCTGCCGGTCGACGCCGCACTGCCGGCCGAGCGCATTCGCTACATGCTGCGCGACGCGCAGGTCCGCTGCGTACTCACCAACACCGGCTGGCAGGCCGGCCACGGCGACGACATCGAGGCGCTGATGCTGGACGCGGCCGACTCGCTCGGCGCCGGACCGGCCGGTCCTGGCGACCTGCCGCCGTCCGGCACTGCCCCCGATGACCTGGCCTACGTGCTCTACACGTCGGGTACCACCGGCGAGCCCAAGGGCGTCATGGTCAGCCATCGCAGCGTCGCCAATGTGGTGGCCGACTGCAACGCCAGGTTCGGCATCGGCCCGGCGGACCGGTTCATCGGGGTCAGCGCGTTCAACTTCGATCTGTCCGTCTACGACGTGTTCGGCGCCCTGTCGGCCGGCGCCGCTGTGGTGCTGCCCGATCCCGGGCACTCCGCGGACCCGGAGCACCTGCTCGATCTCTGCGACCGATTCGGGGTCACGGTCTGGAACTCGGTGCCGGCCATCGCGGGCCTGATGGCCGAGCAAGCCGAGGCCGACCGGGGCGCGCGGCTCGGTACGCTGCGCCTGGTCATGATGAGCGGAGACCGGATTCCGCCCACGCTGCCCGCCGCGTTGCGGCGGGTGAAGGACGACCTGACCCTGATCTCACTCGGCGGTCCGACCGAGACGACGATCTGGAACATCCTGCACCCGATCGGTGCGCGGGAGAGCGGGAGCATCCCGTACGGCCGGCCCAACGCGAACAACCGCGCTTACATCCTGGACGCCGACGGCGAGGACACGCCGGACTGGGTCACCGGGGAAATCTGCGCCGCGGGCACCGGCCTGGCTCGCGGCTACTGGCGGGACGACGCCAGGACCGCGGAACGCTTCTGCCACGACGAGCGCCGCGGCGAACGGCTCTACCGCACCGGCGACCTCGGGCGGTACCTGCCGGACGGGAACATCGACATCGCCGGCCGCACCGACTTCCAGATCAAGGTCAACGGCTACCGGATCGAAGCTGGCGAGGTCGAGACCCGGCTCACCGCGATCGACGTCGTGAAGCAGGCCGTGGTGGTGCGGCAGGCCGCGGCCCGGGGCGACCGGCTGGTGGCGCATCTCGTGCCGGCCGGCGACGCACGGCCGACCGAGGAGGAGATCCGCCAGTCACTGCGCGAGTACCTGCCTGACTACATGACGCCGTCCGCCGTATTCTGGCACGACAGCCTGCCGCTGACGGGCAACGGCAAGGTGGACCGGGGCAAGCTGATCGCGATGACTCCGCTCTCGGCGGCGGCCGTCGCGCCGTCCGCGGGCGCGGCTCGCACCGGCGAGACCACCGACCTCCAGCGGCGGCTGATCGAACTGTGGGCATCGGTGCTGCGCACGCCGTCGGAGTCGATCGACCCGGGCAGCGACTTCTATGACCTCGGCGGCGACTCCCTGGCCGCGGCCCGCATCCTGACCGGAGTACGCAAGCAGTTCGGCGTGGCCATCACCCTGGACCGGCTGTACGAGGTGCGCACCGTCCTGGCGATGGCCGCGGTCATCGACGTCAGCCGCGCCGCCACCGCCGGCACCGCGGCCGTCATAGCCGGCACCGCCACCGCGGCAGGTGCGGCGTGAGCGAGTCGGTGATCAACGCGATCGTGGCCGCGCCGCCACGGGCCGGCCATCGGATCGGCTTCATCAGGCTGGACGGCGCCAGCAGCATGGCGCTGACCGAGCTGCACACTGCCGCGCAACGACTGGCCTGCGGCCTGCGCGGGCTGGGTATCGGCCGGGGTGACCGGATCGGCATTCTCGCGTCGAACTGCCTGGAGTGGGTGCTACTCGATCTCGCGGCGCTGCGGCTGGGAGCCGTGACTGCGGGGTTCGAGCCAGGCAAGTTCGATCCGGACAGCTCGCTGGTGGCGCGCTACCGGCTGGCCGTGCTGTTCACCGACCGCCGGGCCGGCGGCCAGGCAAACGGCCAGGCCAACGGCGGGGCAAGCGGCGATCCCGGCGGCCATGGCATCCGACCTATCGGCGACGTGGCCGACCTGATCGGCGGCGCCAGGGAGGCTGGCTCGCTGCCGCCGGTCGAGTACGAGCCAGCTGACGTCACGACGATCAAGTTCACCTCGGGCAGCACCGGGGAGCCGAAGGGGCTCGCGGCTACGGTCGGCAGCATCGACAGCTCGATCAGCGCCGTGCAGGAGATGTTCGAGCACGGGACCGGCGACAACCTGTTCGTGTTCCTGCCGCTGTCCCTGCTGCAGCAGCGGTACTGGATCTACTCCGCCCTCCGCTTCGGTCACGATGTCACGGTCAGCACCTACGAGGCGGCGTTCGCGGCGCTGCGCCAGGCCGATCCGACTGTGGTGATGGGCGTGCCAGCGTTCTACGAGACGGCCAGAAGGCAGATCGAGCGCACGGCACGGGACGCGACTTCGGCTGACGCGCTGCGCGCGGCCGCCAAGGGCCTGTTCGGCGACCGGATCAGGTACCTGTGGACCGGGTCAGCACCGGCCCGCCCGTCGACACTGCGGTTCTTCACCGAGGTCGGCATGCCGATCTACGAAGGCTATGGCCTCAACGAGACCTGCATCGTCAGCAAGAACCATCCGGGTGCCCACCGCGAGGGCAGCGTCGGCCAGGTGCTGCCAGGCAAGCAGGTGCTGCTTGACGAGAACGGGTTAATCAGCGTCTACAGCGAGCATCCGGTCAGCCGGCGCTACGAGTACGCGGCCGACGGGGAGTCCGAGCGGGTGTTCGCCGCCGACGGGACGGTCCGCACCGGCGACCTGGGCTACCTGGACGACGACGGCTTCCTGTTCATCCGCGGCCGCGCCGATGACGTGATCGTGCTCGACAACGGCAAGAAGGTGATCGTCCGGCCGCTTGAGGAGTACCTGAAGACAAGTCCGGCGATCGAGGAGTGCGTGGTGTGCTGCCCCACGCAAACCCACCTGGTGGCGGTCGTCTCGCCGGCCGGCCAGCCCGCGGACACCGACGCGATCGCCGCGCACCTGGCCTCGGCGAACGCCAGGTTCGGCCGAGACGAGCAGATCAAGGGCGTCGTTGTCGCCGGTGAGCGATTCAGCATCGCGAACGGGATGCTGACCTCGCAGTTCAAGCCGCGCCGGCAGCGAATCCTGCAGGCGCACTGGACCCAGATCAATGCCGTCCAGCGCACGGACCGTGAGGTGGTCGGTTATGGCTTCTGACCAGATCGCGAGGGCCACCGTCGCTGAGGCAGGCCGGCCAGCGAAATCGCGCGACAGCCTCCTTGGCAACAGCGACTTCGTCAAGCTCTGGGTCGGCGAGACGATATCGCTGATCGGCTCGCAGGTCACCCAGTTCGCGCTGCCCCTGGTGGCGGTCCTCACGCTGAGGTCGACGGTGCTCGAGGTCGGCGTGCTCAACGCGCTGCGCTTCGTGCCCGTCATCGTCATCTCCATTTTCGCCGGCGTCTGGCTCGACCGCAGGCGCCGCCGGCCGGTGCTTGTCGCTTCCGCGCTGTGCAGCGCGGTCATGATCGGCCTGGTGCCGCTCGCGTCGGCGATCGGCCTGCTGTCCATCGGGCTGCTCTACGTCGTCGCGGTCCTGTCCGGCGCGCTGACCGTGGTCTCCGATGTCGGAGCACTGTCCTACGTGCCCTTCCTGGTGGAGCGGCGGCATCTGGCGGAGAGCAACAGCAAGCTGCAGGCCAGCTTCGCCGTCGCTGGAATCTCCGGACCGGGCCTGGCCGGGCTGCTGATCGGGCTGATCACCGCACCGATCACGCTGTCGGTGGACGCGGTGTCTTACCTGTTCGCCGCGCTCGGCCTGGTCCTGATCAGAAAGCAGGAGCCCGAGCCGGAGCCGGCCGCCGAGCAGCCATCGATCAGGCAGTCGATCGCCGAAGGGTTCCATGCCGTCTACGGCACCAGGCTGCTGCGAGTGCTGCTGGCCCAGTCCGCGACGCTCAATGTGGGCTTCGGCGCGGTGTCCACGGTCTTCACGGTCTACGCGATCAGGTATCTGCATCTGAGCCCGGCCAAGCTGGGCATCGCCGTCGCGGGTCTCGCGGTCGGCGCGCTGTTCGGCGCGCTGCTCGCCAACCGGTTCAGGCACGCGCTCGGCCTCGGCCGCTGCATGGCCGTCAGCATCGTCGGCGTCTCCGCCTCCCCCGTGGTGCTACTGATCCCGCGCAGCGCGGGCATGGTCGCGACGGCGGTCCTGTTCGCGGCCTGGCTCGGCCATGGAGCCGGGATCTCGGTCTGGAACGTGAACACCATCACGCTGCGGCAGGCTCTCACGCCGATGCGGCTGCTGGCCCGGATGAACGCCACCTACCGCATGCTGCTGTTCGGCGCGCTGCCGGTCGGGGCGCTGGCCGGCGGACTGCTCGGCAACACCCTAGGGCTGCGAACCGCGCTGCTCATCTCGGTGATCGTGCTGACCACTCCGATTCTCTGGATCTTCTTCTCGCCGGTGTTCCGGCTGGTCGACATGCCGCTTGGGCCGCTGTCGGCCGCCTCTTCAGATGAAGCCGACGCCGCCAGCCCGCCGGAGGCGGACGCCGATGCCGGTCCGGCTCGGACCACTGGAGCACTTCGCAGGACGGAGAAGGCTGATGACTGACCTGCCTGAGAGCCACCGCATCCGGCCGGCCGCTGACCGGCCGTCGACGGTGAGCCCCGACCCCGATGCGGCGGCGCCTCCGGTGTCGTTCGCGCAGGAGCAGTTGTGGTTCATCGACGAGTTCCACCACGGGCTCGCCGCGCACAATGTCCCTTACCTGGTCTGGTTGCGCGGACCGCTGGATGTGGCGGCTCTGCAGCGCGCGCTGCGCAGCCTGGTGGACCGGCATGACGCGCTGCGGACGCGGCTGGTGGCGGACGGAGACGGCCTGCCCAGGCAGGTGGTCGACCCGCCCGAGCCGGTGGAACTTGAGCGCATTGACTACGCGGAACTGGGGCCTGCGGCCGCATCCGGGCGGCTCAACGAGTTCGCGATCGCGCAAGCGCTGCGTCCGTTCCACCTGGCCGAAGACCGGCTGTTCCGGCTGAGTCTGGTGCGGCTCGCGCAGGACGAGCACGTGCTGGTCGTCGTGGTCCACCAGACGGTGTTCGATGACTGGTCGTCCACGGTGCTGCTGCGGGACCTGGCGGCGCTGTACGGTGCGGAAGCGGCGAGCGGTACGCCCGCCGGACTCGCCGAACTGCCGATGCGCTTCGCCGACTACGTCAGCTGGGAACGGCAGTTCCTGCACGGGCCGCACCTCGCGGACCTGGCGGATTACTGGGCCGCCGTGCTGGCAGGCCTGCAGACGTCGCAGTTCCCCGCCGACCGGCCCCGGCCGTTGCTTGCCAGCCACGATGGCGCGGTCGAGACCACGCAGATCGGTCCCGATTTGCTTAACGGCCTGCGGGAGCTGAGCCAGCATCACGGCACCACGTTGCCGGTGACACTGCTCGCGGCGCTGCAGGCGCTGCTGCTGCGGTACACCGGGCAGACCGATCTGGTCGTCGGCACGGTGAGCGCTAACCGGGGCAGGCCGGAGCTGGCGCCGCTGATCGGCTTCCTGGCGAACCTGCTGCCGATCCGCGCCGACCTGTCCGGCGACCCGGCGTTCACCGACCTGCTGGCCCGGGTGCGGACGGCCACCGCCGACGCCGACACCCACGCCGAACTGCCGTTCGCCAGGATCGTCGAAGCCGCGGGCGTTGAACGCGACACCGGCCGCTTCCCGGTCTTCCAGATCGCACTGGAGTACAGCGAACCTGTGGACGACATCGAGTCGGCGGGTGTCGTGTTCCATAGCGAGCGCGCCGAGCTGCCGGCCTCGAGATACGACATCAGCTTCGCCGTGCAGACTCGCGACGACGGCCTGCGGATTCAGGCCACATACACACCCGCCCTGTTCGACCCGGCGACGGTGCGGCGGCTGCTGGGGAACTTCGAGGTGCTGCTGCGCGGGGTGGTGGCCGATCCGTCGGTCCGGCTGTCCGCGCTGCCGGTGCTGACCGAAGCCGAACTGCACCGCG